>Ga0058704_10000169_pt1 | contig 36090 bp, 30 predicted proteins | sample AgamicMgSfe_FD_71363 | JGI IMG/M metagenome (GOLD analysis project Ga0058704, IMG submission 71363) | Agave microbial communities from Guanajuato, Mexico - Mg.Sf.e | ecosystem: Host-associated > Plants > Phyllosphere > Phylloplane/Leaf | place: Guanajuato, Mexico | collected 2012-05-30
CACTTGTTCTTCGATGAGTGGCCGACTGGTGAGTCGTCTCATGATCTCCCTCTTCACACAACACAAGACCCGGCTGACAGGATCGCCCAGGTGTCGCCGTCTCCAAGGCCGGCCGCCTCTTCGCCAACTTCCCCGCCGGCCTCGACCCCAACATCACCAACGACGGCACCAACGGCAAGTACGCCATCGGCGAGCTCTTCCCCAACAACACCGAGGTCCCCTACCCGAGCGTCGCCTTCAACAACCCGCCTGGCGGCGCCATCAACTACACCACCAACCCCCCGACCGGTGCCAACTACCGCGACCACTGGATCGGCCCGCAGTCCATCGTCATCGACTCCGCCGACCGCGCCTGGGTCCTCGACACCGGCCGCGCCCAGACCCCGAACGGCACCCAGGTCACCCTGACCTACGGTGGCGCCAAGCTGGTCGGCATCGACCTCACCACCAACACCGTCTTCGACACCATCCTCTTCCCCCAGAACGTCGCCTACCCGGACTCCTACCTCAACGACGTCCGCTTCGACCTGCGCCCCCACATCACCAAGTCCGGCAAGGGCGTCGCCTACATCACCGACTCCTCCCCGGACGGCCTCACCGGCCTCATCATCGTCGACCTCGGCACCCACGAGTCTTGGCGCCACCTCGACAACACCCCCGAGGTCTCCCCCGAACGCCAATTCGTCACCTACGTCTGGGGCCAGCCCGTCTACGGCTACGCTCCCGGCCGTCCCCTCCCCTACCAGACCTCGGGCGCCGACGGCATCGCCCTCTCCGCCGACGGCGAGACCCTCTACTGGAAGCCCGTCTTCGGCCACTACCTCTTCGGCATCCCGACCGCCCGCCTCCGCGACCGCGGCACCTACTCCGAAGTTGCCGCGCAGTCCTCGGTCGTCAGCCTCGGGCAGACGGGCGTCTCGGACGGCATGGAGACGGACAGCAACGGCTACATCTACCACGGCCTGATGGAGTCCAACGGCGTCGCCTTCTTCAACCCCCAGAACTTCACCGACACCGTCATCGTCCGCGACCCCCGCATCAACTGGCCCGACACCTTCTCCACCGGCTTCGACGGCTACATGTACTTCACCTCCAACCAGCTCATGCGCTCCGCCCAGTCCTGGCCCGGCGTCGAGCGCCGCCAGCGTCCCTTCGCCGTGCTCAAGTTCAAGTTGCCCAACGGTGGCTCCAAGCCGCTGTTGTGCTAGATGCACTCTCACCACCTTCCCCTGCCCCTCCCACATGCCGGAATGATGTTCGAACGGAGTGACGGTTGGAAAAATCGATGGATTCCGTACATGATTTCCGTGTTTTTGTGATTTGGGGAGAAAAGAAGAAGGAGAGAAGAAAGACTGGACACGATGTGACGAACTGAAAAGACAAAACACTGTTGTACATAGGCCCCCCCCCTCCCCCCGCTTTTTTCATGTTCGACTCCGAAGGATCTCTTTTGGCAGACAGGAGCACATGATCTCGAATATAGCCAATGCCAAAAGATCTGGTCGTCCATTTGAAAAAAAAAACCCCCCCGTTCACTTTTTCCTCTTTCCATGTCTTGTTCGGCTGTTTGATGATTGCATCTCCCAATTCCATCGCGAATGAGCGTTTTGACCGTCGAGTCCCGATTATCGATCATGTGCACGACGATAAGAAGCGTGGCGGTCGAAGTGGAGGATGGGGGGAATGCACTTCAGCGCTGAGGATTACAAAGGTTAGAAGGGGGGGAAAGATGTTTGGTGTTTCTGCTTCGTTCTCCCCTTTCCACCGGTGCGAGATGAAGGGGTTGGGTGGCTGGTTGGCGTGCGTGCGTGCGTGTGTGTGTGTGTGTGTGTGTGTGTGGGAGACATCCGTAGCACACGTACGATGTCGGGAGCGATGGATGAAATGTATGGACCAAGGAAGGAAACAGGAAGCAAGCCCTCGTTACAAGTGGGAGAAAAGATCCGTCTTGTTTGGGAAGAAGGAGGAAAAGGAGCAGATGAGATTAGCGAGCTTGCATGTGAGTGTGGTAGGAAGGAGTAAGCGTACGAAGCTCGGCTATGGAAAAAAGGCAGGACAAAGGAAATGAACCACTCCCGACGCCCCAAAGTCAGAGTTCTTGCTTTCACTTTGGTGGTGGGAAGGGAAAACATAGATCATATCCCATTTCTATCCTAAACCCCCAGAAATCGAGACCCGTTTCGTCCCTCTTGGATGGCGGAGGCAAATCCTTTCCTCTCATTCACCGCATAATCTCCTCGTAAATCAGACCTGTCCAAAACACACCCGTGTCAGTAACTCTCATTCCAATCACGTTTGACCTCCGAAAGAGAAAGGGTTCGGGGGGTCGAAACTCACCCTTCAACTGCTCCTTGCTCAAACTATCCTTGTTCTTGTCGAAATCGAAAAACTCGTCCGGGATGGGATCGGCGTTGGGCTCGTCGTCCGGGTCGTGGTAGGGTTCGAGGTACGGGTGCTTGAGCGCGTCCTCTACGGAGATCCGCTTGACGGGGTTGAACGCCAGCAAGCGCTCCAACAGATCCAACGCGAGGTCCGAGGTTTTGGGGAACATGACCTTCCAGGGTATCTTCTTCTTGAAGGGTAAGGAGCGGATGTACTCGCGCGCGCGCCGGGATTTGATGCCGTAGTAGTCTTCCATCGTCGGCGTGCCCAGCACGTCCAGGATGAGCGTCAGTTGGTGGTGGTAGTCTTTGCCCGGGAAGAGGGGTTTGCCGCTCAGCATCTCCGCGAGGATGCAGCCCACGGACCACACGTCGATGGCTTTGGTGTACTCCTTGAACGTGAGCATGATTTCCGGCGCGCGGTACCAGCGCGTCGCCACGTACTCGGTCATGAACCCTTGGTTGTCCTCGGTGCTGGCGGCGGAGCGCGCGAGCCCGAAGTCGCAGACCTTCAGGTCGCAGTTGGCGTTGAGCAGGAGGTTGGAGGGTTTGAGGTCGCGGTGCAGGACGTTGGCCGAGTGCATGGCCTTCAGCGCGCGCAGGGTCTGGTAGATGAAGTACTGGCAGTGGTCGTCCGACAGCTCCTGCGTGCGGATCACCCGGTGCATGTCCGTCTCCATCAGCTCCTGGATGAGGTAGACCTCCGAGAAGGTCTCGTAGTTGCGCGGCTTTTGGATGTCCAGGATCGAGATGATGTTCTCGTGGTTGAAGTAGCGGAGCAGCTTCATCTCGCGCAGGGTGCGCAGGCAGAACATGGAGTGTTCGAAGCAGGCGATCTTCTTGATGGCCACCTTTTGCCCGGAGGGCTTGTGCAGCGCCGAGCACACCACCCCGTATGCCCCTTCACCCACCACATCTTGGATGTCGTACTGCTCCGACACGTTGAAGGAGATCTTCCTCGACCCGCCCGACGGCGGTGCGCGAGACATGGTGTTGGCACTGAAACCCGTGTCCTGTTGGTGTGCGGACGAAGCCTCGAGATCGTGGTACTTCTTTTCCTCTGCTCGGTCAAGCGCTGTCTCTTCTTACCGAGGCGGATCGATCGCAGGTGTCGCTGTGAACACCGGGCGGTGGTAGGGAAGTGTGCTCTGGCTGCGTGGTCGTACCTGGTCAGCGCGAATGCCACGTCGGAGCCAGCTGCGTGGGCTGGAATGAACGACTTGGGAGCGTGGGGCCCCTCACGAGCCCACGTGGAAACCCTGGATTTCAGATTGCCTCGGAGTTTTCTTTGAAAGTGATATCACGCGTCCCTGTCATCGTTCGCGAGGTGCTTCGGGATACCACGGTACATCGGTCTCTCTTCCGTTTGCTCCTGGTGAACGCTTCGTCAAACCACATACCTGCTTCTTCTCCTCCGCAGACCCAACAGCAGTTCACTACCGTTCTAAGCCGTCGCTCGATTCCTCCTGTTGTACTTTGTCGGGTTGAGGCTTGTTCGCAGTCGGCGTCGGTGAGGGAGGGAGGTCAGGAGGAGAGAGAGATCAGGAGGGCGAGCAGAAGGCGGGAGGCCAGTCAGTGATATAGTTGTAATGATACCTCCAGCATACCCAAGCTAGGCGTTGAAAATGAACATGCAACTGCAGCGATCCGTCACGGGCGTGAGTGAGAGTGTGACTGAGAGGTACAGATGCAGTGCAGTGTCCCACGCAACCACTCACATGGACGAGAGACGTTCTAGGCTTGGGGTGGGTTGGGTATTGTGGGTTGCACTGGCGGGGCAAGTTTCGGTTCGGATGTTAAACTCCCTAGGGCAGTGTGTACACTGTCGTGACTGTACAGGCAGTCAGTATGATCGAATTGAGGAGGAGATTCCAATGGGTAACTATGGTTGTGCACTCGTGCCCATGTACTGTATTCAATTGGGCGTCTCTCGCGCGCAAACGAGGCCTCACCCTCACCCCTGAGCCTCACGAGAGCCCTCCGGTTTGTCGACGACGAAGAACCACTCATCTCATCCCATCCCTCCCCATAAGAGGTCCTGTTTCAGACAATACCGGCCCAATAAGCGTACAGGCAAGCGCTTCGACTTAGTTACACATCTCCAATCGCTGTTGATGAGCGCAGGCAAATCACAAACGCAAGTACTACTGTTTTGGGCACGAGTGCATGGATTCTCTGCGGCTACGAGCTGAGACATCCGTTTTCGCGTTTGTCAGTAGCCTCGTGATGATAGGCGAAGCGATGAGAACTACTGCGTTCTGCTACGATATAGTACATAACCATCTTCCATTGGGAAGAAATGAAACACCGCGCATGGCAACGCCGGCGCTTACTGAACCGACCAGTCCACTCCGCCTCGAGGTCAGACCGCCTGCTTTCGAATCGTATCGCATGGTTTGCCGCCCAGACGTCCCACGGGGGAATAACATCTTACAACAAGATATTGACGTGAGAAGTGATGGCGGCGTGCAACCGCAGTAGATGCGAACATCTCGTTCTTACCACGTCGTCATCACCTTCGGGTATTCCTTACTGGAAAGCCCGAGATCCGCGAAGATAGTATCGTCACCTAGCAGCACACCATTAGTAGGAAACACGGAGGAGGCCAGAGGTTGTAGCTCGCTCACCTTTCATATGCTCCACTCGCAAATCATCCTCATGCTCAAGCTTCTCCAACTCCTCGGCCGGCGTCTCCTTCTCCTCATCCTTCGCATCCTTCTGCGTCGCCTCCAGATTCCCGCTGTTCTCGAAATCCTCCCCGATCAACAGCATCTGCGCGTTGGCGTAGTCGAGGTGCTTGGGCGCCACGGCCATCCACCCCCGCCCTTGAAATTCCTCGATGAACTCCTTCGGATACTCGGGCCCTTGCGGGAGTTGAGCGTACGACGGGCCAGAGGACTCGGGGTTCTTGAGACTGAGCACGAAGCTGCCCTTTGTCGCGATCCCGACGTCCGTCTGGACCTCGCCGATTTCTGACGGGATCGTGAGCATGTATGCCAAGTGCGTGGTCGTGCGGCCGCTTCCGGTCGACGTCATGGCGTACACGCCCTCGCCGATCGGAGCGATGGCGGGCGTGTGCCGGGTGCCCGTGGTTTTGGTGCTGTAGTCCGAGCCCTGAAAGAACTCCTCCTTGAGCGTCTCCATGTTCGTCCTGCCCTTCTCGACAAAAGCCATGAACTTGTCACGTCCGCTCTTCGGCCACACCTTCTTGGGCACCGCGATCAACCGGTTATTGCCGTCGTCCTGGATCGCACCGTCGGTGAGTTTGGCGCCGGGTGGGAGTGGGCGGAGGACGAAGTAGCTGCGCTGGAGATCTTGCGGCCCATCGGGGTTTTCGATGCCGACGCGGCCTCGCGTGAAGAAGTAGATGATGCCCTTCTCAAGTACGTTCGATGGTTGCGCCTCGGCGCGCTCTTGATCCTCCTCGATGGCCTTCTCGCCTGTAGTCTCGGCACCGTCCATATCCTTTTCTTCCTCCTTTTCCTCGTCCTGTAAATCTATCAGCTCGACCGTGAGTATATCCGTAGGAGAACAGCATACCTTGCTAGTAGTGCCAGCATCACCTTCGTCAGCCTTGACCTGATCTAGTGCATTCATCCCAGCACCACCCCGCGAATCCTTGAGAGACTTCTCCGGATCGTCTTTCGACTCACCCTCCTTAGTCTCGCCCTTGAAAGAGTCGCCAGCCTTTCCGATATCATTGCTCTGATCCTGACTATTGACGTCTGGCGCGTCGTAAGTGACACTGTCGAGCCAGAACCAACAGCCATCCGGGCGCTGGAACCCATCCTTACCTTCACCATCAGCCTCCGTGGAAGCCGCGGGCTGCTCGGCTGGCTTCATCTCCACGTCATCCCCGTCCTTGGGCTCGGCGTCGGGCATCGTCTCCTCGAGCGTCTTTTGCTCTTTGGAGGCTTTAGACGGGCGACCACGCTTGGACTTGTTGGTGGCAGGACTGGAGGTGTCGGCCTTGCGCTTGGTGCCATTGGTGCTGTTAGCGGACGGCGGACTGGAGTTACTACCCGCTGCCTTGCGCGCTGAAGATCGCGTTCCAGCCATGGTGTTGGTTGCTGTAGTTGATGTTTCTGCTGAGGGTCAATGGCAGAGTCGTGAATGAGGCTTGGTTTCGCAACGGTTCGATCTGGTGTAATGGCAGCTTTGATCACCCTCGGTCAGTTTTGCAAGACTCGGACTCTTGTAAGACCTGTCGTGATTCAGAGAATTGTGTGATGAACAATGGACGAGGTGATATCAAAAGAAAGGCAGATGACTTTATCAAGTCGCGTCGACGAACTGATGACGTCTGTGGAACGCGTTTCGTCGCGTTTCCTCGGCTTCACTCGTCACTTCACTTGACCCTTCAATTCATCCTACATGCTGTTTGCACGTGACATCGAGCAACACCTGTCCAACACGGGACCATGACTACATCGGAGGATGAGCGATTACAAACGGAGCTCTCCCTCCTGGAGTCCATGTATCCCGATCAAATCCAACACAGTCCCCAAGCCCGTGAAGTAAGCTACAAATCCTCGGCAGGCACTTTCACCCTCCGTCTGCCGAACGAGTACTTGGTGGATGTTCTACCGCAAGTGCTCGCCGCCAATGCCGGCAAAGACGACGTGCGCGAGCAACTGAAGCGGCAAGTAAACGACTGTCAGGCTGGTGAAGAAATTTTGGACTCGATCATCCTCGCCTTCAATGAGATTGCCGAATCGAGGAACACACAAGAAGTTCCGAGCGTGGAGCGAAAACCAGATCACCGTGGTGTAGACTCTTCACAAGACCAAGGCAAGGCTACAGTAATCGTGTGGCTTCACCACTTACTCAATACGAACAAACGGAAGCAGGCCCTGTCGCCACCATCCAACAGCGTCTCCGGTCTCACGAAACCCGGCTACCCGGGCGTCTTGGTGTATTCCGGCCCATCTCGAGCCGTCCACGAACACGTCAACGAACTCAAACACTTGAACTGGCAAGCGTTCCAAATTCGTCTCGAGACCGAGGAGGAGTGGGTTTTCGGTCATGGACATGGGGTTAGAGAGGTCGAGGCTATGAAAGATCTCGTGGCGGAGGTTGGGGAGGCGAGGAAGGCGGAGTTCATGGAGGCTATGCGGATGAGGTGATTGATCAAAGTGGTATTGCATTAAGAGGTTATCTCGTTATCATTATCCAGGGTATCATGTGCGTGACCAGAGCCATCCAAGGGTATCTCATAACGCCCAGCCGATGAACCAACGCCTCGTAGCAAGCCATACGTCACCCCGTCCTACCCCAACAACAAGCCCTGTAGAGCATCAATTCGTTCCATCGTTAGATCTCCATCACACCTCCTCAATCTTACTAAACGTCTTCAACCCCCGCTTCTTCGCAGCCAACTGCGGCGTCCACACGCCCAGAAACAAGTCCTCGCACTCGTCCTCATCTTGACTATCAAACTCGACACACTCCTCAACCGCCACCGGCATCTCATTCGGCGGGATCAATGAGCTCCGCCTCCTAGCACCACTCGCCCTCCGACTCCGAGCCTCATTCTCATAGTCCTCCACCAAAGCCTCCTCGTTCTCCCACGCGCTACTCCTACACACCCGCTTCGTCTCCAGGATGAACTTGCCGACTTTATACCGCTGCGCCTCCTCCGCCGCCGCGACGTACTTCCAGCCTAAGATGCTCCCGCACTGAGCGCAGCTGATATCACCAACCGTGTGAGCGCCGGTGACCAGCTGCCTTGGGACAGGCTTGTGCGTGTTGGTGTTGGGTAAGTTGGGCAGGGCGTCGCTTTTGGCTTTCGCGGAAGAGAGGTTGATCGGGTTGGGCGAGATGGCGGATTGAGAGGGCGCGACGAGGTATGCTCGTCCGTGGCGGCCGGTGAAGCCTTTGCTGATGATTTGGCTCGAGAGCGCGAGGTCGGAGAGGCAGCGCGCGCAGCGGAGGTGGGACGCTCGGCCGGAGAGGTAGGAGTCTGGTTTCTCAGGCGGGCTAGAACTGCTGCTCGATGCGGTGGCCTCGCTCGTGGCGCTGTCGGTGCTTGAGTGCCTGCGTCGGAACGGCAGTGATGGCACGAGATAAGTTTGGAAGAGGGTTGGGGGTGATGGTAGGGAGGGGAAAGGCATGGCTGGCTCGGTATCACGGTCGCTAGGACCACACGGAAGTAAGGCCTTGGGTCACAGTCTGTTTTGAGTCTTGAGTCTTGAGTCTTAAGAGTCTTGATACTTGACCCGTACACTCCCACGAAGAGCATCAAGGCATCGAAGCTCACCGGAGCAGGTGAGACAACGCATGACCAATTGGCGATCTCCTCCGTGGGAGAAGGTCAGTATCAAGGAAGTCATGCGTCACGGACTCACACGGCGGTCAGCTGCCGAACCTGAGGTGGGGTGGGGTCTTTGATAAGGTAAGCTGCAACAAGCCGTTTCGGGAAGTAGCCGGTTTTCTACATACAGTACAAGTGCCGGATGCCAACGGACTACAGGACCATTCGAGCACGAAGTATAGTGTGAATAGGTAGGTATTTAGAGAAAGCAGACACATACCAACAAGGAGACAGTATTCGGGCTGCATCAGTGCTAAGTCCAATTTGGATGCCATTACCATCCTGAAGCCATAAGCTGCCGGATGGCAATGCTACGCTACGTAGAGAGAGCCGAGAAACCAATTGACCAAACAAAAGCAGTACAAGATTAACAGCTCTCTGCACGCTCAGCAGACATAGAAGCTCCATACTGCTTCCCGAAAGAAAACCCACCAACGCCATCGCTAATAAAGCCCACGGAGCAATCCCAAACCTAGGTGCTTCATCCAAAGCCGAAAACTAAGCTTCACGACCCCATCTGCTTATAGTCCACGCTCCTCTGCCTCCTCTGCCTGCCCTGCTGCCTCTGCGGACCCTGCCGGAAATACGCTCCGTCGTTGCCCCCGCCACCGTTCGGCATGCCCATCCCGTTGTTCCCCCATCCCTGACTGCCTTGCCATCCGGCATTGTTCCCCATCATACCAGCGCCACCACCACCATACGTCCCATGCATCCCCCCGTTCATCCCGAACCCCATCATCGCCGGGTTCATGTTCGGCATCATCGGCATCCCCATCGGCCCCATGCCCATCGGCGGCATGCCCATACCCATACCCATCGGGTTCATCATCGCCGGCATCCCGTGCTGCATGTTCGACATGCCCGGCGCCATCGACTGCATCTGCTGCGCGAACTCGTGCATGTTGTTGGGGAACTGCATGGCCGGCTGCGGAGTACTACTCGCCTTCGGTCCCGTGGGGATTGGAGTCTGCGAAGGCTTGCTTGCGTGGTTCGGACCGGTCTTCTTCGTTTCGGCCGGGTTGGCAGGCTTGCGTGTATTCTCTAGCTCCTCGTTGGCGGGTCGCTTTTTGGAATTGGGTGTTGATGACGCTGAAGCGGCGCCGTCGACCTTAGTCTCGGGAGGGGACTTGGCGTCGGGCGCGGACGGAGATGTGCCGTTCACCAACGCAGCATTGGCCGGGCTCTTCGCGATCTCGGCTTCCTTCTTCTGCTTCTCGGCCTTCCTGTCACTTTCGTACTGCTTGATGTTATCCATAGCCTCGTCGTCTCTCTCGAGCTTATCGAGCAACACCTGTTCACCGCAGTTGGGACACAAGAGATCACCGTCGAGAAGTGCGTTCTCGACGCAGTCACGACAGTATGTCTTGCCGCAGCACGGAGTTTTCACAGGATCGACAAACATGCGCTTATCAATTGAGCATTCTAGACCACGTTCGCGGAGTTCTTCGTCCCCAGCGGCAGCCTGCTGCGCCTTCTCAGCCGACGCGTTCTGCTTCTCCTGGTACTTGTCCCATGCGGCATTGTCCGGCTCGGCAATCACCCACTCGCCGTTCGCGGTATACATCACCCCGGGGGGTAGCTTCGAAATATCGATCTTGCCATCTTCGCCAACCTCGGTTGGCTTCTCGACAACCTTGAGCATGGACCGAGGGATACCCGTCGTGCGTCTGAACTTCGGACGTCCGTCGAAGTTGGGGTCGTTGTTGGTAGGGCACGCTTGGATCCAGTGACCCTTCTCACCACATCGGTGGCAGATGTAGCTCGGCGGCAGCGGTTTATCAGGCACAGCCGTTGACTTGTAGTTGCCACGAACGACAGGTTTGTTGGCCATCTGTGCCTGGTCCGCCTTCCATGCCTCCGAGTTCGCAGCGAACATCGCGTTCATTTTCTCCTCCTCGGTCAACTCCTTTCCACCAAGCGAAATCCCGTTCGCGACCGGCGTGCTCTTCGCCGACGCCACAGCAGTAGACTCGATGCGGTGCTGATTCTTGGCCATGACGGGCATCTTACCTGTGACGTAGCGCGCGGCCCTACCGTTACCCTGCCTCGCTGCAGGCAGGCGGCGAGCAATGACCGTAGTCGATCTGGGGATTTGTGTGGTGTCGTCGTCGTATTCTGAATTCGTCAGCACTTGCGTTGACAACAGGCAATGGATAACGACTTTCACTTACTTTCCATAGATTCTGGGGTGTAGATCTCCAGGTCGAAGTCAGTGCCATCGCCTAGTTTAGAGATGGCGATGATGTCGCGCTTCACTTCAAAGACGGAGAGCGAAGTGCCATCGAACGTGGTCTGTAGCGGCTCCTTCTGCGACTTGAACCTGAAGAATATGGAGGAAGACATGGTCGCGCACGCCGGTGGTTGTGCTTGAAAGGAGATGGTATCCAATCAATGTCGCGGTGATCCGATTGTAGGTGGTGATGTACGCTGTCGCACGTTCTGGCGGATGTTCACGAGTAACGATGGGGGAAGGTAAGGGAGGATGGTGTACAGCTGGACAGCCAGGCAGTAAGCCTTTGGCTTTGCAACGGTGGCACGACCTCTTGAAATGCTTTATATTCAATAGCAAACTGCTCGAGACAATAGCTGGGGTGTTACAGCGTATTGCTCCTCGGTTACTTCGGGGGTTGAAAGGGCAAGATGACCGCAAAGCTCACAAGCCGAGCAGTATGCGGGTATGAAGACAAAATGTATAAACAAGACAAAAGCACAGAGTGTCTGTGATTCTCCTCTTCTCAATCTTCCTTTCTCAGTCTCGCGATCCAGCTACAGTGTCGCAGTCGTTCTCGCTCACGGTGTCGCAGGGTTGCTGCAGCCGTTTGAGTCAATCGGTCACTCGTTATGCGCCGGCGGCGGCGGCTCGTAAGTCGATGTGAAAGGCCGATCGAGACAGTGATGTCTAAGTGAAGCGCTTGGTACGATGGGTTGTGGCGGACAGAAGATGGGTGTTGATGGATGTTGATGGAAAGGAGGAAGGGGAGGATGTGTTGAAAGAGGAGCAAATTGGAAGCGGAGAAACCTGGAAGGTCGCTCGCTGATGACAAAGCGTAGAAGGCGCGAGTTATCACGTGAGCTTCTTTGTCAGACCAGGCGCACGTTCACTGCAGCCTCAAATACATGCACGTGACGAGCATGCTTGCGAAACGATACCGCCAAAATACACGACAGATTTTCTATACAGCACAGTGCTACGCAGACTTCGTCTTCCTTCCTATGCTGACATCCAGATTGCCCACCACCCAGCTAACGCCGAAGACCACCAGAAACCCGCCAAAAATTGCCAACGGCTTCGTGAAGCGGGCACTGAATGGATAATCATATGTTACTACCACCTCCCGCTGCCTGAACTCATCCACAATGTTCATAGCGGTAAGCGTCAGTGTCGTACGGCCAGCGGTGTCCATGAAGGTTCGGTGGAGGCCAGTTGAGTTGGCGACAAGTGGAACAGTTGTCTCAAAGCGGACATTCCTAATCACTGGTGTCAGCGCTGTCTGATACTTTTAACTTTTAAAGACTCACTTCGCGCCTTCGGGCAGAATTACACGAGTGACAATTCGCTCATACTCAACGCCCTCTGCTTGCCTTGGGCCCTCCAAGAAAGGCACCTTCAGCACATAGCTATCACTACTTCCGCCCTTGAGCCGACGCAGGTGGTTCTTCAAGTCGCTGTTCCAGCCAACCTTGAAGTTGTAGTTCCAGCCTCCGAAAACCGGATAGCGCGGCTTCAGCTCGAGGTTCGCTTCCCTGATGTTGGTCCGGAAGCGCGAAGTCGAAACGTTGCCGATATCATCCACAAAATAGGCGTCAAACGAGCCGACGGAGAGCGGGAACCGCATCTCTTTCAACGCGCTCGTGGGTGGGTTGTAGTAGGCCGACTGCTGGTATGTCACACGGCTGAAGTGGTTCTTGAGACCAGCGGCGCGATTAGACAGCCAATGGCGCTCCTCGGTCGCCAGGTTTCCACCCCAATGGCTGACCTCGACGTCCCTCTCGAGCAGGCGACCGTGGGTCAATGGCTTGGTGAACTCATACCGCACGCTGACTTCTTGGACGACGCCTGCCTCAAGTTCGCCATATGGTCCATACGTGAAAGACGTGCCTTGCTTCTGCGGATCTTCCTTGCCTTCGGCGTTGAGCGAAGCTGGCAGGACAACAATGTCTGGGACGTCGGTCGTTGGGAGCTTGAGCTTCGTCTTCTGCTTGAGGGTTGTGTAGGCGCTTGGTGCGTAGGCTGAGAAGAGGAAGAGCACGTATTGCTTTTCGGTCTGGCCAATCTGCGCTGGTAGTGGCGAAAGCGAAGAGAGCGAGTAGAACGTGATCGAGAGCGTCAGCTGCTCTTTGGAGGGTAGTGCTGACGGAAGTGTGATCTTGTAGTACTCTGTAGGACTACCTGCATATCAGCACATGGCGGCGATACTGCTGATCGTACCGATGCTCACCTGTACGGGTCTACCTCGACCACCTCAGCGACAAACCCTGCCCTTTCCGGCTCCTTCTTGTCCTTGACCTCAAGCCCACCGATTCTGCCAATGGCGCCCTGTTCGAAAGGCAAGAAGTACTCCGATTGCGGCTGGGCGTCGACATTCTCGATCACGACATTGATCGTCTCTCGCGCATAGCTCTTCTCCAAGTTGATGTTTCGGACGAGATTGGCGTTGCGGAAGTGTTGTGGTGGCTTGAAGGTGGATGGGAGGATGTTGCGCGATTCATGAGTGAGGTTCGAGTCGGCCGATGCGAGAGTTGTCAGGCCTACCAGAGCCCATTGTATTAACCTCATCGCGTTGTATAGGAGTCGAGCCACTCAATGCTACGTTCGTATGCTCGAGCAGCTACCTAGGTATGTCTCTGTGTCAACTAAGTGTCCTTCGGCTCACCTGCCCTGCATGAACTTGCTCGTGAACGCCAAGCTCAAACGGACTTCAACAGGGGACAGCACTTCGAGTATGAGTTGGCCGACATGCAAGATCGTATAGCGAGGTCTTGTACTTACTTGTGTAGGCCGACAGAATGTGCTGAGAAGTGACTGGCGATCAACCGCGCACATCTTCTGTGCATCAACATGGCTCAAGTAAATCTACCTTGGATATGCACATGCCGATCCAGTACTCTACGCAGCTACAGACCTACACCAGCTACGACATGGTACCGGAGTCTCACCACTAATCGCCGTTGGTTCCAAGTCTCGGAAGAGGTTCAACAAGCTATCGCCGAACACCGCCCGGTCGTGGCGCTGGAATCCACCATCTACACCCATGGCTTCCCTTACCCCGACAATCTCTCGCTGGCCTCACGGCTCGAGTCATTGGTCAGAGTGAACGGTGGTGTACCAGCCACCGTTGGGATTCTGCAGGGTATCGCCCGCGTTGGCATGGGCGCTGACGAGCTTGTCCGGCTTGTCTCCGCTACTGGTCATAACAACACGATGAAGGTGTCGAGACGGGACCTTGGTTTTGTATGCGCATTGACCGGACCCAACGGCAAGCCTCTGAACGGAGGGACGACGGTATCCGCAACCATGATCCTGGCGCACTTGGCAGGCATCAAGGTGTTCGCTACTGGGGGACTGGGTGGTGTTCATCGTGGCGTCGAACAGACCATGGATGTCTCTGCCGATCTAACAGAACTTGGCAGAACACCTGTTGCCGTGATTAGCTCCGGCTGCAAGTCATTTTTAGACATACCGAAAACGCTGGAGTACCTAGAGACGCAAGGCGTTGCTGTCGCTACGTTCGCCGATGGTAGAAATGGCCCACTTGACTTTCCGGCGTTCTGGAGCAGAGACAGTGGTGTACGCTCTCCAGCAGTACTACAAGACGAGTTGGAAGCGGCAAAGGTTATTCAATCTCATCTTTCGTTCGGACTACAGTCAGGTCTACATTTTGCGAACCCTATTCCTGAACAGCACTCTGTACCTTTAAAGCGAATGGAAGATGTGATCTCGCAGGCACTCAAGGAGGCTCACGATGCAGGTGCAACGGGTGCAGCGAGCACGCCATATATTCTTGCTAAGATCAAAGATCTGACCGGCAGCGATAGCGTTCATGCGAATAGAGCGCTGGTTGAGGCGAACGTAATCAGAGGCACAAAGGTAGCATTGGCTCTCGAGAAGCTCAGGATGGATGATGTTGGACTTGAAGAGTAAGTCTGCCACTACAGACCGTGAAATGTCAAGCTCATGGTGTAGACAGCAGAGGTGCCCACCGTGATAGTCCTCCAATTGGACTCGTAGCGTCGAATTACACCAGCAACGGAATATCAAAAGGCGTGTCCGCGCCGCCCAAAGCGGAAGGAAAGCTCACCGCGCAAGGAGATCGCACGAACACTTCCGAAAGTCAGGATGTTGACGTTTTCATTGCTGGGAGTCTCGCAGTAGACCTAGCTTGTGACTACTCGCCGCGGATGAGCACGAGCCCTGTTTCCCCAGAGGCTCATACCTCAAACCCTGCCATCATCAGCCAGTCACTTGGTGGTGTGGGCTACAACGTAGCACACGCAGCTCACCTCATGGGTGCAAAGGTCCGCTTGTGCAGCGCGGTCGGAGACGATCTGTCTGGCAAAGCCGCACTTGAAGCACTCTCCACCAACGGAATGTCAGAAGCCGGCGTTCGATCTCTTCCGCAGAGCAGTGGAAGCAGGACCGCGCAGTACGTCGCCATCAACGACAGTAACCGCGATCTCGTCATGGCGATGGCGGACATGTCCATACTTGACCAGACAGGGCCGGATGAGCCGTTATCAACGACGCTAGATGACTTCTGGCTACCCCAGCTACAAGAGTGTCGTCCGTCACACTTGGCAATCGATGCGAATTGGTCACCGCAACACCTCGCTCGCTGGCTTCAAGCCGGCAAAGACGCAGACGCGCACGTCACGTTCGAGCCCGTCAGCACCGTGAAGGGCGCCAGGCTCTTCGACCTGCCAAAGGCCCACCACCTTTCGGTTTTCCCTTCGCCATCGGTTCACCTCGCCACCCCTAACACGTACGAGTTATCAGCCATGTATCTCGCAGCCCGTGAATCAGGCGCTTTCGAACGTGCGAACTGGTGGGAAGTCATCGACGCCCTGGGAATCCCTCAGACAGGCGCTCGCACACAACTCGCGCTCGCTACGTCCAGTTCCCTCGTCGATGAAGGGATCCCGCAGCAGAGCATCCAGCTGTTGCCCTTCATCCCGTCAATCTGCACAAAGCTTGGTCCTCAAGGCGTCCTGCTCACCCAACTTCTCGCCGCGAGCGATGAGCGTCTTCATAGTGGACATCACGCGCCCTACGTCCTCTCGCGTTGTGTGAATGGGACCGAGGACACGCTCGGGGTGGGTGGCGTGTACATGCGATTATTCCCTTGCGTGGAAGAGGTCAGCGCAGACGATGTGGTAAGCGTCAATGGTGTCGGCGACACCTTTGCCGGCACTATGGTAGGTGCTTTGGCGAAAAGGGGAAGAAGTGCACGGGTAGAAGATTTTGTGGACCTGGCGCAGAGAGCAGCTGTGCTTACGTTGAAGAGCAAAGAGTCTGTCGGTCCAGGTCTTGGCACTTTGAGGATTCTCTTGTAAATATTATTGTTGACATAGAGCACTGCCTATATGCATCACTACGGGTATATAGACGCCTAGGAATGCGATGGGTATCAATTCGAGCTCCATTTTGGTTGCGAGCCAATCCGCCAACGCCGTGCTATGCATCATATAAACACCACGAACGCTACCATCCACGTCTTTTCCCCCTCGCTTCCAATCCCTTCAGCTTCTTCTTCGTCTTTTGCGCCTCGTGCTTCTTCCTCTTCTCTTTCGCCCACCTCTCGGGTGCGCTGACCGCCTCGATTTTCCGCTTCTGTCTCCGCTCTTCACGCTTCGCCCTAGCCTCCTTTTGCGCCTCTCCGAGCGCAGCGATGTAGGCTTCTGAGCCGACCTTTTTCCGGATGGCATCGAGCAGCTCCTGCGCCTTATCGGTGAGGTCTCTGTATGCCTCGGTGGATGGTCGCGGAATCGAAGGGTCGGTCAGCGAGTATAGTGGCCGCAGTGCTGAGACCATGTTCGGTACGGTCTGCATCTGATTGATCAGAGCTGCTTGGCATTGCACAGCAGCGGATCGAGCCTTGGTAGGGATGGTGTCTTGACGGATGATGTACGACAATCGATTCAGCAGGTATGCAATAGCTGACGAAGTGCGCTTGGGCTGATCGATGCCGTCATCTTCCTCCTCCTGGTCCCCGTCCGCTACAGTTGGCTCTTGCACCATGTCGTCTCCCCAGATCATCTCGTTCGCTGCAAAGCACCGTCCCAGGAACACAAGGTTACGTATGGTCTGGGCCAGGAGCGTGTCCGTGGTCTCGTCCGATGCGGCAATCAGTACGCGCTGGCTCGTCCGGCAGAAGACTCGCATGTCATCGCGACTGAGCTCAAGACCACCAGAACCGCGAAGGGGTAAGGCGCCCAGACCCTTCGTAGTCTTTGAGCTAGTGCTCGCGAGATGCGAGAAAAGCGCGCCCACAAGCGTAGAAGCCGTTTCCTGATTGTCCGCGTCTGCGGCAGCAAGATACTGCCGGACCGTTTGCCAGATGCTTTTCGAGTGCGCCGCGAACGCCGTATCAGGCGCAATGTCCACGAATACCGGAAGCGTCTGCAAGATAGCCCGTAGCAGCTGCGGACTTACTGCCAAGTCTTCGCTGGTCAACAGCTCAGAAATCCGGTCGCGTAGAGAAGCCTGAGACTTCTTTGGCACGTCTCTAGCCCGGAGATAAGTTGACCAACAGCGCAAGGATGCCACTTGGATCATGGGTCTGTCGTTGTTGCCGAGCCATTTGTCCATCAAAGCTAGATAGCTTCTGAGCTGCTCGTCGCTTGCACGCTCGAAAAGCCTGACGCTCAAGATGCCGGCCATTTGCTGACAAGCTGGGTCAGCGTCGGTGACCTGTACAGGGACCAGAGCCACAAAGACCGTGAATCCCAGTTGTGCGAGCACTTCATCGGACACCTTCGACAATAGCTGATGCAGGAGTTCCATTATGCTCTGTCGACCAGAAGCGTGCTCGTATTTGAGATTCTCGACAAGGAAGGAGGCTTGCTTGCTCCATCGGTCTTTGCCTTGTGGATAGTCGAGCACGAACTGTAGATAGGCACTCCTGGCACTTTCTCTGATGCTGCGGTCGGGATTGATCACCATGACCTTGCCCACTTCGTCCATGATGTCGTAGACTTCGGTGATGACGACCTTGCGACCAAGCACAGCTCGCAGGAACTTGTAGATGATGCCTTGCCTGTCCGGCTCGTCGATGTCGGCTTTCAGCGCCTTGAGGATATGAGCAATGTCAACTTCCTTGACCGTGACCGTTCGCTTCTCGCGCAACACCGCAGTCACCAGCTCGAGCGCAGCTTTAGCGGAGTCTGTCGTCATGCTTGGAGCAGCTCTGACCAAGCCAACAGCTTCTTTGATATACACTGCAGAATTAGTGTCGAGTTCGACAAGTGGTAATTTGACAACCGTGGCTAGTAGCCTCATCGCGGCAAGCTTGACCTCTTCTTGGCCTTGCACGAGCGCGTCTCCGGCTACCGGAAGAAAGCCAGCCATGTTGGCCGGAGTCAGCAGATCTTCATGTCGTCGGACAACCTTACGAACGAGGTTGAGCGCGAAGCTAATGAGCTTGAACATCTGCGACGTCGTGGCGCCTTTGGTCTTCGATTTAGTTGCCGACTCCATCTGGATCAGATACTTTCGAACCTTATAGTCTTGCTTCGCCTGGTCTGCTGCGGGCGCGTTCTGCTCGGCGTAGACTTCGCGCACCACCTCATGGCAGTATACAAGCATGTCTCTGCTGTCTGCTGCTGGGTTCTGGTCGACGCCTTTGCGTAAACGGATGAGTAGCTCGTCGGCTTTTCTGACCATCTTCGAGTCGAGCTTCTCAGCCAAGAGCGCTCGCAAGGGACGCATCAACAGACCAAGCTTGTTGATGGGAGTGACCCTCGCCAGCAACTCCAGAGTATCGAAACTCTTGCTACTCTTGACCTCCTTCATTCCGCTCTTGTATTCCTCGGCGTCTTTCTCCTGTCCCGTAATGCCGAAGATGTCATCCATGATAATTGACATTAACTCCGGCAAGCAATGGTCCAAATCGCCTGGCTGGCAAGTTTCGGTTACCTGAACAAGCAGGGAATGCACCGTGAATGAAAGCACGTGGAGCTGGTACCCCCGCTGCAGCGCGCTACGCATTTCCTTCACCATGAAGCCCAGGTATGATGGTCCGATGAGAGACAGTATCGCGGCAAGCGCCCTGCGTGTTTGGTCTCGAGCTTCCTGACTGCGGCTTCGGAGAACATGAGAAACGTCTGTCAATACAGCGGGAAGCCTTTGGGACAGCTCAGGCTGCGGCAACAGCAACAAAAGCTTCGCAACAGTAACAGCCACTGGCATGCGACGGTCGACTGTAGACTCGTCTTTGTGGTGCAAATACTGCATCAACGGTGGGAGAAACTCTTGTATAACGATGTCAGCGCTTGACTCGTTGGGAAGTCGGAGGGCGTCGACGAGTCCACTCAAGAGCCGCAGTACGATCTTCTCTTGGTCCTCTTTCGTCTTCAAGTACCCAAGATACCGCTTGAATGTACTGCGGAGGGCCGACCAGCTTAGTGATGACGATGCGAGCGCACCAATTGCGACAATGGTCTGGTCAGCCAATGTCCTTCCAGCGTCACCCTCAGCAGGATCAAACACAAAATGCTCGAGCAATGGCATAAAGATGCGGGTAACACTATTGGACTTGACCTGTGCTGATTCAAGGCGTCGAAGTGCACGGAGTCTCCGGTGTTGCTGAATATGAAGAACGTTGGTGAAGAAGGAAGCTTCGTCGTCACCTTGCACAGCCAATGCTTTCATATCAGTGACTGGAGGCCAAGCGAGGTTGTTGACCATGCAGTCCAGGACTCGGAGATACTCCGCACGCACCAATTCGGAAGACTCAGCCATGCCACGCTCGACACCAGCAAGAACGTCTGCCAGCAAGGGGTCAAAGGTCGCCGGATCGCGGCTGACTGCGTTGATGAAATGTGTAAGAGCTTGCGACGCACTCGACCTGTTGACAAGGTCTTCCCCATCCTTGATGTAGAACATGCAGTTGTGCACCACGGGCAGCCACTGCTGCAACGACAGTTCAGTCGACAGCTCGTGGATTTTTGCAAACCCCCGTTCCCGGCGCTCATGATCAGGCTCATCAAGGCGAGCGCTATGTGCGTTGAAGTCCTGGCAAATACTTGCGGCTCGAGCGAGATCATCCTCATCCTCGCACAGCTTGACCAGTACTTCCGACAGAATCGCACGACTGGCTCGATCGGAGAGCCGTGAGAAGAGCCTGGAGACCGCATCGTATAACGCCGCGTCTCTTGGGATGTCGAAGCGTTCTTGCAACGGCAGTATAGTGCGGAGCAAGCCGGTCTTGGTGAAAGGAGATACGAGCCTATTCGGTTTCGAGAGAAGTCCAGTGCAAACTTGGACGATATCCTTCGCTTGTGTCGGCGCTTGAACGCGGCCTGTCGTTTGCGTCAAAGACAAGACACAAGCATCTAAGACTTCCTTGGAAGGTTGATGGTCCAATACATAGCCGATGCTTTGCACGAAAGTGGGGATATAAGGTTGCAGCATCTCCGCCTTCGTGGCTTCCCTCAACAAATTATCCAGTATGTCACGCAGAACGAACAGACGCACTTCGTCTTTCGTGCTCGTGCCATGGAGCACATCGGCAACACGCTGAAGTATTTCTTGACTCGGCCGAACGAGGAACCCAGCTGAAGTTGGGGAAGCGCTCCAAGCACTAAGCAAGCGCAGCATGCCGGAGACGGACTGGGTGTTCTCCGCTGAGAAGTTGTCCAGCCGTGGTACTATCAGCTTCTGTACGATTGTGTCTGTCTCAGTCGCAAGTTCCGAGCTTTCCATGTTGGTGTAGATCTGGACAAGGCATTGGAGACCGGTCTGGCGAATAGCGCGCAGGAGAGAGCGATTTTCAAGCTCGGTGTCTTCGCTGTTGACATCCAGCATCTCGGACGCTGGTACGGTGCAAGCAAGCACTGCCCGTAACAACGTCTGCGCAAACGGTACGAGTTCCGGACCCAACGTCTCTATGAATTCGTTGAGCATGTTCAGCATGCCAAGCTGCTGCCGCAAAGGCGCCTTGACCGGAGGCTGGACGTGACTGCTACTCGGTTCGCTGGACGCTAAGACCATCGATGTGGCAATATCGAGGAACATCCTGAGAGTGTCCTGTCCAAAGCGAGACAGCGCCACGAAGATTGCTTTTCGCCGGGAACCTTGTACGTGCTTACCACCGCTCACAGCCCTGCCATATAGCAGGCGTAGCAATACTGGCATCAGATCCGCCTGATGGTCATGTTTCACCGTCTCGCCGTCAACGATATCCACCAAAAGGGCAGATAGCTCATCCCGAAATCGTGCTTCATCCAATAAGTTAACCAGGTGTGTCTCGTAGTGGGTAATTGCTGGGATTTTCCAGGAAGATATGGCCTTCAACGCAGACTGTTGTATTTCCACATCACCATTGGCGCAGAGCTTCAAGAGCGCTTGGTATACATTTGTTGACTTGTAGAGCACCTTCGGGTTAGTGAACTGAGCGAAGATGGCCAGCAGAGCCTTCTGATCTTTACGTGACCACCGGAGGATTGAGTGATCGCTTTCGCCATCCTCCATGGCTGCAGTACCGGCCCACCCGAGTAGAACAGGTACAAGGATTCGCGATCTCTTCTCCGCAAGCGAAGGCATCTTGTTGAGTATGATAAGTGCCTGTGCTCGGGCATTTGGTGCCAGCAAAGGAGTACATTGGTGATCCAGATGAAACTGCTTTTCCATCGGTGGGTATCCAGAACCGGGGTCTTCGAAGACCTGCTTCGCTATAGCGGAGATCTTCATCAGATTCGAGCACTCGAAATCAGAGGCAACCCGAACACTTTCCGAATCGACTGTCATGAGAGTAACCGACTCCACAGACTGGTCGTTGATGTCCGGGGTACCATCCAGCCATGTTTGCATCAATGCCATAATAACTGACTCTCCAGTGCTAGAGGCGCACATTTCCGACAGAGCTTGGGCTGCATCGTCCCAGGCCTGCGCGAGCCGGATATGCATCAATCCAAAGCCGTAGGTGGGAATAGCTTTTTGCATTAGCTCCTCGCCCGCGCTCGCACACAATGGTGCTAGCCGCCTGATATGCATGGAAATTGCACGACTGGATGCCAGGCTGACAGGTGTTGTTTCGATAGAGATTGCCGTCGTCAAAATCTCGGGCACAAGTGAGCCTCTCAAAGTGTACAGTTCTCGCATTACTTCCAAAGCACTCTCTCGGATCGTGTGGGAGGGTAGGGCAAGAGCGTCTACCGCCGAACCCACCAGCACCTTCATATAGGCACCATCTAGATCAGCTGGTTTGCAAGTGGTGATGTAGTGTAGCGTGTTCGCCCAGAAGGCGGGTAACGTCATGAAGGTGCGGCTTGTCATGCAGAGCTTGCGCCATAGCGTTGGTAAGCGAACCTCCTGATTTGTCAGTCCCAGCAGATAAGCGAGACAGGTTCCCATTGCGAAGGTGTGTGCGTCTAGGATCTTGGTGTTGTCGGCTTCCAGTGCCAACTGAACAATCTCGAAGACCAAAGACTTGAGCCTGTGCTGTTGGAAGTCTGCCACCTCTACGTGCATCAACGTTTTGAGCGCTGTATGCGCGGTTGTGACGCCATGCGAGCAGCTCATGTCGCTTCGAACGGTATTGACTCTGTCGATCAAGTTATCTTGAAATTCTATAGGCGCCGACAATTTCTTGCCTTGACCAGCAGCCGTGAGCCGGGGTAGGATGCTGCAAAGCTCCGTCGGCTGTTGGTCCCATTGCTTCAAGACAAAACTCTGGAACTCCGGAAGTAAGAAGCTTACGTATCTTTCCGATCCCAGGCGAGCAAAGAGGTCACAGAAGCCGAGAAAATGTGGCGTCCACGGCTCCTGGCGTAGCCTCCCGAGGAGTCCAAGCACCGGTAACACTGCGTCCACGGTTGCTGACTGCAGTGTGATAGCCAAAGCACCGAGCAGGAGATTAGCAGTCTCACGGTCGAGCGGGCGGACTTGTTCAACGCGCTCGAGCAGAACCTGAAGAATCTTGATGATGGTGTTCCAGCTACCGATGCGTGTAGCCTTCCGGACAGATACAACCGTAAAGATCAAGCTTGCCGCGAACCCCAAGTTGCTCGCATCTGACAGCATCATCGTTTGTATTGAATCCAACATGATGTGCAGTATGGGTTGAAAGGTATCAGCGGTTGTGTGATGAATGATACTCGTCAATGTACCGACTACGATCTCCTGCAGTACGTGCCGGTCTCCGTCTGTACGTTTTACTACAGCTGCGAGCAGGCTGCGCATGAGTGCGTCTCCGTTTGAATGAAGGCCAACCTGCACACTTTTCATGGCTTCCGTGAGCACGGTCATGACACCCTGGCGGTGCAGGTCCAGCGCTTGAGCAGTACCTGAGCAGTCCGCCAGCATGTGACACAAAATCGTATCGAGAGGGACTGGGTCATGACTGTGAGTCGCCGCAGCCTTTCTCAGCAGAAAACTAAAAGACTCAGCTGCGAAGCGGATGATGAATGGTTTCTGTATCTCCTTGCCGAGATAAGGCGACATCAGGTCGTATAATGGCCGTAAGTCTGGAGTAAGGAGACGAGATAGATACTTGAACAGCCACGCGAGACATGTAAAGCTCCACTCGATCACAGCTGGGTCGGGGTGCTTCGATGCGACTGCTGTGACAGTGGCGACTGCGCGCTCGAAGTGCTTCTCGAATCGTGTGGATAAGTCATGCGCAAATTGTGACAGCAAGTTGAGTATAGGCTCCATCGCCAGACCGTCGCCTTTCTCCATATACGCGACCAGCAGGTCCATGATCCGATCTTCATTGTGTAGCACCACCGGCAGGCTGTCGCAGTACGGCGACACCTCCTTCGCAAACGTTGTGAATGTTTGTGACAGGTTGAGGTCCTTCCATTCTTGCAGCGACCTTCCAAAATACGTCTCGTTCTCCTCTGATAGCTCGTCTTGACCTTCTGCGCCGCGCCGTCGTCGGATGGGGTCGATCTTCAATTTCGCGATGCGGTCGGAAAAAGACTGGAAGCGGTGATTTCTCGTTGTCTGGGTACGTCTCGACCTCCTCTGGGTTGGTTTGACCACTTTTGTGGGCTTCCCTGTCTTCGCCTTTGCAGAGGCAGCCATGTCACATCAATCGGTGCGTGTGATCAGGACGAGTGATGTCCTCGAAATCGCAAGAATTCTGCTGGAGGGCGCAGACTCTCGGCATCGTGAACCCTGTCTGGTTCGGGGCACGGGTTTAGGGCGGAACCGGAAGGGACGGACCTTCCCGTTGCAGAAGCTTAATCGCCACGTGAAAGCCGAAAGTGAAGACAACTTCAACTCCTTCAACGTCGTCCATAATCCACGGTGTGAAGATGCTGGTATTCGGTAATCACGATTACGATGAGTGTTTACTACTCGGTTGTTAGCCTTCCATCGGAAGTCGACATCACTCGACTTTGACTTGCGTCAAACAGGTCACTAATTAACGATCTGTCTATCACATGCGTTCACCTGACAGCACTCTCACTGCTCTTACGATGTCTCCAAAAAAGATGTAAGTAAACATTCCTATTCGATACACCTACCACCCATCATGGCTGATAAACGCTATAGCGTCGTAATTGGCGATGTCAATGGACGCTTGTCCGAGGTATTCGGAAAGCTCACGACACTACACACGAAGCAAGCATTCGCATTCGCCATCATAGCCGGCAATCTGTTCGCCGATCCGGCAAGCGCGAGTGAGCTCGAGAACCAAGAGCTTTCGCGACTTTTGCAGGGTACAATCAGCGTGCCGCTCCCGACCTATTTCTCTCTCGGCCGCAGAGCTCTACCAACCGCGGTCAAGGAGCAGCTCCAAAGTAACCTTGGCGAGCTGTGCCCGAACCTGACAGTGCTTGGGCGTAGAGTCTCGATCAAGACTTCGGAAGGCTTTCGAATCGTCGCGGTCGGAGGCGCTCATTCTGAGGGTCTCGATGAACCCATGAGTCAATTCACGGTGACGTACAATGACAAGGATGTGGAAGCGGTCGCGAAAGGGCTTACTGACACGGACATTCTCATCACAAGCGACTGGCCGGCTCACATCCGGGATGGTTCGCGGGCAAAGTACGTCGGTGAGGCGCCACAAGGCGTGCAGAGTCTCGGCGACCTCTGCACGGTCTCGAAGCCACGATACCACTTCTCGGCTTCTGACAGTTTCTACGAGCGAGAGCCGTACTTCCATCCAGGACCATCTCCACGCTCCGTCACCCGGTTTCTCAGTCTGGCACCCTTCGGCAATACTTCCAAGCAGAAGTGGATCTACGCCTTCTCACTCGAGCCGTCTGCGCCAGCACCTCTAGATCTACCCATGGACTGTACGGCGTTGCCTTTCACTGCGCCCAAAAAGCGAAAGCTCGACACTCAGGCGGACTCCTACAATAACTTCAGATACGCCAATGGAGGCACTCCCTACGAGCGTGACCACGCTCGCCACAAACGGCAACGACACCAGCCGCCGCCGAGGCCGGAAGACTGTTACTTTTGCCTGTCGAACCCCAAATGCGAGACACACATGATTGCGTCGATAGGCGAAGATGTTTACCTCACCATCGCCAAGGGGCCATTGACCATGAGATCTACGTTTCCCAGCCTTGACTTCCCAGGCCACGTTCTGCTCATCCCGCTGCAGCACGCCGCCAACATGTCTTCGATAGCCGACGGAGACACGCGGCGGAAGACAGTGGCCGAATTACAGCGATACCGAGGTGCTTTGCAAAACATGCTCGTCGCGAACTCGAAGGATTCAGAAGGCCGCGCACAGCTCGGTTCGGTGACGTGGGAGATCAGCAGAGGAGGCGGCGTGCATCTGCACTGGCAGTTCCTCCCCGTTCCCATCGATCTGGTCCAGCGCGGGCTGGTGGAAGCCGCCTTCGACGTCGAAGCGGAGAACTCCTCCTATCCCAAATTCGTCAAGACCGCCAAAGAGATCGAGGAGGCAGAGGACGGCGATTTCTTGAAGGTGATGATATGGTCGGAGTCGTTGCGGAAGGACATCGTCCTCCCGCTCGACAAAAGCTTCCGGTTCGATCTGCAGTTTGGACGGCGGGTGCTGGGAAAGCTGCTGGGGCTGGAAAGCAGGACGCATTGGCGAGACTGTTCGCAGACGCAAGCGGAGGAGGAGGCAGACGCTAAGGCCCTGAAAGAAGCGTTCAAGAAGTTTGACTTCTCATTGCAGGAATAGCGGGAAGGAAATTATCACGTGCCGAGTGGCTCTGGATCGATTTGAGGACCCGCAACCAAACAAAAGTATCTTGTTATGCAGACTCGATCGAAGCTATCATCATCGATATAAGTATTAGAGAGCATCTCGATCATCGTCACCATATTGGTCGAGAGGTATAACCTCCACAATGGTGACAAGACAGCTTAGACTCATGGGTGGTATGCTCAGCTACTTTACAAATCTCATACCCAGTCCTCCGGCCCCCTTGACCAGCGGTAAAAACCCATCCATGGTGGAGATTCATGCTTTTCCATTCTCGTGAAACCCATGTCTCTCCCATCCCGAAACGCCATACTATTCAGCCCTCGCAAAATCAACATTCGCCGAGTCGAACCCGCTCGTTGGGAAGAGATTGTCACTTCCTCGCATGCGCATGCCGCGCTGGAAGCAATCAGTAAGGCAGCATCGGGTTGTGGTACGGACGCGACGCAGGCTGCTAGCCGCCGCCGCGAGCGTACGGGTGGAAACCACGATGGGCGCCACGTCCGCCGCCGCGGTAGTTTGCGCCGGGTCGACCGGCGTTCTTCGGACCAGTTGGGGCATTGGCGGGGGCCTGCGCGACGGGTTGCGGTGTTGGACCCTGCGAGCCACGACCACCGCGTCCACGACCGGCTGCGAAACCGCCACGTCCGTTTCCGCCTTGCATGCCGGCCGGGGCGGGGACGTCGTCGTACATGCCTTCCCAAGTGTTTTGTGGGCTGAAAGAGCCTTGTTGCATGCGTGACATGGCTTGCTGTTCGTACTTTCTCTGCTCGAACATCATCTGTTCCTGGGGGTTGAGGCCAGCGCGATTCTGCATTGGACTGCCGCCGCCGTTGTTCATTGGTGAGCCGGTCTGCGGCATTCCGGGGTAGCCCTGCATGGCGCCCATGTTCTGCATCATCGCCGGGTTCATGCCTTGCCGTGCCATCATCTGCTGCATCATGGCAGGATTGTTTTGCATAGCCGCCATCGGGTTCATAGCGTTGGCGCCCATGTTCGCAGCCATCTGTTGCTGCATCATCTGGAAGTATTGCTGCATGCGCTGCCAGTAGGCACCCATCATGGCGGGGCTCATGGTGTTCTGCCCGTTTCGGTTCTCTTGGCTCGTCTGGGCCTGGTTTTGCTGGTTGAAGTTGCCACCGAAGTTGTCTTGCTTGCCATGACGGCCGAACTTCCCACCCCGACCACCTTCCTCGTCGCGCATGTTGCCTCGAGGCTGCGCGCGCTTGACTTCGATGGGTTTGCCGCAGATCTGCAGCGGGCCGGACAGAGTACGGTCGACGGCATCGTCGCCGTCAAACGTGACGAATCCGAAACCACGGGGACGACCGGTATCCTTGTCCATCATCAAGGTGGCGTCCAGCACATTACCGAATTGCTCGAAGAAACCCCTGAAGTCGGCATCCGTCGCCTCCTGGCTCACACCGCCAACGAAGATCTTCGCCGTCTTCTCCTGCTCATCGCGCGGGATGGCACGCTTGGGGTCGATCTGTTGGATATTAGTTTACGACTTTGATCATTCAAGTTGCGCAGACCCACAAGCTTGCCATCAAGGGAATGCTCCTTGACCATGACCGTGTTGACGACTTTGGGATCTTTGAATGTGAGGAAGCCGAAGCCGCGGGACCTCCCGGTGGCGCCATCTCTCATCACCGTACACTCAAGCACTTCACCGAACTGCGAGAAGTAGTCTTTGAGCGATTCTGTTGGGTTTGTTAGCGGAGCGTGAAGTATCGAAGAAAGTACAGTCACAGTACGTACGGTCGGTTGTCTCCCAGTTCAGGCCACCTATGAACATTTTTCTGTGGGCAGAATGTCAGCGAGATGCACTTCCAAGCCGCTACGCTGTTGTGCAATCCTGAGCGTGACCGCCATAACCATATCCAATGTGTTCGGTCGAGCACAATGTTCATTCAGTGCAAGATCCGCCGCCCTGGACCATTACGTATGCGTGGCGACCGCAATGGAACCAATGCTATCTGACGGTGCAGGGTCGTGTAGCGCAGATTCGAGCACCCACACGTTGCCCAGAAGCCAGCAAAGAGCACGAACACTGATCGGTCATATGGCGATACATGGCGGGAGCGCAGTCGGTACCGTCCAGATATAACCTTGGCCACAGCATGGGTAGACGGTGTGGACCCCGAAACCAGCATGCCAAACACTGAGGCTAGTGAAGCGCGTGCGAGTCTCGTCTCGCAGGTATGGATGGGTATACAGGCAGAGTTGATCTTGGTCGGATCTTGCTGATGCTTCGTGTATATGTATCCTTTTGCTAAGGCGAGAAGCCTGCGTTCTCGAAGAACTGCCAGGACCAAGCGCAGCATCTACCTCTTGTTCTGTCTGCTGCTTGCTTCTGTCTGTCTGGCTATGAAGCTAAAGCTCGGTTATCGATATCAAGCTATCGTTTTCGCAGTGTTGGTATCGGTCTCCGACGTCCGTATATAAACGTGTACCGTGCACGAAAGTACACGGTGCACTGACCATCCTCCCCGCCAACTCATCCAGGTGTTGCAGCTGCAGCGCTGCGGATATATAGATTACGCCAGCCATCCACAGGCTATCGAGCCGGATGCGGCCAAACCACCACGTCAGAAGTGAGCTCTGGCGCCGTTGCTCGGCTGACCACGTGCGCGTTCAGCTCACAGGCTCGTGGCACATCAAGCTCTCGTGTGTCTCCTGCCAATCTTGCCGAGTGTCGCCAGCCGAGAAAGCGAGTCCACGTAGTCGATATAAGGTGATGAAGCCAGCTCTGTGCTGGACCGCGATCGCCGTGCGAGATACTCTCATCGCATCAAGTTTGCCAGCCACCAGCCGCCAGCCACCGTCACGCTCACGCTCACGCTCACAATTGCGAACCACGTCACAAGATAAACAGACTTACCCGTCCTCTTTGATGCTGAACGGACGCTCGTGCTCTCCAGCCCCGAACCCCCCGTTTTGCTGCATCATGCCCTGCACTCCCTGCATAGTACCAAAAGCTTGCGGATCGAACGACGGCACAGCCTCCATCTTGACAGTCGCGTCTTCATTTGCGGAATCCTGGTTGACCGTTGTCGGGAGCGGATTTACAGAGTCATTCTGCGGCTCTGGTACCACCGGTGTTGGCTCGGTCTTGACTGCGGGCGTGGTGTCGATATCTTCACCGTCATAGCTGAAGAAAGGTCAGTACCATACCAGAGGCCGGATCGAGTGAGTGCGACTTACAGATCAGCGAAGAGATCCTCGTCCATCTCGGGGTCCGCCATGGCGCTTTAGTCAGTAGTGAGTGTGAAAAAGGTGATTCGAAGGCAAGAAAGAGGTATCGAATGGCTTGGCCGCGAGCCTGTAGACAATGAGAGGTGAATGAGGAAGAAGTCACTGTCACGTCGCGAAATGTGAGGAGCTGAACTTGTATCGCAAGCTGGGGCCCTCGGCAGCTGCCGGCAGAGCGTGCCTTGGCGTCATGACTCGCGCAAACAGCTGTGGCTGACTCGGGAAGGCTCTCACAACAATGACGATGATGCGAACGTCGGGCGACCTCTGAACCGCATTCCTCGAAAGTCGTGTGCTGGATATTGCTACGTGTCGCGGCAACGATGAACTTCAAGAAGCCGTCTCAACAGGTAAGTCGTCGTACCGAGATCAACAGTGTCCACTTCATCAGGTAACCGAATCCAGCAGGAGATGGTTCAGGTCCGTACGTACCGTATCAACGGCGGAGCGCACGAGACGGCCAGCTAATATGGACCTTTGGGCCTTCATAGACCGAACTGAGTGGGTGCCAACTTATGTGAGACTTCATACGCCAGAGCATGTTGAGCTTACAAGAGGAACAGTACTGCATCTCCGTTCTGGAGAACGGCCTCGGCGAACAGCCAGCGCGACAACAAGTCTCCGACAGCCATAACGCCCGAGCGCAAAGTCATTGGCGCATCGTACAGTCATGCCGACAACCTAAGTTTCACCAATCTGTATGCGATCGGTGTCGGCCGAGGTCTACCCAAGCATTTGCTAACTCTCATGAAGCTCCATTGCTGGCGACTCGAGACCTCGTACCCCACCGGCTCTATCACGGAACAAGAGCACGCCGCCTCCGAGGGTCAATTCACCTGTGTCCCCGCCATCGCGACGCACATACACGAGCTTCCTATCACCAACCAACCCCACGTTCAATACGGGCCTTCAGGATGAGGGCGGAGACGAGGATGGTCAACCCGGGTTCGACGACGACGAGGATGAGTTTGGCCTGCCGAGTATAGCGTCCATGCGCCGTAACGGCAAGCGAATATCGAACAAGAAAGTCAAAGATCCTGGAGGGACAGCTCCCAATCTCGGGAACGGCAATACTGCCGCGCCTGGACTTGCCTCGTGGGCCTTGGACAATGGGGACGTATCAGAAGAGCGTGGGATTCCGTCCTATCCGTCAGCGAGGAAGAGTGAAGGCAAGATTCTGCGACCACAGTACAAGGATATCCTACGAGATCCAGCCAACTCGCTACATTTGATAAGCCACCCCTCCGTCCCTTCCGGCGCGACCGCCAAAGATCTCGATGCGCATTCGGCACGTATCACGCGCATCAACAAGTTCAAGAAGATCTTGCAAGCGAGTTCGATCAGCCTGCCGGAGTTGCGCGACTCCGCCTGGTCCGGTCTCCCGTCAGAGGTGCGCGCAATGTCCTGGCAGTTGCTCCTCGGCTACCTGCCCACGAGCAGTGAACGGCGCGTGGCGACGCTCGAACGCAAGCGGAAGGAGTACATGGACGGCGTTCGGCAAGCTTTTGAGCGAGGCTCGACTGCAGGCGAGATGGGCTACACCAGTAGCAGCTCGAACCAAGGGAGAGGGCGAGGACTAGACGAAGCGATCTGGCACCAGATCAGCATCGACGTCCCACGCACGAACCCGCATCTCGAGTTGTACAGTTACGAGGCGACACAACGCTCGCTCGAACGTATACTCTACCTCTGGGCCATCCGCCACCCCGCATCGGGCTACGTGCAAGGCATCAACGATCTCGTTACACCCTTCTGGCAAGTTTTTCTGGGTCAATACATCACCGATCCGGACGTTGAATCCGGCATGGACCCCGGACAGCTGCCGAAACCGGTCCTGGACGCCGTCGAAGCGGACAGTTTCTGGTGTCTCACGAAGCTGCTGGATGGGATACAAGACAATTACATTCACGCGCAACCGGGCATCCAGCGGCAAGTGTCGGCTTTACGGGATCTCACCGCGCGCATCGATGGAACGCTGGCAAAGCACATGGAGGCCGAGGGCGTGGAGTTCATCCAGTTCAGTTTCCGGTGGATGAACTGCCTTTTGATGCGCGAGATCAGCGTCAAGAACACGATCCGGATGTGGGACACATACCTCGTAAGCCCTTTTCCCCTTCATCCACCCACAATCTCTAACCTGATACTAATTTTCCTTCGTTGTCTAGGCCGAAGACCAAGGCTTCTCCGCCTTCCACCTTTACGTCTGTGCCGCCTTCTTGGTGAAATGGTCGGACAAGCTGCGCCGGATGGATTTCCAGGGCATCATGATCTACCTGCAGTCCCTCCCGACCAAGGACTGGACGGAGAAGGATATCGAGCTGCTGCTCAGCGAGGCGTTCATCTGGAAAAGCTTGTTTGCCGAGAGCAAGGCTCATATACGGCAGACGAGTGGGGGGAATAGTGGCGCGTTGAATTTGTAGCGTCATGCGGTGATGCGGTTCCGATGTCATGCTTCTGGTCAGGGTACTCTACGTAATTTCTTCCTTTGCAGGCACTTGTTGTGCTTTAGCTGAGAGGCCTCGTGTACCTATATGGTCTGGAATCTTAGTGAAGGCCGTGCTTAGCATCTGAGCCTTCTTGCCTGTCCTTGCCCATTCCGCCTGTATCACAGAGATACCGCCTCCCATTTTCGGCCAAATTACACACATCGATTTGGGAGTAGTTGTCGCAGCGGATCTTGACGCAGCCGTAACTTTGGGTCGGCCAGCCCGGTCGCGAGAGTCGGGGGTTTGGAGATGAGATCCCTCGGTGAGAGATGCTTGCAGATCGGTAGGGTATTGCAAGCAACGCTCGATTACCTCCGAACCACTTGTGAAGATCTGACGCGTTTCCTCAGCGGGAGATGCAATGGTCGAATCTGGACCGACGCCGTTACTTCCCGACACAGAGCTCGACGTGACATCTCGCCGCTTGAGATAGCAGCTGGGCTATCTGAGCTTGCCGGACCGGAGACTGTTTGGGCAAATCATCCTGGAAGAACTGATGCGGAGCCGTGAGAGGGCACTGGTTTGTCATTACACAGATTGACTAGTCCTTCCTTCGGAGGAGAAAACTGTCTCAACTTGACACCGGCTTCGCGGAAGATATGGGCGGCTTCGACATCCATGTAGTAGCTTTGACTGTACACCACCTCAGTGATGCCGACCTGGACGATCTTGATGCTGCACGTCAGGCAAGGGCAGGTATTGCAGTACAAGACCGCGCCGCCACCGACACGATCCCGGCCGGCTTCGAGGAGAGCATTTTCCTCCGCGTGGATGCAGAGACAGGTACTCAGAGCCGCGCCGCCACCGCCGCCGCCGTTGCAGCGCGGACACCCGCCGTCGTTGCAGTTCGTGACGTTGCGAGGCGTGCCGTTGTAGCCCGTCGACATGACGCGTTTCTCTCGCACCAGGACACAGCCGACTTGCCGCCGCATACAATTACTGCGACGAGCGGCCAGCGAGGCAAGGGTCATGAAGTAATGATCCCACGTCGGCCTCATGCGGTCGGGATCGGTGAGGTTAAGCGTTTTCAGCGCGGACCACAGCTTCTCGAGGGATGTAGTCGAGTTAAGCAACTTAATCTGTGCTCGATGCGCGAGCGCGGCAAGGCCAGTCTGAGAGTCATACTGGTGCGCATCGTCTCGCAGGACGAATTGCTCGAGTGTTGGGGGTGTTAAGGAGGCGGTGGCACAGCGGTCTTTGAAGCGTTGCCACCGGATGGAGATCGGGGCGTCTACGTGGAGCAAGATGAAGAAGGGTCGACGAGACAACGCATCGACGATGGTATCGTCGTAGATGGAGATGGTGACGAAGTTCTCTTGCCAGTCCTTGGTGGCGTACTCGACTAAATCTGATACGCTGGTGAATTGGCTCCCATTGTTCGACAGCTCGCCGTTGGGAACGTGCGCTTCCGAGGCTGACTTCTCGACGGTGGGTATCGAACTTGTCCGCAGCAGCGTCAAAGGGATGAATTGATGGGCTTGGATCAGATAGTCTTGCACTGCATGTTTCCCGGCACAGATTCCTCGTTTGCGTGTCAGCTTCGCGTAGCCATTTCACGGGGTTTGCAGGGAACTTTTCCATACCACCGCAGATGCCAATGAGCATCTTATGTCGAGATGTGGGTAGCTTAGCGCATCAGGAGTCTGTAGGATTGTTACGGGAACCACGATGTAGGTGGTGGTACGTGGGAGTTGCACAATGCTGTACTCCCGTTTGTTGAACCGCGGAGGATTGCAGCCTTACGGTGGTGATTAGTAAGCTGTCGTTCAGGAACGCGTCGAGGCCCGGGCCTTGCAGATCCCCCGCGTGCAGGTGGGTGGGGTTGAGGGTTCTAGCAGCTCGAGGATGTCATGCGACAGCCACAACCCTCTTCATCTTCTTGTTATCCATGTCCTTCTCCATCTTCCACCTGACACCTTGTCGCACCTTTGACCGAATAACCTGATCCACAGAGAGCGCTGCCTGGATACACTGACACAAGCAGCTTCTAGTAGCAGCAGCTGATTGCCATGCATATAGTTTGACCTTCCCCCCTCCCTACTTCACCACTCGACTCGATAGGTAGTGGCCATGGCGACTACCACTCACCCAATCCAGTACGCGCCATGGACGTCAGACGTCGAGCTCGCCTTCTACTCGGCCCTCGCATCACTCAAGATCAACTACGACAAGCTCGACAGCTCCTCGCGTAAGGTGCTCGGCCTGTACGAGATCAACCACAGGGACCCGCCCGAACGTTCCGCGCGCATGCAGATCCATGGCAGCGCGCTGACCACCGACGAGTACGTAAGTATCCACAACAAGTCGAAGGGCAAGCGGGTAGCTAAACTCGTGGCAAGTTGCCCGCAAGGCTTCTATCGAGCTGAAGGTCTGATTCGCAACTTCAACACTGCCGAGGATTTTCGCCAGGTGGACAAGGCGGCACACATTGAGCGCGCTGGGCGGACGATCTGGGACGCGATCAACGATGGCAGCATCTACTCCTGTCCTTCCCTGCTCTGCTCCTTCTCCGCGATTTGCTACGCAGACCTCAAGAAGTACAAGTTCACATATCATTTCGCTTACCCATGCATACACTCCGATCCACCGTGGAGGCTCCTCGCGCCCGAAGGTAAGCCCGACGCCGGCATCAAGAAGCTCGGACAGAGGGATACCGAGACGCTGGTTGAGAAGGTGCAAACATGGCGCTACTCCGTGGACATCCGCCAACATGGCTTCTTCCTGGCCAAGCGCATACGAAGGGAGATGTTCGCAGGGCTCAGGAAGCCGAGTGGGTCTGGCGAGATCGAGGAAGAGGAGGACGGTGACAGCGACGGTAATCTGAACGCTAAAGCGCAAGAGAGGAGGAAGTCACGGACGCGGAGCTTGGGTGAGCTGGGCTATCTGTGGGATGTGGGCTCACTGGGGAGTTACGAGAACGGCTTCTTCGACGCTGCGGATGGAGCGGACCGCTTCGTGTGCTTTGCCGACCCTTCCACATACGCCAGCAATCCTGGTTGGATGCTGCGGAACCTCCTGGTCTTAGTACGGCAGAGATGGAACTTGGACAACGTAAAGATTCTGTGCTATCGAGATACCCACCTTCGGCGAGATCGTCCAGCCAGCTTGATCCTCGAGCTACAATCCGAGACCCCAGTGCACGCGAAGGAGGTTGCTCAGCCAAGTAGCAGAGACATGCCGATCATGTCACCGTCTGCCGCTCCTAAACGCGGAGATGTCGATGCTACAGGCGAGCTGCTCGAGCGCCATCAGCCGTCGCCTCAGACAGCACCCGCACACGCCCCGCTAGATCCTCCCAAGGGCCCGATAGTGCCAAAGGTCACCGGGTGGGAGCGTAACGAGCAGAACAAGCTTGTCTCGCGGCAGATCGACCTGGCCGCCTATATGGATCCCACAAAGCTTGCCGATCAAGCGGTGGATCTGAACCTCAAGCTCATCAAGTGGCGCATCTCTCCATCCATCGACCTAGAGGCGATCAAGCACACTTCATGTCTGTTACTCGGAGCCGGGACGCTAGGTACGTACGTTGCGCGAGGCCTGATGGGTTGGGGTGTACGGAAGATCACATTTGTCGACAACGCGCGTGTCAGCTACAGCAACCCGGTCCGGCAGCCATTGTACGATTTCAAGGACTGTGAGGAGGGTGGGGTCAAGAAGGCAGCACGTGCGGCTGACGTGCTGATGGAGATCTATCCCGGCATCGACGCGCACGGTCATGCCTTCTCCGTCCCGATGGCAGGTCACCCGATCATGGACGAGGATCGTGTGAAAGGGGAGTACGAAAAGCTGAAGGCCTTGATCGAGTCGCACGACGCCATCTTCTTGCTCATGGACACCCGCGAGAGCAGATGGCTGCCGACCGTCATGGGCAAGGCGGCCGACAAAATCGTCATCAACGCCGCGTTGGGCTTCGACACATACGTCGTGATGCGCCACGGTTTGCGAACAGCACCACCACCGGCGCCGCGCGTAGACCAAGCAGCAGAAGGCACGGTGATGACACATCCAGACGACGACAGGAACCCCCTCGAAACCGCCGCATACGATCCTTTCAGCAACAGCAAGAAAACAGACGAGCAAGAAGAGGTGGGCTGCTACTTCTGCTCCGACGTCGTCGCGCCAGCCGATAGTCTCAAATCCGCCACCCTCGACCAACAATGCACCGTCACGCGCCCGGGCGCCGCCCCGCTCGCCTCCGCCCTCGCCGTCGAGCTCCTCGTCAGCATCACGCAGCACCGCCTCCAAGGTCGGGCCCCGGCGCCGGAACCCCCGACCACCGGCTCCGCCAACCACATCCACCC
>Ga0058704_10000170_pt1 | contig 35954 bp, 31 predicted proteins | sample AgamicMgSfe_FD_71363 | JGI IMG/M metagenome (GOLD analysis project Ga0058704, IMG submission 71363) | Agave microbial communities from Guanajuato, Mexico - Mg.Sf.e | ecosystem: Host-associated > Plants > Phyllosphere > Phylloplane/Leaf | place: Guanajuato, Mexico | collected 2012-05-30
TATTATTATTGTTATTATTATTGTTATTATTACTACTATTCTTTAGCTTAGTATAAGTGCGTAGGAGAGTGATATAAGTATCAACATTGCGAAGGAAGAGAAGGAGAGTTTTATCTTTAGAGGAACAATGAAAGTGAAGGCTATGTGTGTCAATAGTAAGTATATGTTAATAGTAAGTATATAAACAATAGCATATAAGCCTATTAATGAAGCGTCAACAATGAAGTGAGTAAAGCAACAACGAAGCCAAAGTGAGCCTATAGTGAATAAAGGCAACAATAATAAGGTGTATAAAGGTGTAGAGCTGTAGACAAAGGAGTGAAGAAGTGAGTTCTACTGAAGTGGCGGAGTGGCACAAACTGAGCTCCGTCTCAAGCTACAATTCGTCTTCCCAGCCTCGGAACAGGAACGATCGCGCTAAGAGCATCACATGACGTAGCGAATCGTGTTCCAGGCATGGTACTCGCATATGTGCATGTACAGTCCTGATCCAGCATTGACAATCTTCCAATCCCTTCGAGGCGACATGTTGTTCTCACGCATCTCATTACTCCTCACCCTCCTCCACACCGCCCTCGCCGAGCAACCCGAAGCGCCGTCCCCCATCAGCGCACCCCTCCGTGAGCTCCCTTGGGGTCAGCTTAACTTCCTCCACACCACCGATACGCATGGCTGGCACGACGGACATCTGCAAGAGCCGCAATACTCGGCGGACTGGGGCGACTATGTATCCTTCGCCCACCACCTCAAACGGCGAGCGGATGACGACGGATCGGATCTGCTGTTGATCGACACTGGAGATCGAGTGGAGGGGAATGGGTTGTACGATGCCTCCGACCCGAAAGGTAGATACACCTTCGACATCTTCAAACAGCAGAGCATCGATGTGATTACGCCAGGGAACCATGAGCTGTATCTCGCCAATACTAGCGCTCGTGAGTTTGAGGAGGTTGTCCCGGATTTCAAGAACTCTTATGTCGCATCGAACGTCGATATCTATAACCCAAACAGCGACAGACTAGAACCCTTGGCACCACGGTTTCGTAAGTTCACCACCAAAAATCAGGCTATCCGGATCTTGGCCTTTGGGTTTTTGTTCAACTTCCACGGCAATGCCAATAACACTGTCGTTCAGCCTGTTCAAGAGACCTTGAAGGAGCACTGGTTCCAAGATGCGGTCAGAACTCGCGACATTGACCTCTTCGTCATCGCGGGACACGTGCCGGTCAGGAACAGCCAAGAGTTTGATCTGGTCTACAGGTCGATCCGAAATGTACGCTGGGACACGCCGATTGTGTTCTTCGGTGGACACACGCACATCAGGGATTATGTGAAGTACGAGAAGAAGGCTTATGGCATCGAGAGTGGTCGGTACATGGAGACGTTGGGTTTCATGTCCATTTCGGGGTTGAGTTCCGGCAAGAAGGACGTGGTGGTTCCGGAAGCGTCGCCAACGTACAGGAGATTGTATATCGACAACAATCTCTATTCTTTACACCATCACTCCGGTCAGGATGACTCGACTTTCACCACCAGCCTTGGCCGCAACGTTTCAGCGTCTATCTCGCAAGCCCGTAAGGAGCTCAAGCTAGATCACACCTTTGGCTGCGCACCGCAGGATTATTGGCTCAATCGAGCTCCATACCCAGCCGAGAATAGCCTGCTCACACTGCTCGACCAACACATCATCCCGGATACATTCAAGAAGGTCAGGAAAGTGAGTATCGTACTCACGAACTCCGGCGCTATGCGATTCGACATCTTTCGAGGTCCTTTCACAATCGACACGACCTTCCTCGTCTCGCCGTTCACGAGCGGATTTAGAGTGCTACGAAACGTACCATATGGCGCTGCGAGTCAGGTGCTGCACTTACTGAACAATGAAGGACCGATTCCGCTGAAAGACTTGGGTGCATTGTCCAGTGATGTGGAGGTGCTTGGAGACTTGAGGCTGGCTGACCTCTCCCCACCTTTGCCACCCGTCGGTTCGAACACCCTCCGCAACGGATACGTGCAGACCACCAGTCAGCACCCACTCGCAGACAAACCTCTCGTCCCCGGCTACACCACCACAGACGACGCCGGCAGCGACGGCGACGACACAATCCACCAGTCGATCCAATTCTACAATGTCCCTAACTGCATCGCCGCCAATATCGGCTTCTCCCCGACCGACAACGCGAAGCCGGAGACCGTGGACTTGGTGTACAACGAGTTCATCCAGGACTGGGTGTTGCTGGCGTTAAGGTATTTGGGGGTCACGTATGAAAAGGGAGAGACAGAGGCGGCGCTGAACGGGAAGACCATGACGGAGGTTCTGAGTGAGTGGGTGGGCGAGAACTGGAGGTGTGAGGAGTAGAGGATGTAAGGTATGGAGAAGGGGCTAGGGGCCCACGCAGAAGCAGACATTTCATGCCAGTAAGTTGGAGATAATCTGTGTATTTCCTACATGCACCATAGCAATCACCGAACCGCGTCCGTGCCCATCGTTCTCAGCGCTCTGCTGTGCACAACAGCCCATCGCGTCGGGTGCTGTTCTATCCTCCTCTCCGTGCAACGGCCGGCTGAAACCTACCAGGTCATTGACGCTCCATACGGAAGAGTTGACATGCCGATGAGCCGCTTCATTCATCACACGCAGGCATATGTACGTGGATGTACTTACGGGCGAAACAGACCGTGGGCAAAGACTCGTTTGCAGGAGAGTCTGCATGAACGTCATGTGGTTGGTCACTTAAAATCATCGCGGTCTTGGAAAGGCGCGACCCATGCCCAAGGCACATCGAGCAGGCGCGAGAATACTTTTGTGCGCTAGCAAACTTCGCAAACGAGAATTGAGATCGTCACTTCACCACCAGCATACAAACCGTATCCATTCACGCCCTCGAATACTGCAATGTCCATCACGACACCCTCCTTCCTCTCTGAGTGCTGCTATGTCCCCGGCCATGGCTGGGTGTCCTACCACTACGGACAGAACAGAGGCACCGATGATGGGACGCCGTCCGAGCCTTCCGAGCTGTCTGGACCTGTGGGTATCGATGCCGCTACTTTGCAGTGGTATGCCGAGAGAGATGCGCTAGCCAACATGGACGAGTCCGCACTTAGGGTAAAGGTCGTTGACTTCAGGTGGCCGCTGACGAGAGGGAGCGATCGCGAGGATGAAGAAGGAGAGGATGAGGATAAGGATGAGGAGGCAGCGGGGGACGAGGGGGAAGAGGGTAAGTGCTACATCATCTGTCAATGGACGTAGATTCGAATGTAAACTGATCTCGACGCGCAGCGGCTCTTGAGGCGAAGGAGGAGGAGAAGGAAAAGGAGGAGCAGGAGGAGGAGGGGGAGAGAAAAGGTAACCACCCCACCTATCTATCCGAACGTCGGCCTGTACCAATACCTTTCTCTTACAGCCATGGCGCACGTTGAAAGCAGCAAGTCAGCGACAGCTGCACTGTTCTTCGATCTGGGATTCGCCGGAAACGTCAGACGCCGAGTCCATCGAGCACGAAAGGAGCAAGACGGCAAGAAGGTGAGTGAGTTGTCTCTGTCCAGCTGAACATCGACGTGTATCCGCTCACGCCGATAGTGAATGGAGACGACAAAGTTGCTTCGAGTTGGATGTCTGGTCTAGCTTTCTATAACTGCACGCCACCATCATTACGGATTTCACTACTCGACTGACATCGTTGCAGATGCTTAGTCCGATCAACAGCGTATCATGAAGAAATATCTGACAAATCGGGCCATATCCAACTCATTCTGGGCTCTCAATCTGAAAAAAATTCATGCGCTATCCGAAGAGCCAATTCACGTCCTTGAGATCTCCGAGCAAGACGCAAGACTTATCGTTAGTGACACAATCCGGTCATGCACCTCGTTCACAGTAACACTGTTCGGGATAGCGGGATCCTCAATGACACCGTTCGGCAGGGCAACCTTTTTCAGCGATGCCATCCGTCAAAAGGCAACTCCTTCCCGGGCGGACGAGAGGTTGTCCTCTGTCGTCATCCGATGTACCCAGGCCAGGCGAGCTTGTCAGATTCGGGAACTCTTGTCAAAGCGTCCCACTGGCTTTGGTCTTCAGCAGCCCAGCAAACTGACTGATTGCCAAAGCAGTATGCGAATCGATCGATGGCTTGAAGTCTGCTGAGGATGCTTCAAAGTTCGTGGAACGCGGAGAGGAAGCGACTTCTGTTGAAGCGTGTATACTAGCTTTGGTCCTCCACTGGCTCTAAACAAACCGGCCTCCCAGCCAGGCGAGTGCATCGAGGCCATCTTGAAGTCTCATCGGACGCCTCAACGTTCGTCTGGATTCTAGAGAGCTAGCTACTTCTCTCGAAGCTTGTATACTGGCTTTAGTCCTCCACACATTGGACGCTCGGCGGGTGTTATGCAGACTGATCGAGGAGACCTTCAGCGTTTCAACATTCCAGATGCGTTCTGGGATCGCAGACAGTGTTCCAAAGTGCAAGCACGTCGTTGCTAGGAAGATCGGCAATGGACATGAGACATACGCGTCCCTGCGACGCGGTTCCCTTTCGTGCATTTCGTCTCCCGGAGAACGCCACGACAGCTAATGTTCTCGCCTCGTGAGAGCGCAGTGTCGACTTACCAATGAGATATCGTTACATACGGCATAGCATTCCATGACTTACACAGTCGCAAAGTGTCCTGGCTGCCGCTCCGGACCCTCGCCCTCTACACATCCACCGGAGAGAGCGATGCCTGTGACTACGACCTCGTGTAGGTACATAGTATTAGTGTCACTAGCTTCAGTCTTTGGCCCTGTTTCACGACTGAACTCAACCTTTACGGGATCGAAAGCAGTAATATACGTTAAGGTTCATCTGCTCAAAACCTGTGTGAACAATTGTATGTGTTCCATATGTCAACTAGAAACAACCTTGGAATGCAGGTTGGGTTCTCGATGTCTTTCTCGCTTGGACTTAGCCTCTTTCGGGTTCTTTTCGGAATGTAAATGCTAAGCTATATAAGATGATCTGAGGTGAACTCACCCATCGCGAAGGTGATCTTCGCGAAATTCGCAAAACATCGCCGGCTTTCCCGTCTTCCGAGGAAGAAGGAAGGGGCGTTCGCCACAGTGGCCTTCGTAGCTCAGGTTGGTCTCCTCCAACCATTGATAGTCCAGGATGTGTTTTGCTAATATCTACCACAGTTGGTAGAGCGCGGCACTAGTAATGCCGAGGTCTACGGTTCAACTCCGTACGGAGGCAATATGATCGATCTTCTTTTTGTTCCCTTTCCAGGGGCTTTGAGTCTTGACATTGTTCGCCCGAGGAAGTGTTTGAAGCGGTAGCTGCCGCAGTAACTATGCCGTGCCTACTATCCTCGCTTCATCATTATTCTAGTACAAATTGCTCGCATCGACGTTCTGAAGTTACCTACATTCGTCTTCGGAGATAGTATGTAGGGAAAATAGCAATGCAGCACAAATATGGTCATGACGCCTGAAGACGGTTCCATGTCGAAATCTGTCTTTTGTTGTTGTCAAATCTGCCTCCGTGTGGAGTTGAGCCGTGAATCTAGGCATTACTTTCGCTGCGCTCTACCGACCAAGATTGACGCTAGTAGTTGTTTTACTCGAGCCCTTTTGACGCTCCTGTTATTACCGATGGCGGAGTTCGACGTGGAGGTACAGTGTACGAACATTGGAAAGCTTGAATGATTTTGGTCAAACCTACCATTCGCTCGATTATTACTATGCGACAACGTATTCATTCTCACAAATTGGGTTGGCTAGCAGGCAGCTCATCGGCGCATAAGCTAGCGCAGGTACAAGTCACGCTGGAGAGAGAGCTCTTGATATTCCTCGAGCGAACAGGACGTACTGGATGAAATACAGCAATGTGAAAGGTTCGGTGACCGGCTGAGAAGGTCGGCACGCACGAGCAGCCCCTCGAATTTTTCAACACAGACGATCAGAAACTGCAGTCACTTCTTCCATACCCGTACATGTATTCACGCTGACCATGCGGACCCAGTCTATCCACGACCAGGTCCAGGCGACACAGCCTGAAAGCGCGTCACCGAACACCTCCCTAATCGCGTCTACTCCTCATCATCATCCTCGACCTCCTCCAGATCAGCCTCCTTGGGCACGACTTTACCCTTGCGCGCCTTGGCGCTCGCAGCCGGACCGCTAGCCTTCGCCGTGTCGTCGGCGTCCTCGTCAGCGTCGTCCTCACCGCCGACCTCCTCCTCGTCGTCCTCGAGGTCGGCAGCCTCGACATCCTCGTCGTCCTCGCCTTCCGGTTCCTCTTCATCGGCGACCTCTTCGGGCTGCTCGGTCTTTCGCTTCTTGGACTTTGGCGCTGCGAGGGATTATTAGCGATTTGACTCGACAAAAGCAGGGCGTACAGCTTACGTGGAGCAGCCTTCTTCTTCTCTTCCTGAGCAGGCTCGGCGTCCTCATCCTCTTCTTCATCGTCCTCATCGCCTTCGTCGTCTTCGTCTTCTACGTATTCTTCCTCCCTGCGCGACGATGTTAGCTTGAGGCGCAAAGGTGACAACATCATATCAGTCGTTCCAAACAGCGACACATCATGAGACATCAGTCGCGACTGATGCGCGATCAATGCCATGCATTCGCGACGCGATGGCGATGATGTCGGGGCCGTCGGGATGACTTACTCCTCCTCATCGTCATCCTCAGGTAGTGCCTGAAGCTCCTCCTCCTCCTGCGGATCGGCCTTTCTTTTCGAACCGCGGGTCGCCATTGTTATGAGATTTGAGGATGAGAAGATGTGTGAGACCGAATGGGGGGAGATGGGGAGGGAAATAGAAAGGAAGAAGTCGAGGACAGGAGATGGGAGGGGAGTCGAGAGTCAGGAACGTGGCCGGCAGCGCGCAAGCTTCGGCGTCCGGATTGGAGAGGCTGGGGATGGGGACAACATCATCACTCGGTGACGAAATCCACCCGGATCGCGGGGATCGTCGGCACGTGATTTGTGAAGCCCGACTTCAATCACGTGAATGGGTCATCACATATACTATCTAAGGTAAGTTTCATGTTTTCTATGTATCCATTGTAGGTGTTTTGTGATGATCTTCGTAGGTGAGGTAGACGACCTGCCGCAGCTCAACCTCCCTCTCGACGCATCGTCTTGACCTTACAAGCGTGAGAAGAGTCGTACAAAGTTCAGCTTATCTTGTAGTAGTCTCAAGCGGGTGTTCCATTGCGCTCGTCTCATCTCTAGCCGACTGCACATTGGGAGCATGACACTATGACAATCGTGCCAAAGTGTTGCACCGATTGACCGGTCTCGTAACCCGGTAAAGACTTTGAGACGTCGACAGCAGCTGCGTGCCCGGTCTTCGTAGCCTGTCCCTCGCGTCATGGGTCCGGAGTCTTGGTACACAACGTTCAGAGGCGTAGAGCATCCAATTCCTCTTGACATTATCGTCTGGATCTCAATCTCAGATCTCCCACAGATCTTGGAAGAAGAAATCTTGCTTGGCGGTGGATTCCCTTGATAAAATGAGGAAGCGCAGAATTACCGGGAGTGGTATTCGCGTTTGAAGAATGTGCGACTGCCACTCTATGCTAACGGAAGACCTGGGTGGAGCTCGCTGTGGGCGGTGAGAGCTGTGCATCGTATGGGATACGTAGAGCTTTTACCGGTGTAGCACGTCTTGTTATGCAGCCAGCGCACCTCACTCAGATCATGATGCGATCTTTCTGGACAGTCTCAACGGGTTGCTGTAACTGGTGAGAGAGACTCCAGTTCCAGTTATCGATCAATTCATGCGGCCAGACCCTCTTGTTCTGCCCTCGTCGTCCAGACTATCGTCGCCTCCCCGGGTGTAGTTGGATCCATGTTGTGGAGGACAATCTCGTACTGCGGTCGAATCTGCGAAATGATGCAGCAATGTTTAACGCTGGGCTTCAACTAAGAAAACGTTGTTTACCCATCTGTTCAAACAGTCCAGATGGTTCGGCTTGCATGCCGAATCGACATACGACGAGCGGGTTGGTCCCGGGGATCCTCATTCGCGGTGAGGTCAGGAAATCAGCAGTTGCTGCTGCTTTGACGGCCCTTGCGCAATGCCGCGAATACCGATGCCGCTGTCGAAAGGCGGTTTTGACGCATTGATTTCTAATTCGGCTGCTGAATAAAAGCATTGACTTCCACTTCACTTCGGAACCAGTGAGCTGCGCTTCGGAAGGTGACTGTTGTATTTGACTTGAAGGGCGAAATCTGTATGCCATCCCGGCAAACATATGCACTGCACATTAGAGGTACCAGGTTATGTCTCACCTCACGTTTCTGCTACGATGAAGAGTTGAAGTTCTCGTTTATAGTTTGAGATGGAGGGTTAGAGCGCTCCCAAGACAGGAAGCTGCGCGATGACGTAATGTTTGTTGCTTCGCGTGTGTTGCACAAGGAGCTCAGCTCAATCAAGATCACCCTTCACGAGATCCTGACATGGATTTGGGTGATCCAACCACACAACATCCTATACCGACGTCGACCAGCACCACCACCCACCATGCCGGCTCCTGGGATCGTGTACAAGGATCTCATGCCCCTCCCGGACAACGTCGAGGCGGCCACGAACCCGGACAAGAAGGAAGTCGCCCACTCTCTCACCCAGCAACCAACCGACAGTCATGCGTTGGCGTACGCGCACACGGAAGAGAAAGGCGCTGCTCAGATGAACGAGGATGGAGTCAAAGATCTGGGGTGGAATGAACCCAACGCGAAGATCGCCAACCCCCTGGTCGGAGGTTTGGACAACGAGGAGCTCTGGGTGTTGATCCGACGGTTCAACAAGGTGGGTGCAGCCTCGTCGGGCGAACAAGAGCTGCTGCTAATGATCGGCAGCAAATGTACCATGTCAAGGAATACCCCTACCCGGTCCCCGGAAACCTCGACCTCAACATCGCGGATGAAGAGGAATTCTCGCCGGATAAGCTACGCGCCAACATTGAGCGTCTCTACATGACGATCGGGATTGGGATGGTAAGTGAACGCTCTCATGGCACTTCGATCAAGATACTGAAACTCCGCCTCAGATGGGCTTCGTCAAGCACATCGTGCGTCTTCGTTCCTGGCGCGAGACCCGAAGGACCGCGGTGTTCTGTGCGGCGTACACTCTCGCCTGGGCGCTCGATATCCTCGTACCTTTGTTCTCTTTGACCCTGATCGTTTTGATCGTCTATCCGCAGAGCCGGGCGATTATGTTCCCGCCAGCGCCAATCGCGCTCGTCTCTGCCAAAACTGGAGGGGTCCAAAAGCCAAAGGCAGGGGTTCTGGGATCCACCGACTCCGCCACGGGCGCTGCAGAAAACCACAAGGGTGAGGCCGTTGAAGCTGAAGCTAGTAACTTTGTCAATAGCATTGCCTCTGTTGCATTGTCCAGCGCAAGCGGCAAACACCCACAGAATGACCCTCCTCACTTGGAAGGTGGAAAGGATACGCCAGACAGCCGAGTGCCGGATCCGACAGCCATGGCTATGAGCGCCAGCCAGGCCCGCACCAAAGCACAAGGCGGTACCGTGGCGCATGATAAGACAAAGGTGCCGATGGAGACGGCGATGTGGAACAAGATGCGGCCCATCATGCACGGACTAGCCGACGTAGCAGACACCTGGGAGCGTTTCGGCAATGCGTTGGATCCGACACCGCCTTTCCCAAAGGACATCTATCATCTCCGTCTTGCTGCGCTCATCGTACCATTATTCGCCTCTTCATTCTTCGTCACGAACTACATGATCATGAAAGGCACAGCCTTCGGCATCGGATTCGGCTTCTTTGGCGACCCGATCATCATGCGCGGTCTCGACTGGCTGAACACGCGATTCCCCAAATGGCAAAAACTTCTCGAACTGCGAAACACCATCCTCAAAGGCGTGCCCACCAACGCCCAACTCACTGTCACTCTGTTGCGTATTGGCGAGGCGAACAAGGCACCTCTGCCTCCGCCTCCACAAACATCGCAACCGCCTCCAGACGAGCCAGTCGAAGTCACGGACAAACACCTCCGTGCCACAGGCGCAGACTACCCCCTCAACGCCACCGAAGAGGAACTCGCCGCCGCGATGGAACACGACCCCAACGTCGCGCACGAAACAGCCGGCGCCGACGTCGACGCGTCCAAATCAAAGCAACACGGCAAGAAAGGCTCTCGCCTGCTCGGCGCCTTCAAGAGCGCCGTCAAAGGCAGCGTCGAGACCGCCCTGGGCGCCGACCACCTCAAAGCCAAAGCCGGCAGCGAGCACGCCAAGCAACGCCTCGGCGTCGTCCCCACCGACCGCGAAGACCAGCTCAGCGGGCCCATCGACTTCAAATGCCGCTACCACGGCAAAAAGGGCCACGCGTACATCAGCACCCGCGCCACCATCCCCTGCGTCTCCTTCTCCGTCGACAAGTCCATCGCCGCACAGGGCACGACGGACAAGGACGACACGGAGCTGCATCCGGTGTGGTCCATTGCAGTCGCGGATATCAAGGAGTTGAAGAAAGTCGGTGGACTGGGGTGGAAGGCGAAGCTCGTGGTGGGGTGGGCGTTGGATCGCGAGGTCGCGGATGGGCTGGAGATTATTGACAAGCAGGGCAATTCTTGGGTCGTGACGGCCATGGTGTTGAGGGACGAGCTTTTCAATCGGCTGGTGGCGATGGGCGGGCAGAAATGGGAGGCGTGGTGAATGGTGTGGTTGTCACGATTATGAGCAGATGCGGAGTTATGAGCCTTTTCACATGTTGATGTCAGTTATGTTACTGAAGCTTCTCGTGCGTGCTACTGTACTCCTACAGATCTGCCGTCAACTCCCTCCACCCTTCCGCTAGTCTTAGCCTCCGCGGTCTCCGGGCTCTTCTCCGCCGCGTCCTCCATGTCAACATCCTCTCCACCACTGTGATGGTCATCCTGCCCAGATTCAGACCCTTCCGGCGCAGCCGTAGTCAGCCCGGGAAAGATCGGCCGAGCCGGCTCCTCTTCTTTCACCGCCTGATCGTCCTCCTCCTCCACCTCTTCCAGCTCGCTCAGCTCGCTCTCGTCATCAGCGCTGTCGTGAATGCTCCCAGGCGCGCTCGTATCGCCCGCTGCACGACTATTGTCGATCACGACCTGCACTCTGACCCCGGGGGGTGCCGTCAGCCGCGCCGGGCCGGTTTTTTGATAACACGCCTCTGCACATGTGCGGATTTCGCGTCGACCGACGCCGATCTTCTTGCGCGCCGGTGGGTCGGGTTGCGCAGGGGCCGGTGCCTTTTCTTCGGTTGGTGGTTCAGTCTTGACAGTACTGTCTGTGCCGCCATCCAGGTTCATCAAATGGTTGAGGCTCATCATCGGGTTCCGTGCCGGGCTGCTGGCTGTAGGCGGCGGACGCCGGGCTTCTTCCTCCAGCTTTGCGCGGCGCTCTTCGTCCCACAACTGCTTGCCCATGTGGTTGAAAAGGTAAGCGTATGCATCGCCGATGAGGTCGTCGATCAGTCCAGGTTTCATCAGTGACTGATTGATCTTCTTCAGCTCTTGCACTTCGCGAAGGACGTCCAATGCTGCCGAGTTGCCCGTATCTTGGTCTTGCATCCATCGCTCGAGAGGCTCTTTTCGAGCGAGGAAGTCTTCGTGGGCAATATTGCTGAACGTTAAGGTCTCCAAGCCTTCAGACAGTGCAGCATAGTTGCGCAAGAGGCGCAGGTACGCAATGCAGATGTCTTGCCACACCAAGTTATGCTCAAAGACGTCGTGAGGTCGCCTTCGCACACGCTTCGCAAGTTGTTCGAGACTCGGGCGATCCTTAAGCTGCTCAAGGATCTTGACGAAAAACCGGGTGTACCTCGCCGTGTAAACAAAGTGCCTGCCTGCCCTTTCGCACTCCGGACGCCAGACCTGCAACACCATAGTTTTCGTGAACAGTTGCTGGGTAAGCTCGTGCTTCGCTCCCAACGCGCCAAGATTCCGATTGAGGCCAGTGACATCTGCGCGTGAATCAGACTCGTCGTAGATGATTTGAGCGGCTCGGGCGATCATTCGGTGGTGCCAATTTGACTTGTCGGCACCGCGCAAGTGCTTCAGAACGGCGAGGATGAATGGGACCCATCCATCGAACTCTTGTGGGAACTCGACACGCCGCGCATAGGGGGTTTGGTCGAGTGCTTCTTCGGCCTGGTCCAGACAAAGCTCACCCCTAGTGACCACTTTATGTACGATCGTGACGAGCTTGTAGTGCGGCTCAAGAATTGGTTCACGCTTCTCGCGGCTGTCCTTCTTCTTGGGGATTAGCTTGATCGTCTGGATAAAGGTGTCAAGGACTTGCTGTGCGGATGGCGGCAGGTCGTTTCGTCGAATGTCATCAGACGCGGCGTGCATTTTCCACAGGCATTTGCCCAACAGGTAGCGCAACTGCCAGCTCTTCGGCCTGCCTTGTAGCGCGCGACCCAGTAACACTTTGGCGAGCTTCCAGGCGGTATACGCGCGTAAGGGAGAGTGTGGTTTACCCTTGCCCACACCGATATCCAGGCTCACAAACTTCTCGACGTCGTCGAGGGCGAAAGGCAGCATGTCGAAGGGGGCGCGTGACGAGCTGTATAGGCGCGTTGCGAAGTCGGCATACAGCTCCGTCATCTTGTCGGACGTCTCAAAAGCCAGCTCGGCGGATCGATAGGCCAGAGCACACGCCATGGTATAACAATGAATAGCAGCACGTTGCATTTGCACAAGCTCCGACATGCTGTTGTTGAGCTTTTCCGCCGACCACACGATGCTTTCCTCGATTTTGGTATCGTAGGCTTGGGCAAGTCGGAACCAAGTCTCCCAGTTTTCCATACTATACTCCAAATCCTGCATAAAAAATGCAATGGCTATTTCCACCTCCTCAATCGGTGTAGGCGCTGTGCGCTTCTGTGACCGAAACCTCGTAAGCGACATCTGACCCATCAGGAAAAACCACCCCTTCGAAGCAAGGAGTGCGTCTTCCTTCGGTACCGGCGAAATCGGCAGCTGGTTGCGGTCACCTTGGAGAGCGTTAAACAGATCCAGTGGATTGATTGGTGATTTCAGATAAGCACGGTAAAGTTCTCTGTTACGCAGAATGGCCTCGCTCGGCTTCTTGCGAGGTACAACACCATGGACCTTCTCGATGGTGTCTCTCAGAGAATGTTTCACGAGATCTTTGATCGGCAACTTCGATGCTTGCGACATGAGCAGATCCACTGCTTGCATTGCGACCCCGCGGTCAAGGAAGGCGTCGTGCGTGCAATGGTGTTCCATGAGCTCGTAAGAGGGGTTCAGAAAGCAGTTCAGTCCATACAAGTCGTGCAAAACTTGGGCTTGCTCGCTGTCATATCCGTCGATGTGCGTCATGTGCATGAACTCATCCTTCAGAACTCGCACGAAGATCCGATTCGCCATTCCACAGATCCCGCGGATGCCCAAGTTGCGATGCACACACCGCAGAAAGTCGAACTTGTCCTCCGCTGGCGTCGGATACAGGTCGCTGTTCTGATAGATTGCTTCTTTGAGCAGAGCGTACAGTATGAGCCAGATGTGGAGCTGCATCTCTTGAACTCCAGTGCTCATGGTCCAAAAGACAGCAACCGGGAGACCATTCGGTAGCATCGGCGGCTGCGTTTGCCCAACGCGCAATGCGTCCTCGAAGACATTGAAAACTTGAACCAGCTGTAGGATCTCACCAAAGCTTGTTATAGCAGATCTGAGGTCCATCTCATCGACGAGCTCTAGTGCGTCATCTGTATTCTGGACAATGGTGATGATCTTTGATGTCATGTCTTGCAGAAGGCGAAAGCTTTGCAGAACGGCGATTTGCCTCTCCGGCAGAGGCAACTCGGTAGTCGCAGGTGCTCGCAGCTCATCGAGAAGTATGCGCATCATGCGGAAATAGCAAGACACGACCATTGGTTTGTATTCAATGGCGAGGTAGGCGTCTCGTAGGCGCTGCCAGAGAAGCAGGCGAACGGAAGCATCGCTGCTTTGCAGAAAGTGAACGAGTTCGGGCGAGACAGTCGCACGTTGCTGGTTCTCTTCTGCTCCGTCCAGCATCTCAAAGTCTTCGACCTGGACCTCAGTATCTAGTGCGTGCAATAAGGGCTCAAGGCTTTCAATGACTGCTACCGGGTCTCGCAAGTCTTTGTCCGTAACTTTGAGGAAGAAGTCCTTGGTCGTCAACCTCGAGATCTCCCGGTCAAGCGCGGCCACAGATATCTCGGGCATGACCGCATTATTTGGCAGGTGAAGAACAGGCTCGCCAATTGCTACAAGTGTTGCCCGAAGATCTTTCATACATTCGATGACATGATCTTGGCTCACATCAGGAAAGGCACTGATGGTGAATGTCGTAGCCCACAAGAAGCGTATGCTGAGCATGTCCGTAAGATCCGCTGCTGCAGAGCGGGGGCGCATCACCTCATGTGCGAGTTCAGACCAGCGTTGTAAGCGATCGCGCTGAGCCGTGATGGTTTCCGTGAGCACGCCGCTTTGTGGCTCTTTGATGAGCATGTAGATGTCCAGATGTAGCTCGAAGATCGTTTCCACCATGTCGGCCAACGAAGGCGCTGTTTCCACACTCCATCCATCCGTTGGACCGAAAGCTGTTTGTTCGATGTCAATACGCGCTCGGTAGTAGATGCTCTCGTCAAAGGTCACCAACGTGCGCACCAGCATCGTCTTCAGCGTCTCTGGCCAGGTAAACATGTCGTAGAGATTGCCCGATTTGCAAAGCTTGCGTGAGTGAAGAAGTGCGCAGACCCACTTGTAAGCAACTTCTTGTGTGAGGTACCAGCCACCATTGATGGTCTCTAAAAAGTCTGACAGACCTTCATCATTGATCGTTGTAAGACTACTGGTGAGTTTAGACGCTGCGACGCCATTTGCTGATCCGCTGAGATTGGTGATACTCGGTCGTTGAGCCGATTCAAGACTCTCGCCCCCCTGAGTTAGGACACGTGCAAGTTGATCCGTATAGTTGTCGAGGAAAAGACGGATATCGGAGCGAGCTGTCCGCAGACCGTCCATTGCAGCCGTGCGCGAAGGAACATCCGGAGATGATGTACTGTCCAGCCGCACTTCTTTGCCCGCGTCAAAGCCTACTATCCCAATCCGCTCGAACAGATTCTGAACGGTTTCGAACACCCAATCGTCCGCCGCTTGGAACTCATTCAGCTGTTGCTCATATTCCCAGCGGAGATTTGCCTCAATGACAGACTGTCGGCTGTCCCCAACTCCTAAGTTAGAGTCGCGCGCCCTCGCCCGCTTGGTTCTTGTGCGTCCTTCATCGTTGCCATCCTGCAGTCCTGCAACGTCGCCTGATCGCTTGCGAGAGGGCAAGGTTATTGTCGACGAGCGAGCCCTAGCTGTACCGCTCTCGGCCGAGGTTTCTGCGACCTGGCGCATGCTCTCGTCTGCAGGCGCTATGGCTGGTTGCACGGTGGGTTTGCCGCCGTCAAGACCGGGAAATTGATCGCGTACGCTATTTGATAACCACGTCACCGAGGCTTCTGGGGGTTGAAATGGATTGTCTGCAAACACAGGCCTGACTGGCGCTTCGATGGCGCTAGGCAGCGACTTTGGTATGCTGCCAAGATCGAACGCTATGGCAGAATCCAGTGTTGAAGGCGCTGTACCACGTTGCTCGCAGGTTTGCTGGCGGAGTAACGTATCTCCAAGGTCAGCCCATGTCAATGGCGCTTTGAGTATGAGTCGTTGTGGTTGCCGCAAGCAGGTATGAAGCTTGTCTGCGTGCCGCATCATTGTAATTTCCTTCGCCGTGATATTGTCATATGATTTCAACCGTTGCTTGAGCATCTTCGACAACACCCGCCGCTTGCTTACAGAAAGCGGACTCTGAAGCACCGACAACTGATCGTCTAATTGCCCGACCATTTCATGCAGCTGCTCGGCGGCAAGACCTTCTTCCAGCCCGGGAAGCGAAAGCACGCCGCTCAATCCTTCGTCGTCGCTTTCAAGGATGGCTTCGAGGCAGAATCGAGCAATGCGCCGACTGTCGAGCATTCGCCCGACGGCGGCCGTGCGCCTCCACAAGTCCAGATCGGTGTCATCCTTGTCGAGCGCCTTCACGAAATGCTCGAGTGCAGCAGTTGCACGTGGCAAAATCCCACTGATTGTCACGTTGGCATTGCTTGATCGTGCAGTCAGATGTTCCAGCCTGAATTGTGCATAATTCTTGTAGGACAAGTACAGGATTTGCGGTAGCGTGCTGGGTCCAGTGTCAAGACCTCCGGTCGTCACGACCGCACCTGCTCCGGCATCTTCCCACAAGTCATCGGTTTCGGTTAGAGGATCGTAGAGCTCGGCTCTACGTAGCTCCGGCTGCGACTCGGGGTATTTGAAGATTTCCGATTCGAATAGTTGTCGGTAGGCTTCTTCAGCCTTGCCAAATGAGACCGGACCCTCGGCATGGTACTTGAGCGCGTTCTGATAGAGCTTGAGTGCATCCTCGATTTGAAGCTCTTTAGTGTCGTCGACCTCGATATCGGACTCGTCATCGGACTCAATGTTCAGCGCCTTGAAGCCGGACATCTTCCTTGCTGATGAGTGAATTCGATAGCACGCCGGAGTTGACAGAAGTATTCAGTGCCCACATCTGGACGCGGCGACGTCCTCATAATCACATGACGATGGATGGTTACCATGTGTGAAGTCGCGCTTCGCGGAAGCGTGACCCCTACGCGATCCATTGACCACTCTGCGGCAAAAGTCGTGTCGAGAGCAGCTTGTGGCCAGAAGTCTGGGAATGAACTTCCGGGCGTCCTACATGATAGACGACGTCTCTAGACATACTACCACCAGTGAGAGTGCCAATCACCTTTCCCACCGCCCTGTAACCTCACCAGTGTACCATCATACATTGGGTGGCCGATCAAACCAATCCCCGAGAATGGTGCACACAGCTGTACCCGAGTAAGGGAGCTCTTTGAACACCTATGCGCCAAAACCTCAACCTTACTGATGTATGTCGCAGGTTGTATGAGGACGATGCGCAGTCTGTAATCGAGGTACGGACCGATAGCTTACAGAGTCTTCGCGAACTCGGGCCACCGGATCTGGTGCATTTGGTCAAGCAGCCGGTCAAGTCATCAACGAAGCAAGTCGGAGTATACCACCATTCCACAGGCATAGACGCCTCTTCCTCAGCGAGTCTAGCCGCCTATATCAATACCTTGACCTATTCGCCGAACGACAAGCAGCACAAGATCGTATCCGGGCTGTACTGGTATGGCTGACCGCTGATGATGAGACACCGAACGGCCAGCTGATCGTCGCAGCTGTTACAATGCCTTCTCAAGAGTTGACATGCGTGTGCAAGTTCAGATACCGGGTACTGTCGAGAGCTATTGCGTGGACGAGCGAGGCAACAAGCTCGCAGCGACAGAAGAGCACTGGCTAGAGACATACCTCTGCAGCGTACTCAGGGCATACTCGTATGCGGACAATGGCTCTGGGGACACCATCAAGCGCATAGTAGGCGTGAGGAGGTTCAACCCCATCATGAGCACAGAGCAAGAGCACAAGTTCTTAGATGCAGCAGAGAAGCTGTTCTTCAGTGGTGGGTGCAGATCGCGTCGTGGGCATCGCAAGCTGGCTGACAACCTGCAGGCTGGCAGCTCGGCTCAGACCCAGAGATACAGGTGCCGAATCTTGTCTCAAATCATCTCACATCCGGCCTCCTCAACTACATCAAGACCACAGGGAGATACGCGTCAGGCATCAATCTTTTCGAGAAGCTACGAGAGCGAGATCCTGAGATCTCCTCACTGCTGGCGAGAGTGTACATGGCGAGTGACGAAGAGGTCAAAGCGGTGCAATTGCTCCGCGAGGCTGTTGAGGAACTACCGATGGACTACTCCTTGCTTGACTGTCAAGCAGAATTCTGCAATCGCAAAGGCAGAGGGGACATGGCGGCGGAGATCGCAAAACGAGGCGTGGTCTCAGCGCCAAGTGAGTTCGGCACATGGGCGCGGTTGGCGGAGGTATACGTTGGCATGGAGCAATGGGATCTTGCACTTCTGACGCTAAATTCATGCCCAATGTTTACCTATCAGGACAAAGACGCGCCGCGGCTGCCGGAACCTTCTCGGATATCGCTCCCTCTTGCGCCGGAAACCATGTGCGACGAGATCGACGATGCAGGAGCCACGCCGGAGACGGACATGGTGCACCCAACACTACGCAGACTTGCAGCCAGTAACTACAAGGGTACTTTCTTCAAAGCGTACATGCTTCTCACCGAGATTACGAAGAAGATCGGTTGGGATCAGCTGTTGAAGATCCGAAGTCAGGTTTTCGTCATGGAAGAGGAATACCGTCACGAAAAGCAAACGCAACCAGGTGGTGGCAGTAGGAATGCCAGTATCGTTGCGCTAAAAGCGCCCGACACGCCGCAACCCAATGGTCACGGCGACATCGTCGAAGAGGCCGAGGATTCGGACGCGGGCTCGGAACTACTGACCGAAGGCGAGCCATCCGCGGCGTCCTCGCACCTCGACCCAGAGGTGTCCAAGCCGTCGCACTCAGTCACAGTCCGATCAGGCGCCGAAACGCCGCAACCGCAACCTCCCTACGCCGACCCTGCGCACCAGACGTACATGCAATTTCAGCACAAGCGGCTCTGTGAAAGGTGGCTCGACAACCTCTTCATGGTACTTTATGAGGATCTGCGCATCTATACCATCTGGCGGACAGAGGCTAGTCAGTACAAGCAGCAGCAACTCGCGTACAAGAAGAGTGCAGAGGAATGGGAGATTCTTGGTGACCTGGCTGAGAGGCTTCATCATCCGGAGGAAGCAGTGGAGGCCTGGCAATCTTGTCTCAACATGCGCTACTCACCAAAAGCGATGCGAGGCGTGCTGCGCATGTATGAAAGACGTGGCGATGGGAGAGGCATGCTCAACGCATTGATTCGCTTGATCGCTTGGCAGTATCGCTGGTACTCCGAGGTAAGTTCGAAGTGCCCGAAGCAGGCTCGCTTGCTCGTACTGACGCCTTTGCAGTTTTCGCCGGATCTTCTCTATACGATGCGAAAGCTCATCGAGGAAGAAGGGGCTGTCAAAGTGCGAAGCATCGTACAAGCAACGAGTCTGCCGCAGAACATTCTGGATCTTACGCACCAGTACGCCGGCCTTTGCGCCGCCTTCCGCAGCAACGGTACGGACGGATGAGTTGGCATTTTGCGGCCTCAAGTCGGGAGAAATTCCGTGTCCGATTCGAGTGAACCATTCAGCGAAGGCGTCGACATGGCAGTGATAGGGGTTGTATGGTATCGAGCATCCTCGAGCGGGTTTAACGCACGGCTTCCACTGAATTACGTACTATTGGGTTGACATCAACGCACCTATCTCAGATCATGGAGGTTCGGTGGCGTGAGCTATCTTCGTTGTGACGAGGAGAAGCGCCTACCGGACGCCCGTCTAGCGGCGTAAGTGCCACCTCTCTTTGCAATGATCCCGCTTACACATGTACGTCTTTCGACCTACAGCCGTGTTCTGATCAGATATTCGTAGATGTGTCTGGCCATGGGATTGCAGGCTCGAACTGTTTACCAAATCTTCCACGACTGATCATGGAGGGTTGTCGAGCTCAGGTGTGGGAGTGCAGTGACGTGCGCGGTTAACTTGACCTCACGAGTGAGACGGTAGGTGTGCTTGTGTGAAGATACATAAGCCATGACACATTCTTTGGCTACCTCAGCGAGGTTTGCCAAGGCGACTGCTTTCAAGAGGCTCGGTGCTTGTGTTTCAGCAAAGTCGCTACTTGCAAAGAAACCGTGATGCTACAAATACGGCTCTCACCTACATCAGCAAACCCATTGCGAGAAAGAGACCATACTCACCTTCCAGTCACGAAAATTGTCCAGGACACACCCGCGTTCGGCTGTTTGCGTACTAGCGCTACTTGCCACCCAGCCTCCTCTCGACAACCTCACTCAAAGCGGCTGTTTCTCCCTGGTCCACTCACCAAGGTCCAACATGGCAGAGATACCGGAAAGCGTGGTCGACGTGGTCACCGGCGGCGATACTCTGCTTGTACTGAGCGGCATCGCTGGAGCGAACCAGAAAATTGCTCTCCGCGTGTCCAGTCATGTCCTCCGCATGACATCGACGGTATTCTCGGAGCTTCTCGCGGTTCACAGCTCCGACAACGCACTCACACTCCTCGCAGCCGACGGCGATGCTATGTTCCTGCTTTGCAACATCCTGCACCTGCGCAACGACGCCCTGCCACCACGACTGCCTCCGGAGCTACTCTACAAATTTGCGATGCTGGTGGAAAAGTACAAGTGCGCGGTGGCCGTGGGTCGTGCGACGCTACAGTGGTTCGACAAGCTCTACAATTCACAGACGCCTTGCGATACCTTCAAGGTCGTCCAGGCGGCATATTTGCTGGACGAGCCGACTTACTTTGCCCGCTTCACCGAGCGCTGGGTTCTTTCCGAACGCATCGACAGCTGCATCAATCTTCAAGGTCTAGATGAGGCAATGCGTAAGCTTGCAGGTAAATCACAGTATCGCCTTTCCCAGATCCCTCACCACACTGACAAACTTTCGGTAGTCGATTTGTCCAACGCCCGCAAATCTTTCGTCGCCGCGATCCGTGCCGAAATCGACTTGATGGTCGACCCATGTTCTCTTGTCTTCCAGCCGTCCGCGGAACATCATATCGATTGGCCTGCCCACTTGGAGCCAGATGAAGACGAAGACGGCAACACACCGGGCTTGTGCTGGGTCGATCGTCAAGCTGCGATCGACTTTCTCGGAGAACTAAGACAGCAGCACATCTGGCCGTCAACAGTCTGGCCGGTGACCCTTGGAGCGCTCGTGAATGCGATCAAGACGTTCAACGTCCCAAAGTATGATGACGCGGATAAGTGTGAGTTCTGCGAGGACTGCAAGGGCAAGTTTGCGTTGTCGGTGAGCGTTGTGAAAAGCTTATATATCAACAGGCTGTGGGGCATGTGTCTTGACTGCTTCAAGGCGGGAGGATTTGATGCAGGAGAGTGTCGTTTCGAGCATTCGAAGCCGAGGCTGAGGTCGCTAGGAGGCTCAGCCGGGTAAATGGGGCATCATGAGGAGTGAGCATTGTGTACTTTGTACCCGGAGGAAGCTCTGTGCGTACTTTCCATGCACTTTTAGCATTTGAGAGTTTACTGGGACATCCTGCGGTTTAAGAATGACATAAGGCGTTCGTGCTGACGGCCGAAAAGCGCGCGTCCCTTCCATAACATGTCAAAACCTCGTCCAGTCTGGAAGACAACAAGTCAAGCATTGAATTGCTCGAAAGGCAGCCTTGATAGACGTTCAGCAGAGACAGACACTGAAACCCACTATACAACCTGATGGAATGCGAACAGCAGAGCTCACAGCACTCAGGGTATCTCGTCCAAGCTCATACCACTACCATCCCACTTCCTCGTCTTCAGCACCCTCATCTTCTTGCTGGGACTTCGCATTCCCTTCTCCCTCTCCGATAGAGTCAACCGATCCCTGAGCTTCGCATTCTCGTCCTTCAATTCCGCCACCTTCTCTGAACCCACTTCATCACTATCACGAATGTCGAGGTTCTCCTTATCCGCAGTGCCATCCTCGTAGATGCTAATACCTCGAGTGAGTAATTCGAGCTTTCGATCCATGTGCTCGTCCTGCCGATCGAGCTCCTCGTCGCGCGCGGCACGCCATCGCCGCTGCTCCTGCGCCAGCTTGGCTTCCATCTCCGCCCAGATCTCCTCGCGCACTTCTGCCTCGACTTCATCGATCCTCGTCTCGGCCACCTTCCAGCTAGCTTCTACTTCCTGCCGTCTGTGCGTCTCTTCCGCAAGTAACATTTGGGTGATTTCCAGATCCTCCCGCAGACGCGCCATTTCCGCTAGGGCGTGCTCGAGCTCCTCCTGCACAGCCGAAGGTGTCGACCGACCGTTCGACGTGGTTGTGCTTGGTGGCTTGGTGGCGCAACTGCCGAGCTCCATTGCCATCGTCACGGACGGTATGCGCGGCACAGTGACCTCCCTCGCCAACGCCGAGTACCTGAGGATCTGGCTTGTGGCGTTGAAGTCCCCAAGGGGATCTGCAGTGACTATCATGATTGCCTTTTGTGGAGGTTTGTGTCCGTAGCCATGGCTGAAGCTATTGGAGAACAGCAACTCTGTAAGTTTACACTGCCTGTAGGGTACGAGGTTGGGAGTTGTGGCGTGTGAATTATCAGACTGCATTTGCATGCACTGCCCGAGGTACATTAGCGACTCATTGATCTTGCCTGCTTCAGCCAAGGTAGCGCCCGCTGTCTTGGCCGTGCGGGCGCGCTCAGAACCGGCGAGATCGACGATGGTAAGTGTGCTGCTGGACCACGGCCCGGGCACATTGCTGCGGTGGCGTTTCTTCACTTCGACGCAGAAGAAACCGTGACTCCGTGAGCTGACGGCATTGCTGCCAGTCCCGGCAACTCTGCGCTCCTGCAGTCCAGTCTCAAGCACCAGCAGCGCCTCTTCGAGGTTCATACAGACAACCTTGCGCAGCCCGGCAACGACTTTGCGATCTGGCGAATGTTCGGTACTCTTGAAGAGTAGAGCGCGCCTCTTTTGTGGCGCTTTGCTTGAGGTCGATGCCGTGAGAAGATCAAAGATGCGGTCGTTGTAGACTTCATACATGGAGATGACGATAGCGTACTCCGCGTTCTGGTCGACTTTGATCGGAATGTCGTGGACTGACGGAAACTGCGGGAGAGCAGAGACGCGAGGCATGTACCTCCTCGACGTGGGTACAGAGAGAAACGAAGATTCCTGTGTATGAGAAGACGTGAGTTTGGCGATACTGCGGGCCAAGTGTGTGAGTCTGGAGCAAGGACGGGAAGTGAGCTTGGAGGGTGAACAAGAAGTACGAAAAGCAGGTTTTGTCTTGTTTTGAGTTGCAAGGGAAGGATAAAGACGGTCATAGACCGGTATGGAAGCAGATGAGGAAGGGTGGACAGCGTCATCTGGGGGAGGAAAGGCACCGGGTATATAAGAAGACGGTTGCGTGGACTCGCGTACCAGTGCAGGAGTCGTGGCTCTGCTAGGGCCGCTATCGCTGTATATAGAGTCCAGGAAGTGCGCCGCAGGCAGAATCTGCGCCTCTGCGACATCGGCCGCACATATCGATGGGTAGACTGTCTGACTTGTCTCGATGTCGGCTAAGTAAGGTGCGGTATGCTGGAAGAGCACGTCCATCGCCAGCTGCGTGAGACCACGTTGTGACTTGGAACCGAGGATCGTGTGACTCTGATAGATAGTCAGCGTTATTGTAATGCACCCGCCCAAGCTAAGCACATGCCTTTCCAGATCCTGTCACACCGAGCGTAGCCAGCAATCCATCGCGACCCTCTCGGGCTGGCGCGCCCACAACGCCCTCAACGAGTGGTAGGATCCCCGTGTTCTCCAACAGCTCTCGTTGACCGGCATGCTCCTGGAAGACTCTCGTAAAGGCAAACTTCTCGACGGCTCGCTTGCGACTGTCGTTCGCAGGAGGCTTGATGGTGATGTGCGTCGGCGCGTCGGTTTCGGCGCCTTCCACGTCCAGAAAGCGTTCCTTGTCGACGGCTGCAGAAGGGCGAAGGCGCAGGTAGACGTCGAACAGCGCTGTGTTTTGCCTCTGTTGCTCCATCGCTGTCCGCCTTGTATGCATGGGTTTATGCGATATCAGCCTGCATGTAACTGTCGCGGAGGACGACGTGTGGTGTTGACCGCGGAGGTTCACGGCCGTCGATGGGGCAACAATCTTATCTCGGATCTTACCGCGCATCTCCTGGCCCTAGGTTAGACTGGAAATGTAGGGGCATACTGTGCGTTCCCATATCCTCCTCAATCTTGCCGACACATTCGTACAGCAAATGTTTGAGTGCGGTGCTTGCACGTTGCGCGCCATCCGAGCCATTGCCGGAGAAAGCTCTCTCGTCCGACCTCATCCCCATCCTCGTCTCCTCCTAACCCCTTGCCTCTCACATCAAGCGCCCCGAAGGGCAAATTCTTCCCTTGTTGCCACTGTCAGCAACAGCAGCGATGGCGAGCGTTATCTGAACGCCGCACAGATCCGGCATCATAAGACCAAGGACAACGACGAGGGGCCCGACGCCGTCTCGGCCAGCGAACGATGCGCCATCCAGAAGGAGTTGCGCTGGCTGCAAGATCCGTTGAAGTTTGCCGAACATGTGCACTACACCTTGCGATGCGCGAAACCAGCCAAGGCGTTGGAGTTGTGTCGCGCAGCCAGCAGGCAGCTGAGTTGTGTGGTGGCATGGAATCACGTTGTCAACTGGTACATGCAGAATGGGAGGATCAACGATGCAATGAATGTGTACAATGAGATGAAGAAGCGCGCGCAGTTCCCAGACAGCTACACTTATATGTTGCTTTTGCGAGGTTTTGTCGGCCAACAAAATCACCACCGAAAAGAGGAAATCAAGGAAGAGCACGCCGCTAGAGCCGTGAGCATATACAACAGCATGAGCAGCCCCACGAGTCGGGTCAAGCCGACCATTATGCATACGAATGCCGTTTTGAAGGTTTGCAGCTTCGCCTTCGATCTGGATGCGCTCTGGGGGGTGGTAGGAACCATTCCGGAGAGTGGACCGGGGAGCGCAGATGTCATCACGTACACGATCATCCTCCAAGCCATACGGCATGGTACTGTGAGCAAACGTCCAGACATGACCGTGGATCAGGTGGAGACGAAAGGATTGCAGGCTGTGGACGAAGGCATGAAAGTCTGGCAAGAAGTAGTGCAGAAGTGGAGGAGCGGTGCAGTTCAGATAGACGAAGAGCTTGTGTGCGCAATGGCGAGAATAATGTTCTTGAGCGACAGACTACAACGCTGGGATGACGTGTTGAGTCTGGTCCAACAAACGATGCAGATCGAGCGCCTTGTACCGCGGATGGGGAGTGAAGATCGGCACACAGGGCACGTTCCGCAACCGGAGGCCCTCCCTGAATTGTCGCCATCAGAACAAGAAGATCATGAAGGATACGTTGCCACACCTGCCGGCAAAATCTTCAACGAGGTCCAGCCGTTACCTGCGGAGAAAGCGACACCCAAAAGGCCTGCCGTCTTTGCATACGCGAAGCCAGGCAATGACACCCTCTCAGTGCTGGTAGAAGCCTGCACTCGCATGCGTGTACCGAAGGTCGCCAAAGCATACTGGGATCTACTCACCAAATCGTACGGCGTGAAGCCGGACGCGAATAATTTCCACTCGCTACTCGCCCTTTTGCGCATCAACCGCTCCTCTCATCGCGCCGCGCAACTTCTCAAGGAGGACATGCCGGCCGCAGGTGCTAAGCCGCATCCAATGTCTTTCAACATGGCCATGGCTGTCTGCGCGCGGGACAATAAGAATCCGAACGTGCTTGAACATGCGCGTACCATCATCGACGTCATGGAGTCCACGGTCACCGAGCCGGATGTGAAAGCGTTGACGCAGTATGTGAGCCTCGCTCTGGCTACAGATGACGGACCGAAGATCGCCGCGACGCTTGACAGGTTGGACAGTTTCGTGCATAATTTGCGTAGCATAGTGAGCTATGGGAGCAGCTACGAGGTTGATCGACTTACAAGTCCCGAGGTGCGACACAAGCGCAAAGAGATGGCCATGCAGTTGTTCGCGATCATGATCGGCGCCATCGACACCCTGATGAATCGCGGTATGGTGCCGCGGGAGGACTTTGAGCATTGGCATGGCCGCAGGAGCCAATTGCACAGATTCCTGGGCCGATCACAAGGCAGACTCGCTGGCACGCGGGAGAGGCTGAACGCTAGGGGACCACCGCAGCGTCCGAGTCGGGACATGACGCCGACGATTCCTTCTTCGCGGTCTCAGAGGCCCGAAAGGAGCCGAGAGGAGCATACGATGAACAAAGGCAGCTGGGAGCTCATGATGTTCCGGAAGCGAAACAGCAGGCGCCGGTCAGAGGCGAACGATGAGGCATGGGGGGCGCAAACGAGGCGGAACGATGGCAGTGAGCCGCGAGCGGTACGTTCTGACGGGCGAGCAAAGGCCGCATGGAAGAATGGCCAGGAGCCGAGCTTCGTGACTCGTCATCTTGAATTGCAGTAGAAGTAGATCCCGTGCATGAGATTGTTGCGCTCGGCTAAGACTGGTCGAGCGCAGGAATCTCCACGAGATTCTTTAGCTGAATCGGAATTGTCGACTCCTGTACGCCGACCACCAGTTTGCATCGGACGTTGATAAGCTGCTTCCCTTTTCATAATGATTCTTGATTCTTCGTGATTGGAATCCGCTCTTTCAAGACCGCGCGACAGCCAGCTGGTGCTGCGTCCCGCTTCTGTTGGCCGGCCGTTACTTCGTGGCCGAAGTGAACCGACACCGATCGCTGTCCGATGGAATATGATGCCCTGACCTATGATATGTGATGTGGAAGGAGGAAGGATGTAACTTTGCTAAGAGCTAGCAGATCGGCAACGCATCTGGACTGCCTGCTCCTCGAAGAAACACACTGCCACGACGTCGATGAGATTGATCCAGAGTCATCACTTCGGGCATCGCCGTTTCTCATGTGAGCTCCATAGCCGCTGACTTTCTCGCCCGCATATAGACCATGTAGTACCAGGAAGGTAAGTACTAGGAAGGTTACTTGCGAACACAGCTGGGTTCAGTGCGGCAGCGAAGACGCTGCTCCGCGCAGTTCTGGCCGCCATACGGAGGCAAGCATCCTTGATAAGTGAGCGAAGGTTACCATAGAAGTATACTTCCAAGGAACGGCACGACTGCAGCGGGAGCAAGGTCGTACAAACCCAGGACTGCTGATGGCCGCCACCGCCATGCCGTGTGTCGACTGCATGGACCCATTTCACGGCCGCTCCTTTTTCAAGGTGACGTCCCATCCGCCCTGCCCATCCAAGATATCGGTCGATGGAGCAGTCTCATGCCGACGAACTGCTCCACCAGCGACATCTTGATGCGACAATGAGGCGACCAACACCGAGACGGCTGCAAAACCCGCGGGAAGTCCAGTGCATTCCAGACTACGTACATGTATACCCAAGCGGATAGATCCCAGTGACCTGTCTGCAAAGGAGGTGCAATCATCAGGCGGGCCAAATATCCCAAAGAGCGATGGTCTTGCTTCCGTTCCGCTGTGACCGTCCTGCAAAGCTACTGCCAGTCACCGCGCCGGCTGAACCAAGCGACTGGTTGACCTTGCAGGCCCATCGATTCCTCATTCCCGCATCCTGGCCTACTAATCCCCTCGCCCACCGTTCCAACGTTCGACGAGTGACGTTGATAGAGCATCTTGTTGTTGTTGGCCTAAGGCTCTCCTCCGCGGACGTCAGTTGTCTGTATCAACCAGGATCGACCTGGAAACCCTCATGCGAACGAACACACCGCAGCCGTCGTCGACGTCGGCTTGTCCGTAGTTGGGGAAGGGGGATGGTTCATCAGCCCTTTGATCGATTAAGTCCCAGCGATCGGTCACCCTTATTACGCAGGCGCGCCGCGGCGGCGCGAGAGTACAAAGTACCAGCAAGCATGTAGCTATTTAGTCGTGTTTCACAGCATTCCGTCCCTCGTTTAACCCGTAAGCACTAAGTATGTATGCCTTGTTATCTCAGCGGCACTATGATGAAGCGAATCAAAGCGTGCCTCGATCGCGCGCGGCTTTCTTGTTGGCGTGCGCGTGGTTGCGGCGTAGTCTGTAGACTTGGGAGTCTTAGTTCTCTCCTAGGATCCGGGGTCCCGGGATGCCGATGGAGATTCGGATTCATCTTACTCCCTAACCCCTAGTACTTGCAAGGCAGGCTACGGAGAGGGTTCCGGAGAAAAAAAGAAAGAAAGAAAGAAAGAAGAGCGGCTTGTTTCATACCAGGGGATGCATTATAAGCCTGTAGGCCGTGAGACCGGACGCTCACGCCGTCTTCTTCTTAGTGATGATATATAGACTAGGGATCAAGGCCTGCCGCGAGTTGGTACTTCCTTTAGTGGTCACTGGTGGCGCCCAGACGGCTGGGATGGGACGAACAAAGATTACATATAGAAAAGCTTCGGCACTTCTGTCTCTCTCTCGTCACATCTTCCTTCCCTTCCCAAAAAAAACTTATCTGCTGTCAAAAAGTGCTGGATAACAGCTTCACACCAACGACCGCAAGCCCGATGCCATGAATCTATCCGCCACTTCGCCCAATCTCACAAACAACATCAAGGCTCGATTCACCGCGTGCATGCGTCCGGCCCGTACAGGGCTACGCGAACGCTGGCAGACAAGAGAGAAGAAGAAAAAAAGAACATTTACAACGGCGCCCTTGATCAGCCATGAACGCCCTTCCCCTTCCCCTCTCCTTTCCAGAATTGGTGATGAAGACCCCTTTTCCACCCACGCTTTTCCACCCTCTGATAAAGATGCTTGTTGAGCTCGGGCAAAACTTCAGTGGGTATCACCGGCCGTCAATCATACTCGGGCTTGCCCCCTTTTCCCTCTCGTTTGCAGTTTCCGCCGACGAGAGAGTTGTCCCGATCGTTTTTATCAAAAAGAATCAAATCAAGTCGCTTGCCATTCCGCGATGCAGGATTGAGGGTGGGAGGGAGGTGTTGTACTTTTTCGGCGTAGACCCTCGATTCGATACCAGAGACCAGACAAAGTCATGGTTGTTGACTCGCAGGCGATACGGGTAGTGGTGATGGAGGGTCAGAACGCGCTGTACTATTGCTGATAAGAAGGCCCGGAAGCCTGCTCAGGGTCTACACGGGGTGGTGCGTCAGCGAAGCGGGCCTCGAGGTCACGACCGGGACACTCACGCACGCTGCTGGTACTGCATGCCGCCTTGCGCGTACGGGCTCTGCGGGTAGCCCTGCGCGCCGTACATCTGGTTGCCGCCGCCGTACTGCGGGGCGCCGTCGACCTGTTGTTGTTGTTGCGGCGGCGGGTATTGAGGCGGGGGTTGGCCTCCGGCGGGTTGGTATCCGATCGGGGGCAGCTGAGGCCCTCCCATCTGCGGCGGCATCATGTGCGGCGGACCGTACTGACCCGGCGGGCCTGGCGCTTGCGGCGCGTCTTGGCCGTTGCGGGCGGCTTCCTGGCGTTGCCGTTCCTCTTCCTGCTTGCGTGAGTTTTCCTCTTCCTTCTTCTTGGCCTTCCACTCTTTGCGAATCTCTTTGAACTCTGTCGTGTAACGCACACAAGTCAGCATGTTAATGCAGGGTATTTCCACGTGGGTGCAGTGTGTTGTTTAGTGCACGCTAAGATGGGGGCATGGGGGATGGGCTGGCGATTAGCGCCGGCTGAGCGAGCTCTAACCAAACCACCGGTCGCAACACCAAGGAACCGCGACGCTCGCGCTATCGTCGAGCGCGAACAAAAAAAAAACAAGCTTAAAAGGTGCACGCAAGATATAAGATGTTTCCGACCACCCTTACCTTCTGGAGTACGTTTGGTCCCGTGCGATTGCATGGTCACGTGCGCATTCAGATGATTCAGAGTGCCATACGCCTTCTCGCACCCGTTCCATCCGCACTTGTACATGCGCTCGATCTCTTCGTACCGCCGTCTCGGTCTCTTGTGTTGCTGCGCCCCCGGGATGGGCACGAAAGAATAAACTGTGGAAAGCGGATGTCCACCCTGTGACACGTTAGGATACGCATAGGGAGGCGGTGGCGGAGGCGCGACACCCACCCCTGGTGGCCGCGGGACGTGGGCCATCGCGTTCGGTGCGCCCGCGCCCGACGTCGCCGGCCCGTGAGCGTACATCTGCTGCTGATACTGGCCCGCCCAGTCCGGTCGTCCGTACGGCGCCATCGGCGACTGGCCGGGGTAGTGCGGCATCTCATGCTGGCCTTGGTATGGCGAGTAGCCGTGTTGCGGCGGGGGGTACGTCGGACTCGACTGCGCGATGGAAGGATCTATAGGTACATCTCCGTCAGACTTCATGTCGGGCGGCGCGTGACCGTTGCTTTGTTGCGCTTCGGGCAGATTGAGGGACGGACTGCTTGTTTGCGCCATACCAGCGTGCCCACCTTGCGCGCTGGCCGGATACCGGTGGTTCTGCCCGTCCGCGTATGAGCGCTGGACGTACTCGGGGAAGGAACCCGAACGCGCCGACGGCGGCAGGCCGTACTCGGAGCTCGGCGTCGCGGAGGAGGAGAAGGCGGCGGGCTTGTAGTCTTGGCCGGACTGGTACTGCACAGCAGACGGTGGATCTGCAGACGACCCTTCAGACTGATGCGCGTTGTTGTAGGGCGCGTACGGTGAGCTCAAACCTGACTGCGGGTATTCCGGCTGCCGACCATCCATTGACTGGGGATGGTCGGGGTGGTGTAGGTGCGACGCAAGGATCGCGCTTAGCGAGGCGTCGTGGTTGGGGTTCTGATTCGGCGACGTGGTGTAGGCTCTGGACATGCTACGTCGGCGAACAGGTATGGGCTGGACGCGACGCCGGTGGCTCTAAGCAGGACTCCGCTGTGATGACAGCGCGACGGCGGGTACAAGTGCCCGTCCAAGGACGTCCGGGAGAAAGGCAGTTTGTTTTGATTCCCGGGTAGCGTGCCCCTCGGTTCCTTGGGAGCGCGTATGATGTGCAGCGAACCAAAGCTCCACCCGCGAAGAAAGCTTCTAGCGCGGCCGGTTCTCAGATCCAGTCGCGAGCGAACGAGCAGTTGGCCCGAATTCGAGCTTACCGGCGAAAGGGTCTGCGCCGATACGGTTTAGACTGGGCAGGAAAAGGCCGGGTGCAGGTTGCACTGGTGTGATGGAAGCGTGCGGTACTAGTCGAGGCAAGGTGGACACGGCGCGCGCTATGTACGGCTGGGGAGAAGCAGCGTATCGGGGCGCGTTTGGCCCTGAAAATAGTCGATTTGGACAGCACGGCCGAATCGAGGCTGGTGCGACTGGCGCCGGTGCGAGTAATAAGGAGATGGGTGAGGTAATTGCTGCTGACGAGCAAGCGTGGGCAGATCGCTTTAGCTGCCGAACGGGAGGCGATTTGTAGGCAAGCGCGATGGCCTACACTCACTTTTTTCCCAGCAAGCCCTTTTTCCAACACACAGGCCTGCAGGGGTGAGGGAAAAGTGGGCGAGGTGGAGAGGATGGTAACAGATTTGCCTGGGTCCGTGATTGAGCCGACGAGGGCGACGGGGAGCACGAATCGCAGAGCGGTCGCCAGCCTTTGGGATGGCGCGGCCAGTGCCTCGGATACGTCGGTCGGCTCCTTACTAGCCTGCCACCTCTGCACAATCGCGAGCGATGAGCGCCGATTTTAGGGTTCAGAGGTTCAGGATTAGAGACGTGGGAGGAGTCGAGCACGGCCGGATTTGCACGCTCGGGCTTGGCGCGTGCTGAATTGGAGGAATAAATAATATGCAGAATGCGTGCGTGCGGGCGTGCGTGGGTGCGGTCTCCGGCGCGTGGCCGCTCTGACTGGCCAAATTGGGGGAGAGCGAAGAGGGGGAAAAGAGGGCGGTGAATGGTCGGCTGAACCCCGTGACCCAAGGTGGCTTTGAAGATCGAAGCACAGACTGGTGCGTAATCACGGATGATGATGTGATGTTGTTGTTTTGTTGTTGTTTGTTGTTGCAGTCGAGGACGCGGCAACCGTCACTCGCGTGTCTCGCCAACTCCACGCCGATACCCAAGCAGATGGCCCCTCTCGGCGACTAAAGTGCAGCGGGGCAGACGGCGTTGCGGTTTTGCGCGATCGACGGTGGATGTGTGATAAGTAGCGATCTCCCAGGCTGCGAGGCTGGAGAAAAGGTGGGTTCGGCGGCCAGTGCAAGACCGGGTGATGTGTGTGGATGGCGAGGTAAACTCTCGCCGCCGCTTGGGGGCAGCCGAGCGTTGTAACTTGTGTGAATTGATGCGCGCGTGCACACACACACTTTCTCACACAAACACCCGAGCCCTCGCCCTCGTCAAAGGCCGCGGAGCACGCACAGGAGGCGGTGGTGGCTGGTCGTGCGGTGCGTGCGGTCAGAGAGTCAGGACGATGCCCACTTGCCGGATAGAGGAAGGCGGATGACTGAGATTGATGATGCCCGAGCTAGACGCGAGAAGGAAAGGCGTGGAAAGATTAATACAGAAAGATGCCAAGCACAGGCTGAAGCTCGGACTACAGCTTCCAGAGAACGAGCGTCCCTCTTCTTCTTCTTCTGCACCCTCCTCACATCATCATTCATCTCATCGATCAGTGATCACCGTGGTCCGCACTCCCCGTAATCATCGCCCCCATCCACACATCCACTCCGACATACCCGACGGAGGGTGGCGGGATGTCACGTTACGGTATACCGGCGGTCAGCGACTCCCACATGCACACTGGGCAGTGAGAACGCAGCAGGTCGGGCAACCGATACACCCACACGCACGCGCATGTCACCACATCCCTGGACGCACACGAGACAACAAAACAAACCCTCGGCGCTCGGATGCGCTGCACCAATCAGCGCACGACATCCCGCCAGAATTTTCATCCTCTTCGGCAAATGCACGGAATAAGGTCGTGGATCCAAGTGGTCCGGCCTTACGGTTGGCCGGTCGGCTTCCACTTGTCCGTGTCGTGACGGGGTGCGGAAAGGCAGAAGAAAAAGAATATGTGCAGACTGTCTCATGACCCGATTTATTCCCTATTCGCGCCCCGTGCTATTCTGCGAAAACGGAGGTGAGACGAGAGTCGTACCGCAACCGCCTCAACGTGGTTACCGCTGGTCATTCGTTAGGAATAACATTGAAACCATCATCCCGCTCCCTCTCCACATGGCGACAACCGCGCTGCCGAGGTAGACAAACTCAAAAGTCTCGACTCTCGGGTCTCGACTCTCGAACTCAACTTCACGGTCCCGTGACACGTCCCCTGACGTACAACTGCCTAAATTAATTATTCCAGCTGGCTGCTTCGAGCTCGAAGGGAGCAGTCGGCCACTTTCCATCGCCGTCCGCGTCCGCGACGAACACCCGACGGGCGGAGTGTGGTGCTGTTGGTGTTGCACCAGACATACATGATGTCTTTGCATACTTAGGTACTGTACCGGTACTGGTTCATTTCTGAAGTCGCACAAGACCCGCCGTCCTCGCTTCAGCTAGGGCGTCAAGTCCGTCTCTCGTAGCCTCGACTCTATCTTGACCTCTCTCGAACGGAGGGGCATGACACTGACAGGCATGGGGTGGATGTAACTACTGTATACTGCCTGCATGTGGTCCATGCCCACCAAACAATACTGTGTACGTGCAGTAACAATTTATCAACCAATCTGCAACCCTGCACAGGGCGTTTATAGAAGAGAAATTCTCGTCGATTCTTTCCTCCGGATTGGCTGGGAGAACGAACAAGGGACAACTGCCCGTGGGCGGTGATGATCGAGGTGAATTTTGCCGAGCCGTGGGTACCACCCCCATGGTATTCCATACACGTTGGCATTTCGAACCTGAGATTTCGTGACAAGTCATCACAATCTGGAGATGGGGGAAGGGACCTGGAATGGAGAGGTCTAGGTTGTCGAGCCATACGGCATCGTCTGTCTTTGCGTACATACCTACCTACGATTGACGTGTCGTGGACACATGCATCTGAAGGCCTGGCTTCTGGGACAACTTCTCGGGCAAAGCGAACAGAAGGCAAGAAGAACAAGGACTACCAATCTCAACCGGTCCTCCGCATGTTTGGTCGACGATTGTCAATGAAATCCTCTCACAAAAGTCGAGCGATTCAATTCCCACGCTTTCGCAAGACATACTTGTCCAATCGCGGGAGTGGGTACATAGGTAGTCTTTCGGCGCGGAAATACATACGTGTACTGTCCTGGTCCTGTAGCTCGCAAAGCCAGATCTCCGCTCTTCTGACAGCTTTCCTAGACTCTGTCGTTTGTTGCTATAGGCCCACGACACGAGCGTGCGCATGATGATGGCCGAGAGACAACACATCCGCTCGACAAGAAGAAGGGCAAAAAAGCATTCCCGACAACGCCGCACCAACGCCGTGCAGATCGAAGCTTCAGATCAGCTCTTGGTTGATCTGATGACTCTCCATAGACTTTTTTTCGATGCGGTGTGATGTGTACCTCGTTGGCAAGTCCGCAAAACTTCCGTTGATCAGCGAGCCCTGAAGATCACGAGCACAAGGAGCATACCTACCTAGGTACCTTACATAGATACCTACGAGTCATGTCCATACGGAGATTTCTGCCAGCATCATCTCGGGGATCCAACAGTTTTCCCAAGCCCTGGCAGATGTTCCGGGCCCGTGGGCGAAGGGAATCGTGATGTGTGTCAATCATCAGAAGAGGTGTTTGGTGTGTTGTCCGGTCCTATCATAACAGACTGCAGTACATCGGTACTGAACTGGCCGAAGCCAGGGTTAACGGTTCGTGGGAGGAACAGGGTACCTACACCGTGATAACACACCTATATCGCATTTCGCTAGCGACGACCCAACCTCCGCGTCCAACCCTCATAATGCTATGCTCACAATCAATCGGTTCTAGCCATCGTTCGTTCTCTCAGCACCGCGAAGACGTTCGAACCAGACCGTTTGTGGCCACCGTAGACCTTTCCCCGCCGACCCATGGTTGAACGCGTCGCCTCAATAGACACATGAGATTCTCGGTCCGCTGTGGCCGTGGATGGTTTGCGTTCTATAGCCATACATGTAGTTGCCAAGCGTGTGCCAGGGGTGCGTCTTGTCGCTGTGAAAGTACCTAGGTAGGTAAGATCAAGATGGCGTCTCCTCTGGTAAGTTGTGGGAGGTACATCCACTCGGTTTGCGAAGTCGAACCATCATTACGCAAGTCCGACTCCTCCATCCCACAATCTAGATTTAAGCAGGCGGAGGTTGCGTCTGTCTTCAGCGTAAAGGGATCTCGATGGATGGAAAAAACGGACCAAGTTCGACTCAGTGCAATATCTATCGTAGCAAGAAATCAACGCAATCTATGGGCTGCCATGGGCAGCCGCGGTCTACCATATTGTGAGTACATGCCAAACCCGCAACCGATTCCGTGTCCGGCGAACTCCCCCTTTGCCCGTTTACGGCGCCAGCACGATGCTTAAGATAATCACGTCCGAACGCCTTGCACACTGCACGATGCAGATCATGACCATTGTCAGCAAACAACTCACCACCTACGACTACCGCCGATGGGAGCGTTGTTGCTGCCGGTCCAGCCGCCGCCGGAACGACCGCCGCCACGTCCGCCGCGACCTCCACCGTATCCACGTCCGCCGCCTCCGCCTCCACCGTAGCGGGTCATCTCCGCCAAACGAGGGTCGACTTGCTGCTTGGCCTCACTGAGAATGTTCACGAGGTCACGCGCTTGCTTGGAGTCTGATAAATTGTTAGCTGGATTCGTAGTCGTCCGAGGTTCTTGTGGAAACTTACTGTCAGCAGTGAACAGGGTGATGGCTGTGCCGGTGGTGCCAGCACGACCAGTGCGGCCAATGCGGTGGACATAGTCCTCCGAATTGTTCGGGTAGTCGTAATTGAACACGTGCGTGATGCCCTTGACGTCTTGAACACGTATCATGTTAGTACGGCTACGTCTCGAATGATGTGAGCAGGGAGAGCAATAGCAATCCTTCGACGGATGCGAGATCTGTCGGGTGTGCAACATGCAACACTCGTAGCGGACTTGTCCCGGCTAGGGAGCAAGGCGCAAAGCGCTCGAGCGCACACAACTACATCCAACGTCACGGGCCGTGAACGTTCTCCGGTACAGGACCCTTGGCATCGCGCAGCTGTGAAACTAACGCAACATGGAAAGACTCGGACTCCCGATTCTCTGATGTGGAATGCAAGAGCAGAGAAACGGAAAGGTACAGCGCGAGCTGGCGAGCAGCTTCACCATACGGCAGTCTCCAAGGATCCTTGGAAGAACAAGGAAACACGAACAGCCCTAGACGAGTGGTTATGTGTGCACGCTGAGAGCGCATGGAGCGCAGCGTGAAGGACAGATCCCGCACTTACGAGCGGATCGGGGAGGGATGGGGATACAGGCAGGGG
>Ga0058704_10000172_pt1 | contig 35671 bp, 26 predicted proteins | sample AgamicMgSfe_FD_71363 | JGI IMG/M metagenome (GOLD analysis project Ga0058704, IMG submission 71363) | Agave microbial communities from Guanajuato, Mexico - Mg.Sf.e | ecosystem: Host-associated > Plants > Phyllosphere > Phylloplane/Leaf | place: Guanajuato, Mexico | collected 2012-05-30
CCTAGCGCGCACTTGGCAGGAGGTATACTGACAATGAGACTTCAAGTTCCACGGTCGGTCACTCAGCTCACTCAGAAGCAAAAAGAGACCTACGACCGTTACCGCACGATCGTTGACAGAGATTGTGGTGACGTACCCGAGCAGGCCGAGCTTAAAGACTTTATCAGGCGAGAATTCCGGACATTGCCTCGTGAGGAACATCGAGATCTTCTGCTCGACGAAGCCGCACTGTTGTGGGTGCAGAAAGACTTGCGCGATTCTCAGACTGTTATCCTTGACAACGTCCATGGAGCATCAATCCGCTGGTCCCGACTCGAGGCCGTCCCCTTCATCAAGCGGTCTACGAGGACGAGAAGACTGACCAAGATCTTGCTGCCGAAGGTCCCCTTCGTCTTCGTCATTGGAGTATTGCTCTTGGCCGTATTAGGCTGGAGCATGCAAGAGTCGCGCCACCAAGGACAACTGTACAACGACCTAGTATCGTCGCAATCCGCCGTGTTCGCATCCCAATCGTCGGATTTTGCCTCCGCGACCGCTGCATACGCCTCAGCAAGCCCAGCATACACCACTACCGTCACCGCTGTCTCGACCCAGCACTCCGTTTATTCCTCTTACAACTATGCTAGCACGACATATGTCCCGATCACGTTGAACCTCGGCTCAGCTACGACCGTCTTCGTAACAACTGTAACCCCTATCGCACAAGTAGCTTCGCCTCTGCCTGACCTCGGCGGACCGACCTTCAACCAAGTCAGCCACGCGAACGAGGGTTTGCTCGGCTTGTCCATCGCCGTGGTCACCGTTGCCGTGGCGGTATCGATGGGCGTACTCCTGGCCGGCCCGGCTTTGCTCAAGAATCTCTACTACGGCAAATTCTGGTCCACCCAGGCCCGCTTCTACGGCATCGAGGGCTGCTGCACGCTGAAGACCGCCGAGCGCAGCCTCTTCGGTCTGGAAGACAATCGCCTGAAATGGAGCACCAACTCGAGTCCGCAGTCGAAACCATATCCCGTCGAAGCGAACACGGATTACGAAGGCATGGAACCGGAAGTGCAGCCGTTGGAGGTCCGGGTGCGGGAAGGCTTGGGCAGGCATGTGTTCACTCTCATCGACACGTACGTCATGGAGGCCACGGTCTTCTATGCGGATCGGCCACCGTCGGTGGTGATGATTTGCGGCAGCGAGGGAGGCATGCAGAGGGCGCTGCTGTGTTCGTATGACTGGCGCACGCAGACGTTTTGCCGCGAGACGGTGCTAAGGATGAAGACGGTTGTGCTTGATCGAATGTCCAGAGTTGATCGATTCCGGTTTGCTCTGAGGAGGGATCTCCCGAGTACCGCGTAGCGTCAGATGAACTTTGCATTCGCTATTTCGACGATTGTGTCTTATAGCGACAATCATGTACGTAGTCTAATCCGCAGAGGTAATGTAAGGAGGAATGGACGTATGTAAGCCTGAGGCAGGTACAAGCATGTGGCCCAAGCTTCTCCCGCGTGCATGTCGGGCGGTTGCCCGGCGCAACGGCACGCTTCCTTCTTGCGACCACACGCGTTCCAATCCGGCTTCATCTTCTCTGCGTACATACATGTATGAATCTTAGTCGCCGCATTCTGGACCACCCGCATCGGCCATTGTACTGCGCGTACATGTAGCGATTGCGTCTCCAACGCGCATACACCACCGCTCAGCATACTTAAGACGGCCTTATGGCGAGAACGATGAGCACCGACTCTACCGCGACAGCGACATCCACCACCCACATTCACTGACCCGACCCCAACGACGTGAATACATCAACGACCATCGGAAGCCCAGACTTGGCAGGAAGAGCAGCTGTATTGGAGCACGGATAAAACGCATCATGGCCGCTGTCGCTCACCCAACAAGACCGACCATCCGCCGCAACTCGCCGCTCGCAGCATTGCATCACAACCCTGGCTTTTCGGCCGATGCTCTACCATTGAAATACTTTGACGTAGATGAAAGTGACTCTGACGACGAGCCGCCACCTGCGATCAAGTTCTCGAAAGTCACGCAGGCATTGCTCGCAGACGCGCCCATCCCGTTGTCGCCGCCTCGGCAAGAGCGCGTCGGTGAAGCGCCGCGTTTCAATAGATCTACCAGCAGCAACAAAACGTATGATACACCGAGTCGCGCGCCAGGTCTGAAAATAGTCAGAAAGAGCTCGCCCTCGGTACTCGGGCACGGGCGAGGAGGCACTCCGCCACGCATTGTACAGATCGGCTCGAAAGGCTCGGCATCAGGAAAGCGAAGCATTAGCATATCTGGACCGTATCCCCAACGTTTTGCAGTCAAGCGCGATCCAACACCCGAACCACTTGCCAAGGCAGAGCTTGTGACACCTGCACCAGCACCAAGAGCACTGCGAGTAACGAGGACACGGACCGGAAGTAACGGATCACAAGACGGTCCGGCTCACCAACCGTCAGCGTTCAGCAGGCCGGGCTCCCGAAACGGTCCGCAAACGATTACCGATAGCGAAGACCAGAAGGCCTATGCCGCCGAGCTCGGTCGAAGCACTTCTTCTCATCATGTTCCGGAGACTATCTCAAGGTACGGCAGCTCAGCGGTTGCGAAGTCGCGCAATACCTCTGCAGACACTGCCGTCCCGCCGAGCTCGCAGCGCATCAAGCGCGCGCCTACTGGGGTGACCGGATCTTTCCTGAAAAGTGGACCTGTGCGCCGTGGTTTTCGAAGGCGCGAGAGCGAAGACAATGTTTCTCCGGGTGAGGAGGGTCAGCACTCGTCTGCATCGCAGGTGAGCGCCTCTGACTACACACCGTACGAGCGAAGTGCCTCCGGAGCAGATGCGTCGCGCGATCGTCGTGGCCGCGTCGATTCAAGAGCCACTTCAGCGGAGCCAATCTCCGTACACGATTTTGTAGAAAGGCCTCGTACGAGACCACCGATTTCGCATCTATCCCGAAGCCAGACAAGCAATGACTCTAGGCCTGGGTCACGACAGGCGAGTCACGACTTGCCGCATAGCAGACAGCCAAGTGTTGAGCGGTACCAGTCACGGCGTCAGGCCAGCATACCTCCATCTGATGCGCCAGCTCCGGTCGCAGACAGTGTTTCAAGGCGACCGAGCATTGATCAGGCAAAGCCAAAGCCACTGTTGGAGCAGAAGCCACCGCAGAGAGTACCCAGCTTGAGCAAGGCTCAATATCGCTATGCTGCGCCAAAGCTACATACGGATGCCTCGGAGGACCAAGAGAACATGCCACCTCCTACGTTCAAGCGTAACAAGGATCAAGAGTTTAGATTTCTCGGCAAATCAACCATCGCCATCCTTTCCGATGATGAGAAGCCGAAACAGCGAAAATTCGACGAGACCCCGGTGCCCGTGCCTCACCAACAGCAGGAACGAAAAGCTCTTGGTGCTATCAGTGGGAACACACCACATCGAGCGGCCCCTGCGCCTCCGCCTAAGATGTCTGTTCTCGACACCGCTACCACTACAGCCGGTGCGAGTGTCACCAAATCAAAAAAGAAGCGCTCACATATTGTGGTGAACGGGAAGATCTTCACGCAGATGGGTAGGATAGGCAAAGGCGGCTCCAGCGACGTGTACTGCGTGATGGCCGAGAACTACAAGACGTTTGCGCTCAAGCGTGTCAAGCTTGCTGACTGTGACGAGAGCGCTGTACGGGGCTACAAAGGCGAGATCGACCTCTTGAAGAAACTGACCGAGGTCGAGCGTGTGGTGCGCCTTTTCGACTGGGAGCTCAACGACGACAAGCAGGAGCTTTGCGTACTCATGGAGAAGGGCGATACGGATCTCAACCGCATCTTGACGCTTCGTCTCAATGGCGTCGATGCCACATTCGACAGCGCGTTCGCGCGCTACCATTGGAGAGAAATGCTGGAATGTGTGCAGGCAGTGCATGACTACGACATCGTCCACTCCGACCTGAAACCCGCCAACTTTTTGCTGGTCCAAGGTCGCCTGAAGCTGATTGACTTCGGCATCGCCAACGCCATCGACACCGACAACACCTGCAACGTACATCGCGACTCGCACGTCGGAACGCCGAACTACATGTCTCCCGAGAGCATCACCGACACCAACGCGCCCCAGCCCGGCGCGACGAGGGACGAAGCCGGCCGTCCGCTCAAGAAGGATATGCGGATCGGCAAAGCGTCTGACGTGTGGAGCCTGGGGTGTATCTTGTACCAGATGACCTACGGCCGACCGCCTTTCGCACACATCACGAATCAGATCTCCCGGATCATGGCCATCACCGACCCGAAGCACATCCTGGAGTTCCCAGACACCGGCGTCGGCGGCGCACTGATCCCTCACGCGCTCAAAGTCACCCTGCGGCGCTGTCTGAACCGCGATCCAGAGAAGCGGCCGCTGATCAAAGAGATGCTGGACGCGAAAGATCTATGGATGAACCCGGACGCACAGCCTGACTCGATCCTGATCACCGAAGACTTGTTACATCGGGTGGTCCATTGCGTCGCAAACATGTACACAGACTCCAGGGATAATAGGCTGCCAACGCCTGTGGAGCTGGCGTCTTTACCTGCAAAATTCATGGAGGACATTAAGAGTATCCAGGCGAGGTAGGGACGTTGGTAACGCAGGATAACTATGAGATTTGGGTCTGAGCGTTGGGACCTTTTCGCGCGGCATACCTAGCGGTTATGCATACGTGCGTATGTGCTTTCTTGTGTTGCTGGGCTTTTTGGTTTTGGAGGTTCGCCTTTGGGAACGACTTGGCTTGGGGTCTTTTGGGTTTTTGTTGACTGAATGAGCGGACGGAGCGTTTTGGCTTGGAGCTGGCAGTCACTTACTTGGTGGGTTTTGGGTGGATACCCTTTTCATGAAAGCGGGTTGTTTTGGTCGTGTCTTTGAGTACGAAAGAGAAGAGATTTGTAGCGCTGAATGCAAAGTTGAGGTTGTCGTTGCCTTCGGTGTGCTGCTCGTTCGCTAGATGAATTTTCGCCTCTTCTCTTGCGGAGCACGCACAGCTTTGGCTTCAGCCATGAGCTGTAGCTTTCAGTGTTTCGCGAAGGCATCGACGCCCTCTGGACTGAACCCAGTGTTATTTCTCACAAAGTGTTTGAACATGATTTACACACGCCAGACGATAAACCCCTCGGGTTGGTCTCTGACTTCGTGTTTCCTGCAAAGGTAGTGTTATGACTCGCCTCGACCAAGATCCTTGCGTGCTTCACGTGCTGGGGAGTACGATCAAGAAGAATAAAGAACGGATGAGGTAGCAGTGATCGATCCTGGCGAGATTGGTTTGTCGTTCAAAAATGAGTGCCCCCTCGGTACTCTCCATTGGTTTAGTCATCGATATCTTATCCTGGACAGGCTTAGCGAATCGATGTTCCTGTTATCGTCGTAGTATCCTGCCGTGAAGTCTGAACATATAATAACTTGAGATTACGCTAGGTACAGGTACATACATACATGTATACATCCAACACCTCCCGAACCGTCATACTGCGACAGCTTGTCCACTTGGTTGTGTCGTCAGAAGTACTTAATAACATCATCTTTCGAAGTCTCGAGCTTTGGAATCAGCAACAGTAACTCATAGATGCTCAAGTCTCTCGCCACCATGACCACCGCCACCCCACGAGAAGCCAAACACTATGGCACCATTGTACTCGGCGCCGGCATGGCAGGGGTATCATGTGCCGCACGACTATACGAGCAACCTCGTTTCCAAGACAAGCAGAGCTTGCTGGTACTGGAAGCCCGCGATCGCATCGGTGGCCGCGTAGGATCGGTTTACGTGAATGGCAACCGCTTGGATACCGGAGCGAACTGGATTCATGGAATCGGCACCAACGACGCATCGAATCCGCTCGTGCAGATTCTGCCGCATAAACGATACAGGGAGCTTTCGAGCAGAGTGGCGTTTCGGGCGCCTGTAGCGGGAGATAATAACCATCGGCAAGATGTCGTTACGTCGGAAGGCAGCGGTGATTGGGTGAAGGTTGAACGTAACAACATGGGATCTGACTTCTCCCAAGAGCAAGAAACCCAGCGAAGCGACTTGGTCATTCCATCAGACATTGCGGCAACATTAAATGGCGCACTCTGGGGGATGATAGGCTCTCTGCATGAGTTGGCGACGTCAACCGACGCTACCGAAGCCAAGAAGACCACGATCTTGCAGGCCATCCACAAGACAGGAGCTCTCCGTGATGCCCGAAAGGAGATTCCCAGCGATCTACATCGCAGTCTCGGCGCGATTCCGCAATTCATCGAGAATATGGAAGCCGCACCTCTCGTCGCGCAGTCTGCAGAGCACTCGGAAGACCAACTCGGCATGAGCTTGCTGGAATACGCGATCGATGACTTTGACGGCGAGCAGGTGTTTTTGCAAGATGGTTACACGGCAGTCATAGACGAGGTGGCGAAGCATCTGATCGATGCCGATGTCGTGAAGTTGAACACGGAAGTAAAACATGTCGATTGGAGCGAGAAGCCCATTGTCGTCAAGACGACTTCGGGGACTTACTTAGCTGATAGAGTAGTATGCACGCTACCTCTCGGCGTTCTTCAAAAGCATCACCAACGCTCGAGGTCGAGCTCGCTTGAGCCGGCTTTGTTTCGACCAGAACTACCACGCGACATGCGCCAAGCCATCACGTCTCTCGGATTCGGGACACTTGATAAGATTTTCCTCGTGTACAAACACCCTTGGTGGACAGAAGAGCCGTTCCGATCGATCTTCAAGAAAGGCTTCTCGGGAGAAAGCCGCATGTCCGGGACCGAGGAAAGCAATCCCGAATCCGACGGCTCTGTGGCTCCCGACTCGTTTACTGGATTCACCGACGAATTGGCAGGAATTGAAATACACGAAGATGGCTCGACAAGCTCCGGGATACGTCTGCTTTCGGTCATCAACCTCCAGAACCTCACCGGCTTCCCCGTCCTTTCAGTCTTCGTATCCTGCGCCAACGCTACTCATATCGAGTCACTCCGAGACGACCAAGCAGGAGCTCTGCTACACCGAGCACTGACCAGCTGGCTGGCCCGCGAACCTCCCAAACCCGACGCGGTACACGTGACGCGCTGGGCGCAGGACCAATATTCGAGAGGGAGTTACAGTCATATGATCACGGGTGTCTCTGAGACGGGGCACCGCGAGATTTTCCAACAGCCGCTTGTGAACAAGCAGGGAGCGGAGCTGAGGTTTGCTGGCGAGCACACGAGTCGGGATCACTTTGCCACGGTACACGGTGCTCTCATTAGCGGTTGGAGAGAGGCGGATGATATTTTGCAGCGGATCGGAAAGGACGCTCAATAGCTCGATGATAGGGAGAACAAGGAGGGAGGGTGTGGTCTTGATTTCGATTCTACAAGGAGGCAAGCCACGGTCCTGGCCATACTCGCAGCGCAAAAATAGCCGCCGACCGCAGTGATAATCTGATACGGCGGCCTCTCAGCGCTGATAATTCGTCTGGTCGTCCTGGCTATGGCAATGACTAGATGTGTATTGATCGTCGACAACCAGTCATGACAGCGAGCGTGGTATACCGGAAACTTTGAAGCCCCTGATGGCTGGTTAGTCATCGACAGCCTCGGTAGGTATAATGTACACCAACTCCGATGCAATTGACTCCGAGCCTTCGACAAACGCAGTTTCAACGTCGAGGGGTATGGAGTAAACGGGGATATCCCTAGATGTTTTGATCTTCGGCGTCTTGACTCCTGAAACATTCTTCTCTCGCTTCTGTGACTTCCGGACCGCGGTGTACGTACGCACGCAAACCCGGTCCTTGGGCCCTCCGTAATCCGAACGTCATCCGGGCGTCGACGTGGCAAGAAACGGGTTCATGTTGATACCAATACCTAATTAAGTAAGGTACAGACCTACCTACTATGTACTACGCTACGTGCATCCCGTCCTACTCCCTACACTCAAGATTCTACACGGTGATATTGTAGAGGTCAGGTGCCTTCATAACAGTCCTGTTTGCCACCTCTCCTCCTTCCCTTCCTCCTCTCCCTCCTCTCCCGCCCTCCTCATCTCACAACATGGCTGGCATTGCACGGTAGTGGCAGCCTCGATCATCGAGTATGACCACCGCCACGACGCAATCCATTACCTGCCGGAAGACACGCGGACAGGACCATCGTCCAATCCACGACAACGATGTGCTTGAACCCACCGGCCAGGCTCACAACCTCATGATGAAGAGCCCAAGTGCCGGCGCCGCACCGAGCCTAGGGATCCTCCAGGAGAATGCGGCTGGCGACGATGGCAACGATTGGGACATCAGCACCCTAGCCAGTCGGGGGTCCGTAGTGGGATCGAAGTCGATACGACATCAAGCACGTGTCCTGTTATCCTGGACCGATTTACCGGAGTGGCAGAGATTGGAACTCTCCTATGTGCAATCCGGCTACCGCAACGCCACTCCCTCAGGCCTACAATGCGTGAAAAGCTGGCTGTACCTTCACAACGAGAGCGGTAAGTCTCCATCTCGCTCGTCACTAATAAACACTACATGACTACTGACGACAACAGTCAACATCTTCTCTCATCTGCTCGGCGCAATACTCTTCCTCGTGCTTCCCCTGGTGATCTACAGCCAGCTCGGCTATCGGTACACGACAGCGTCGACGGAAGACGCAGTGGTCATGGCGATATACCCGCTCGGTGTCGCCACCTGCTTCGTCCTGTCCGCCATGTTCCACACCCTGATCTCCCACAGCGCGGGTGGCTTCAAGTTCGGCCGACAGCTCGACTTTCAAGGCATCATTGTCCTCATGTGGTCCGCATCCGTCCCTCTGGTTTATTATACATTCTATACGGAGCCCAGGCTACAACGGACCTACTGGTCCCTGGTACGAACGCCTTTTTCCTACTGTCCTCCCCGTCCCACTTTTGCTCACATTACAATTACAGACAACTTGCTCCGCCTTGCTGGCAAGCATCACCACTTACTCGCCCTTCTTCAGCAGGCCACGGAGAAATCTCTTGCGCACGGGCATCTTCGGCTCTCTGGCGCTATCCACGTTGATGTGTATTGTGCACGGCGTGGTGAAGCACGGGTGGGAAATCCAATCGGGCAGGTTTCCAATGTGGTCCATCGGACTGACGGGCCTGTTCAATGCCCTCGGAGCGGTCCTCTATGTTATCCGGTTCCCGGAGCGGTGGTGGCCTCGCAGGTTCGACATCTTCGGCGCGAGTCACCAGCTCATGCATTGGGCCATTGTCATCGCCGGCCTGGCTTGGTTGGTGGGCACCGTCCAGGCGTTCGACGCTGCGCATAGTAATCTTGGGCAGTGAGATATGCTGAACCGCCGGATGTTCCTGCCCGGCATCGATATCTTTCCTCCAAGTCCTGCGCTGATTAAGAATGTGATGAGTTCGGTTCCTCTTCGTTCGGGCTGATAGACGCACAGGCGCTGCACGTATACGACGTCAACACGCTGTGCTGTCGGTAGTGTAGATGTCAACCGCGCGCGCGAAGCCCATGGGTTATCACCACCCAGGATGCAGCTCTGCCCGTATCCTTCGTTTTCATTGGAACGAACCGAACCAGACACAGAGCTCTTCAACCGACGTGTTTTCCTTGCCCGGCGCTCAACCGCTCAATCTTGGGTATCAACTCTGCCACCCGAAAGGGCTTGCTGATGGCATCGTCCATCCCACACTCAATCGCATGGCTGACCTGTTCATGTCTCGCGTTCGCCGACACGGCGATGACCGGCACATGTCCCACGATGTCGCCACACGTCTGCGCCTGTCGGATCAGTCGTGCGCACGTGATGCCATCCATGACGGGCATTTCGATGTCCATGAGCACGACCGATAGCGAGATCGCGCTGGCCGCGTTGCCCTGCCAGCACGATGTGGTTTCCAGGAAAGACAGGGCCTCGACGCCGTTCGAGACCACGTAGACGGTGTGACCGAGCTTCTCCAACTGTTTCCGGAGGACTTTTTGGTTCACGAGGTTGTCTTCGACAACGAGGATGGAGTAGCTGAGATCGGCTGCCCTTGATCCGACGACTTTCCCCGGTATCAGGGAATCTGTTTGGCCGTGGCCTACAACGGGAGCGTCCATCATTTGAGCCATGACGTAGAAAGCGAAAGTGGCGCCGACGCCGGGCCGCGAGTTGACTCCAATTTCACCTCCCTGCAGTTCAATCAGCTCCCGCACGATCGCGAGGCCCAGTCCAGAACCACCGTACTTGGAGTGCGTCCGAGGCGAGGCTTGCGCGAACCGCTCAAAGATGGTAAGTTTCTGCTCCTCACCGAAGCCGCACCCGGTATCTTCGATTTTGAAGTACAGGTAGACCTGGTCCTCCGTCTCCTGTTTCGCTTCACCTGGCTTGCGTTCTCTCAACAGGCTCACGGGCACGAACTCGACCCCGAGTTCGAGCTCGGAGAGCCGGCGTCGAGAGGCTCCCATGCTCAGCGTGACGATGCGCACGGCCTCCTTCTGCGTGAACTTCAGAGCGTTGGTGATGAGGTTGATGAGGACCTGCATCAGACGCCCCGTATCCAGTATCACCCAGTCCACGCCGAGCTGTGCCGGCGATGCATCCTTGACGGCGCGGAGGGTGACGCCGACCTTGCGTGCGTCGACCTCGAACATTCTCTCGACGTTGTTGAGGATGTCGTCGAGGCGCGCGGGCGAAGGGTCGATCGTGAGCAACTTCGAGTCGAGCTTGGAAAGGGTCAAAATATCGTCCATGATCCGCTTCTGGTGGGTAGAGCACGCCATGATGGTGTTCACGGCGTCGATGTTGCTCTCGCGTAGATCGTCGTACCGCGTGCGTTGTTCGGGGGTCAGTCGGGAGATACTGTCTCGGAGTAGATCCGACATTTCGGTCGACGTGTTATCGATGAGATCGGCGCAGTGGACCACGGCGCCCAGTGGATTACGGATCTCGTGGCACGTCATGTCGATAAAGTTCTCCTGCTGTCGCTTCGCCTCGATGGCTTCGTCGGTCCTCTGCTTCTGGACATTCTCCGCCCAGATGAGATGGGAGATGTCGGCGAGGAAGCCGGCGACAGTAGTGATGGAACCGTCTTTGCTGGGTTCCGGGTAGATGCAACACATGACATAGGCTTGCCCACTACCACCTTGCCCGTTGGTCCAGGTTCGCCGAAGCCTGAATTGGAATTTGGCGGCTTGCTTCGTCTCCATCATCGCATTCCAGTGAGAGTCAATCAGCGCAAGATCGTCTTCGACAACAAAGTTCTGCCAGCAGACTTGAGGGAAGTCGGCATCTGGGTGCCCGGTAATGGCATACCACTCTCGGTTACAGTAAAGCATCTGTACCGACGTTTAAGCGATGAGCAGAGCCAGTCGTGAAGTACGGACTCGAAATTGGAGAAGGGGACGGTGTGGCTTACCTGTTTATTGAGGTCGACAATGAAAATGCCCACGTTGGCAACGTCGGCGAAACTTCCGAACCTCGTTTCGCCGGCAAAAGCCCGCTCCATCGCTTGCGCCCCCTTCAAAGCATCCGTCTCGCTGCGCTTTTGAGCTGCGATGTCCATGATACAGCCGGATACCCCGATGACCTGGCCGGCCTCATCTCGCTTGGAAACGCACGCCGCTAGCACCCACTGCCCGGCCTCTTCTTCGTCATCTTCTGAGGTTGGGAACCGTGGCTTCCACTTCATTTCGAATGACCTTGGGAAACCTTGCGTCAACCGCGCCCAGTGTTCCTGGACAGAGATTTTGGACTCATCGCATAAGCAAGTCGTCCACGAGTATCGTTCGTCGGAGACTCTGAGGTGTCCGCTGAGCTTGTAGAACGCCTCACTAGCACTGATCAAAGTGCCCTTCAAATCGCACTCGAACATGCCGACATCGATCATTCCCATCATCGTCAGCATAGACGCTAGCTGACTGTCGGCGGCATCGTTGCGTCTGGTGACTACATCCTTGGGCTTCGTATGCGAAGGTATATCCAATGGCTTTGTAGGCGCATGCTCCGTTATCGCGCCGTCCGCCGCGTGGACGGTGATTCCGTTCGCCCTTTCGTCTCTTCCCGTCCATTGCCATTGCACCACCCTCCACCTCCGATCCACGCTATACCCGAACACAGCATGGCCGTCGAAGCACTCAAAGGACGTCGATTTCGCGTCGCCGTGTGTGATCCATGCGCGAAGCCTAGCTTTTGCGCTGGCGGGCAGTTCATGGTCCTGCAGGATGTCGTGCCACAGGTGGATCTGTTCGCGCAGCGCCCGGTTCGTGAAGTGGACGTGAGGCGGCGCTGTGGTCGTGGCGTCGACCTCAGACCACCGCGCATCGATCACGCACGTTGGCCGGGGATCTGCGTGCAGGAGGTCGAGATTCAGGGTGTGCGCGACGTCCATCGACTCGACCGGGCCAATTGGCCTGCACGCTCTTCTCTTAACCCCAAGTCTACAAGAAGACCTTGCAGTATTGCACCGTTGCTCCGACCGTCACCGAGATGGGAAGGACGGACCAGTCCTCGAAAGCGTGTCTGTGATCAAATGCATCAGGTGGGTAGTTACGCACGAGTCGCGAGCCGTCGTCCGAGCAATCCCGGCAACGCACAAGGCCTGGCCAAAGTCTCCCCCAACGCGAACTATGATATACGTGATAGAATGCATGTTGTATCAAGTTAAGTAGTATGTACATATCTTCAGGAGCTACTTCAATCCCAGCGACAGCAATACACACAAATTGGTAAAGCCGTCCCCGCCGCCAGACCCTCGGTAAGTCGGTCATGGCTTTCGAGGGCGATTTGGCAAGCCATGCCTTGGAAAATACATCTGTATAACCCAGTGGCTGTACCCAGGTGACTATGGTGCACGACTCAGAAGCAGTATGATCGTCTTCACAAGAAGGCAAACGCCGGACGCCATGCTCACAAGCAAGAACATGAACCAGGCCCTCAGCGTCAGCTCTCCGTCTCCGCCGCGCTGCCATTCTCCGCACTGTCACCTACCGCCCACTCGTTCCCTACATACTTGAACCAGTTGGGTCTGCAATCCTCTTCGATGAGGAATGCCTCACCGTCGGTGAATTGCCCCTTGACGCAGCCTCTGCACTTCGGACTGTTCGGGCAGTTGAAGAAGGGGATATGCTGGTATCCGATGTCCTTGAACCAGTGGATGTTCTTCTTGTCCTCGAAAAGCCCGAGGGCAATGCTATGCACCGGCGCATCTCCCCAACGTTCGTAGAAGAAGCCGCCCGCTCGATCCAGATGCTCAAAGTACGCTTCGTACGCTGGAGAACGCCAGAACTCCAATGAGGCTATTTCGAAATTCGACCAAAAATGGCAGGTCGAGTACCCGTTCGCCTTGTGGTTGTGTTCCGGCCTGCGATCCTTGTCGACCAGCCAGTTCATGGCGTTATTCTCGGCCAACAGGTGGTTATTCGCCTGCAGGAACTTGATCGTCTCCGGCCACAACGTTGCGATACTCTGCGGTGAATCGTACAGGTTGACCGTGAAGCCATACGTTTTGTTGTGATCGCGCATGTACCGGAAGACGTCATAATCGACATCACAGAAGAAGTGCACGTTCGGCTCCACGCGCCAGTAGTAATCCATATCCTGTAGAGCAGGGTGCTTGTAGAACAGCCCACTATTCCACCTACACATCTGGTGATACGATTGCATGTGCGCATACTGAACGTTCTGCTCTTCCAGAATGTTTCCACTCTCACGCATCAGGTCCATATTAATCCAGCTCGGGATCTGCCAATGTTCCTTCGGTATAACTTCGTACTTGATCTCCGCCTTCGTCTGCAGGCGGGTGACGCGCTTGAATTCATCGGTGAACGGTTCGTCGTTGATGAAGGTCCAAGGGTAGTTGAATTTGTGGTTCCAGGTACGTTCCAGATCCTGCATAGACTGCACGAGCAGCGAGAGCTCTTTGTTTCGCACGAGAGACAAGAGAGTGGCATTGATGCGGTCGGAAGCGGGATTGTCCGCGTCATAGTTGTTGCCTTGGACCCGGTGGAGAGGTTCAGGAGGTTCGCCTGTCTCTGTACAGCATATCAGCATCAGTCTCCAAACGCCGTCTGCATGCTCGTGCCAAAGCCATACCGTCCAGATTTGGATCGCGAACCATGTCTTCCATCGTCCCGGGTTTTCGTGTGGTCATGCTCGGTGCGCTTGGGCTGCGTATGATTTGGAACACCAGGAAGACGAAGAGCGCCATGGTGGCCGCTGCCAGCAAGCGGATGGCCTTCGGCATCGCCATTTTCGAGATGGGTTACGCTCGTGGGAAGCTGCTGGAAGACGCCGCTCAAGCGTGCATCTCATCGGATGCTCGGTGCTGTCACCCACACGACAGACTGCTCGACCATCGAAGACTGGTATGTCGGATTGAGTGATATATCAGCCCAGGCGTCGCGAGGTTAGACAATCCTTCACGAGTCCTGTTTCCCGTCAGTAATAAACGGATTTGGCTAATGCCAAGGATGTTCGGGGCGGCGTTGCAAGGATGGTGACGCCTATGTGATCGGTGCATGTGACAACTCCGAGGTCGGCTTGTTAGCGGGAGTGTCCGTGACGGCTCGGCGGGAGGATCTTCCCACGGACCCGCTTTCCGGAAGATCTGCAACCCTAACCGCGCTACATTGGGAGTTTGTGTAGGCGTCTTCCTCCGTCTTGACCGACTCACATGGACACTCGACATTCGCCGCCAGTGGTGATGCTGCCGAAGGAAGATACCAGTCGTACTGGTGTCAAGAGTGATGGCCCATGCCGCCAGACTGAACGAGCTTGGTGGAGCATTGGTGACCAGCATCACCGGGAAACCCCAAGATGACAGCTCCTTCGAAACGCTCCGAGACCAGGCGGTGAGAAGCCTCCGAGAGCACCGTTACGCGCGGACGAATCCATTCGAGATCACAGTCCGATACTCTGGGCTGGTAGAAAAGTTCGGTGTTCTCAACCGCGATGATTTGTCTGAAGCCCTACAACAGCGTCTAGACAGATTATCAAAGGAATCAAAATGGCTGCCCGAGTTTCTATCCTTACTCCTTCAGCTCTCCGACAAGCCAGCCGAGAAGACTGATCTACAGGATCTTCCGGGCTTGTCTCACTTGACGGCATCGCCGCCGGGACTGACCTGGGAGCAGATCGTAGCCAACGACCCACTGGACGAGCTTGGCATCTGGGACAGTGTGGAGAGAGGCTACCACTCCAGCGGCGACGATGCGAACTCCGAGGGCGAGTGGGAGCCGACGGTGTCCACGGCGGCCACATCCGTGCACGAAGACGACCCTGCTGCGCTTGCTAGGACGTACGTTGTTGCACCTGATGACAGGCTTGACGGAGTGCGCTCCGCTCGTAAAGTCCTCGATGTGTGTCAGGCCCGAAGGCCGACTGATGTTCCGGAGTTGTTTTTCGTTAGAGAAACTTTGACTAGCCTTCACGGCTTACCGACCGATCTATACGCCTGTGACGACCAAACCCTTCGCCGTACCGTCAATAAACGGTACATCATGGCGACTACAGCTCAAGCAACAGTTCGTCACTTGTTATTGCAATTTGCTGATATGAGCACTGAGCTGGATCTTCTACGACAGTGGTTGTCAAGCGAGCAGGAAGCAGATTTCGTTCGTTCAATGCAAGCCGCAGCCCATCGCTCACTGGCAAAGGTTGAAGCCAAAATCGACGAGATAGAGATGCTCTATGCCAACCCTAAGCCCGGCACAATCATCAGCATGGTTCGCCTACATGTTGACGTACAACAGTGCGTCGAGCCAGTATTGCATCTGTCGCGCCTGATTCGTTCGGCCTCTCTGTCCACAGGAGGCAGCCAAGACGATTCATCTCTCTTACTCGACACCCTCTATACTGAAGCATGTCTCGCGCAAGTATCGTGCAATCAGGAACACTTCGTTCTTCTGAATGACGTTTTCCTGGCTGGCGTCAAATCATATCTGCGCCCAATCCGCGATTGGATAACGACAGCCTCCTTGCCCACAAATAACAGCAGTACCTTCTTCATCAAGGAACACGATACCACAGAGTACTCCTTGGGAAGCACCTGGACCGATCGATTCTCGCTACGTCCCAAGGACGACTCGCGCTACGTCCCGTCCTTCATGCAAGGATGTGTGGCGCAGATGTTCGCTATGGGCAAGACGAGAGCTTTCATGAGACAGCTCGACCGTAGTGACGTTGAAGCCGATTCTATCAGTTCGACGGAGTATGGCCTCCCGAACTTCACAGACTTGCAAGCGCATCTCCTTACAAACCCTTTCCTCCCTTTCTCGCAGCTGTTCGAGAATGAGTTGCAGACTTGGCTGCATGCGCCAGTAAACAAGAGTACCCAGATACAGCTCTGTCAAAGTCTCCTACAGGATCATGGCTTTGGAGAGGTACTCCGCGCGCTGGACTTTATTTATCTCGCAAGAGATGGTGCGCTTTTCCAATCTTTCGCCGAAGCTCTCTTCTCATGGATGGACACCCGTTCTATAGTTCATCACGATCGCTTCCTGTTGACCGAACTGTTGCACAATACCATCGGTGTAGCACCCGCAGTCTCGGCTGGCAATCTCTTTCTAGAGTGTTCACTCGATAAACAGAACCGCAGTCTCATAGCTATTCCAGCTATGCGCCGCTTGCGAGACTTACATCTAAAGTACACTTTCTCTTGGCCAGTACAGAACATTACACGCTGCACAACATCCGCCACGCATTCCCAGGCCTTCGTTCTCCTCCTTCAGATACACCGCGCCAGAACCTTCCTCCACTCCCAGCTATTCGCTTTGCGCTACTTCAGTGGTGGTAAAACAAGTCCAACAACTTTAGGCGACGACATAACTACTGCGTTATATCTCCGTCGACGCCTCATGTGGTTCACAGAGATAACGCATTCGCACTTCACTAACACATCGTCGACGCTGCACTCGGCCATGATCGACAGGATGGAAAAAGCGGATGGCGTCGACGCCATGTCCGCGATCTGGGAAGACTACATCCGCCAGCTCGAGACCGGCCTTCTCCTTTCCGCGAACCTTGCTCCGATCCGCGAGGCTATAGACGGCCAACTCGAGGCCTGCGAGCACTTTGCGCAAGGTTGGCGGCACCGCATTGAGCCCGACATGACATCAGCAGTGGACGGTGCAGAGGCTGAGCACCATGAAAGCATGCATAGCGCTCATGGGCGGAGTGTGCGCGACGCATACTTTGCTCGCATGTTGGAAGACTTCGACAAGAATATCTCCTTCATCGTCACTGGCTTGCGAGGCGTTAGTCGCGCGGGCGGCAATATAGCCTTGGAACTGCTTGCTGACAGACTGAACTGGCAAACTCCTACACTTGGTCCATGAGAACAGAGAAGAAACCTAGCAGTGCACATATACGTGGACTGACATGAATACAAGCCTCTCGGCTGAAAACCCGCTTCAGATGCTGCTAAACAGCGACAGAACCCAATGACCCTATGAACACGCCTTGAATCTGAGACGAATGGAACGCCACCTCGAAGATCATGCAGCCATGGATAAGCCACAAGCTCGATGTCAACTCCTACCAGCGCCACGCTAGAAGTGCAAAACATAACACCAATCTCTTCCACGACCCGTGTCCCCCTCCCCTCCCACTCACAACCACGGCATCCAGAGCAAATCCGTCTGGCACAATTTCTCCGGATTCGTCGCCCTTGCGATCAGATCCAGGACACTCTGACTCGCCGGGAGGTTTCCGCCTTGTGGCTCCTTGGCCATGTAGACCGCCTTGTTGACAATCGCGTCGGCGTTTCGCTGCACGTTCTCCCGCAACTCGTTGCCCTTGATGGACTGGCGATGCGAAGACGTATACCAAAAGGTCATCTCGTCGCGGATGAAGATGGACAGATGGTGCTCGAGCTCGCAGTTTGCGCTCCCTTCCGTCACGCCGACCGCGGGTGTGTTGTTGGCGCTTTCAGTTTGCCCGTTGGCACCTGCGGCCGGAGGCTGAGAAGAGGTGTCGGATGTGAGGCAGCGCGCGATGGCCATGAGCGCACAAGTGAAGATGCCCTCGGTGTGGATCGGACCCATCAGCGTTTGGAGATTGGGTGTCAGGCGGAACGGTACGGGCTCCGGGTTCTGGAAGTAAGGCCTGCCGGTCGACATGTAGGGCAGCATTTCCGAGCCCCAAATATTGCCGTTCCGGCGAGCAATCGACATCTTGTTGGGATAGCGCACGGTCATGTGCATCGTGAAAGTAATGTACGTGAGCGCGGCCAGCTGGTAAGAGAAGTGCCTGCGGAAGAGCCAGAAAGTATCGTACGAAGGGTACGTCGCAGCGAAGTACGAGCGCACGACGTCCTTGGGCACGTAGCGGTCCTGAACATAGTCCAGCGCTTCCAAACGCACGTTCAAGGCCTGGTCCTGCTTTTGCGCCGTCGCGCTACGCAGCTTATCCATCGTGAACAGCGTCGGCTCGTCCTTGTCCACTCCATTGCGCCTGCAGTGGTCCTCGTAGATGCCTTGCAGAGTAATGTACGAAACATCATCCTGGATCATGCGGATCTGAGGCGAGAGCGGCACCATGACTGGGAGGTGGAATTGCAGGTTACGACGCCTGCTCTCCTTCTTCTTGGCCAATGTGCTGTTGAAAATTCTGAACAGCTGAAGTATGCGCTCTTCGCGACGACTGTGTCGCGGCGCAGGATGCTGTATGGCGAACGCATGAACGCTGCCGTCGTGCCCGCGGATCTTGAGTCGACGGTGACACCCAGACACACCCCTGACCAGGTCAACTATTGGGAGAAAGCGCTCGATCCTAACGAAGTCTTGGTTCTTGTCCCGGTGCTGCAAATACTGACCCGGAACCTCCACTTCGTCGAACCAGACAAAGCGGAAGCCACTAAGGTGGGTTGTCTCGGCCAGACGGAATGTCGACTGACGGCGGTCCAGTCTCTCCGCGAGCTTGTCCCTCCACTTACGCAGTCTCTGAATATATTCCAGCATCGTAGGCCGTTTTGTCACAAAGTCCGCCTCGAAGCCCTTTCGTATGTGTGGCGGCAAGATCGATTCCGCAAAGCGAGTGATGTTGGCTTCCGTCTGCGGCGGCAGCTTGCTGTCCGAAGCGAACGTTCCCGGTGACCGACCAATATAGGAGAGCGCATCGTTGAGCAGAGCAACGATCAGCCGGTAAGCGTCCTCATCGGGCGGACACTTGAAATGCTTCTGGATCTGCTCCACCATGGCCTCCATCGAAGCATAGAGAAGTGGGAAAGCAGTCCGTAAAGTGATGACCAGCGCGTCGGTATGCTCCCACGGTTTCTTTGGCTTCGGCTGCTCATCGGTCTTACCCTCTTCAGGTACCTCCTTCTTCGAGATCTCTTCAGATGTACCGTTGACCATCTGGACGTCACCACCCGCAGTGCCAGGTCTCGGCGTCTCATGCGCACTTCCCGGCCTGGGCGCCGGTGACTCTTGCTTGACATTGTCACCTTTGTCTTTGGTGGCGCGGGCCGCCTTCTCTCGCTGCTCCTTCAGTAGCTGTGCTTTGCGAATCACTTGCATGTCTTCATGGCTGGTTCGTAGCTGGAAGTGCAGCGCCTGTGGGTAGGTCTTGGCAAGATTTGTCAAGATCTGGTGAGCAATGTTGGCTTCACCCTCGCTCCGGGACAGATTGTTCAGTAACTGCGGTATGAAAGTGACCCAATACCACCAAGGGTGATCGCCTTGGAACTTGTGATAGCTCTGGACAAGCGTCCCTTCAGCGTCGTCCAAACTGAGGAGCCACAAGATGCGACTTAGGAACTTCCGCGACTTGGCACTCTTGTACTGGCCTGCCGCCTCAAGATAGCAGCTGATCGCGTTGCCGGCCAGCTCGAGCTCGCCGGGGTTGTCTTTGAACAATTGATCACTGTACCGACCCCATTCCGCCCAAGCCTTGGGCAGCTTGATGTCGAAGAACAAGGCGGTGCCGAATGCGTCATGTGCTTCGTCCTTCTGATTGAGCTTGCTGAGGAACATGCCCTTGAGGGTGTAGAACTCGGCCTTCTGACCTTGGCCAAAGTAGTTGAGGTTAGTGTTATTGATCACGTCAAGTCCACTGGTCAGCTCAATACCGTTGCGGTTCTGGTAGTGACACTTGGCTTGTTCTCGCAGCTTGAGGAAAGCTTCTTGAATCTCAATATTAGGCAGGGTGTAGATCTTGCTGAGTTGGGTGATGCAAATCTCATTCATCTGGTGCTTCCGAGCAACATGTGCGAATCGGTTGATGATCCAGGCCGTCTCATGATAGCCGCGATAGGCGTAGCTATTGCCGGTTGCATTGCTGCCGTTGCCGGGAAGAAGGTTGAGGTACGTGCTGTTGATGAGCTGGAAGATGTGTTGGCGCCACGTCACTAGGTCTTGCCAGGCGTTGATGTCGTCCCATAGATTGGGCAATCTGTCGCGCCAGGTGCTGAGTAGCACCTTGAGCTCTTGCGACTTGACGTCCAGATTCCCTGCGTTGGTCTGGGCTAGGCTCTGGCAGATGACGCTCGCGTCATGGAGCTCGACCAGCTGCTGGAAGTTCTGAAGCAATCCAATATGTGCATTAGTGATAGAACGTGGCAGCTTATGCCAATTTTTGATGGACAATTGAATATTCTCATCGCAGATCCGCGTGAACTCCTGCCCGGACTCTGTCTTGTTGTGCAGCTTCAGCAAGGACGTGAAGGCCTGGAAGAACATGCGACGCGGTGTGGGAGCGTCGGACACAGCTTTGATGATGCTATCAAGCTGCTCGCGGGACTCGGTGTTGTTCCAGGCGTCAAAGTTGCGCCACGTTGCCTCGAGGTACAAGTCGTTGATGTTCTCGTGCTTCGCAAACTCGGCCAGTATCTCCCACTGCTGCAGCTTCTGTGCGCACAACACCCACTGATCCTCCCAAAGCATGTATTCGCCTTGCGAGAAGGGCAGAGACCCAGTGCGTGCCTTGATCTGGGCCTGCTCGTACATGTTCTGTGCCTTGTCCCACACGCCGTTCTGCTCATACGACAGCGCAGCGTTGGTCTCCACGAACTGCGCTCGGCGCCGCCAAGTCCCGTAGAACAGGTCGCCTTCCTCCAGGCTGGCGTAGAGCTCAACAAGCGCATCGAGGTTGCTCTCGCGGACCGTAGAACTGTCGATCACCGGACGCATTGCAAGGTCTTCCATGAAGCTCGCCGCCACATACCAGGCATCGTATGACTTGGCCAGATACTTCATGACGTGCGGCGGGAACTTGCACACTGGCTTGACGCGTGCAATGCCTTCCAGTAGCGTAGCAACGCAATTCGGTCGCCTGTCCACCTGACGTTGGTGGAAATCCTTTGTCAATAGAGCGACGAGCCCTTGCTCGATGTCTTCACGGTCATCTTTGGACAAGGTGGACCAGCACATTGGGAAATAAGCTACCCAAATGTCGTGCGCGAGCTGAGAATCTGTGTGTTGCAGATCCGAGAGCGGCACGAGGATATCCCTCGCCCGTACACTGCCCACTTCGGCCATGAAGTGCTTCTCAGTAGTCGCAATACTCTCGATACCATCATCAAGCATGATGTCGTGGGCGCGACCGTCATTCGCTTCGGCGGTGAAAATCTTGGGAACGGAAAGGCACCTAAAGTCTTCGTGGTGCATATGCAGGATGGTATGTTGGTCGATCGAGCCAAACATGAGCTGGATGATCTGACTCAACCAAAAGCTATCACCCAAAATGTCCCACTGCTGTTCGCTGATCAACTTGAAGAAGCGATTGCTCGTTGATCGACTCAGCGCTCGGTCAAAGATGGCCATGAAGCGTGATCGCATGTCGATGTCCGGACTGCGCAGGCCGATGAGGAAGGCGTGCTCCATACGCACCGCCAGTTCGGAGCGCAGAATCTTCGGATCTTCATAGATGCGGATGACAAGGTCCATGAACTTGTCGTACAGTGCAGGATCGGACCGCTGCTCAAACAGCAGCATCTTCTGCAACACCGCCGTCTTTTCTTTCAGCGTGGGCACAGGCTCGGTCGGGTTGAAAACCCAGGTCTCCACCTGGCTCAGGATCTTCTCGCAGAGCGCATGATTGTTCGATCGCTCGACGAGCGATGCCAAGACGCTCAGGTACGGTCTCCTTTGCTCTCCTAGCGCACTAATGCGAGCAGACAGCATATCGATGACCTTGACGATGAGTTTGGTATTCACTTCCGCTTCCAACGCACTCGGTTGTTGGGACGCCATCCCTTGAGCAAGGGCGGTCTGTGGCGACCATTGCGTAGCCAGGTGATCCTTGGCAAGCTTAGTCTGTAACGTCTTGAGGAGCGCTGGTATGTGCGCATCTACCTCCTCGGCTCTGCGCTGGGCCATGAGCCAGAGAATGTTGATGCCTGCCATGTGGCTGCCGTTGTTGATGGTGTCACCAGCGATGGAGGTTAGGAAACTGGTAAACTCCTCTGCCGGACTATCGGCATCAGGTAGCTCCTCTTCAGGTGGATCAACAGGCAAAACGTCCAGCATGCGCTGAAGCAAAGGCGGCAGCTTCAACGCTAGGTACTCAGGCAAGTGAGCATTGTGCAGCGCATCTTGGATCTCGATGCTGTCGCTACGCAGAGGCTTGGCGAGTAGCTTTTGAAGTTGCGGCAAACGAGCTCTGACCCATTCATCAGATCTGGCGCTCAGCAGAACCTTGAGAACCTGGATTGTGTTGATGACACGTGTAGTCCAGATGTCAAGCTTCTCTTCCTGCTTGTGCTCGCTGCACAATATCTGCTCTGTGACCTTGGGAAACATTGCATCAACGTCCAAATCATCCCAGTAAGACGGAGACAACAGCTTTGCCAGCAGATCCAAAGACTTGGTCACGATTTCCGTGTTGGCCTGTTGGATTTGCACATGATCGTTGTCCGCGTTCAGGCCAAGGGAGAGCGGGAATCGCTCTGGCAATGTGGCAATGAATTGGACCATGTACTTGATGAGCGCTAGGCGAATCTGCGGGCTCGCGACTGCACCCTTCTTGCGGCCGCTCTGCGATGCGGTTTGACTGTCGCCGCTCACCGGTGACTGTGCAGAACCGTCAAGCGAGCCATGCTGACTCACAGTCCGCTCCTCCCACTGCCATATCAGGCTGAAGATATTCAGAGCAAGCCTACGGTTCTCCACGGACGGGCTCGGCAATTGTGCGACCTTGCCAATGGTCGGGATCATGATTGACGCAAAGGCGTCCCGTGCTTCGTAGAAGAGATCTGGATGCTTGACCAGGAAATGGTAAATTGAAGTTAGCTGCTGCACGTTCCCTATTTCCTCACTCAAGATCTTGCGCGGCAGGCGAGCCCAAGCGGACTGTCTCACGCTCTCCGGACCACCACTGAGGCGCTTCTTCAGCACGGGCTCCAATATCTCGAGGGATTGCATGACCAGATTCTTGCCCTCGGCCTGATGCGCACGCAATAGAGCGCCGTAGACCTGCATTGCTATCTTCGGCGGTGTCTCGTAATGCGCAATGAAGTACGCAATCAAGCAGTATGCCGCATACTTGTCGATGTGGTCCTCCAGTCGGATATAGTTCCAGCCAAATTTGATGAGATCCTTCCTGGCGTCCTGCAGCATGTTGTGGTGATACTTGACCAAGAACGCCGAAGTTTGCAAGAGCTCCATCCGACTATGATCAATGCCATGCGTACCGTCATTGGCGGTATCGACGATAGATTGCGGCTTCCAGAGCTTGTTGTGTACCGCATCGCTCACTGCCCTGTCCAGCAGCGGCGTGCCCTTGCTGCCAGCATCGAACAGCGAGTCCCAATTGCGTATAACGTCGTTGGCCAGGATCGGGTTCAGCACGTTGTGGAAAACAAACCACTTCATCCTCTGGCTTGTCGTGCGGTTGGTGTGAATATCCACGCACCGTAGTATCACTGAGCGCTGGTACTCCACGTCCGCGTTCGTGATGATATGCTTGTAGAGGAAGGAGAACAACGATGGACAAGCTTGCAGCTCATTCTTGGTGCACGCCTCGAAGATGTCAAATAAGCAGTCCAGGTTCTCGGGATGCTGCTTCAGATAGACGATCATGATGCGCATAACCCTCTCGCCAAGCTGAAGGACCGCCAGACGAAGCGCCGTTGCCAGTGTGTCCTGCTCATACTTGTAGTGAAGCTCTTTGGCCGCGGACAGCAAGGCCTTCCTCGCCTTCTCGTTCTCCATCAGCTGAATCCCAGTCTCCGAGAATGCGCATACTGCGTCAGCGACATGTACTGCATTTGCCATCGCCTGTGCCTTCTCCTGCTCGCTCAGGTTCTCCTTCGTACCGGTGAAGAGATCGACGAAAGAGTCGATCTCCTTGACGACTACACGCCTGAGCGCCGCACTCTCCTCGTCTGCCACCATCTGCGCGAAGAAGCGACCTTTGGCCTCCTCCTTGAGCGCATTCCTGAAGTAAACCCAACTCTCTGCTGGGTAGTGATTCAGGTACTTCACCAAAGGCTCTCGGAAAGGACTTGATCTGGTCCTTCGTAGGCTCGACTCAAGGCTGATAACTCTCTCCACAAGCTCCGGTAAGAACTGCACGGCAGCCGATGGTAACAAGTGGAACACGCTGAAGATCGCAGTGACGATTCGCATCTTCGGCTGACTTTCAATGAGGCGGAAACTAACCGACTGTAGAGTCTGCGCGTCAGCGATGTGTTTCATGTGGTCTAGCAACCTGGTCCCGATCTCCACCTTGAAGTAGTTAGTCAAGAGTTGCAACAGCGTCCTCAATCCCTCCAGTCCCTCGACCGAAAGCTTGCGAGGGTCTTGGACATTCATGAGGATTGGGCGAAGACCGTTCTGGAGCAAGTCTTTAGGCAGCTTCTGCGTAGCAGCCAGTACTATCTTCAAGCCTGCATTTGCGGCAGCCGCAACGTCCTTGTTTTTGCTGTAGAGGCTCTTGAAGAAGATGCTGATGACGCGTGCCCTGTGATGGCCACCTGCAAGCTGTGATGACTGTGAGCCGGATTGGCTGCTTTGCTGCTGACTGTTCTGCTGCTGGCTTCCCGAGCCACTGAACCCAGGAAAGCGGATCGCGGTCGTCAACAGTTTAAGACCGCTGACCCGAAGTCTGACGATGCTCTCCTGCGTACGATGCTCGTAAGGCTTCTGTGCCAGACTCTCGTCGTCGGCATCGACTAGCGCAAGTGTCTCATACAGCAGGCGATGCAGCTCCTCATTGAACAATAAAACGTCATGTTCCATATCGAGAAGGAACGTGACAGCATCGATGTACCCGATCTGCGCTGCGAAAGGAAGAGCGCGCAATGGCTTGTTGAAGATGGGCTGGATGAGAGGATCTTTCACCGCATTCACCAGATCATGGATCGGCATCTGCAACGTTGTGCTCAATGTCCGAAGAGCGAGCTGCGCCGTCTCCCGCACGTGGCGGTTCATGTGGCTGACTTCGGCAATCAGGCGATTTGCAATGAGGTGCAACTTATCCTCCTTGTTCTCTAGGTGCTCCTTCTCGGCCAGGTCACTTGCACCGAAGCGTTTCACGATTTCGAGGATTGTGTCTTTGGACTGGATGCGGATATTGGCCGGTAGGTCTTGCGGCATGTCTTTGATTACATACAGCAAACCTCGAACAAGATCCAGTATCCGGTCGGAGAGCCATTGGGTGCTGAGAGCCATTTTCTCCTGGTCAACGAGGATGCTGATGCCGAGCGCGCCAGCGGACTTGGTAAACCATTCCTCCTCGTAGCAAGCGTGCACGCAGCAATCCGCTAACTTGGCGAAGAAAGGTAGGAGTTCCCAGTCCTGATTACTGCCACCGAAAATGGTTTTCGCGACGTTGGCGCACTCTTTCATGGCATGCTCGGCCACAGCTCGGACATTCCTATCCTCTGAGGCCAGTGAGTGGCAGATTGAGTCAGCAAGGGTACTGGTCTCAATCGCTATGGGACCCTCTCCGCTCCGGACATCGAACGGACGCTTCTTGTGTTTCTCTTTGGCCAGGGCGACACCCAGTTCGATGATCATGAAGTGCCGACAGATCCCTTGCAGGAATGCTTTGGCATCATCTTTAATACTCTCGATCGTACCAGCCGCGTACATCAGTGCGTTCAACAGCTTCAGCAGTGTGGCTTGTTGAGCATCCCTCTTCGCTGGGCTCCGTTCACGTTCGCTCACGGCAAACAGGTCGCCCGTTCCGCCCTCGAATCGGCGCTCGGCGAAGTCCTGCGCCTGTAGTCGCACCAATCGAGCCAAGTCTTCCGGGAGATTGTCGAATCCGATGAGTAGTTTGACGTGGCTAACGGCCAGTCGAAAAGCCTGGCTCTTGTAGTGCTCATCCGTCTTCTTCGCTTTCTCTGCTCGCGGAGTAGGCTCCCGTAAGCGCTCGATGGCTGTGTCGATCCCGAGTCGCGATGGTAGGGCACGCTCGCCTCCGTTACTGATGGCGCCGATGAGCCTGACGTTGAATGAGGCTTCATCATCCGCATATGCCTGCCACTCTAGTTCCGGCGGCTGCGTCAGGAAGCGTCGATTTCTGCCCCCAAGCTTGCCCAGAATGCGCACAGCCGTGTGGGCACCTTGATGACCCGTGACAGTGCCAGGTGCTGTCCCAGGCTGTTGAGGTGGGGTGGTCAGTGATCCCGGCCTCAGCATTCGCCACAAACTACCCATGATCTCATCCATCCATGGCAACATGATAGGATCCAAGTAATCCGCCGTGAGATTATCGACGCAGAGTTCGAGGGTCCTGAGGCCCTGCGCTGTAAGCTCGCTTGAACCAGCACCGCCGCCGGCCGTTCTGCCTTCGCTACTGTTGCGACTTTCTCCGCTCCGCAGTGCAACGGTAAGGGGCCTCATCAAGTAGCTCAGATGGGGCAGCAAGTGACTGAGCCTTGCTGGCACGGTAAGGGACAGCTCAACGAATAGATCACGGCTCGCTCCTTCCTGCGCAGCCGCAAGGTGCGTGTTCAATACCTCAAGTAGCATCTCCAGCAACGGCAGGATCTCTTTGTAGAGATGCTCAAACCGACCGCCGCCGATAGATCTGAACAAGCTTCGCAGGAGCAAGAAGTAGTTGGTAGGTTCCTCGGCCGTGACGCTCATCTCGATACACTTTGTGATAATCTCGCGCACGTATGGTAGCAACACGCCCTCGTTGTGTTGACTAAACAGCGTGACAGCCATGAAACTGAGCTTGAACAGACGCAGCAAGAGTGATGTTTTCGTAGGATCGTTCTCGCCCACTTCACCGAGCTTGGACATGAGGAATCTGAGTTGCATGCCACAGAATGCCGGGCTGGTGGCCTCACTCGCGAGCAGGAACTGCGGGATGTGTGATAGCGCGGAATGGCGAAAGGACTGCCGGTAGAGGAATTCAATGCCGCTGATGCTCTCACCGTCTTCGCTGTCGTAGTGGCTGAGGGGGCGAGACTGAGAAGTGAAGATCTCGTGAAACGTTGCCGGATCCAAATGATGGAAGATCGTGGCGAATGTCTCGAGCAAATCCTTCTCCTCCTTGCTGCTCGAGGTGCCGCTAGAAAGACTGGAACTGCTCGCGCTTTCGACAGTGTCATGCGACTCCTTCGCTGAATCGAGCGGCGCGTAGTATTCGAAGCATCGAGCGCCTTCGCGGAAGAGCTTGATGAGGACGTCGACTTCTTCTGCTTCGAACCCATAGCTTAAGTCACCCCAGTTGATCGGCGCCTGGCTGGCATCGACTTCTTCCTTTACCTTGGCCGGATTGCTGTTTCGGAGTTGATAGAAGAACGTCTTGAGCCCATGCAACAAATTCTTGAACAGAAACTTGTTCTCGGTGACAGGATCGGTGGACCGGTCACGCGAACCGACAAGCTTGATCGGCATCGCGCCCGAGAAGACATCCGTGGCATCCCAATCTGGCTTGACAGTACCTTCGCTGTCGGCGAGGTAGTTTTCTGGCATAGCGTCGACGCCGGAGCCGCTCTCGGCCTGCTGCCGCGATAGCTTGACAGCATTGGGGAGGGCTCGGTTCATGGCAGCGAACTTATCAGCGATACCGTTCAGGACCTGCATCATGAGGAACCGTGCGTGTCTCGTGTCTGGAATCTTGGACATGCATTCGCCCATGTTCAGCAATAGCTTGGCGGACATGGTCTGGTAGCTCGTTCCGGGTACTTCGACCCCATCCTCGCCAGTGAGATGCCCGACGTAGACCGTCACGACGCGGGAGATCTGTTCAGGCGTCAACTGCTCGCGGACATGGTGGATGAGGTCCGCAAGCATAGTATAGGCCAGCGGCCGTAAGGTTACGTCGGCAGTAAGGCTATCGCCAACGAGTGTCTGGGGGTCGAGAAGGGGCAGAATGACCGGTAAGAAGACTGAGCGGAAATTGAAGTTGATGATGTGACGGATAGCGACCAGCAACTCTTTGCGCGTCGCCGTGTGTGCGCGTGGTACATCTCGTAGTAAGCGAACGGTGAGATTTGGCAGATATGAGAGGAAATCCGCCAGCGCGCCAGCGTATGCCCGTAGCAAGTAAGCAAGGAAGCTCATCGTCTTAACCTGCGCGGTGACGAGCTCTCCGAAGGCGGCGGCTTTGCCTTGCAGCCTGATCTCTTTAGCGATGCCGGTGAAGATCTCGTTTTTTGACTCTGCCTCCTCGTGCGCCCGCCTCTGCGACTCGGCTTGCAACATCAGTGCCTCCCTGATCTTCGGTGTGAACTTGTTGACGTTCTTCGGAGCCAAGGCACGGTGCGCTTGAAAGATGGAAACAACGATGATCGGACATTCGGCGACGACCTTGAAGCTATGCATGCCTTTGACAAGCTGCCTCGTTTGCTGCGTCTCGGCTCCAGGGTCCGCGACATGTAGTGATTGCGAGGCAGAAGTTACTGGCGAGCCTGGTGTGCCTACTGCGCTCGGAGTACCCGGTGCCCCTCCAGCAGCAGTCGACGGAGGCGAAACTGTATCGAAAGTATCTTTGACTGTCTGCTCCATCCCCTCGAAGATCTCCAGGATGAGATCGAGGAACGGCTGTGCCTTCTCCGCCACCGTTTGCGTCTTGGTGTAGTAACGCACAAAGTCCATGATGATCTTGAGGCAGAGTACCGCGTTCTCTTCGTTCTCCACCTTCACCAGACCCAGGCACGTGTCCACGACCTTTTCCGCGAACGGCTCGACGACGGCCGCATCACCACTGCCCAACGGCAAGCGATGCAGAATCTCGAGCACACGTATCCGAACATTTTGCTCCGGGCCGGTCGAGGTAAAGACAGGCTTGCCTTCGGTCAAGATGGTGATGAAGATAGGGAGAAGCTTCGACAGAAAGGCGTTGTACTGCGAACCTTGGCACCAGCCATCGAGGTTGTCGCGCAGCTCCGTTAGGAGGCTGCCTTTGCTCTTGATATCGGTTGAGGCATCCGAGAGCTTGGCCTCGTAGGCATCGAGGTTGCGGTCGGCCATGCTGGCCCCGCGGCAAACCAGTGATAGCCGTCAGGTCGCTTTCAAGATGTCGTGAAGCTTTGGATCATGGTCAGGTTGCGCGCCGCGCCCAGCGTGTAGTGTTGTCCCCCTCGTCGCACCACAGCACGTTCACTTCCGCAACACAAGGTTCGGTTCAATATACGTGAAGACGTACTGTATGCAAAAACTCGCCAGCAGCTCGAAGGGCACGCCTGGCGCGTTCGTTCGCTCGTACCGTTGTGAATGCGCCTGCACGAACGTCGTTGTCAGGGTTGGTGATGGAGGGATGATGAGTCGGTTGTTGTTAGCTACAGACCACAGTCAAGTGTTGCAGCAAGAGGCGAAATGATTGAGAGTATAGTCGTGCAAGGCTGCAGATGTCAATGTCGAGCAGCGAGCTTGTGATTTTGCGGAGAGCAAGTAGCCTCGCTGTGAATGCGCGGGCATGCGCCAGATATGAGGGAATCCACTGACCAATCGGAAGCTGCTTTGCAGGGCGGGACATTGCCGATCGGACCGTGCCATTAGTGGATTTCGTTCTCCTACCTCCATCAGATCTTATCTCAGCCGGCTCAGACCCTCGGCGTGCACGGTCTTTGCTTCCTCACCGAGGCCAGAGGGTCTGAGCCGGCTGAGATAAATCAGATCCAGATTTCGCTGTAGGGTCAGCCACATGATCCGTGACATGGCCAGATCAACAGCTACCACTATTGAGGGCACGACCTTGCTTAGTGTATTTGACTAGAGCGGCGGTGCGACATGCGTCAAGATAATGGCTACAAGGTAGTATGGCATTGCCGCGTCCTTGATCATAAAGATCGTGTTTCCCAAGCCGATTCAGGCACTAGCCAGCATCAAATCGCCTCAGCGTGCGAGTCCGTCCAGGCGTGAGAATGAAGAGCCGCAAGAGATACATATCGGGCGCGTCCTGGAAGCTCTCCACTAAGGAATTCGTGAGCGTGGAAATGATACATTGTTGGTGCTTCCGGCTCATTTCCGGCCTTGCCTTTGGCCACGAGGATGGCTGATTTGAAAAAACGAAGCAATGAGCAGGGGCGGCTACTGCGATGGCTTCGCTGACCCTTCCAGCTGGACCACCACGTACATTCAGGTACGTCTGTGGAGGACGCTCGTTGCAACATTCACCTGTGGGGTCAGTGGTTCATCATGGTCCTTGGAGGTGGCGGCGGTAGTGGTGAACTACGCATAGCCAACAATCATCACCAGTTTCGGTTATATTCCTAAGGAGAGCGTTTTGTTAAACATGGGACATGGCGCGGTCGCTGTCACGGTGCGCCTACTCTTAACCGACGCTATGAAGGGTTTCGGCGAACGCTGGCTGTTCTCGTCCTACCGTCGCCCAAAACCGAGAAAGGCTCTTAGCTGGCATTGGTTGAGTGTCGTCGACACTGGTCGTCCCTAATTTTCTAGGGTCGCGGCGGATGTAACTACACGCACGCAATGTGCTACTGTCCTCTTCAATTCGCTTCTCGAAATGATATCGGCGTATCATGCAAGGTGCGGGTGGCAGTTCCCAATGTTGCCATCCTCACGCGTCGATATCTGCGAAGCGCGCAACTGCAGGTGTGGTGTCGCGGACAATGCTGTCGATATAGGAGGGACCGAAACCCCTGTTCACATGTGACGCGGATTCAGTCCCGCAATTTACTGTACCGAGGCAAAGGGCCAAAACCTGGGGTAACTCGCATGAACCTCGGAGTACACCTTCATCAACAGAGTTTACCTCCATCCCTCGAGTCCTACACATGTTAAGATAGAGTCGCTGCATTTGCGCGTCAAGTAAGATATCAAGGAACCTTTGTACCTGGGACTAAGCGCTAATCAGCTCACTCGTTGAACATTCTTTCCATCATCTGAGGTCGTCCACAGTACACAAGATGCCCTTCAATACTGCCCTCACTCGCAAGCTTGGGATCCGCATACCCGTGGTCCAAGGTGGCATGCAATGGGTAGGGTACGCTGAACTGGCCTCGGCCGTTTCCAATGCCGGCGGGTTGGGCATTTTGACCGCCCTGACACAGCCCACACCCGAAGACCTCCGGAAAGAGATCAGGAAATGCAAGACGATGACCAAGAAACCCTTTGGCGTAAATTTGACCCTGCTGCCTGCGATGGTGCCTCCGGATTATGGTGCGTATGCGAAGGTCGTGTTGGACGAGGGCATCCGGATCGTGGAGACGGCAGGCAATAGTCCCGGCCCGATCATCAAGCAGCTGAAGGAGGCGACCCCGCCGTGTGTGATCCTGCACAAGTGTACAACAATCCGACACGCGCTGTCTGCCGTCAAGCTGGGGGTGGACTTCTTGAGCATCGACGGTTTCGAATGCGCTGGGCACGTGGGAGAGAGTGATATCACAAACTTCATCCTGCTCAGCCGAGCGAGGCAAACGATGCCGGTGCCTTTTATCGCTTCTGGTGGCTTCGCCGATGGTCAAGGTCTGGCCGCGGCGTTGAGCTTGGGTGCTGAGGGTATCAATATGGGTACACGCTTCATGTGCACGGTTGAGGCACCGATACACAGCAACATCAAGGACGCGATCGTGAAGGCGCAAGAGACGGACACGGAGCTGGTCCTGCGGAGATGGAGGAACACGAGTCGACTGTTCAAGAATACGGTCACGGCAGAAGCGACCAAGGTCGAGCGCGAGAGTACCACTGGCAAGTTCGAAGAGGTGGCACCTTATGTGAGTGGGAAGAGAGGACGACAGGTCTTCCTGAACGGCGACAAGGATTACGGCGTAAGTCCCTAACCATCTTCTCTCTATCTGCGTGGGGGACTAACGGACTCGGCAGGTGTGGACTGCTGGCCAAGTAATCGGTCTCATTCACGACATCCCGACTTGTGACGAGCTCGTTAACAGGATTGAGAGAGAAGCTATCGAGACTCTGTCCAAGGCGTCGAGTCTTATTGTCGACAAGCAGCCCGAGCCGGATATCTCTGGCAAACCGATCGGTGATTTGCGAGCGGATCCGAAGAGCGAGCACGGCAAAGCACCGGGCGAGGCGCAGATATACGATATTGGGAAGTCGAAACTTTAGATGATGTAAGAACTGTTTGAATGTACAGCTCAGGCGCAACGATCTCAGACATAATGTAGCTTACATGGTTCATGATGCACCCAGAATCCCAGATCACGTGAACTCCAAACGCTGCCCCCACGTCTTGCTCCAACCTTGCCCCATCACTCCGCAACCTTTGCCGCGGTTGATGTTGGTGATATTTGCCTGTACTTGTACGTCCATGTACATCTGTAGTTCTTGACATTGTCCCAAGCAGCATTTTCTCTCTAGAACACGCTCCACAAGGTACTATAGGTAGATCACCCATCTCTCCGTTACTATAGAGCTAATCGACTCGGCTCTCAACGCCTGCTTCCAAACATTTGATCATCAAACATCTCTCGTGGCTCCTCCGTTATACCGCAATGGGCGATCTTCAAATCCAAATGCGCAAGCTCTGGGAGCCGAGCAATCCCAAAGACACCGTGGCCTTCAAGTTCATGCAAGAAACGAACCGCAAGCGCAGGCGGTCGATGCAGACCTGGGATGACTTGCACGCATTCTCCGTCGATCAGCCCTCGGAGTTCTGGGAGGAGCTGTTCCAACAATATCCCATCATTCACTCCGGCAGCTACCAAAGGGTCATTGACGAGACTGCACGCATGGATTCAATCCCCAAATGGTTCGAAGGAGTCAAAGTCAACTTTGCGGAAAATGCACTGTTTTACCCCGATAGCGACGACCCGACTAAAGCCAGTACGCTCCGGAAACGGGACGATGCCATTGCGTGTACCGAAGTGCGAGAAGGATGTACGGAGATCCGGCATGTTACATGGAGAGAGGTCCGCCGGCGCGTTGCTCTGCTCGCGAACGCCATGCGGGCCAGAGGAGTTGCGAAAGGTGACCGAGTCGCGGTGGTTGCCTCCAACTCCGTGGATACCCTTGTCGTTTTCTTCGCCATCACTTCGATCGGCGGTATCTTCAGCAGTTCTTCCACCGACATGGGCACCAAAGGCGTTCTTGATCGTTTGCGGCAGATCAAACCGAAGTACGTGTTCGTCGACGACTGGGCAGTGTACAACGGCAAGACCATCGATCTGCGACCGAAGATGAACGAGATCATGGCGGGCATGGCGGGCATTGCAGAGCTAGAGGGTTTGGTCAGCATGCCGAGATGGCAAGATAAGCCGGAAGACGTTTCGGGTGTACAGCACTGCGAGACATTGGCGAGCTTCCTGAAGTCCGCGCAAGGCGACCAAGTCCTTCGATTCAAAAGGGTGGAGTTTAGGGACCCTTTCATCATCGTGTACTCGTCAGGCACAACAGGTAGGTGCAATATCATAATGGCTGTCCGGGCACACGTGATGACCCCCATGCGGTGTGAGACCTGTGCTGACCCTGTCTGCCCTTTCAACAGGTATGCCAAAGTGTATCGTTCATTCGGCCGGCGGTGTCGTCCTCAACGCTAGAAAAGAATCGTACCTCCACCGGGATGCGTATTCTCACCGCCCCGAGGAATCTTGCACTCTGCAATACACAACAACAGGCTGGATCATGTATCTCTCGAGCATTATGGCCATGCTCCACGGCGCTCGAGTCGTACTATACGATGGCTCTCCGTTCCAACCGGACCTCAGAGCGTTCGTCAAACTTGTCGGCGAGCAGAAAGTCACCGACTGGGGTATCTCACCGCGCTATATGCAAACACTTGCGAGCGCGAAGCCTCCGGTCTTACCTCGTGAGGTAACCGACCTCGGCCACCTACGACGGGTCACCAGCACAGGAATGGTGCTGTCTGAAGGCCAGTTCGAGTGGTTCTACGACGAAGCGGTAAGTAGTCATCCCTCACACGATACGTGAAGTGCTGCTTGGAACGAAGCTGACGGTACTACACATCTAGTTCCCTCCACACGTTCAGCTGGCCAACATCTCCGGCGGCACCGACATCGCCGCCTGCTTCACCATGGATACCGTAATGAAGCCTCTCTACAGCGGCGGCACCATGACCGCCGCCCTCGGCATGAAAATCGAAGTCTACGAGCAAGAACTCGAAGGCGGCAAAGGCATCAAAGGCCGCCCGGTCCCTATCGGCGAGGCCGGAGAATTAATCTGCACCCGTCCCTTCCCCACCGCCCCCGTCAAATTCTGGGGAGACGTCGACGGCCAAAAGTACTTCAACGCATACTACGCCCGCTTCGACGGCGTCTGGACCCACGGCGACTTCATCTCCGTCCACCCGCAGACGGGGCAGATCTACATGCACGGCCGCGCCGACGGCGTCCTGAACCCCAGCGGCGTGCGGTTCGGCAGCGCCGAGATCTACAACGTGCTGGACCACCGTTTCGGCGAAGAGATCCAGGATAGCGTGTGTGTCGGCCAACGGCGGCCGCAGGATGTGGATGAGGCGGTGATGTTGTTTTTGTTGATGAGACCTGGTAAGACGTTCACGGAGGATCTGGTGAGGAGGGTGAAGCAGGCCATTGCTCAGGATGCTGGGAGGAGGTGTGTGCCGAAGTACGTCTTTGAGACGCCGGAGATACCGGTAAGTTGTACCCAGCAACATATTCCCTGTCTCGTCATTTGGTTGTTGATTGATCTTGGGCAGACCACCATCAACCTGAAGAAAGTCGAGTTACCAGTGAAGCAGATAGTTTCGGGCAGGACCATCAAGCCTTCGGATACTCTGGCGAACAAAGACTGTCTTGATTACTACTATCAGTTTGCGAAGGTGGAGGAGCTACTGCCGGCTCGGGGCAAGCTGTGATGGGAGGTGTCGTCAGTATATCAGGTATACATGAACGATGAAATGGGCAAGCGACCGCCCACTCCAAACAGAGATAGCGAGTTTCTTCTTACCGTGAGTGGTGCAGGGTGATTGCGTTAGTTGAACTGGAGCAGTGTCTACCCACCCGCTATTCCGTGCTCCTGTTCATAATGCGCGATATGATCGTCTTGGTTCTTGGCGGGACCTTCGAGCACACGAACGGCCCTTGTTCTCGACGGTCCATGGTAAATACTAGCCACTTCTCGCTGCTGGAGGGCGTTAGATGAGCATGAGGCGCGTACAAGAGAACAGGGAGAGTAGGGTTGCCGACGCGAGTGTCAACTGGAGGTTCGGGTACTTGAGAGGCTCTATTCTTGCGGACGCCGGTCGGAATGTGGGTCGAGGACTTGTGAAGCCGGCTTCTCAATGCACGCACTGGAATACTCATCATGCATTAATACAGTCCCAATCATCTCCGCTCAATGCGAGCGAGCTCTACGCTGCTGCGGCGCCTGTCCATCTAATAACGGCGGCCACCGCGCCCCCCGAAACCACGCCCACCCCTTC
>Ga0058704_10000173_pt1 | contig 35414 bp, 35 predicted proteins | sample AgamicMgSfe_FD_71363 | JGI IMG/M metagenome (GOLD analysis project Ga0058704, IMG submission 71363) | Agave microbial communities from Guanajuato, Mexico - Mg.Sf.e | ecosystem: Host-associated > Plants > Phyllosphere > Phylloplane/Leaf | place: Guanajuato, Mexico | collected 2012-05-30
GGATAGAGGACGTTCTGTCGGTGGTGGTGGCGGTGATCGGGTTGTGTTTTGATCCAATGGATTTGACGAGGTGGCTGACACACGTGCATTATTAACGCCAAGGCCATCAGGGTTGTCTGTTCGAAATATCTTTCTTGCGTCCAGACATACACCTTTTGTTGTGAGCCGCCGATATGTCCGCGCAGCGGTATCTTCGAGAAACGAGACTGTCACCCAGCCATGAACGCTTTTCCCTGCCTTCTTTGACCATTACGACAGCGCCAACGTAACAACATGCAAACGCCACCATGAATCTGTACAAAGCCGCTCTCATCGGCCCTCATCCTCGGAAATATCCCGCATCCCCACACTCACGTCCGTCTTCCCTCTCCCCCTCCCCTTCAGAATCGGATCCACGCTCCCACTCGGACTCGGCGTCCTCCTCGCCGTCCCACCCATCTCCTTCCGCGCCGCCGCGCCGCGATGAGCGTGGGTATCCTTCAACTCCATCATCCGACCCCCTTCGACCGTCACGGTGCGGGTGTGCGTGATGCCCGTACTCCCCAACTGATCCGCCTCCCAATTCTGGCCCTCGGCGCGCCGCGAGCCCGACGCCAGACTGGGCATCGTGTCCTGCAGCAGGCGGCGGCGCGTGAGGGTGTAGAGCAGGCTGTCGACCCAGCCGCAGCTCGTGAGCAGACTCCCGGCGACGCAGGCGAAGGTGTCGCTCGCGCTGCGGCCGTGGTGCGCCATGGTCCACATGCGGCCGGCCGAGAGCGGGAGCGTGAGGACGACGTACACGCAGGGGTACAGCATCATCATCTTCGTGATGCGGTTCACGGCCGCGACGGTGCTGGCGTTGGGGGTGTTGTGCCCGACGCGGTGGCCGGCGAAGAGTTTGCTGGTTTTTTGCCGGAGTTGGTGGAAGGTCACGAGGTAGATTAGCACGGTGCCGAATTGGACGATCTGCGTGCGGATGTAAGTCTGCAATCGCCGGAAGCTTGCAGTGATTCGGGATGGAGATGGACTCACAAATATCCAGATGTAATGCAGGGCCAAGCGCTCCGTTTGATAAGCCGACGAGATCCAACACCAGGCGCCCGCACGGACGAAGTATCTTTCCCCGTGCATCACGGCGCCGATTGCGGTGAGGATGAAGACGAAAATCCAAACGCCCAAGACCATGGCGATGAAGGCGCCGTTGCCGATGCGCTGGCCATAGACGGCGGTGTAGAAAGTATGCAGGGCGATGGCGAGGACGAACAAGCCGCTGGAGACGTCGCCGGAGTGGAGGAGCCAGCCTTGGGCGAAGCAAGCCGCGTGGGGCGCGAGGATGCTGTTGCGGTGCAGCCAGTGGAAGCTGATGAGGAACGCCGAGCTCTGCTGCAGATCGGCCAGGAGCAGGTTCAGGACGAGGATGACATACTGGTTGTAGCCGATGAAGGCCCGGTAGTGTGATTTCCAGGCCAGCATACGGAAACAGATGAAGCTGATCAACGCGAGCGTCGACGCGACCGACAGGCTGGCGAAGACGCCGAGTGGGATCAGGCCGCGCTGCAAGGTGCGTGGCAATGGGTCGATGCTGTACGGCGCTGGGAAGTACGTGCCACCGTCGACGTGGATTTCTGGTGTGTACGGGGCGGGCATGGTGGCGGTGATTGACGATAGGTAAACTTCTCGAGTATGTCGTCGTCGAGCCGTTGCTAGGCTAAGACGCCAGAAGTCTGAACCTTCAGACAAGTCTCGGGTTGTACTCCCTTAGGTAAGTCGCGGTTGGTCTGTCGGAATGGAGGAGTCCGGTTGTCTGCCCTGTTGGCCCGAACGATATATATTTCCAGAGGTGAAGAATAGAGATAGGTCCCAAAGAACGGATTCCAAGCTCAACATCTCCAGCAGACTGTGAGCAGAACTCGTTAAGAGGTTGTATGGTGGCAAGACATCAGCCGTGCCTTGCGCCTGAAACGCCGTTTGCGATCAAAACTTTTATGGATACGGCATCAAAGATGCGAACGGGATGGTGGAAGGATAAAAGTTGTGATGATGATGATGATGGTGATGGATGAGATTCCGAGCTAGCACAGGGGCCCTCTGCGGGCGTGGGATGGAGGGATTTTACCAGCAAAATAGCGCAGGTAATCAATCGAACGCGGGATGAGTATATTGGGTTGCCTGCCGTATAGACGACGCGAAGGGGGGTGAGAATGTGTGAGACGCGAGTGACGGGCGGAAGTGAAGAAGCCGCGAGCGGCCTCATCAGTGTCCCTCGGACCTGCGTTTTGGCCTTACGCCATACGGCAACCTCGTGTTCGGAAGAGTCGACGGTGTTTCCCTCATCATATCAACCACTGAGTCGCCGAGGACCAACCTACGCCAAACACCACCGATGCCACTTTGCAAAGTATCCGGGCGCTCGTGATTGATCAGAGCATAAGGTGGCCAGTGACTCCTGAGGGATCTTACTTATTCCTTAGACTAGCAAGGAAGGGCCACGGCGACAGAAGGCATCCAGTACTCATAAGTACCATCCACCATCGATGATGATGATCAGGCCCTCAGGTGGCGGATTCGAGAGATTTGGGACCGTTTCATACGCACCTTGGGACCCCTGTCAAGCTCTTCATCATCATCGCCGCGACGCAGAGGGAGAGATAGGCCGGGGCCTGAGAGTCCACGTTGTCTAGGGAGTGCTTCATGAGTCGTGTCCATCACCTCTTCCCCTTTCCCGTCATCCTCATGGCCCGTCGAGGAAGTATCAACATAGGTGACCGTGGCATGTAAGCAGATGCGAACGTCGCCTACTGCACTCTTGCTCTCCGTTCTCACGAGCACCAGGACAACACCCACTTCCGGTGTGGTCTTCAATCATCAGGTACGAAGTCGACGGGGAAAAGGGAACAGGATGTGTCTCATCGTATATCTGAAGCCGCCGCTGAAGTCGCGACTCCACACACACGCCAAGCCCTCGTCTCGTTTCGGTCCCCGGATGGGCAAGGAAAGCACGTGCCGAATTATCCGGTGCTCGATCTCTACATGTAAATTCCCCGTGTACGCTGTACGTATTCATCAAGATAGAAAGATGCGGAGCTCTCACTCTTTCCTTACCCGTACAACCGCTACTGGCAATCAACAATCTACCTAGGTACACCACAGTACGTGTAACACGCGGCACGTGGACGCAGGACATAGGGCGGCATATGCATGATTGTGGAAGATACATGTAAATAAGTAGTTCTCATCTGCGGCAAGGCGCGTGAGGGAGACCCGCCGTAGCGTCCGTCCTAGTCAGGAGGGTCCAGACTCTCACAACGAGCAAGCGGGGTCGGAAGCGTACTAGCCGAGATGCGTACATGACGACGGAGTACTGAGCAGTGTACTGGCAACGTACCCCGACTGAAGAGTATCTAGGATACATACGCCCCGAGTGGAGAGAGAGCTCATGGAAAGCATGCACGCACAGAGTCATCGATGGCTGTGCTCCGGTTTCAGATCTTGAGCCCTGCCGAACGGACGCGCTCATGACTGGCGGCCCAGCAGCTTCTCCAGCGCGTCAAGGGCAGACGGCTTCTCGTCCATGCTGATCACGACTTCCTCTATGTCCTCCGCTTCCTCGCTGTCTTCCTCCGCGACCTCGTCCGTGGTATCGCGTTGCAACTCTTCAATCACGATAGCCGCTGACTTGATGGAGGACCTGATGTCGTCCTCCACGACCTTGTTCGTAGTATCGTTTTGCAATTCCCGAATCCCGGCATCTTCTGACTTGATGGAGGAGTTGATGTCGTTCGCTACAGGCGCCGTGCCTGATGCAGGGGAGTTTCGACTTCCGCTCCGTTCTGGCGTTGGCTGCCGCCTTCCCAAGTCCGTCACTGTCTTCGTCGTTTCGTCTGGAGGGAGCGAGACAGGCTCATCTTTGTGGAAGACATCGAGGAGATCTCCAGCGTGTACGGCACCGTCGACGGTATTGATGACCTTCAGCGGCTCGAGCGCGAAATCGTTGCCCAAGAGATCGACGTCGTTCTGCTTCTTCGGCAGGGTCGGTCTGGCTGTACTCACGCGCTGCGTCGATGGCTGCGCCGAGCGCTTGTTCGCAATCTGCCCAAGCTCTCGCGCGAAGATCCACGGGAACGACATGAATGGCATCTCGCTGACGTTCATCTCCTGGACGGGCACCAATCGTCCTCCCACCATTTTCTCCCGTCTGCACTCCGCCACCACAGCAGAGACCTCCTCCGCCGTGACGGCGTACATCGCCGCGATGAGCGGGGCCATCTTCTGCCAGTCGCGTTCGCGCGCGTTCGTCCCGGCCTGCTCGTAGCATATCTCCTGATGGTGCTGTTTCAACGCCTGCACCGTCTCGCCGAGACTTTCGGCCAGCTTGTAGTCGCTCAGTCCGGGGGCGTACTCGAGCGCGAATGTGGTCCACACCTCGAATTCACTTTGGATGCTGTACTGCGCCATGACTCGTCGAACGTCTTCGTCGTAGTGTCGCTTGAGCTCCCTTGCGTGGAACAGCGTTTCGTCGCTCATCTCGTATGCGTCGAGTATGCGACGGTCAAAGGGAAGCGACCAAGCCGGCACGAAGGGTACGCGGTCCACTTCGTCGTACAGCATTCCGAGGATCTTCTTCGAGGTGTAGAATCCCTTCTCGCCGGGCTTCTTGACTTCCGACCAATGCGGCCACCGCGTCACGCGTAGTCTCTTCGGCATCTCCGCCGGGACGCCCGTCTTCGCATAGTCGACAGCCCGGGAGTTCAGCTGTGCGAGCTCCAGACATCGCTCATCCTTGACGCTGTCTGTAAGCTGATCGGCCCAGTACCGATGGGCGACGGCCAGGCGACCGAGGTTGTCGTTCTTCATGTGCGTGACGAAGAACGAGGTGATATCGTCCACCGTCACCGGACCCGCGCTGATCACGGGAGCCGGTGCTTGGTAGTCCATCGGTGGGTGGTTCCACTCCTGCGGCAGCAACGCAGGGTCCCACATTACGAGGTAGTCGTCGCCGTCCAGATCGCCCCCGGAGCACATGTTCGCAAGGTCTCGATCGCCGTTCTGCGGAAGGACGACAACGTTCTTGAGATGATGCAGGCCGGGCACGTCCACCGCGCGTACCACTCTCATGTCTCCGGGATGCAAGCACGGGTTCCGCGCGAGCGTGCAGATACCTTCGATGGCCTTGTACTTGCCTTTCACGGCCGGATCCGGGACTTGGAGAAAGATCTCCGGCAACTCCGCAGCATCTAGGATGCCGTTTTCGGAACTTTGCGCAGGGTCGGAGTAGTGCCCTCTCAGCGTTGCCGTCTCGTCCATGCAGCCGAGCACGAAGGCGCCGTCATCGACGAAGATCTTGGCCTTTTCTTTCAAGTACTTGATCATCCAAGATCGCCAGAGGTATAGACAGGACATCGTGAACGGGTCTTTGACCTCCATGAAACCATCGTCAACCATCGTTGCAATTGTCAGCGTCGTCTGGTTGAAGTCGATCTTCTTCCGTAGCTGCTCTGTTGCTACCCTCGGGTTGGACATAGCTTCTTCGATACAGGTGAGTGCTTCTCGCATCTTTTGGATGAAGGCGGACGGTGGCACTCCTAGGGCATCGAGCACCAGAATCACTTGCATGTTCAGATATGCCGACGAGTACTGCGAGATCCGGCAAATCTCAAGACCATAATACTTGGCCGGGAACTTCTCTTGGCTCGGCCTGATCTGCACTTCCCTCCCTTTGACGTTCGGATCGACCGCGAGCACACCCTTGCAACCACCCAGCCGGAACTGAAATACCGATGGATATTCAGTTGACCCGTCGGGCAGACCGAATTCCTCCGCGATCATCTGCGCAAGGAAAGGAGAGATCTTGCCTACGCCGTCCGAGAAGCAGAAGCCGTTGCGCTCGACGTCCGCGATGCGGGCAATGTTCACGCCCACTTGCATTGCCCTCGTGGTCGAAAAGCATTGGCCGATGCGGGAAGCGTACTTGGCCACGGTACGGATGTTGGTGAAGTCTCCCATACGCGCTCGGATGCTATCCGCCGTCAGGCCTCCTGTCGAGGCGAAGAAGTACGCCCCGTTCTCGCGAAACTGCGAGTTGCCGAAGGCAAGGAAGTCGTAGTGCCGACCACCTATCTTGATTCCGTTCGTCATCGTTCGTTTCACTCGAGTCAGGAGCTCAATCTTCGTGTTGTCACCCGATGCCATGATCCTCCCTTTATATCGCTCATCCGTGAACTTGACTCGCAGGAAGCGGTCTTCATACTGACGATACTCTCGAATGACTCTGTTTGAGGTTTCCAACACCGGGGTTGCGAAGTATATCATCGTAGGCGTGACGACGGCTGACCGTATCAGCGCACAATATCTTGGGATCTGTTTTGGCTTCACGCTGACGCTGGCTTGTAGACGGAAGATCTCCATAGGGTTGTAATAGCGTCGCTTGTCGTTCACAATCTTCTCCAGGATGCGCGCGGCTCGAGCAGGGTCGAGGCTGGAGAGGTGTCGTGCCCATCCGGACGTCAGATTGCATTCATGCAGCACGCCTTGGCTCAGACACACTTGAAGCTGATACAGTACGCTGAATTCCAGATGCACCGATGGTGTTGTTATGAGGTGCAACTCGTCAATAGATGAAGGCAACGAGCTGGCATGTCCCGTTTCTCGTTTGTAGCCAAGCCAGTCCCATAGATGTTCGGGGTCTCCATGAGTGAAGGCGATACTCTTAGTCTGGGTGACATCAACATTGTGATCGATCAACGCCTGGCCAAAGGTGTTGAACGCTTGGGAGACGGTCTCCGAGGCTGTGAAAGTCAGACAGAATGCAAGCCATCGACCTACGTCGTAGACAGCCGATTCATTCGGGAGCTTCGTTGCTGCATGGGTCTGGTCGCGAGTAATGTCAATGCTGGTCTGACGATACCACGCGTTATCTTCGTACCACAACGAGCTCCCCTGCTCATGCGTGTCTTCGATGCTCTCTACCTTGCGGAAAAGCAACGGCGGCAGCTCCAAACCGAATACCAAGGCAACTTGGCCGTCTTGTTTTGCCACTTTCTTCAGGTTACGCAACTGAGACAGGGTGACGCGAACTCTGAACCGCTGCACAGTCAGTCCGTGGCCTGCATGGTCTCGCTCGACCGGGAAAGTGATTCCGAAGTTCAGGTCCAGGACCTTCAGACGTAAGTTTAGCTCGAGCTCGAGCGGTGCCTTTGGCATCGACTTGAACTTGCGCAGGACCAGCATCTCGTCTTCGTCGTGCATGGCACCAATCTCCAATTGACCCATCGGGACTGCGATGATCTCTGGAAACTTTCTCGACGGGTCGAGCGGGCTCTCACGCTCGTACGGCCGTGACTGCCAAGACACGCTGCATCTCACACGATGCGTTCTTCCATCTTGGTCTCGAATCTCGAAACCTTCGAGCGTCGTTGACATGACCGTTGGTGGTGGACGGAACGTGACATAGCCCTGGAGACCCCTGCCGTTGCCGGGTCCGTTCAATTCAATGCGGACGATGTTGGCAACCGGACAGAAGATCTTGTAAAGATCGAGCGTGGTCCAGTTTTGTGGTAGCCCTTCAACGCGCACTTTGAGTTCGAAAGCGTCGATCCATTCCGGTCGGCGGGCCTTTAGGGGCGATCTCGCTGGTGAACGCTGCTGATGAGTAGCCTTCGGTACTTGGTCCAATGGTGTCCTTGGCCGCGGTGAGGCCGGCTTAAGCGGCAGATTCTTGCGCGGAGATGCAGAATTCGAGCGTGACGGGTGCTGAAAGTCTGCATTCGTCGCTCGACCTAAGGGTGCGTTTGGCCGTGCATGCGTCGTGGAAGGTGGAGTTGTATTTGACATCCCCATAGGACTGACCATATCGAGAGTCACGGTATGAACTTTTTGCGCTGTTGTGTCGCTAAGCTCACTTCAGAGTATCGAGTCGGATCGGATCGCTGTGATTGTGAATCTTCCGAGGGGCTGCGCGAGGGCGTGGCGCTGCGCTTCAGTCGAGACTTCGTTCTGATGCAATGGCGAGAGCTGCTTGGAGATCGTGAGCCTCTTCCCGAATCACGTGCGCCTGTAACCCATAATCGCACTCATCGATTGCGATGGTGAAGGTCGGAGATGGCATGTGCTTTCCATGATTGAAACATGGATTAGGTGCGAATCCCCGCTGCTGCACACTCGCTTGGAAAGCCGTTCAGGAGAAAGAAGAGACGAGTAGAAAGTGAAGGAAGTGAGGTCGGATGTCCTTCGTGTTGATGGTGTTTGTTTGGAAAGGGTACAGCAAACGCCTCAAAATCTGGGGACCGCGGCACTCCCGATTAGGCAGTCGCGTCTTTCTACAGTTTTCGTGCAAGGGGGTCCTTCGTATGCCAAGACTTGCCTTCCCACGCAGAATCTCAAACATCATCGACCACTTCTTGATACAGACACATGTATTCGAACACTGAGATATTGAGAGTGGAATACATGTGCAAAAACACTCATTCAATCAGCCACCGTCTGCGTCGATACCACCAGCTCCCATGCCATTAAGATTGAAACATGAACAGTGCGAGCGCGCGGAACCAGGGAATAAGAAACGTACTACGGTCCAAGTAAGATGCGCATCATTGTCGCACAAGGAAGCAATCATGATCTCCAGATAGCAAGCTCGCCATCCCCTGATCTCAGGGACCGTTATCCAACATATTCTCCACATCCATCATCCGCCTCCCAGGCGTTTCGTCGAACACGCTATGCTCGTCAAACGTAGTATCGTCAAAGTCCGCGGCGTCCTGTGTCGCAGACGGCTTGCACGGCGTCTTTGACGCAACCTTCTCAGGCGATCGATTCGCGTTGATACCCGCCAAAGGCTGTCGTTTGACAGTACTCCGACCTAGCAAACTCGCTTGCCCGAACCTCGTCCCAGTGCTCCTGCGAGTTTTCGCCGGCGATGTGGCCTTGATGATCGACTTGCGTGGTTTCGCTCGCTTCGGAGTTGGCTCTGTGCGCGATTCGCCGGACGAGGGGGTCGATCCGAGGGAGGCTTTACCGTCGAAGCGTTGCGTATTCTCTTCTTCCGCATGGAGAACTTTTGCTGGGGACATTTCGAGCTGGCTATAGTCGGTTTGAGTCAAGGGTGCCGAAGACCTTGTCCGGTGAGGCAGGCTCGCTGGAACTTGAATGCCTCCGAGACCCATGGCAGCCATCAGGTTATTACGCATGGCATTTGCCTCCGTGATTTGGCGCTCCCTGTCCTGGCATTCGCGTTTCAACCGCTTGATCTGGCAATGTTGTCAGCAAGGCATCAAACTAGAATGCCATCGATTGTTACCTTTTCGCGCAACTCAGCCATGCGCTCGTCTCTCTGTGCCAGCTCTACTCCATGCTGCTCTTCGAGCCGGCGTGACTCTTCGTGCGCATCATGTAATTTGCGCTCAACGTCAGCAACTTCTTCACCGTGTTGCGCAGCCAGCCGATCCATGGTCTCGTTATGCGAAGCGTTAGCCGCTTGCAAAGCCTCTTTGCTATGATCTTTGATCTGCTGCAGGTGCTGCTCATGTGCAAGTCTTGCTCTTTCATGCTCCTCACGAAGACTCTGCATCTCAGTTGTGAGATCATCGAACCGACCCGCAGCATCGCGGATCGCACCTTCAAGTTTGTAAATGGTGGCCTGCTTCTCTTGTGAGGCGCCACGAAGACCCTGTACCTCGGACTCGAGATCGTCGCACCGACCTGCAGCATCTCGCACCTCGCATCCAAGTCTGTCGATGGTGGCTTGCTTCTCTTGTGAGACGCCACGCAGACGTTCGGCCTCAACATGCAATTCTGCTTTGGCGGCACCAAAGTCCTCCAGCCCCTTCCGTGTTTGCTCAAGTTCCGCAGTCTTCTGACGCAGAGCACTATGAGCCATGTCGAAACCTTCCTGCAACTCTTCGATCTCCGCTTCCTTCTCCGCCACTGTAGTTGCATGCTCCATGTCGGCTGTTTCTCGTGCCCTTCGGGACTTCGCCAGCTCTGCCTCAGCGTCCAACTTCACTTGTTGTAGATGATTTTGCAAATGATCGATCTTTCCAAGAGCTTGATCGACCGCTGTTCGTGCATCGTCCAGCTCGCTCATGCACTGATCCTTCTCTTCTTGGAGTGAGCTCAGTTGGAGGGTGCGTTCCAAAGCCTGCGCTTCAGCTTCCGCGAAGGATGCACTCAGATGATCGTATTCTTTCTGAAGGGCAGCCTTGCTTTCCTGTTCTTGATGTAGAGGCTGCTCGACGCCCTCGCAGCGCGCTTCCAGGTCCGCGCAAGCGTGCGCAAAGACCTTCGAGATATTTTCGTGGTTCGTCTGAGCTTGCTGCTGTAGCTGCCACCTTAACAATTCTCGCCATTGAGGTGCAGAGTCCAGGGGTGTACTCGCTTGCTCAATGAAGGCAATGCTGGTAGAAGGCCGTGGTCGAGCATGGCAGCAGCTGGGCTGGTTTCGAACTGAGCTGGCATGTACTCTAAGCAGAAGTTTCGTCGTCTGCTCTGGAATCCTTTGCCCGGTCCTTAAGATCGATCTGAGCAAGAGGCTGGATAAGGCATGGACGGTCTTGTTGCGTGCATCTAAGTATCGCTGATAACACGGAGATGCATTGTGGTTCATCACTTCAGTTGGATTTGCAGGAGATACGCTTGCCGCTAGAGCTTGCAATCTGCTTTTTGGACAGATCTCGGAATAGGTGGTAGTCTCTCCATCCACATTGTCGCCAGTTTCGTCGGTTACTCCTTCAAGACGCTCGAGTAGGGATGTTAGGACTCCAGAGCCTTCGATCATTTCCAGAGGCGACGCATCGAGAATGTAGTCAATGATGTTCCGTATCAAGGCTTTGTTCGTTCTCTGGTCGAGCGAGTGTAATATGCAGCGCGACCAGACGTAGTCGTCTGCGCCATACGAGACTTCAACGAAGCGCTTAGGGTGCACAAGCATCTTTTGAAGAGCTTCACGGCTCTGCGGAAGCACACAGCTCTGATCAAGCGCCTGACCGAAACTCAATGCTTGCAGTCTCAAGCACGCATCTGTATTAGCATTGAGAGCTTTTTGTTGGAGTCTTAGTACAGTCGCTGTGTTTGCAGCACACCACGACGACCTGACGTCAACCGGAAAGGCGTCCACAAGCTCGTTCGCCAGGCTCAGAGTCTCCAACGAAGTGGCTAGCGAGGAACCAGCGTGGTTCCGGCAGGCTTCCAGAACGCGCAATACGACAAGCTGAAGAGTCTTGTGCGCCTTGCCACTCCCTGTAAAGAACTCACTCATCGCGTTCGCGTCCCATCGCGAGGGCACGGGCTGCGTGCTCGCAAGCAGCTCTTGAGTCACGTAGAAGCTGTTGTTCAACAACAAGTGCTCCTCTGAAGCAGACGTGATCTGTTGCATGATCGCGAGACAGTAGAGCGCCAGGCAATGGTCTTCGGCATCCTGAGTGCCGCGGATCGTACTACACCGGAGGATACCAAAGAGCTGGTCCTGGAATTGCCTCAGTACCTGGTCAGAGAGCAGGCCAAGCAAGCCGGTTGAGATGCCCCTGAGCAAGCGGTGCAGTGGCCTGATGGTGCTTGAAGATGGAGTTTGAGCGGCAAAATCGACCAGGCGGAGAAAGAGTGTTTGCACTTCCGCGGGTAGGGCGAAGTTATCAGGTGGTGGATGTGATAGCATGGCCACGGCAGCAGAAGCGTATTTCGATTGCACATCATCCGTCTTGAAAACTTGCGCCAGAAGATCGTGCAGAAAATTCGGCTCGTATGTGAGCAGCGCATCTCTGATTGCGGGCACATATGCAAGTCTGATGATGATATCGAGCACGTAAGGCCACTGTTGAAGGCCTTCCAGGAGACAGACCACCAGCGCGTCGATCTTGCATGCGTGGATACGGAAGCATTTTGCTATATCGGCGTTCGAGCACTTTGCGCACACAATATCACGCAGTTGCTACAACCGTCAGCGCCAGGTCCCCATATCCGATCTCGTGTGCGCACAAGTACCTTCAACTGCGTAGGATACGGGCTGTTGACGACGCAGTCCACCTCCGCAGCAAGCAGCGACTCTGGCTCGTTCGTCCTTTTCATGAAGCCTCGCCGCTCGTGTTCTCGATGCTGCATCGTCATGCCGAAAATGAGGAGCCATCGCCACCGACGCAAGCACTTTACGCGTTTTGTTGGTTCGCGCCAAGGTCGCCATGGAAACCATCTCTTATCAGCCACCGCTTTCGGCAGACGGAACTGCTTTGTATGATGATCGCACACCATTCTTGCCACGATACGGGTCCATGTTGACACTCGATCTGCCGTACACGACAGTCAAATTGTTCGCCGCTGTTCCTTGCTAATCATACACCAGCTTCATGATGCTGACGACCTCATGCTGGTAGAAGAAGCCTGGAAGAGAATGGCTCGGAGGATCTTCGGCCCAGAAATACCCCGCCTGGCGAGGCAACTTCAAGCCGAGGCGTGTGATAACAGCATTAGACCAATGTACAGCACATGTACGGGAAGATCTACGATGTGCCATGATTCGAAATACAAATGGTCTCTCGAGCCAAGGATGGTGATGCACGAGAGCTGCTCTTGAATTCGGCGGCACTGTTGGAGGCGAACATACGCATACTTGGACGCATACGCCGTGGCATTTGCCAACTCTTGGCCCAGCATGGACAGGACGAAAGCATTTGCCGCCGTATTGCGGCCATACCGCGCTTTGCAATCATGTAGGGTGGAAAGCATGAGGCAAGCGAAGCGGTGGCAATCCAACAGACCAAGTGGGCCTGTGATACACAGTTCTCCGGCATTCTAGACGACTGGCCGCGCATTACTCCTCACATCATTCACCGCATCGCTAGCATACCTTTATGACATCAATGATACCTCTACCTATCTGCGCAGCCAATTGAAGGGTGCCGTCCCAGTGTCTCAGCAAGCAGGTTCACAGCCAGTATTCGCTACGAGAAGCGAACTGTCAAAGGCTGTCGATCAGTTGCGTGACCAGCTCGGCGAGGATGCCATATCCACCGAAGACGAAGACCTTCGCAGGCATGGGTATTCAGAGTGGAGTAGCATCAACATCGACACCCTTCCCGTCGCCGTCGCGTATCCCAAATCTACCGAGGAGGTCAGCCAGATCGCCAAAGTATGCTCCCAGCACCGCATCCCCCTCATCCCATACTCGGGCGGCACCTCACTCGAAGCCAATTTCAGTGCGCCTTTCGGAGGCGTGAGCGTGGACTTTTGCTTCATGGACAAGGTTCTCCAACTGCGTGAAGACGACATGGACGTCACGGTGCAGCCGGCCGTCGGATGGATGCCTCTGAACGATCAAATCAAAGACTCCGGCCTGTTCTTCCCCGTTGACCCAGGCCCAAGCGCGATGATAGGAGGCATGGTAGGCACATCTTGTCCTGGTACCAACGCGGTCCGCTACGGCACGATGAAAGAGAACGTCGTCAATCTCACAGTAGTCCTCGCGGATGGCACCGTGATCAAAACCAGGCGTCGACCTCGAAAGTCCGCCGCTGGCTACAATCTCACGGGCCTGTTCATCGGATCCGAAGGCACTCTCGGCTTAGTCACTGAAATCACTCTCAAGCTCTACGTGATACCACAGGAAACCTCCGTAGCCGTCGCAACATTCCCGTCCATTCGTTCTGCAGCCGCCACCGCCATGTCAGTCATCCGCTCTGGTATCCCGATCGCCGCAGTAGAGATTATGGACGACGTGCAGATAGGCATTGTGAATAAAGCTGGGGGCACGAAAAGGAGGTGGCAAGAAGTCCCTACCCTATTCTTCAAGTTCAGCGGCTCGCCAAGCGCGGTGAAAGAGCACATCCAGCAAGTGAAAGCGTTAAGTAAGAGGCAAGGTGGTGGTGACTTTGACTTCACGTCTGACGCCGAGGAGCAAAAGGCGCTGTGGTCTGCCCGGAAGGAGGCTTTGTGGAGTATGCTCGCGCTGAAGCGGGAGGGCGACGATGTGTGGAGCACGGACGTTGCGGTGCCGCTCTCGAGACTGGCAGACATCATCGAGGTGAGCAAGAAAGAACTCGATGAGCTCGGCCTGTTCGCCAGCGCTTTGGGTCATGTCGGTGACGGTAACTTCCACGAGAGCATCATGTACAACAGCCGAGACCCCAAGGAGAGGCAGATGGTTGAGGACTGTGTGCATCGCATGGTCGACAGAGCGCTGGAGATGGAGGGCACATGTACTGTAAGTTTCTCAACCCCTCAGCGTCCCGGAACTAGCAACGACCTTCACAGCAGCAGACATTGAGCGTATCCGCAACCGACTGACACCACACAGGGCGAGCATGGCATCGGTCTGGGTAAGAAAGCTTCCCTTGTGGCAGAACTCGGTCTAGATACCATCGGCGTCATGAAGAAGATTAAAGCTTCGCTCGACCCCCATGGCATCATGAATCCGGGCAAAGTCTTCGACCCCTAGTCATGGTTTTACCCCAGCGACATGCGTTCGAAGATCTGTTTTGCTTGCCTGTGTGTAGCTGCGAGCTAGAAAAAGGGGTTTGCACGTTAGCAAGTTGTGGCTGTTTGTAACGATGTGGTGGAGGCAGGAGCTGTACGCCATCCACTGACGAGTGACCTGGGCGAGCATATTGGTCAAAGTATTCAGTGTAACAGATGGCGTCGAGAAACCGCGGCGCATGATTCGTGGGACAACAGAGACATGAACCTTTAATAAGAACCCTGTTCACCGACTGCATAGGTGCTCGGAAGCTCTTACGGGACGATCCTGTGTACTGAAGAGCACTGGATGACCATCCGCAGACTGTAAAGCTCCGAAGTCTCGACTTGTTTCATAGACATAATCGCTCTATACAGACCATTCCCTGCCCACTGCCGAAATACCGCATCCATCCATCCCTGAAACTTCTGCTTTGGACCTCAATGTGTGACCTAGTAACCCTCCTTGCCCCACTTGTTGTACTTCTCGTGCAGCGACTGCGAATACACGTTAGCCCAATTCATTTTTATCCTCCCACGATCCCTCCCGCACTCGCATATGATGGACTTTTTCGGGATACCTGCGCAGGCTCCACGCGCTCACTCACCTTCGGCAGGTTAACATTCGGGATGATGACTTCGTTCAGCGCACTGGGTGCATCCTTGCGGCCCTTCGCCGGGTCACCGTGTGGGTGATACTGGTACGCAGCGTGACTGCCCGTCTTCCACGGCTCGGAGTCCGCAGCCTGCATGACTTTGTTCTCGGAAGAGGAGGAGGTGGGGTTGCGGGAGAAGTGCCAGCCGGCGAGGGAGAAAGCGCCAGTCATGATCGCTAGGAGAATCTATAATCAGCCGTACGCTTGCACGTTAGCATTGCGACGACTTGTCTCGCTACTGAACAAGGGCCTTCACGCACGTAGAGCTCTGGATCCCTCTTCGCACCCTCCGCAAGGTTGACTTTCTTCGTCCCTGCTGGGTCGCCGGTCAGGTCGGCTTGCTTGCCTGCTGGGTTTTCGGCATAGCCGCGGCGTGAGACGGTTCGGAAGGGTGCGCGGGTGGCCTGGAAGGCCGCTCTTCGTGCGATCGTTGACATGGTGGGCTGTGATGTATGTTTCGAAAGAGATGGTACTGTGGGAGTGGGCTGGCTTCAATGGTCAGGGAGTGACGTCCAGCTTGGAGCTTTCCCGCGTCTCTCGTTCCTGAGATGCTTGGCGACGCCGGCGACGCCCGCGGCGGGAGTCTTTCGGCCAGCGGGAGTCGGCTAGATGCATCTCGTTCACTTGAACTGACTCAGGCTCCTGCACCAGGCGTGCCCGGGCACGTGCAGGGATATTCAAGGATGCAAACGCAATGCTACCACACAGGGAGAAGCCGCTGACAATGATCGGACTGTTCGCGCGACTGTGACAAGGCGACGACGACGACTCACTCACGGCAGAGGCACACATCCCACCACGAGCGCTTCACCTTTCGGCCAGAAGCCAACAGACTATGAGTAGAGCGCGAAACTGGCGCAGCCGCGGACTAGGGATCCCGTCCACCGTCAAACCAAACTGTCACAATAGGCGTCGAGACCGCCGCCATGGAGAACACGAGCGACGGTGACCGGCCCGTCAGCGACGCGACCTCCGCCTTTCCGACCTTCCTCGACACTGACCCGTACCCCTCACGCGGCCCAGACGGCAGGCCGACGTCCTCTGGTTCCGCAAAAACGGACACGACGTCGGAATTCGGGGGAGAGGAGTATGCGAGCGCAAGGGAAAGACAGAGCACTATACCTTCCACGACGGGTCCGGTGGGCGAGCCAGGTCTGCCTCCCGCCCGACCGATGAACGACAACGGCAGCCTGCCTACATCGCAACGCGGCATGTCTCGCGCTACGCAGGCGCCACCGCCATCACGTCGCGGGCTCGCCGCCTTTACGGCGAGAAGTGGTGGGAAGTTGCGCAACCATGCTACCACGGAAGGCGACTACTCGGGGTCTGCACCGGGCACGTCGGTAAGACGAACCCACGTCCCGTCACTCACGGCCGGGCAAGGCTTCTTTCGGCCCATGAGCTCTCAAAGACTGCAGGCGCAGCGCGAACAGCTGCCTGCAACATCTCTGGCGGACCCCCTGCAGCCGAGAGCCATTGCGGGTGCACGACCGAGTACGGACAGTGAGAGGCAGAGGCGACATCGGTATAGTAATGCCAGTGTGAACACTCTGCGTGACCGCCCGAACCTCCGGCGAGACGAGGAAGTGCCGCCTCTGCCTGTGAGCCGTGGCACGGCGTTCACGAGCGACGGGACCACGTTACGCCAGGCGGACGGACATGGCGCGGCGAGCGTAGCGAGCAACAACAGCGCGGCTGCGCTTCACGAACGACAGAGCGGGCTCCAACAGCTGAACATGGATACGAATGGGTTCACAATGAGTAATCGATCGTCGAGTAACGGACCCAAATCGCCAAGGTCGCTACGCGCATCATTGGGACTGAACTCGAGGAGAGCCAGCAGTAGACAGGACCGGCCCTCACCAGGCTTAGGTCATGAGAAACTGCATTCAGACCCTTCTTCACCTGTCGACGCTTTCGAGAAGCCCCCTTTACCGCGCGGCACAGGGGCCCCACCTTCACTTCCGCCAGCGCATGGTGGAAGCGGAAAGAACTATGAATATTTTGCTGGAAATCTGCTCTTCTTCTGTTCTGGTCGACTGCTGAACAGCAAAGCGCGACCCCTCAACGTTGCAACTTTTCTCCTGACAACGCTGCCTACAGCGCTGTTTTTCGGCTTCTCAGCGCCGTGGCTATGGCACCATGTGTCGCCCGCCATGCCTATTCTCTTTGCATATGTTTTCTACATCACCATTTCAGCTTTCCTGCACGCCGCCTTCTCGGATCCAGGAGTCTTGCCGCGAAACCTGCACCCACATCCGCCTAATTCAGAAGAGGAGCGAGATCCTTTGACTGTTGGACCACCCACGACCGAATGGGTAATGGTCAAGACTTTCCCCTCCTCGCGTAATTCTTCCTCCGGCCAGACCAGCTCCGAAGAAGCCGGCAGACAAGGGCAAACGACCGCTATGGAAGTTCCTACCAAATATTGTAAATCATGCAATATATGGCGCCCACCGCGTGCCCATCACTGCCGCGTGTGCGACGCATGTATTGAAACCCAAGACCATCACTGCGTCTGGTTGAATAACTGCGTTGGACGCCGGAACTACCGCTTCTTCTTCGCTTATGTCGGGTTCGCCTCCGTACTGGCTTTGATGCTGATAGCTTTCAGCATCACCCACATCGCTGTGTATGCCCGGGGTAACGGCATCAGTTTCGGGCAAGCATTGACCGGACGCACTCAGGAGCGCGTCGCCTTCGCAATGTTCATCTTCTCCATTCTCGCGCTCCCGTACCCGGGGAGCTTGACCGCTTACCACCTCTTCCTGATCGCGCGCGGCGAGACCACACGCGAGTACCTCAATAGCCATAAATTTCTACCGAAAGATCGACATCGGCCGTTCAGCCAGAGCTCGTTCTGCCGGAATTGGGTCGCGGTACTGGCGCGTCCACGGCCGCCGACGTACATGCAGTTCCGCGCGTCGTACACGGAGGGTGATATGCGGTTTGGGCATACGCAGCCGAAGAAGGTACGGAAGACGGAGTGGAAAGGACGGTATTCCACGGGCGGAGGAGCGGAAAGCAAGGGCCAGGAGAAGAACGAAGGGGTGGAGATGAAGCGGCTGTCGGCACTTGGGAGGTTGAAAGGGAAGGGGGATCGGGATGGAAGACCCGGATTCAGTGGGCCTGTCAATAATACGCATCGGTAATAAGGAAGAGGTCAGAGACTGGCGACTGTGTAAGATATCTGTGGCATGAATGTACATTGCGCGAGGTTCGGGAAGGGGAAGGCGTTTGAAGGCGGAAAAGATACCTGGTTGTTTGGGGTGGATTGTTGTATAAGCTATATATTGGGACAGACGGAATCCTCTTGTTGGTTGATGTCTACGTCTTCTCGTCGCCTTTCTATCTAGACATGGAACGGGATGAGTCTCAGTTGCTCGGGTGAATCAAGATGCTGCCGTCGTCGCCAGGTCAAGGGGAAAGAATGCTGACCCCAAACGCGAGGTCCTTGCTGATTGGACGCTGGCAAGACTATATGTATATACTCACCTTCTTGCACCTCTCTCTCTCTCTCTCTCTCTCTCTCTCTCTCTTTCTCTCTCCGTTCCATTACAATCTCCCTTCACGTACCGCATTGTAATAACATATCATTTTCTTCGTCCACTGTTGCTCGAGACCATTACATATCTCTGTTGAAGGCAGTGAAGCTTGCTACTCGTACGCGGCGAGCTCGACATCAAACGCGGTTCAACGCCTTGTTCCCCACTTTGGCGCGTCGAACCAACCGCGTCGTGGATTCGTGTTTGCTTGCCTGCACACCTGGCTCTGAGCTGTCCCTCCCACATACAGAGAGCATTCGTTGCGACCTCCAGCATGTTGATGGAGGTACCAGACGAGACCATGACGCGCTCCTCCTCGTCTGCTGCTTCAGACAGAGCTGGAGGCACTCGACGAGATGACATGGCTATGGACACCTCAGACCGTGTCTCCGCGTCCACGCCGCCAACCAGCTACGGAGACAGTGGCAGTGTAGCATCAGACATCAAGGCGGGTAAGCTTGCCAAGCTCGAGGACGAAGACGAGGAAGCTGTACAGCCAGCCGCTACCACCAGTCGAAGGTCCAGACGCAGCGTCAGGAGTACCGTCTCGACATACAACCTCAAGAAACTCTCGGATGCGCAGCACGCAGAGCAGGCCGCTACCGCGAGTAGCAGCAGGAACGTGTCGGGCCTGACTGGGCGGACGCTTGTGCACGGCGACGAGCAGGTGGACGAGGAAAAAGCGGGCATGTTGTTCGGGATGAAGGTGGAGAAAGTGCTCGATGTGGATCAGGTTGACTCCGACTCCGACTCTGACCGTGGTCGTCTAGTGCCACGAAGGTCATTGTCATCTGCTGCACGCCAACCACGGCGGGCGGGTCTGACGGACAAAGTGAAGAAGGGGTTGGGTCGGGTGGGTTCGGTGCTGGGGAAGAGGGGCAGAGATGCGATGGAGGCAGGCAAGCGGGCGGTGGGCATGGGCGCCGAGAGAACGGACGAGCAGGAGATCGCTGTCAAACAGAAGAAGAAGAATCGATTGCTGGAGGAGCTGGACACGGGCGTCAAAGGCCTCCTGGATGAAATGGATCTCGACGTGGAGCTGGATTTACCGGCCTCTGCGCGCTCATCGAAGAAGGTGAAAACGTCGTCCGACAAGGCGTCATCGAAGGCGACTGTACAAGCGTCTGCCTCTAGTTCCGCAGCACCTGTGCCGAAGGATCCGACGGCGGGCAAAAGGATGAAGAAGTGGCAGAAGGAAGGGCTGTTTGTTGGTCAGGATGCGGATTGCGGTTTGACGCAGATGGGTGCGCCAAGGAAGTTGCAGAAGAAAAGGCCTGGTTCTTCAGCTTCGAACACCGCGACGGAGATCAGCAACATTGTCCCGACCAAGCGATCGTTCATGCCGCTGCCAATGTTCGCCTATCTGGACAAGACTCGCGACTTTACCGTTCCTTTCGATGTCTTCGCGCCGAGCTGGAAGAAAGGCGACGAGAAGCCCAAAGACTGGCATCAGGTCAACCGCAACCGTCTGGTGGGCGAAGCCAAAGACCTCTGGGAAAAGTCGGAACGCTTGCCCGCATCAATGTGCGTCTGTCCGCTGCCTGGGCCACACGAACAGGGCTGCGATGAGCAGTGTCTGAACCGCGTGATGCAGTACGAGTGCAACGACGACAATTGCAACCTCTCCGTCAACCACTGCCGTAACCGTGCGTTCCAGGAGCTCGCCGCGCGGATGAAGAAAGGCGGAGCATACGATGTCGGGGTCGAAGTGCTCAAGACGCCGGACCGTGGCTTCGGCGTCCGGAGCTGTCGGACCTTCGCCCCTGGCCAGATCATCATGGAGTACACGGGCGAGATCATCAGTGAGGGCGAGTGTCAGCGCAGGATGCGGGAGGATTACAAGGACAAGCAGTGTTACTACCTCATGGAGCTGGAGCGGGGTCTCATCATCGACGGTACAAAGGGAAGCATGGCGCGCTTCATTAACCATTCTTGCGAGCCCAATTGTGAGGTCCGCATGATGAAAGTGAATGGGATCCCGCGCATGGGTGTGTTCGCCGGCGAAGACGGTGTCGTCACGGGCGAGGAACTCACGTACGACTACAACTTCGACAACTTCGGCACCAGTCAGCAGAGGTGTTACTGCGGCGCGCCTACCTGCCGTGGTTTCCTCAGTAAACGCCTCAACGCCACCGAGCAGAAGAAGCTGATGCGAGAGGAATCGGAGCGCAAACGCAAAGCGGTGCAGGAAGCGCAGAGCCACGCGGACGAGGAGATACGCAAGAAGAAGGCGAAGACAGAAAGGGGGTCTTCGTGGAGAGGGTGGGTGTCGGTGGATGACCCTGAGATCAAGGAGCGGTTAAAGGCTGAGAAGAGGGCGAAGGAGGCCGCGTCAAGGAACACTTGGAGGGCGCAGAGGATGGCTGCGAGGAGGGGATCGCTGCCTGCTGCCGCTGTTAAGCAAGAGGCGCCGATGGTAAAGAGAAAAGACTCGAAGCGCACCAAGACCACCACAAGCCTTGCCAGGGAAGAGACTTTGACTGCGACCGACGCACCTGCTGCTATCGACAACGTTGCAAGCCAAGAAGAGGCCATGCCGACCACCGCCGCACTGTCGCCTGAGAAGGCCGCCGTTCAGCGCAGGCCACTTCACGCCCGCACCACCTCCACCGGCTCCAAATTCACAGAAGACCTCGCACGTCCCACGACCGGATACTCCACCTCCACCATCCACACCAAAACCGAGCTCGCCATCACCCGCGAGGAGCAGCCAGCAGGAACCGCCGTGGCCGGTGCCGAAGCGCACGATGAAGAGACGATCGAGGTGGAGCCGCATCGTGCCAGCAAGACGATGAAAGGTGCTTTGAAAGTCGTCGGACAGGCTGTTGTGAGCGGGTTGAAGCGGGCTGGAAGTAGTGCTGGCAACAATGGGAATGGGAGGTTGAAGCAGAGTACGCTTAGTTTTGCTAGGATCAGCTGAGAACGCTTTTTGGTCTGGCGAGTATGCCTCGGAGGTGGGTCTGGGAGGGATTTCGCCACTGCTGGGGTTGAAGGAGGGGCACTGTGTTGACGAAGGCTTTGTGGGTGCCCCAAGGGTGTAGAAGGTCTAGGTAGGTGCAGAGGACAGGATGCTATTGGGCGTGAGCCTGGGTTCGCGAAGAGGACCTATCTATTACTTGCTTTTTTAGATGGCAAGATATTGGTCTTTGGATATCGGATTGGCGGTAGCTTTAGGCCAGGCCAACAGAGTGAGGTTGGTAATGATGAGAGCAAAGCCATATCAAACCTTCCGTGCTATGAAATGACTTGTCCATGGATGCAAAGGTGAATGGTGAAACTGGCTGACCCTTGTCCATCCAAGCAGCATTGTGAACCACTCCGCTTCTATTGGTTTCATCATCTATCCGACCGAAAATCCATTATTGTACAGCAAAAGCTACAGGCACAGTTGTCTACCATCCATCCCTCTATCCCGTACGCGTCGATGTGAGCCGTATGCATGTTGCGCATCATGCGACAGACCTTCTCCAGTCGACCCTCATCCAGGCGTCATGCAGTTTGAAATCGTACCCACTCCAAAAGGGGACAACCACTCTCACGCCATCTGCTTCCTGCCCCCGAAGCCGTTTCCTCTCGCTTTACCGCCACGACCTGCAGCCGGCGGCCCCTGTCTCCCACCATCCGGCTTATTGGCCGGTTTGTTCGGATACGGTCCGTTATGCCTCGGAGCTCTCTCCATCACGACGACATTGAGTCCCGGCGTGCCTTTCAGCCCCATCTTGCCGACGACTTGCTTGTCGATCGGCAGCGTCTCCGGACACCCCATGGCGTGCGCGTACTCGTTGGCAAGCGCGACGAGGCCGGCGTTGTCGAGACGGAGTTGCTTGCAGAAGCTCTTGTAGTATCCGAGATAGGCTTGGTAGGCTTTCTGCTTGGTCTTCTCGTCGAGACGGGCGAGTGAGGACTCGATGGACGGCGCGACGTGCGAGGCGATGGAGGAGATGTTGCCGGGATATTGCTGGATGGGGAGGTGTTTGTTGACTGTGAGGAAGTACTTCTCGCGATCCGTGAGCATGATGATGGCGCGGCCGTTGTTGCCAGCTCTCGCCGTGCGGCCGACCCGATGGACGTATTGCTCGCCGTTGCTCGGCAAGCCAACCTGGATCACGAGCCCGACGCCGGGGAAGTCCATACCGCGACCAACCACGTCGCTAGCGAACATGACTCCTGAGGAGGCCTTCTTGTACTCTTCGGTGATCCGAGTGCGAGCGTTTTGGTTCAGTCTCGAGTGCAGCTCGTACACGTTGATCCCTCCTCCGAGAACGTCCTTGAACAAGTCATACAACATGCCAACACCATTTGCGGTAGTGCCGAAGATGATGGCCTTGAAATCGTGAGGCGACTGCTGCCGTTCTTGTTCCAGAAGAGCGTAGAGGCTGTTGAATGTATCGCTGATGGTTGGGATGACGATGGAGAACTGCTTGACTTGGTCTATCGTCGGCACATCATTTGGATCGACGGTCGTAATGTGCGTGTAGTCTGGCTTGAGGACTCTTCCCAGCACGCCCTTGATCCTCTCCGGCATCGTGGCGCTGAAACACATGCCTTGCCAGCCTACAGACTTGGGTGGCAAGCTCTTCAGAATCTGGTTAATGGCAGGCAAGAACCCTGATTCCAGCATTGTGTCTGCCTCGTCGAGAATGAGCGTGCGGAGGTTGGAGAACCTAGCTGAAACGAGGTCTTCGGAGAGATAGTCGTTGAGTCTGCCGGGAGTAGCCACGGTCACCGTCGGTTTGCCGTTCAAGAAGACTGCCCGGCTTTTCGCCTTGCTAGTACCGCCAAACGCGGTATGGCACTCGATGGGAGGACGTAGCTGGGAGGTCAACAGATCGCATTCCTCTTTGATCTGGAGAGCTAGTTCGCGCGTTGGTGAGACAATCAAGATGCTGACCTGACCTGTCGGAGCGCCGTGTCCCTTGAGGAGATTTTGTAATGCTGGCAAGAGGAAGGCAATGGTCTTGCCGGTACCTGTCTTTGCCTGTACCAGACAATCTGACGTAGAACTCGGGAGTTGCGTGAGGACCTTCTCCTGGACTGGGGTCATGTGTCTGCCGCGCGTGATTAGCACTGTCATACTCGCCTTTGCTGCCACGCCATGGAGAGTCAAGATCCAGGCCGGTGAACACAAGGCCCCAAGGAAAGCTGCCAGCGCGACAAGCTTGCGAGATAGATGCAGCTGATGACTATGCGTGCTCATGCTTCGGTGGCTCGACAGCCCGCGGATTGTGCTTCTTACTCGTAGCCCTTTACTTCCAGCGCTTTCAGCAAAGGCTGTTGAAGCCTCCCTGCCATTTCCTTGTACGACTTGCCCATCTGTTCCACTGGTACCGTGTTCGAGAATGCCGATGGTCGCGCCATGATGTGTGGCGTCTGCAGAATAGGACGAGTCGCTCGGTATGAAAGAGGTGAGTGTTTGTTGTGAAGACCAGAAGAGTGTTGATGTTGAACGGTACGGGAGAAAATTTGAGTAGGAGAAAGTGACGTCCGGCGCAAAACTTGCATTCCTCTTTCACCAGTCGATTTGTCCGAAATTTCTTATCTGTGATATGATCTCCACTGACACTGCCACTCTGTCTCTCGATGCCAGATGAGTGTGTTGTGAGGAAAAGGATGAGATGCGAAGAATCGGCATATTCCTCTCACGAAACGAGTCGCGTCACCCAGCGCAGTATGCCGGAGTGATCTCCAGGATCTGCAGACGCGCGTGGCCCGGACGGACCGGGCCGTGTAGCTTTGCTGCACTCGGAAGCCGTTCCGACGCCCTTCTTTACGATGGAACGACGTCTTTCACCTTGGCAAAGAACTGTGTAAGCGTATCCGTTACACTACACACAACAACCCGTCCTCATACACCAGCAAACCTCTACCGCAAACGATGACATAAACCACTATTAGCATTCAGCACTGTCATTAGCGCTTGTTCTAGGTGTTTGAGGCTAGAAACACCACGACTTTCGACGGGTCATGCGCTACTGACTTGATACTTCCGCCTTATTCGGCGATTTCGATCTCGTCGGTGACACATTTTCCCCGAGATGGCGTCTTCAGTGACAGCATCAAGGAAGAGAAGACGGGAACGAGATCGGCCCAAAGCCCGTCCAGATGCGTCGTACAATCCGAACAAGCGCATCCTGCTGAGCTATGCTTCCGATGAGGAAGGCGACGAAACGCCTGCTTCTGAGCAGCTTGCAGGTACAGGCTACCCTCCGGCTCTTGATACTGTGACCTCAAACTATGAGATCTCAACATACCGTGACGATGCTGAGGAGTCCTCCGACCAAAGTGAGCAGCACATTGCCGAAGACGCCAGCTTCTCGGCAGGACCTGATGGAGACGAGAATGTGGAAGGGCGTGCGGAAGAAAGTGAGGATGGGCTTGCGAAAGCAGAGGGCCAGATACGCAAGAAAGACGGGAATCGACGGACGAGAGCACCTATGAGAGACCCTGAAACCGGTCAACAACCTGTTCTTGGTTTTGGTCAATATAGCGACGAGGATGAGGAAGAAAGCGGAGAAGGAGACGATGGCGCGACGAAGGAAGCAATGGCATATTTGAGGGGCGTCAGGTGAGCTGCTCTGGACCAAGACTTCCAGTCAAAATCAACAATTGCTCGTATTGCTTTGACAAGGCTCTTTAGCTGACGGGCCGACGTAGATCGGAGAGAGAAATCTTGCCAACAGTCTTTGCTGCCCCGGCGGACACCGAAAATGAAGAGCTGTACGAGAGCGGGATCGGTGACGCCAGAGGCTATGTGAGTCAAGGTGCCTACATTGGCCGTCCCAAGATTGGAGTGACTATGCCAGAGTACTCGAAGACGTCGATCGAGCCACAAGAAGCCTACACCAGAAGTCTGAAGAAAAACTTTCTTGAGCAACATCAGCGATTGCATAGCGACACCCGGACACTGTCGCTCGCTGCATTGGACGACAGGCATCGCATCATCTTCAATGGTCACGACAAAGCCCGTGCCAAGCGGCAAGAGCTAATCCAAACAACCGTACCGCTCCCGGCGCAAGTGCATGCGATGAACCAAGACACTGTTTACGATTTACTCGAACTCATTCAACGGTTTTGTCTCGTCCGATGCAAGGAGATTACTAACACCACCAGTGTGTGGGTCTGGTCTTTACTTGCTAGGCTGGACGCAGTTGGCACAATGAGTAACCGCGAAGCCTCTGCGGTCAGGGAGTTTGGCAAAAGGGCCATCCTTGTGCAACTGTCCTTCTACGACCCTGTCGCTGCCCAGCAGCTTGAGCAGATGGAGATGAACGGTGAGGATGTTGCGCACCATGCTGTAGTCTCGAGCACAGGCGATGATGAGGCTGGAGAACATGCTCACGAAGACGCGTCGCAACGATCACAGCAGCAACAGGGTACACTCGTCACGCTTGATATGATCATTGCCATCATCGGTGACGTCTTCGGGCAGAGAGATCTGCTTGAGTTTCGACGGGAATGGACCACGCCGGAAGCAGGTGTGGAGTAAGACGTTCACCCATCGACGAGGTGCAAAGTTGTGTGTGTTGCAACGTCGTTCAGTTCGCAAGTCTGAAGATGGTCGATACGAAGCTCACGTGAAGTGGTTTCGAACTGCCTATACGGGACAGCTCCGAATTCGGCGAGCTTCGGTCGACCTGTCGAATCCAAGCTAGGTGCGGTGGATCTCCTCCGTTGCACCTCATACTATAGCTTTGCTGCAATCAACAATGTGCGACCTATAGTAAAGGCTAGGTAGACCGCACATCATCCATTGTTTGGTCATATTCTGCTATCTCACTCTTTCTGCATCCTCGACTTATTACCGGAAACATGGCAGCCATCTCGGAGCTCATCGAGCAGCATCGCCCCAAGCTAGCGAGCTATGAAGAGCTATACAAACACTTCCATGCTAACCCAGAGCTGTCCAACCAAGAAAATGAGACCGCTGCTGCGATTGCTGCGCATCTCAAGGAACAGATTTCAAAGGACTTTGACGTGCGCACAGCGATTGGCGGAACGGGCATTGCAGCCCTCTTCCACAATGGCTCTGGCCCAACCATCCTTCTGCGCGCCGACTTCGACGCTCTTCCCGTCGAAGAACGCACTGGCCTGCCGTACGCATCCAAGAAGCGCATGGTAGACGCCGACGGAATCGAGAAGCCGGTCATGCACGCCTGTGGACATGATATGCACATCACTTGCCTGCTGGCAGCCGCCGAGCTGATGTTGAGCGCGAAGGACAGCTGGAGCGGGACGTTACTGTTGGCTTTCCAGCCTGCGGAGGAGAGGGGCACGGGGGCGCAGGCGATGGTCGATGATGGGATGTATGATCCGAAGCGGCATAATGTCCCGATACCGGACGTCTGTCTCGGTGGGCATGTGATGCCATTTCGTGCCGGCTTCGTCGGGACCAAGCGAGGGTTGATGGCGAGTTCGGCGGATAGCATGCGCATCACGTTGCACGGTCGCGGTGGGCACGCTTCGATGCCGGACCGGTTGATCGACCCAGTCGTTATGGCCGCGTCGACGGTCATCCGTCTTCAGACCATTGTGTCCCGAGAAGTCGACCCGCACGATGCGGCTGTGGTGACAGTGGCCAGCATCCAAGCCGGCGACGCCGAGAACGTGGTCGTCGACGACGCGCGGATCGCCGTGGACGTGCGCACCATGAACCAGAAGACGCGCGAACAGGTCTACGCCAGTATACAGCGCATCGTCAAGGCCGAGAGTCTGGCCTCAAACGCCGTCGCCGAACCGACATTCCAAACGACGCGCTCCTTCCCGCTCACCGTCAACGACGAGGCCGTGACGGAAAAGCTGGAAGAGACCTTCCGCGCACACTTCAAGGAGGACAAGCACAGCTATTCCCCCAACGCACCCAACCTAGGCGGAAGCGAGGATTTCAGCAACTTGGCCACCGCCGTCGGGAAACCGTACTGTTTCTTCCTCTACGGTGGCACGGATCCCACGCTCTGGGACAAGCACGAGGCGGAGGGAACTTTGAGCGGGAATATACCAATCAATCATAGCGGACTGTTTCATCCGGTCATTATGCCTACGCTGAAGGTTGGGGTTGATGCTTATGCTGCGGGTGCGTTGACGTGGCTGGCGAAGAGGTAGTGTTCACTTACTACCTAGGTACTCTTGGCTGTACACGATAAGTCAACCTCATATTTGGTGACGTGCTCCTCAGTGAGCATCGTTCAAGTTGAGGAAGTGAATACTCGTGACACACTGATGGTCGAACGAACCGAGCTGCGGGGTGGCCCTTCAGGCGGGGGCGAGCGAGCTCTACTCGGTTGACTTCACCCGAGTACAGTACAGACACACAACCATGCCATGTGAGGGTCATACCTGGTAAGTCTGACTCCCTCTCCCACTCAATCGTGCATCTTTCAACTCTAGCTTTCTCTCCAACATCTCTCACACAAATCTCAAAAACATGTCCCACCCCGGCCGCTTGGAGCACAAAACCGCCATCATCACCGGAGCCGGTCTCGGCCTGGGCGAAGGCATAGCGAGGAAGTTCGTCGAGGAGGGATGTAACGTGCTACTTTTCGAGATCAATGCAGAGAACGGGCGCAAAGTCGCGGAGAGCTTACCCAAGGAGCAAGCGGCGTTCTTCGAAGGCGACGTGACGAGCGCGCGGCACTGGGAGGATGCACTGAAAGCTTGCCAGGAGAGATTCGGCGGACTTGATATTGTCGTCAATAACGCGGGCGTTGTACACAAAAGTGCGGTGAGTTCACACGCATCAGTCATGGAGTGACGACGCCCGGGTCTGCTTGCCTGCCTTCAAGCTCGGATCGAAGGCTGATCCGAATGGTCCACAGCCGTCGCACGACGTTCCCGAATCCGAGTACGAGCGGGTAATGAAAATCAACGTCTCGCCACTCTACCACTCGGCAAAAGTCATCCAGCCTTTCTTCGCGCAGCAACACCACGGCGTCTTCGTCAACATCTCCTCCATCTCCGCTGCTCGGCCTCGACCGCATCTAGTCTGGTACGCGGGCTCGAAGGGCGCCGTATCGGCCATCACGAAAGGTCTTGCGGCGGAGTTCGCGTCCGTCGGAGTGAGGTGCAATGCGATTTGTCCCGTGGTGGCGGAGACGGGGATGGTGGCTTCGGTGTTGGGTGGCGAGGACACGGTGGAGGGGAGGGCGGGTCTGACCAAGGGGATTCCGTTGGGGAGGTTTGCGACGCCGAGGGATATTGGGAATGCGGCTTGCTTTTTGGCGAGTGATGAGGCTTCTTTCATTACGGGCATTGATATGCCTGTCGACGGCGGACGGGCGCTGCAGTGATACTGGAAGTCGTGTACGATTGCTGTGCAATGGGGTATGTTCGGTCCTGTCAGCGCTGAACAAAACGCCATCCTTTCATCGTCCAGGGTTGTGCTAGTAATCAGTGAACAGCCTCGTCTCTAATCCAGGTCTCACTATACCTCCCGTTTCAGATCCTGACGAAGGACTACCACCGTACTCGACACTCTCGTGACCTTCTTTGACGATCCAGACGCCTCCACTCGTGCCCAGCCGGCTCGCACCCGCCTCGAGCATCTTCGTCGCATCCTCAATCGTCCTGATCCCTCCTGACGCCTTGACCTGCATCTTCCTCCCACTCGCATTACCAACGGCCAGTTTCTCACAACACGCGGCCATCAGACGGACATCCTGCTCCGTCGCCCCATGGCCGTTGAATCCGGTTGACGTCTTCACGAAATCAAAGTTCGCCGCAACGGCCATCGCGCAAGCCGCGACGATTTGCGATGGGTCCAGTTGGGAGGTCTCCAGTATGAGCTTGAGGAGCGTGGGACGCGCGGCCTGGAGTCTGAGCGCTGCCAGCTCCTGATAGACGGAGGTGTAGTCACTGGCTATCAGCTTGGGGTAGTTCAGGACGATGTCGAGCTCTTCTGCTCCGGCGTCCAGACTCTCTTTCGTCTCGCTGTGAAGGAAGGGGGTTAGTTGGTGGTACAGTATAGAATGAGGGCCACTGGAGGTGCAGTCACTCTACCTTATCTTGACAAGAAGGTCCTGTGTGCCTTCGTGAAAGCCAACGACAGCGGCGACCTTGACATCGCTGCCCTTCAACGCCGTCACGCTCCGGGCAACCCACTGTGGTCGAACACACACCGTCTACAATCGCTCATTGTCAGCATTCCTCTGATGATGAGCATAGTATTGAAGCCCACTCACAGCGAACCCATGTACCCTCGCCTCAGCGCACAACGCATCGATCTGCACTGCTGTGGTCTCAAGCTTCAACAACGTATGATCGATCGTCCTCGCAAAAACCGCACTGCCAATCGCCGGACGCGGATATGGCGTTGTATGATGATGAGACTCCACGACGTCGCGCTCGACTTCAGCGATGAAACGCGCCCACTCCGTGTTCGTGTACCGCGTCGTCATTCCTGACGAGAGTGGAACGCTGGGGGAAGAACGCGCGAACACCTGGTCCTACCGCATAACACGATGATGATGATGACGAAGGAAGAACAGAAGGTTGCCGACTTGCCGTTTCACCTTCACCTCAGCATCGGGAGAAATGCCCGAGCGCAAAGGTATGGAACGGGAGGTGTGCTGTATTCTTAAGGGGTAACGAATCCGAATGATCACCATATACTGACGCAACCAGACCTCATCCCTGATTTACCAAAGGCGAGCACGGGTAAGAAAGAATCGCCACCTTGATCCTGTGATTCAAGACCCAGCTCCAAACTCGCCATAGCGAAGGTTCGATGTAGAACAAAGACTCACGGCGCAGCTTCCAGCTAGAGCAAGCCTGAGTCGCGTCTAGTTCCTGTCGCAGAGCGTGCGAGCCGTACAACTCGGACTTTCGGAGTAGGGCACAAGCTAGATACGACGGGAGAGGTAATGGAATCTACTTGACAAGCAATCGTCCTCTAGGTTATCGTCCCCAGTCGAGACAGCGAGGTCTTGGGTTTGATGTAAAGTTACCTAGGTAGCTAGGTAGGTACGGATGGCCCACACGTACGACCATTTTATGGAAGCTCGTACTCCGACAGCGATCAGGGGACAACAATCACAAACGATGAACGAACACGCGATGCTTTTGACGTTTCTTGTGATTGCCGCTGTAATACAACAAACTCGCCAGCAAAGGGGTAGGATTCCTCGATGGGTCAACCCGGATCCTCACCCTGATGCAAAACCATGCAGAGCTCGCCGGGATATCATGCCACCTCACCTCTCTCACTTATGCGCGCGCAATGGACCACTAATCCCCCCGAACTCCACTGAAGAACCTTGGCGTTGGTGGCACACCCTTGCACTCGCATGGCATGTCTTCATTCGTATCTCAGACACGAGCGAACCTCGATATCTGATTTGGCTGGCCGGCCCCTGGCTGTTCCGTCCTCATCTTAATCATCGTGTGACACAACAGCCAAGTTGCTCCCGCCATCCATCCTGCCATTCCCAAAGCAAGCATCTACTTCCTCCGGAACGAGCAGCCCTCGGTCAGTCTCGCCTTGCCACCGGTGGGCTGGCAAAGGACCTGCGAGCAGCCGGCGCAGACGACGACAGTTTGTGCGTGTGAGAAGACGGTCGTGATGGTGAAGCAGCCGGGGCACTTGACGTCCATGAAGAAGGATCGGGGACCGGGGACGAGGGTCTGAGAAGATAGTGTCAGGACTCAATCCAGATCGCCTCTTTTTGAGATGGTTTTCGATGCCGTACCTTCAACTTGTGCTTGCGGGCCTCGGCCTGCGGGGTTGGGTTGAGGAGATCAACGGCGAGAACCTGGTGATTGATGTATTAGCACTGTGTTCATGGGAAAACACAACAGAGGTCGTCGGGAGATATCCAAGAGCGAGCAGCGCCTTGAAGATGGCAATCGAGCGCCATTCACCGCTCGAGTGCTTCTTCCAAGCGCTGCTCGCCACCGCCGGTTTCCAAAAGGGCTGAGACGTACCATGTTGGCGGTATTGGTATGTGGTGTGCTGTATGAGACGTGATTCGGACTCGCGTTGATGGGATCTCTGTTATTTGATCGATGCCGTGGACGTCCAGGTGATGAGAGAGAGGAGTGGAGGTGGTAGTGAAAGAGGAGCGGAGTCAATGATCAAATTCGATTTCCGTGCGGAACCCACAGCTGGCGTGTGGTCTGTGCACGCCAAGATTCTTCATGCCCCTTTGAGATCTTTGAACCTCAAGAGTCAAGATACTCATGTTTGACAGACAAGAAAGGGGATGAGAAAATGGTAGCAATTTGCATGGATTCACGATGTGTCCAGCGAGGACGGCACGCTATCCTCTACATCTCTTCGACATTTCACTGAATCACTACGTCTCCAACAGTCTACCACCACGCTCGTAGGGACTTGCGCCTCCTGACAGCGTTGACTCCCACATCAGACATGGGCATTCGACTGGTGTAGTTACTAAAGCTATGTCATGTAGCTAATGCTATGTTAACTTATGTCGAAAACGATACCACAGCAATAAACCAGAGAGAAAAAGGACGTCGAGGGCTCACAAAGGCCCGCACAGTAGAGTCGCCCCTGAGCGAAGCAAGCACATCCATCATCCGATCACGCTGTTCGCCGACGCTGTCAATGCTTCCACCAGAGCCCGCATAGAAACAAGCATCCGACTCTCAGGGTCATCGTCGAATGAAACCCAGCACTCACGTGCGTGTGTGGGTGTCGCACTCTGTGATGTTTTGGATCGCCGGTCATGGACCTGCGCGGTTTCGGCGTGAGAAGCAGATTAAACAGTGCCTTGTGTGAGGGCCCGACGACCTTCAGATAAATATATCATGCCGCGCGAAGATATCTGATGCTGGAAGGTTATCGGTTTCTGCTTGCTGTAAGGTACCCTGAGGTGATAAATCTTTGGTTGGCGTTCGAGCCGGGTCGTTAAGGTCGTTGCCCCCGGAAGGGTGTGTCTGGAAAGGAGCGCGCAGGTACGGTGCGATGTGTATTTACGATCGGGCTATAGCAGCGTACGCCTGTTGCTATCGTGTGAGGCGTATGGTGCACCGGCGGTCCTGGGGTCCCGAGCAATACCGCGCGCGATGGTGCTCACTGCTCAGCCGGTGATCGCAGCCTACTGGTCACCCGCCGTTCTTGTACCGCGAGCTTTTGCTACTCGTGGTGACGTATTCGTCGTCGGGACGCCATTCCTCGGGTTGAAAGTCTGGATTGAGGAAGTGTGCGGTGTTGAAGTGGGAGCTATCAACCGTTAGCAAGACTCGCGTGCTTGAAAAGGATGGGGTAGGGGATTGACCGACTTTCTGAAGATCGATGTCTGCAACGGTAAGTGCAAGGGCGCCTGGGCAAAGTCCCTTGTCATCTCGTACTCGAATCGAGAACGCCTGAAGGGGCTGCTGGTAAGCTGGTGCGGGAAGTTCGACTGGGCAAGTATGCCATGTGGCGCAGTCCGTACTGCCATCTCCTGCGGCAATTGAATCGGGGGTGCTACGAGGTGGCTTGGTGTAGCCGGTATGTAAACCGGCTGGGTCTGGAGCTGAAGTTGCGGCTGAGCGGTGGAGACGGCAGGTGCTGGTAGTGGTTGGGTGCACTGCTGGACCGTAGTGGAGGCAGGGAAGAAGTCGGAACCATAGCTCGCGTTCGAAGCCCAAGCTTGCTGAGGAGTGGCATACGACATGCCCGGGATCATGGTCATGAAGTCTGAGACACCCAAATCATACACCGGCTCCTGGTGTGTGACACTGGAGTACTGCAGGTAGGTCGGCACAACCATCGGCTGAACAGGGAGGTCTTCGGCCTTGTAGAGGATGTCGTAGTGACCCGGTCTGTACAGCAGCCTGATGGTACCGATGGTGTAACCTCCTGGATTGACAGGATCGAAGCGATGCATGTTGACCTCGCTGCCCTCGGTGCGATCCAAGTAGTGCACCTCGAGTGCGATGCCGGCTGGAGAGAGGAAGACGTCTTTCAGCGCACTCAGGCTCACGTTGTCGATCTCACTGCTCGTAGGCATCACATGCGCCTCGCAGTAGCTGTCGACGGTCTGTCCGAGCAACCATGGTGCATAGTCGCCCGGTCGCGTCTTCATCCACGCGGAGGTGAGTATCTGAACAACGGTTAGTCACTGGGTTCTGGCTGTCGCATGCAACAGGCGAGCGTACCCTGAGATATGTGATGAAGCAATTCTGGATGGTTTCGTCGTTGAAGTTTTCATGAAGCACACTGTCGGCGTTGCCAGCCTGGACGGCGTTCGCGATCTCCCTGAATAGGCTGAACGCTTCGTCCGTGAAGTCTTCGTAAAGGTATGGCTCGTAGCCAGCCGCGTTCAACACGTTCGACAAAGACCGCAAACGCGTCTCTTCTTCGAGGAATTTGTTGCCATCACCTAGGTGAATTAGTGCTTCGAAATAACCGAACCCGATTGCTAGTCGATGTTAGTCGTTCGTCTCCCTGTCACTTTGTCATCGACATAGTGGGCCCTTACCTCGCCAACCACATCTTCCGTCACCACGAACTGTGCGGTATTGTGAGAACTTCTGAGGCAGGGCCTAGAAAGATGCAAGTCAGTCTTGGACTCCACGCCATGGTTCACTTCACGGTCGGCATTATCTTACCGCGGTCTTCGCTTGGAAAACAGGATCAGCCGAAGCGTACTCGGTCGTGATGGCGGTGCTGGGCGCCCGTGAACCGACAAGCGGTCCCTGTTGGAGATCACTGTCAGCGCGCGATCACATCGTTGTCGACAAGGAACCTTACCGTCGCTTCAGGCTCGTACTCGTTGCTCAGCTTCTGCAGCTCAGCCAACTCGTCCTCTGGCGTCTGCTGGTACGTCATGGTGACCTGCTGCTGTCGGGTGGTGCGCCGAGTCTGACGGCGCGTGCGAAGTGGCAACGCCGATGTTTGATGGTCGTGGCGGAAGTTGGGGGTCTGGTAGCCCGCCGTCGCTAGCGAGAGGCGTTGGTCGATTGGCGACTGTTGTTGTTGCTGCAAGGGCAATTGCAGCGGTCGATAACCCAATGAAGCGAACCCTGGATCATGGTATTGCTGTAGTTGTTGTGATTGCTGATCGGCGGGATGGTGGTGCACAGCGTGCGAACCGCCATACGCGTGATGGGGTTGATGATAGTAATGCGATGCGGTAGCGACGGGTTGACGGTTCATCATTTTCCGCGTCCACAAAATCGTTCGCTAGCAGCCCGGCCTAAGGCACCAAGGCAGGTGAAGCGGGGCTTTTCCTCCCTTTTGCGACGCGTCGCAAACGTGAATGAGCGTTTCCTTTCGCCGTGGACGACACCTGCGATGCCTTGGATGACTGACCGTCTTGCCTTGCTGAACTGCGGTGATCGGGCCCAGTGGTTGGTAAGTAAGATGCGATTGGAACGAAGGACCAGTATCGGCGGTGCGCAGCCTGAAGTGGTAGTCTCCCTTCAGGAAGGACGGCTGGCGCAATGCCGCATGTATACACTCCGATCGGAGTAAAGGCCAGTAAGAAGCTCAGGTCAGATCCGGCGTAGATTGGGGATCGAAAGCACTGATGAGCGATATGTGGCAGTTGGGAGCAGCGGCCAGCAAGGCGAACACAGTGGCAAAGCCAGGACTCCGAGCAGCAGCAGAAAGGGCAGATGGACTTTAGGAGCAGAAAGCAAAATCAAGTCGACTCCGTTGCCGTTCGTATTCTCACCCCGAGTCAATCAAGGACCCGGCGCGAGACAGGACAGGACAGGCCAGAGTCACAGGACAGCCCAACAAGCCGGCTATCTGCCTCTGTACCCGGCTACTTCGGAGAGCTCGGATTAGCTTTCTTGTCCCCCCTGCAGGGGAGAGGGGGCGGCGTGGGACGAAACAAAGGGTGGGTTCGATCGGGGG
>Ga0058704_10000174_pt1 | contig 35395 bp, 43 predicted proteins | sample AgamicMgSfe_FD_71363 | JGI IMG/M metagenome (GOLD analysis project Ga0058704, IMG submission 71363) | Agave microbial communities from Guanajuato, Mexico - Mg.Sf.e | ecosystem: Host-associated > Plants > Phyllosphere > Phylloplane/Leaf | place: Guanajuato, Mexico | collected 2012-05-30
CTTCATAACCCCACCCGACGAAAAACCCGAACCCCATCAACAACAACATCAACCCTCCAAACGCCCCAAACGCCCCACCTTAGCACCCCTGCACAGCGTCACCAGCACCCTCAGCGTCCTCAACCCCTTCCGCACACGCTCGACCGACGCGCGCCGAGACGAAGCCAACAACGACGACGACGACGACGCGCGGCCCTCGGTCTCTTCCAGCGCGTCGACGACGCCTCGGCGGCTTTCCAGACGCGATACCGCCTTCTCCGACCCCTTCTATCTCGACCGCGCGAGTTGGCTGAGTCTTCGAGGCCAGTCGGGGGATGGGATGAAGCAGCAGGAGCAGCAGCAGGAGCAGCAGCAGCGGCGGCAGGGACCGGGGTGGACGGTTTACGAAGGGACGTGAAGTGTGAGAAGCAATTGTTCCGTACAAGCGTGGAGGATTTCCTGTTGTGTCGTGTCCACGGTACCGAGCGCAAAGGCGTTTCGGGAAAGCAAGGTTCTCGCTGGGTGGTTTCAATGAGGATGACTTATGATTGAACGGGATGAGAACCATATGATACTGTTGTTTTTTTCTCTTGGTTCTTGCTTTTCTTCTTGACAGATATATATATCGACACTCAAGAAGATCTGAAGCTATCAGAGGATGGCCCCTCTCTTGCTTCTGCCTTTTTATACGACACATTGTGATCTTTAGCAGGAGTGCGTCGTTTACCGAGCCATGCCCGAAAGGATTTGCCGGCGAGTCTCGGCAACACCTCCCAGGTATCGACGCCGACCGACGACGGCGTCAAATGTATCAGCCCACCGTTGAGCCATGTGTGGTTGGTACGCACGAGGTTGACGGCCCGACGCCACTTCATTCCATCAGAACCATACGACCCGTTCCTACTTCGCCTCCGCAATGGCTTGCAGCCGCCCCGAAGTCCATCATTAGCACCCAGCACCCCGAGAGCCGAGCACACGATGCCCGGGAAAAGTCGCCCACCGCGCCCACCTCACTGCTTGCGCCGGATTGCGTGACCCAAAAAAAGTTTTTTTTTCAGCCACCCTTTCTAGGTGCCGCAGCGGACGCAGCCGCTTTTCGCTCTTGCTCCGCCCTCGACTGCAATTTCTTCCTCTCGCCTTCCAGTACCTTCTTCACTCGGGTGAGGACCTCTTGTTTGTCCTTGGCGCACTTGCAGGTCTCGGGGAGGTAGGGCGGGGCGATGATGACGGCGTCGTGGACGATCATTTCTTGGTTGTGCCAGCGGACGGGCAGGTTACTGTGGGTATTGCCTCGTCAGTTGACAACGTCCCTGCGAGCCTTACGTAGTGTGTCGGACAAACATACATCTTCCTCATCGCGTCGAACAAGGCCTGTGCCTCGTCCGTCACGCCCTTGCCTCGGTTCTGCTCCTCTTCCATGAGCTTCCTGACCCGCTCGTCCTCGCGTTGCTGCAGGCGTTTCGCGTCCACGGGGCCGATGGCCGGTTGTGCGTGGGCGAAATCGCTTTCGCCGCTTTCTGCTATTGCGGCTGCGGCTGCGCTCGCTAGCGCCAACAATTGGAAGGACTGGATGCGAGAGATGGGGATGATGTGGTAGTCGCCCGGCTGAGCGGCGGCATTGGTCGCCGGGTTCGGCGGCGGGCTACGGGTGTTGATCGCGACGACGTTCAGGATGGGACACGCCGTGAAGAGCGTGCCTTCGTAGTCGTGCGAGTGCGGCGCCGCGGTGGTGAGCTTGATGCTGTCCGTAGGAACACCCATTAGAACCCTGTTCTCTTCGTAACATAGGTTCGATCAGGCCAACTCACCGCGCCCCGAGAGCCCTCCCAAGCACCTCGAGTGTATCCACCATGGGCTGAGCAGCCGTCGTGCTCGCGGTCTTGGGCGTCGCGACCTTGCCAGCGACATTGTTGCGCTTGTACTCCGCCATTTCCACGCTGTCTGTGTCTCCTATAGCCACGCTACAGTATACGCCTTACTCTCCTAACATGCGCGCTCGCTTTGCACCAAACCCCTGAACGGCGCCGTCGTGATCAGAGCCCTATCGGCGCATAGGTCCTGCGAAGTTCCCCCTCTGCTCCCGGACAAGCAGCAAGGAGCGACGGGGAAAATGAACGAACGACAAATGGGGGTCCACACGGGAGGAAGGTGAGGAGAGAAAGGCGTTGGTGTAACCCAGGACACCAGCGCACAAAAGCTGGTCGTGTGATTGTTTGTGTGGCTGAGGAGGCGGATATATGTCGGTCGTTTGACCGTTTGGAGGTTGGACGAATGTCTTGGGCACGGACCAGCGGTTCAACCCTTCGTTGTGCCATTCGTATCAACCTGAACAAACACCAGACGACACGACAATTCTGATACAGCGCCTACATATGTACGGATGATTGCACGTTTAGCAGTGGAAAGTGCGATGGTTGCCCATGTGAACGAGCGGCATTGCTGGTCGCACTCCCTTACTTAAAGCGGATGTCGAGAGAGCAGAGAAGCACGTCGCCTCGAGAACGACTCATGAACACGATTGCCAACCTTTCTGAACAAGAACAAACGGATGGTGTAGCGGACCAGCAGGACAGCCCCAAGTCTAGCGTATCTGTTTCTAAATCATTTATGTCTATCTTCTATAGTTTCATTCTTCCTCCTTTCTACCGACACTACATCACCCCCAAAACCGCAACCCCAGCAACACCACCAACAACCCACCTCGCAGCCGTGGCCATCGCTCCAGAACCAGAACTCGTCGAACTCGCCGACGCAGTCGAGACGGCCGTGAGTACATTCGACAACCTCTGCGCACCCGCCGTGACGGTGACAGGCACGTAATTCAACTGGCCGCCCGCGAGCGTCGAGAGCGAAGACAGGGGTCCCAGACCTGGGACGCTGCTGGCGCCGGTGCACACAACCTGGCTGGCGCGCGTGCCGCCGGCGAGCGCGCAGTTGATGGTCGTGGGGCCTTTGGAGGGTGAGGCGGAGTTGCTGTTTTGATTCGGGTCAGCGAAGTTTCGTTGACGTTGTTCCGGGACGGTGAGAGCTGGACTTACGTGTTACCCATGGTGTAAATCAGCGTACTCTCGCCCTCGGTGATGGTGACGGACGCGCTGTCCGGGCACGTGCTCGATGAACCGTACAAACAGGCTAGGCCGTAGACGGTCGAATCGGGCGCTGCTGTTACGATCGAGGCCGCGATGTTGCCCAGGTTGCTGATTGGGAGGAAGATGGTCTTGGTGGTGGCCGTGCCGGACGATGCATTGCTCGACGATCCTGGGACGGCGGAGGCGAGGGCAGACGTGGTGGCGGTGGCGTCGTTTGTTGATTGAGCGAGGGCGTGATAGGCCAGTGCGGCCAGGGTGAACAAGGTCCTCATCATTGTGTTACTGTCAAAGGTGTGGAAGCACTTGGAGTGGTTGCCAAACTGAGATTGTCAAAGTCTCCTCTTTCGAAAGGGTGTGTACATGTATGTTGATAGAGACCACAGGGAAGGGACAAACGCCATAGAAGAGAAAGCACGCACTCTACCTGTCCATACGTAACACCGCCACACTGACAAGTGGAAGTGCGGCCTGCCGGTCATGCTCGACTCGCACAATGCTTTCCAAGCATCAGTGACCACAGCAGAAGGCGCAACTTACTAAAGGTGCCAAGTGGTGAACAATCTCCAAACGACTTCAAGGACATACGCGTTCATTCGGCTCGCTCGGAATCCCCCGGGCCGCGCGGACGCCACTTTGTGGTCACGTGCGTACGTGGTTTTACAACACTCGACTTTCATGGGTTTTACGAGTACTGGTAGTCAGGCTACATGAGCAACTTCCCATGACCATGATGTATGGACACGATGTGCTGCTGTTAGACTAGAGGCTCAGTTCCACAAACCCGAGCGTATTGGATCGGAGGAGGCTGGTGCGATTGTGGACATTGCTGTGAGAGGTCGAGGACGAAAGGGTTTACAAACGTCACGACGCAGAAACAATGCAGGATTGTGCGGATTGACAAAGTTCTTTCCCAGCTAGATACATTCGTCCCTCTATCTAAAATCCCATCAAAGCTTCGTCAAGCCCACATACCGACCTGAACATACCTGTTCTCGTCATCACGCAAGCGAGACGAGAGGTTCCCACGCTTTTCTCTCTCTCTCTAAGCCGTGTACGTCGAAGCCGACACGTTCCCGCCGCGGCCGGTCCAGTTGACGTGGATGTCCTTGCCCTCGGGGTACTTCTCGTTGGCGCACTTGGGCTTGATGCGGAAGGTGTGGGCGCCGAAGTAGTCGCGCTGGGCCTGGAGCATGTTGGCGGGCAGGTCCTCGGTGCGGAAGCCGTCGAAGAAGGAGAGGGCGGTGGAGAAGGCCGGGGTGGGGATGCCGTTCTGGGCGCCGAAGGCGACGACGTCGCGCCAGCCCGCCTGCGCCTTGTCGATGGCGTCGCGGAAGAAGTCGTCGAAGAGCAGGTTCTCGAGGTCCGGGTTGGAGCGGTAGGCCTTGGTGATGTCCTTCAGGAAGACGGAGCGGATGATGCACCCACCGCGCCACATGAGCGCGATCTCGGGCTTCTGGAGCTTCCAGCCGTACTCCTTGGCGGCCTGGAGTAGATGTGTCAGCGCATGTCGTTGGCAAATAAATCTATATTATCGTTGACTCACGTTCTGCATGAGCATGAAACCCTGGGCGTATGAGATGATCTTGGAGGCGTAAAGGGCCTGCTCGAGGTTCTTGAGGAAGGCAGCCTTGTCACCGGTGAACTTCGGCTCCGGGCCACGAAGTTTCTGGCTGGCGCGGGTACGCTCGCCTTTGAGCGAAGAGAGACAACGGGCGAACACGGCCTCACCGATGAGGGTCACGGGCTGACCCATGTCGAGGGCGTTGATGGCAGTCCACTTGCCGGTACCCTTCTGCCCTGCGGAGTCGAGGATCTTCTCGAGAAGAGGGGTGCCATCCTCGTCGTTGAAGTAGAGAATATCACGGGTGATCTCGGTGAGGAAGGAGTCGAGGACGCCATTGTTCCACTCGGCGAAAACGTCACCCATCTCCTTGTTGCTCATGCCGAGACCACGCTTCATCATGTCGTAGGCCTGTGGAATGTTCAGCGGGTCGATCTTGGAACACTCGCAGTGGCCGCGGGGAGATCATACCTCAGAGATGAGCTGCATGTCACCGTACTCGATACCGTTGTGCACCATCTTCACGTAGTGACCAGCACCCTCGTCACCGACCCACTGGCAGCAGGCCTCGCCGTCGGACTTGGCGGAGATGCTCTGGAGCACGTCCTTGACGTATGGCCAGGCCTCCTCGTTACCGCCGGGCATGATGGAGGGACCGTAGCGGGCACCCTCCTCACCACCGGAGACACCGGTACCGATGAAACGGATACCCTTGCCGGCGAGGTACTTGGTGCGGCGGTTGGTGTCCGGGAAATGCGAGTTACCACCGTCGATGATGATGTCGCCCTTCTCGGCGCCCGCGCCAAGCAGCGTCTCGATGAAGTCGTCGACGGGCTTGCCGGCCATGACGAGCATCATCATACGCCTCGGCTTCTTGAGCTTCTGCACGAACTCTTCGATGCTGTGCGCGCCGACAATGCTCTTGCCCTTGGCCTCGTTCTCGAGGAAGCGGTCGACCTTGGCGACGGTGCGGTTGAAGGCGACCACGGTGAAGCCGTGGTCGGCGGCGTTGAGGATCAGGTTCTGGCCCATGACGGCCAGACCGATGAGACCGAAGTCTCCACTGTGCGGAGAAGCTGGTCAGCGGCATGTTGGTCGTTGTAGGTCTTTGTAGTGATGCGGCCAGATTGCGTGTGCTTCACGGGCGTGTAGCAATCCGTTTGAACGGCGGCTTTTCGATCTGCTTCCCGGACAAGGCACGGAGACAAGGCCATGACAGCTCTCTGGTCGTCTTCCATAGCGAACAGAGTTGTGCCAGTGCCCTTAGGTGATGCGGGATCGAATGGGAAAAAGACAAGCTTGACTTACACGGGCTCTCCGGAAGACATGGTGACGGTGCTGGAGGGGGTGAGGTGTTGCGAGATGTCGTGGAGCCTCTGCTGCGATGGGGTAGCAGCGTGATGGGGTGGTAGAGTAGACAGGTTTGGAGGTGATGTGGTTTGGGGGGGAGGAAGATTGGTTGGGAGAGGCAGGTTCATGAAGAGGGACGCCTGGGTAGATTTTTAGGCGCAATGGTGGGGCACGCTGGCTGGGCTGGCTCAAAGTGACAAGTCCGACGGCTTCCACCTTTTCCCCCAGTGGCCCCAAGCACGATGATGATGATGATAATAATGATAATGAGCTGTTCCGTGAGCCGATCCGTCCCTCAATGCAGCAGCGAGACGGTGAGGTGCTTTTGTCAGGTGAAGAACTGGGCAGTATGTACTGTATGTACTCAATTGCCGGCGCGAGAGCGAGGAAGAGGGTAGATTTGTATGTCGTTTTCGACCTTTGGCTCGGTCTGATCATCATTTTGTACTCTCTTCCTCTCATCATTCTCCGTTGCCGACGACGAAGCCCCACTGTCCACTACACCAGCCACGCTCGGACCTGCAAAGACCAGCGCAATGCGGTGAACGATGGCCGTTCATTCATCCACCTCGTTACAGCACGGCTTGGGGGTGATGAAGTGGTCGGACTCGTGTACAATTCAATCCACGTACAAGACTCGATTTGTACGAAGACCGGAGGGTCAATGTGAAGCCAATGTGCGGTCCAAGACACATACGTTGAACACATGGCATCAACTACCTCCACAAACATCGCCTTACAAGGCCAAAAAGTACACATGAGGAAGCACACCGTTCGGGGAATGTCTTTACGAGACTCAACAGTTGCCGAAGCCGGCCGATTGCACGGTTGACCGCTTCGAGCCATACAGTATCCGGCAGTGGCAGCGTACGGTACGCCGTATACTGCGTTGTGACAGCCCGAACGATGCAACGAAAAGAGCAGAGCAAACGACTAGAGCATCACCAGGACCAAAGCGTACATACGTGTCCTGTCATCGCCTTCCTTGACATGTCCGACGGCGGACACGAGAACCCCAAGTAGCACTCAGCAACTGGCAATTCTATACACCATACATTGACAGCCCGATGCCAGATACTACCCATTCTCAACGCGATTCTACGAAAGTTACAATGGGGTCACGCCGTTGTACGATTCGGTCGGTAACTACATGGCAGCGAATGGCGGCAACCGTGTTCATCAACGAATCCGTGGCATATGGCGCCGACTCCTCCATCAGCCCAGCGGCAGCGTATGGGTCCGATCTGTCTATCGACCAGACGGCAGTGAATGGCGCCTACCGTCAGCCGAACTCCGACGACGAAATGGGTAGACAAGCAGTACGGTCACAGCTGGGGCTACGAGGGCGATATGCAGATATTGAGTGTCTGTTTCTGGTGCAAGTCAAGGTCGAGGTTTGAAGGCGGTTCGCGATCGGTTGCAGTTTGGGGTGAAGCTGGTCACGTGGAACTTCATGTGACTTAACCTGTATGAGTCAGCATTGTCATATCCCGGCTTGGTCTGTGCTTCAGTGCTCGTGATGACTCGTGAAGTGATGAGGGTAAACCTGGGACTCAAAACCAGGCGTATTACCCAGATTGGTAAACCGTGCAAGCCTTCTCTAATCAACCGCGAGCAACTACGGAGCACCGACCGATCCCAACCCAACCGCATACGACTACGGAGCAACGCCTGCGACGGCAGGTTCATCCGCCATGGATCGTTCGCAGTATGGTAACGCAGGGTATAGCTACCCACCAGGCTACACCGATCCGTATGCTCAACAACAGCAGCAGCAGTACCAATCGGCTGCGCCCCAGATCCGCAACCCGTTCGCACCGCCAACACCAGCCGCACGCTCGTCGTACGCCGGGCAAAATGCCAACTACGACCCGGAGTACGAGGCCGCGATAGCGCAATGGCAGTCGGCGTACGCTCCAGCGGAAGAGTTGGACAAGGGCAAGAAGGGTGGAAAGGGCGAGAAGGGCGGTAACCCGAACCTCGCTCCGATCGGTGCGCGCGGTCAAGCCGGCGCTCAGGGGGCTGCGGAAGCGGTCGAGGTCAAGCCCAAGGTCGACGAAGAGGGCAAGAAGCAGACCGTGGTGCGCAAGGGCGGCGGGCAGACGTGGGAGGACCAGTCGCTCCTCGAGTGGGACCCGACGCAGTTCCGCATCATGGTCGGCAACCTCGCGGGCGAGGTGACGGACGACTCGCTGGCGAAAGCCTTCGCGGCGTACGGCGTCTCCAAAGCGCGCGTCGTCCGCGACAAGCGCACGACGAAATCGAGGGGTTACGGCTTCGTGTCCTTCCTCGACGGCGAGCAGGGTTTCAAGGCGGCGCGCGAGATGGTGGGGAAGTACATCGGCAGTCACCCCGTCACGATCCAACGCAGCAAGACGGATCTTCGCCCGGTTGTGCACAAGGACAACAGGAACAACCGTAAGAGCCAGCAGAAGAATAAGAACAAGGATAAGGGCGCGAAGGAGGAGGATCCGCTCCGGGCGCACACGGGCGCGCATATTGTGAAGAAGCCGGTGAAGAACGCGGCGGGCATGAAGTTGCTGGGGTGAGCGATGGGCAGTGCTATGGCGTCGTTTTGAGCAGCGTCTTTCGACATGATGAGCGATGAGTGCAAGCCGGGCGGCATGCCCTATCGAGATGAACTTTCGGAAAATAGGAAGGAGATCATGCATCTGGGACTATCACAGTGTACGGCGAGGGTAAGTCGACGGAGCAGACTCTCTCTACGAATGACTATGCTAATTCAAACAAGCGTAAGGCGCACGGGAAATGGTTCGGGGTACTGCAGCGCTCGTGGCGAGGTAGCTACGCTGTTTAGAACCTACTTCATGTAGCATGAGATTACCATGAGTTTTTGGCCCTTCATGACTTCGACTTACGTGCGCCTGCATCAGCTGCTCCCCGCACGAGCGATCTCTCCCCTTGATATGCTTCCTAGGTCCAACGCAATGTCGACACCGCCCACTACGGTCATTTTTTCACGCCTCCACTGGCCGGACTGTTCAATCGCCGCAAGCTTCTGTCTTGCTGCCTGCTACGTGAGGTAAATAGCGCTAGACGGCCTCACTGTCGCTCTCGACTAGCAGGCGCGCATAGAGGCAATTGAAAGATGTACAAGACGTAAATTCAATGATGCAGCCCAAGAAAGACAGACAGAAGCCGACGCACGTATAGAATACCAAATCCCAATCGTATCACGAAGTCAGTGATGAGAGTGACGATTGTTTGCAGTTGAGAACAGGGACCGAAACGAAACGCCTGCGCCACATATATGTATGGGGAACGCCACAATGTGTCAGGAGCTCGTCGCCGTGCTGAATCCCACGCGTACCTTATGCTTCAAAGATCTGTGACTACTCTCTATACAGCACACAGCGAGCAATCATGGCAGACGAAGAAGTCGCCACGAGGGCGCCCGAGAACGATGCATCCGAAGTGAGCGGCATACAGGGCGACACGAAGCCGGACCAAGGCGCGGCGAGTATGGGAGTATGTTGCCCTGTCACAGTACCTCACGTTGTTGAAGCGGCCCAACTAACGCGATCTCAGGAACACTGCACGACCGACAGACCCACACGTAATCCTTCCATTCACCCACCCAGAGCGGCACACAGGCAAGGAAACAGGCTGACCAGCTTGTAGCGGCTGGCGAGTCCCCAACAGGCGTATGCAAGGCCTTCGCTCCTGCATTGAAACACAGTCCAGCCCGCTGAGCAGGTCGCAGGAGATGACCAAATTCAATGACATCGAAGCCTATGTCACCAAGCCAGCCGACTACCCTCATTCGCCCTGCAAGCTCCTGCTGCTTCTGACCGGCGGTACTGGCGTTCACAGCACCAACAACCAGCTGCAAGCGGACAAGTATGCGGGCGAGGGTTTCCTGGTCGTCATGCCAGACCAGTATGTGTTCGGAACGAATGACGGGTTGGATAGAACGCACCTGCTCATACTAGTTTCAGGTTCGCCGGCGACCCGGCTCCGACTACGACAACCTCTACTCAACCCGCCGAAGAGCACCCTTCCCTCATCGAGCAAGTCAAGCTCGGCGTCGCCTCGGTGGCCAAGTCCTTCACCATCGACATGTGGCTCGCCCGGCACACGCCGGAGAAAGTCCTGCCCCTCCTCCACCGAGTCATCGACTCCGTCAAGGAAGAATTCGCCGACGCGGTCGCGAACGGAGGCGGCCTCTACGCCGTGGGGTACTGCTTCGGCGCGAGATACGTCCTGCTGCTGGGCAGCGACTTGCACGCGGACGTGGCGCAAGGCCAGCGCGCGCCCGAGGCCGAGGCGGAGGAGGGCATGCGGAAACAAGGGCCGCAGATCAAGTGCGGGGCCATCGCGCACGGGACGCAGGTTGACGCGAAGGACATGGCGGGCGTCAGCGTGCCGATGTGTGTCGTCGCCGTCGAGGACGACCCGCTGTTCCCGAATCAGGTGCGGGACGAGGGGAAGAAGGCATTGGAGAAGAAGGGCTTGAAGCATGAGATGCATGTCTACCCGGGTGTGCCGCACGGGTTCGCGGTGCTCGGCGACTATGAGGATGGCAAGATTGTGGAGAAGCAGAAGGAGGCGTTTGGGCAGATGCTGGGTTGGGTGAAGCAACACTAGAAGTTGCATTGCTAAGGCAATGGGTCCAGAGTTGGTTGCAAGATACCTTGTTATGACATTGATGATAAACAGACTCTCGTTGCCTTTAGAGCGGCTATAGTATCCCCTCCACGTGCGCCATGCGTCATGCGCCATACGCCATACGCCATCAGTACTACCCCCTTGTACGCCTTGAACGATCAGATCAACTCCACGTCCCCCTTAGTCACAGCCTCATCAACACTACTCCACCTCAACACCCACACATCTCCCCGTTTCAACTCCACATCCCCCACGCCAGCCTCTCCTTGTATCTCCACCGTCCCGGCATCCCTCAACACCCTGCAAAAGACCGCCGTGTCCTCATCCGGCTTGTCCACCATACTGACCCCGCCCGCCGTATCGTCCATCTTCTGCAGCGCGGTGGGGAACGATGCAAGAAAACTCGCTTGGTAGTGGGATGACAGCAGTGCCTGGTGGGATTGTAGATATTGTTGCTCCAGATGAGATAGCAAGACTGGGTCGGACAGCGCGAGTCGGCGGTGATGGAGCGGGTACTTGTCGATCTGTATCCGATCAAGCCAGGTCAACAATCTTAACAACGACCCGATGCAAGAAGAAAGGAGGATCAAATACCTTCGCGATCCGTGCCCGGAGGAAACTCCGAACCAGGAATTTGAATCTCTCCAGCTCCGTTTGGAGGACCACGAGCGTGAAGTTGGATTTCGGGTCCATGGTCCCGGTCATTTCCTCGATCGTTTCTATCTACACTGAGAAGGGGGCGCGGTCAGCATTCCCACCCCGATTGAAGACAAGACACATCGACGTCCACTCTACTTACTTGCTTCTTCACCCGTTCCATCACGCGCTCAACCAGCTCCACTGGGTACGGCAGCAGCCTGGGTGAGGTGCGCTCGTTCACCCATGCTCTTGTGATGGCCTGCAGGTCGAGAGTGGCTTGTGGGATTGGAGGTGCGGAGACCGAGGCGAGGATGTCGGAGATGTCCTCGTCCATCCTGTCTTTTTGGTTTTGCGCGTTGTGCAGTTTCACGTGCTAGGGTGGGGGGGCCGTGAAGTGGGATGTCGTTTGCGTGCACGGTCCACCGCGTTGGATACATCGTACTGACCACAGTCCCTGACTCTACAACCATATTACGAACGATGAGGCCGGTCCGTAACACCGAGCGTCACTTCTATCTGCGTAGAGCCTGCACTCTTGCAGGTACGAGTGCGAGACTCATGGGGCGATCCAATGCAACATACTGCTCGACACCCGCTGCCGCTACACCAGTAGCACCATGTCAAGTGGGCAGGCAAAATCCCATAGACGATACGACCGATCACTTCAAGGCGGCGGAAAGATGGACGGAGAGGCGGAAGAGCAACAGTATGACTTCTTACACTGCTCAAACGTACGCCCATGTACGCGAAGCAGAAAAGGTGCCTGGACATCTCTCGCCACATGGGCACCAGCAGTCCGGCAAGCATCACTTGTGCTTTTCTTGGTCCTCCTTCATGCCTTGCATCACCCAATTCGAATGATGTTTCGCATACTCCTCCTCACCCTCCTTCGTCTTCATCGCTTCCTTCATCTCGAACTTGTCGGGTACGTTCACGCCCTTCTCAACCGCAGGTCGCTGCTGGATTGTTTCAAGCCTGTCGGATTGTCAGCGAGTTACTCTCTTCCTCATGCTCGCGAGGTGAAAGTGTACGGGAGCGAAGACGTCAACAGACGCAAGACTCACCACTTCTGCACTTCCGGGAAGGGTTGCGTTGGCAGACCCGCCCATTCCGCCCAGTTGACCCAGGAAAAGCAACAGAGATCCGCGATCGTGTACTTTCCTCCCACGAGCCACAGTCCCTGACCCGCGGCTTGCTGCGACTTCAGACGGTCATTGAGGACTTGGTACAGACGTTTGCCCTCGGTTTGATAGCGATTGATCGCATAGTCAATCTTCTCCGGGGCGTAGCGGTAAAAGTGGTTCGCTGCTCATTTGCCTTTGTGTCAGCATTCAAGGGGGCCCAGCGTCTGCCCTTGATCGTGATGAATGGGGGGTGGTGGTGGTGATCGGACCTTGACCTTGCATCGGCCCAATGCCCGACTGCATCCACACCAACCATTCCACCGTCTCCCAGTACTCGTCGCTGTCGTACGGGAAAGAGATGGTGTGGTCCTTGTCGTACTTCTCGCAGAGGTAGAGCTGGATCGATGCACCTTCAAACACCCGTTTGGCCTTGCCGGAAGTTTTGTCGACGATGGCTGGGATGCGGCCGTTTGCTATTTGGGTATTCAGTGCATTTGAAACGGATCGAATATTCAGTACTCATCTTATCATGCGGTTGTCCTAATGCTTCTCGGGGCGATACCGAGGAATCTGATACAAAAGGTGGGAAACGTACGATTGATCTTCAGAAACCATTCTTCCTTCTGCACGTTCTTCGCAATATCGATCTTGTGGACATTGTACTTCAGGCCCAACTCCTCGAGCGTGCAGCTAATCTTCTGACCGTTCGGTGTGCCAGCCGTGTACCTACAATCATGGCGTATCATGTCAACGACTTTGTGTCAGGCCGCCAGAAGCGGATGCTACAGGGATGGCAGGCGTGACTGACAAGTCGATTTCAGTTTGAGGAGGCATGTTGGCACTGTGATCAGTTGAATGGCAATGCGGCCGTTTGAAAACAGGTAGTGTATGTAGTCAGACTTGTGTGAAGTGTCGGAACGATCCTAGATAGATGCAACATTCATCATGTGTCACTGTGTACCCACCTGTACATCACGTCGATGCGGCTGGGCTGTCAGGTATCGACGTCACAGGGTCAACACTCATACATGCAGGTGTACATGTAGGGAGACCGACATTAACATTGACCAGTGTCTCTTCGCGAGTGATGCAGAACACGACAGTTACCTGAATTGAAGTACACAAGTCACCTCACTGAGGACGCATTTGCTTGGTATAGCTACATCCCAGCCCGCAGCCGTGCGCTATGACGGCAATATCCCTTCACTCTCGCGAGCAAATGCATCGTAACATTGTTGTACATATCGCTCGTAACATTGAGCGTTCTTGAATCCAGTCCAGTCTTAGGCTGTGCGCTGTCAGAACGTCCCGAGCACCGCAATGCTTTGGTACGTCCGTCTTCTCTTTTTTCTTCCGGACCGTATCCAACATGCCTCCATACCTTCACCTCAGCACACAGAAAGATGACTCCAATCATCTGTTCCTACACAGCGGTGTCCATCTGCTGCGCCGCAGCCTGCTGACTCTGCGTCTCCCCGTTCTGCTGACCTGGTAGAATCAATTCCTCCTCCTGCCCTTCGTTGTTCTTCAGCCCCGCGAACCGATCAGACTTCGAGTTTCCTTCCCCACCTTCACTCGTCGGCGCGCCGTCTGCAGGCGTCCATACCTTGTCCTCGAACTTGCCCCTCTTCTGGCCCTCTGCGTGCTTGAAGGGACAGTCCGGTCTCGTGCAGGGGTTGTAGCGGCACGGGATCGTGCTATGCGCATACTGGCAGCCGGGTACGCTGCAGTCTGCACCGTTGCGGCAGGGGCGCGTGTCCGGGTGGCGGAACGGACACATCGACCCTGCGGTGCAGTTGGGGTAGAATTTGCAGTCTGCATCGATCTTTCCGTTCGCGGAGTAAGGGGCGGACGCGGCACCACCTGATCCGGTATGGCGCATGGCGGGTGATGGATGCCGTGCCGTGCACTTGATATTGGTGCATGCAATGCCGTGTGAACAGGTATCTGACATGTCGACTGTGACGCCCGGCCGCGTGTTGGCGGGGGATTGATGGGCAAAAGGGCAAGATGCGTTAGTGCAGCTGAAGTTGAACTTGCACATCGTGTCGAAGGGCGTGCCCTTCTTGTCGCCTGACGCCGAGTCGACTTCCATGTTGGAATCCCCGTTCTGCTGCTGCTCTCTCTGTTGCTGCCGATGTCGCCCCCCGCGCGCATCGAACGTGCTTTTGCCACCTCTACCACCTCTATGCCCGCTGAAATTTTGCTGAGGGCCCGTGTTCGGCATTTGGCCGTTTTGCATCATGTTCGCCATCATCGTGGCCTGCATTTCCATCATTTGCATAAAAGCCATCTGCTGCGACGGGTCGAGTTGGTTTAGTGGGCCGTTGGCCTGCTGCGCCATTGGATTCATAGCACCCGCTTGTCCTCCACCCCGACCGTTCATCATTCTTTGCATACCGTTCGTCAAGGTTTGCTGTGGGTTGCGCGGTCCACGCGGGGCTCGGCCGTTGTGTGCATCGATTCGGCCTGCGCCGGATGCTGCGCCTTTGATCCTTCGTAACGGGTCGTCCTGGGTGCGGTCCATCTGTCTGTTCATCTGGCCGAGCATTCGCCCACCTCGACCTCGGCCAACGGCAGATCCATTGCGCATCGCTTTCGGGCCGCTCGGTCTGTCGAGTGTGAGGTTAGTCTATGTGAGCATGACATCCGACTGGACAGCGACAAAGAGCCGGAACTCGACGATGCGCAACGCATTCTCTCATGCGGTCGTGGATAAACTTACACTCCATCCGCCGGTGCTGCGGCCACATCACCCATCTCCGAATCTTGCACCAAGTGTGTCGACATTGGCGCGCTGCCTTGCTGCTGTTGGCCGACAATGGTCGCCTCGAGAGGCGCTTGTTGTTCTGGTTCTTGTTGCTGAGAGCCTCCCAGTGTCTGGAGTTGCTCGAACAGCCAGCGCGTGAACTCTACGACACTTGGGTCATCCTCGCCGATACCCAACAACTCACCACCCATCTCTGATTGCACGGCCTGCATGTCCTTGCCGTTCACCAGCATCATTGTCACGTACTCCGACAGCGTCGTGTCGTTCTCCTCCGCCGCCCACGTATTCTCGATCAGCTTCGCTTGGACAGCGCTCTGGATGGCTTGTGCCAGCGCGCCGCCCTCCTCCACCATAATGCTGGCCATTCTGAGATGCGCGTGCGTTGCACGAAGTCGCGACGGGTGGGAAGATGATCGAGCCGCTCGCGGGAAGTATGATAGTACCTGTGAGCGTTGGTTGTGTCACGCGCGTCGGGTCCTTTGCCTGGCGTCAGACGGGCTCGCTGATGTGAGCGTAGAGGTCTGTTTTGAGTGACGGCGTGAAGGGCGAGATTTGGATGATCCGCTGAATGCTTTCTGTGTTTGTGCGAAGTGTTCGTGTGATGAGTTCCAGGTTGTGTAGCGGGCAACGTCTGAGGGAGACGGGAGAGACATGCAGCTGACAAAAACGGAGCTAGATGCGGGCGCCACTTCCGCGCCCTCGTTTCTCGGCTTCGCCCGCCGCTAAGAGAAAGCTTAAGCCGAAGACATGAACTTTTCTGTATACGATGAAAGCATGTGACTGTATGATGAGGGGTAATCATCTGGAGTTGTGGGTTGCATCGTGGCAGCGAAGATGATCGCAAGCACGGATAAGAGATCAGCAGCCGTTCGGCAAATGACTCCGCCGACTCGAGACGACGGAATGGCGGACGAATCGGACGTAGACATCGAGATGGACGGCGATGCGGAGAAAGACGAGACGGAGATGGAGCTCGAAAGGCTGGTGTTTGGAGATAGTATCGCCTTCCGACAAGGTCTGAAAGGTTTCGCGCTGGAAGACGATGAGGAAGGATCCGAAGAGGAAGTGCCGGAAACGAGTGGTTTAGAGGGATTGGATGACGCCGAAGTAGGTCAGGTTTCTCCAGATGTTGGAAGCGGGAAGGAGTACTAACGTATAGCAGCTGTTCTTTACGGACACGGGTGCTGAACGTGGACTTGGGCGAACGGATGGCTCAGCCAACGAGTCAGCGGAAGAAGACGAGGCTCCGGGTACGAGACAGCCTGCCGCATGGGTGGACAGCGACGATGAGCACTTGAAGGTCTCGCTTGCTTCCGCGCCACGGTTGCGCAAGCTCAGGCGAACAGAAGCCGAGGATGTAGTGAATGGCAGAGAGTATGCCAAGCGGCTGCGACATCAATTCGAGCTGCTAAACCCGAGACCGGACTGGGCGCAGCACGCTTTGCAGACACCCGCTCGTAAAAAGCGTAAAGTGTCAGAAGACGCGCGCCCAGATGCAGATGACTTGTCAGGCGGAGACATGGCTGCGGACGAGGATGTGCCATCGGTTGCGCCACTCTCGAAACTTTTACAGACCGCCGAAAGCCTTGTGCGCTCTTCTGGACCGGGTGCAGGCAAGAAGCGCAAGCTAAGTCCAGAAGTTGTCGACATTCAACGCACGAAAGATATAGCGGGCACGCAACCATCGGGCATCACATCACTCTCCTTCCATCCACAGCTTCCGCTGCTACTCTCTTCCGGGCCATCGTCGACATTATACTTACACCATATCTCTCCATCACCTCCCGCGCCGACCCCGAACCCGCTGCTCACGAGCTTGCACATCCGTGGCACGCCTCTTTCAACTACGGCCTTTCATCCTACAGACTCGCGCATCTTCCTCTCCGCTCGCCGACGCTATTTTCACGTCTGGAATCTATCCACAGGGCGCGTAGAGAAGGTCGCGCGCGTATACGGGCAGCAGCACGAGCAGCGGAGTATGGAGAACTTCAAGCTAAGCCCAGACGGGAAGCACATGGCTCTTCTGGGCTCTGCGAGAAAAGGAGGCGGTGTCATCAACATCCTCTCTGCCGCGACACTCCAGTGGACGACGCAGGTAAGGATCGAGAGCCGCGGCGGCATTGCAGACTTTGCTTGGTGGAGAGACGGCAAAGGATTGTGCATAGCAGGCAAAAGCGGCGAGATCACTGAGTGGTCCATCTACTCGCAAAGTCTCGTAGCAAGGTGGCAAGACGAAGGCGCGGTCGGCACGACCACACTCGCCCTAGGAGGCCAACATGAGTTAGTCAAGTCACTCATTGGTACGGATCGCTGGGTCGTGATCGGAAGCAGCTCTGGCATCGTCAACATCTACGACCGCCGCGCTTGGCTCACGGACGCACAAACACCCACAAATCAGCGCTCACAACCCATCCCATTTGAGCCGAAGCCGACAAGGACGTTGGATCACTTGACGACACCAATATCGCATCTCCACTTCAGCCCGGACGGACAAGTGCTAGCGGTGGCCAGTAAGTGGAAGAGGGACGCAATGAGATTGGTGCATCTGCCGAGTTGTACGGTTTTCAAGAATTGGCCGACGGCGAGCACGCCCCTGGGAAGGATTACGGGGGTGGCATTTGCGGACGGCGGGATTGTGGGCGAGGAGGGGAATGTACATTGTGTGCTCGCGGTAGCGAACGAGCAGGGGAAGATACGGTTGTGGGAGATTAGGTGATCATATTGGTTCTATAACAACGCTGAACGTCTGATCTCTCGTCCGCCAAGCTGTACTCTTCCCATTCGAGATGCTGCTGGGTTGGGACTAGCCATCTCCTAGATTCGGGTCTCTGCTTCGCTGCAATCGAAACTTAGTGGCCGCTCCGTGATCGCGGGGAACCTAAGTGTAACTGTCATAGGCGTGGAAAGTAGCCCACGACATGATTTAGAATGCTGGATAGACGACAGAGTCGAGCTTCATCTCTGGACGCGGCCACCAGGGACGGTGTATAGCGGGTCCTGGACATGCATAGCATAGCACGTGCATCGCCAGCGTGCAGCAAGCGTGACAAGACCGTTCTCACCTTCGTACCCGCCAGTTCATCAATCACCATCGGAACGGAGATGTACCCAGTCGCGTGGATGTAGGTGCCCACAAACGTTGCGGAGATGACCCTGCCGTGGTGACTCAAACTCCCGGCAAGAACCGCAGTAGTGGTTACGAGGATTCAAACCGGAAGCCACACAGAATATGGTTCCCCCTGGTTCGAGCGCAAGAGTAACCTGGAGTGACTTGAAAGTCGCCAACAAGGCACTTCTCAACAATCATGTATGCGCAGCATGCTGCAAATCCTCTGTCCAAGGCTCCCATAGTACAAGGGCTGGTCCAGGAGACGCCAAACGAATGGTGACTTTCCAAAGGGTCGGCTCAGCCGGCAGGTTGCCCCTTCTGCTCACCCTCGGCATCGAAACCTAGACTGTCGAGCTGCCGAATAAGCTCGTTGATCTTGATAACCTTGGCGAATTGCTCTGGCAGCAAGCTGTCGCCTTTCTCTTTCTTGTCCTTTAGCTCTCGCGCTTGCCGAAGCTTCTTCGCTAATTTTCGTGCCTCCTTCGCAGCCTCTGCTTCCGGGTCTGCCTCTTCAGCCTTGGAAATTACGGCACCCGGAACCTGACTTTCGTTCTCCGGTAGGGGCCCGCTCGCTCGAACCTCCCCATTCACTTCCTCAATACCGTCCGTGGCCGTCGCCGCAGCCCTCTTCCGCGCCTCTCTCCTCTTCGCATTTTTGTTTGCAGACGCGGAATTTGGGGCAACGTTCTCGTCTTCCACCTTCGCTGCTCCAGGGACACCGCCTTTCCCTCTGCCTTTGAAGGCTTCGGCTGTTTTGTTCTTGTAGACTTCAACGTCTTCGGGGGGTTTGTAGCCCGGCTTTACACGAATCTCCTTGCGCACGGAGCCATCAGGACGCGTGGAAGAGGGAATGACCGAGTCGCCGTTGCTGAGCTTGTGGATACCGGAATTGGCCATGTTTTCTGTCGCTCTTTATGCTTTGGGTGTCGTGCGGCGAAGGGGATGGAGAATCTGCTGCAGGGATCACCTGGAATTGGCATTCGTGGTGTGTTGATTGGATGACTATCCCGCGACACTGTCGCCCAGGCGTTGTTGGTGTGAACGATCGTTGACTTGGATGTAACGTGATGCTCTATGTTGTAGCCTTGGGAGTCCCAAAGGTGGTCCGTGCACGTCCGCCTTGTACCGTGAGCCAATCGGCGAAGCCAGGGCTCTCCGAATGAAGCTCTGTGCTCGACTTCGGCCAGAATACTGTGATAAGTCACCCAGACTGCACCTGGCCCATCCCACCGACCCCGACCATCGACGCATTTCCTCTCCCTCTCGAGTCAAGCCGTCAATTGTGGTCTACCTCTGCTAGCCATGGCTGGTATTCTCCAAGGCATCTACGCGTGCGTTTCCACACTCGATAACCCACCGTTCGGCCGTAGGGAATGCGACTGATGGAGGACACAGCACGGTCATCCGCCGGAACTACATCTTCGTCTCTACCATCTTCGTCGGCGCCTTCGCCAGTGAACTGTACGACATTCGGGACACATGGGAATGCTTGGATGTAGTGCTAACGAGGAGGGTAGGCTCTTCGAGACCGGCTCCAATGCTGTCTGGGACCGGATAAACAAGGGTGTATGTGCAAGGGCAGAACCATGTTGCCTGGTTTATGCTAATACACTCCGACAGCGTCAATGGAAGGACATCAAACATCGATACATGGAATCCGACGAGTAGAGAAGGTCGCGTAATGAGGCGGGAAGGTGGAGGGGCGGCTCCGATGAAAGACAAGATGCACAGCATGATGGCGATTTGTACCATACAGTGGCATGACAGCAATGCGGAGGGCACCCTTCGTCGGCCAGCGTGTGTCGTTTTGGCGCGGTACGATACCTGAGACAGGACATTGTATGTATTGCATAGCCGAACGGCAGCCCGCAGAGACCGTTTCAATACATCCACCTTATTGCGACAAATGTACAGGTTTTGTGATCTGTGAAATTCAATATGCGTGTACAGTCTGTAGAGTGTAGGTTATCGAAGTTGACAACGGTTTATTATACGCGAGATACGTCATTTTGAGGGTTCCCATGTTGTAAAGCGACTGGTAGTAACACCTTAAGTGAATTGCTGATCTTCCTGCCTTGCACGCTGACCCTCAACCACACAACATCAGCGCGTACGGCTGCACAACCGAACAAAGACGATGAGGACTTGTCTTTAGACCGCAAAGGCTTCCAGTACTGCATCGCCCGCGATCTGGACCGGCGCCGACGCGTAGACGATTGCCGTCTGGCCGTACATGTTTACCGGTCAATAATGCAGTCAGTCTCGCACGAAGAGCGCCAACTGATCGAGTGCCTTGTCCTACAACCTTCGCGTTTCGAGAATCGCTTCGACCATGCCGCAGACTGCCAACTCCGTTATGTGCTCTTCCGCTCACTAGCACGGCAACGAGACGACTACCTCCATCTCTTCTTCCCGAACGGCCTACCACAAGACCAGTCAGAACCATGGTCGCTGAAAGTCGCGCAAGGCGCAGAAGAGGGCGCGGAGTACACCGCCGCTGCCAAGGGCACAGCCTGCGGTCACATCTTTAAAAGTGGCGAGAGCACATACCACTGCAAGACGTGCGCGGCGGATGACACCTGCGTGCTGTGCACCAAGTGCTTCGAGTCGAGCGATCATGAGGATCATATGGTCTTCATCTCTGTCTCTCCGGGCAATAGCGGATGCTGTGACTGCGGGGACCACGAGGCGTGGAGGAGAGAGGTGAACTGCGCGATACACGCGGCTGGCGTACCGGAGGACTCGACGCAGCAGAGCGAGAGAACGAAGGAGAAGGCGCCCGAACCTGCAGTGGGTTCGGAGCTGCCTCCTGACCTGGTCGAGGCGATCCGTGTGACGATCGCGAGGGTTGTGGATTATCTTTGTGACGTCTTCTCATGCTCTCCAGAGCAGCTTCGGCTACCAAAATCCGAGGCCACGATCCAGCAAGACGAGCGAATGTCCAGGCTGGGTGGCGTGTACATTGGAGAGCCTGTAGATCCACAACCGGAATACGCATTGGTACTCTGGAACGACGAGAAGCATACGGTGGACGATGTGCAGAATCAGGTTGCTCGTGCGTGCCAGAAGACGAAGAAGTTCGGTCGCGAGAAGGCTGGAGAGGTGGACGACGTCGGGCGCTCGATTGTGCACTTCTCCCGGGACTTGCCCGAGCTGTTACACATGGCCGAGATCATAGAGCAGCTGAAGGTTACTGTTACCATCCGATCTGCACGTGACACCTTCCGCGAGCAGATGTGCGCCACAATGATCGACTGGATTTCGGACATCGCCGGTTGTGCCGTGGGTAACGACGCTTACATCTTACGAAACGTGGTGTGCGAGGAGCTGCTGAAGCCTTGGAGGCTCGGAAGCTCGGCGAGTAACAAGGACATTGCTCAAGCTGGTATCGACGACCACGAGATTGAAGACAACGAGAAGATACGTAGACAGTACAGGGCGTTCATGCAACCATGGAGGGGTGTGCCTGGAGCCAACGTCGTGCGCGTAGAGGTAGAAGCAGACGACGAGAACGACCATGATGAGGACGAGGACGACGAAGAGAACGACGACGAGGACTTTGACGATATGGACGTGGAGGAAGATGGCATGGAGATCGAGATCGAAGACATCAGAAATGCAGCTAACGCCGCGATTGCCACCGCCGAGACGGCAGCAGACATGGAAATCGATTTCGTCGACGAGAATGAAGACGTAACCGAGGCTCTTGAAGCGACCCTCGCCGGATATCCGCCTCCGCCTCCACCTCCTCCGGTCGCTGGCCAAAGAAGTCGCATTTTTACTCCCGCCGATAGTGACGACGGCGAGGGAGAGCAAGTCAGGCCTGCTTCGAATGCACCTTTCGAGAGTGTACCGCGGACACCTCGTGTGAGAGGGCCATCTAGGCGGCCCTGGAGGCCGAGCAAGCACTGGCTGGAGAAGCCTGAAGGCTTTCGCGGACCTAGACCGAGCGAGCCGTGCGAGGACCTATGGCAGCGTGTGCGACTAGACTTCCTCGTCCTGTACGATCTGAGATTATGGAAGACGCTGCGCATACACTTGCGACACCTATACATCACGACAGTCGTGACCATCCCGCATTTTAAGCGAATACTCGGCTTACGCTTCGCTGGCTTATACACTGCGCTCGCGCAGTTATACCTGATCGCTGATCGGGAGCCTGACCACAGCATCATCAACTTAAGCGTCCAGATGCTCACCACTCCCACAATTACGCAAGAAGTCGTCGAGCGTGGCAACTTCTTGACGAATCTTATGGCCATTTTGTACACTTTCCTAACAACGCGGCAAGTTGGCTTTCCTGAAGATGTCAACCCGCGTGCTACACTCGCGTTCGATGCAGGGGCAGTGACGAACCGGAGAATGTTTCACTTCTTCTTGGACTTGCGCTGGCTGAGTCAGTCAGAGTACGTTCACTATCACATGCGGACCGAACGACGCTACCTCCTTCAGTTTCTGGACCTCGTCAAGCTGCACCAAGGTCTCTGCCCTAATGTCCGGGCGACTGGTGACCATCTCGAGTACGAGTCTGATGCTTGGATCTCTGCCAGTATGATTGTCAAGGAGGTCAACAAGCTCTGCAAGCAACTCGCTGTGTCGTTCGAGTTGAAACCGGATGCAAATGAGAGTAACATGCACCTGCAGCGTGCGGTTCGGACAGTGGCGCAGGTCGCCATGATCAACTCGTTCGGTGGTGAGAGGAAACGTTTCCTAGCTTCGGAAGTGAAGGACGACATGGCTTGGCACACAATCGGTCCGTTCGAGGAGGCCGGCAAACAATACAGCGTGCCGAAGTTCGTAGTGCAGGAAGAGTCCATGAGCTTCCACCATCCACTGCATTATCTTCTCTCATGGTTGATCGAGAACGCAAAGGGCATGAGTAGAGGAGAAATGCGTGCCCTGCTCAGCTTTTCACCTGACGACCTCAAAGATCCTTGGAATGCCTCGCGCGGTCCGCCAGCGCCAAAGAGCCTGACATCCGACGAGCTGCTTAGCTCTATCTTCGAACATCCACTGCGCGTGTTCGTCTGGCTAGCTCAACAGAAAGCCAACATGTGGGTGCGCAATGGCATAACGCTTCGTCATCAGGCACACACCTACCGCAGCGTCTCGCACCGCGATGTCGGCTATCAGCGTGACATCCTGATGGTTCAATCAGCGCTTGTTCTTTGCGGTGCCGAGGATGAACGGCCCGGCGAACGTTTCCTAGCGCAGATTCTCGATCGCTTCCAGATGGGTGCGTGGTTCCAGGGTGACTACAGTGTCGTTGCTGGATTCGAGGAGCAGCAGCAACTGGACGTCATCGAGGAGCTCTTCCACCTCTTGGTCATCGCATTGAGCGAACGAGGCAATTTAGTGCCAAGTGCCAACAACAAGGAGCAGCATGACAAGATCCTGCAGCACGATATCGCGCATGCTCTGTGCTTCAAGCCGTTGTCATTCTCGGATTTGGCTCAGCGTGTGACCGAGAAAGTGGGTGATTCGGATGATTTCAATCGCGTGCTGGGAAGCATGACCGTCTTCCGTCCGCCGGAAGGGCTGTCCGATACTGGCACCTTTGAGCTGAAACCAGAGTACATCGATCTCGTCGACCCGTACTACGCTCATTATTCTCGCAATCACCGCGAGGAGGCGGAGAACCTTCACAAGAAGTATACGGCGCTAAAAACAGGGAAGAGGCCCGAGGATGTCGTGTACGAGCCTCGACTGGAACGCATCGACACCGGCTTGTTCTCCAGCCTGGCCGCCTTCACTGCTACTCCACTCTTCTGTCAAGTGCTCTGCGCAGCCTTGCGTTTCGCTGTCGGGGTCAGAACTCATGCAACGAAGACGCAAGTCACCCGAGTTGAGACCTTCCTACACATGGTGCTACATCTGACGATGATTGCCACCACCGAAGACCGAAGCGCACGGCAGCAAGATGATGGGTTCACCAAGCTTGCCGCTTCTCCACTGGCCTACCTCCGTGGCCGGAAAGGCGAGACGGTCGTGTCGTTACTCATTACGCTATCAGGGATGGATGACTACGCCTCTTGCCATCCCACCATCAGACACATCTTGCGCAAGATGCAGCTCCGTCAACCCGAGCGCCTCACTACAGCCATCGGCCCTCTCGGGGCCATGCTCGACCGTGCAGACATCGGCTCGCCCGCCTCGCTGTCCACGGAAGACAAGGAAAAGAAAAAGCAGGAAGCGCTTGCACGTCAGGCACGAGTGATGGCTAAGATGAAAGAGCAGCAGAACAGCTTCCTTGAGAATCAAGGCTTATCGAGCTGTGGAGATGACTTTGACGATCTCGACGACATGTCCATTACCGAGGAACCGGAATCAACGGTGGAGCAGAGGAAGACGTGGAGTTTCCCGACCGGGACTTGCATCCTCTGTCAAGAGGAGACCGACGATCAGCGACTGTACGGTACATTTGCATTCCTGGGTGAGAGCGATATACTGCGGCAGACGCCCGTGGAAGACGCAGACTTCGTAAAGGAGGTGATAGACACACCGGAAAGCTTGGATCGTCCGGCGGAGAACATCCGTCCCTTCGGCGTAGCTGGAAACAACAAGCAAACCATACAGAAGACCACAGCAGGGGGTAAGGTCATCAGCACGGAACGGCAGGGACTCTCGAAAGGCTTCCCACACCAGAGTCACGGCGTCAAGGGTCCTGTGGCCACCAGTTGCGGCCACATCATGCATTTTAGCTGCTTTGAGCTCTATCTCACCGCAACGCAACGACGGCATCACCAACAGATTGCTCGCAGCCATCCGGAGAGGCTCGAAGGTAAAGAGTTCACGTGTCCGCTATGTAAGGCTCTCGGCAACACTTTCCTGCCTATCATCTGGAAAGCCAAGGAGTGCGCATACGAGCACGAACTGCACGCAGCTAAGGGCTTTGGCGACTGGTTAGCAGACGTGGATGCTAATTATCCCGTCGATCTGTCATTCCTGGACGATCCGTCCGTCGCCACGCATCATCAGCAGCAGGTGCAGAACATGTACTCGAGCAGGTCGTCGCAGTACGTCGCGAGTATGTTCGCACCTTCTTTGGTGGCGAGCATGCAGGATCTGTCGTTGGACACATCGCCCACGAGCCCGACGCAGTCGCATCGCTTCAACTTGCGCAGAGGCCTCAGCTTGTCGTCTTTGTTTCGCGGCAATCGTAGTGACTCGGTGGACAATACGGGTCTGCTGGGATCAGGCGAGCAGCAGCCGCGCATGGCCGAGCTTGTGAAAGCGTATTTGCGCGTTGATGAGTCGATCCGTGCGAACCAGCTCGGTTCGCCCGGCCAACAGATAGAGGACAACGTGGTGAACCCGCTCAGCCCACTGTCCCGCGCTCTCGGCCTGACGATATCGGCGTTTGAGATCGCTCACAGAGGCGCCGCGGCGGAACCGTTGGCAACTTCGCTCCTCGCCGAGCTCTCGGAGCAGAACCTGACCCATCTTCGCATCATGTCGGAGACGATTGAGTCGTACCTGGCCGTCAACGTCCTGCGGCCTGCGGATTCGAACTCGGTGGCGCGGGAGACCGTCAGACAACGCGACGTCATGACCGCGCAACTCTTCGGCGTCGAATGTGAGAGCACCACGATCAAGATACACCACGTGGTCGGCAGCGTGCTGTTCCACCACGACATTTTCCTGTTCTTCGCTGACTGGGTGTCATTCATGGCCCCCAACGCGGCCGAAGCGTTCGGCATTCTGCAGCTATGCTTCTGGGCTGAGGTCGTCAAGGTACTCTATGTGTACAAGAAGTTTGTTAAGCAGGCCCGATTCGGCGCGCTCGTGCAGACGGCTCCTCACACCAAGGTCAGCGAGTCGTTCAAGCTTGCCGTCTCGGGTATGGCTGATAATCCGCGGGATCTGTATGCCCATCTCGGGATCGAAGACGATCAGCTCCAGCTCTTGCGTCTACTGGTCGACAAGTACGCCCTCACTTTCCTGCGCAAGTCGATCGTTCTGATGCGCGTGCGGTACGGACTGGACTTCGAGTGTCCCTACAACATCGATGTAGAGGGACCCGAGCTGCAGAGACTGAACGCGCTTCTACACATGCCATCAACCGACGAGATGTTCGCTTTGTACATTACGCAATCTGTCGCTGGCGAAAAGCTCCGTCAGATCACCAACCGCTGGATCCAGCAAGCCAACATGTTCGGAGAAGACGTATTCACCGGCGTCTCCCTCATCACCGTCCCTCACCCCGCCATCTTCGAGCTCGTCGGCCTGCCCAAGAACTACGACACGCTGACGGACGAAGCCATCAAACGACGGTGTCCCACCACCGGCAAAGAGGTCACCGACCCGGCCGTGTGCCTGTTCTGCGGCGACATCTTCTGCTCGCAAGCCGTGTGCTGCATGAAGGACAAGAGCAAAGGCGGCTGCTACCAGCACATGGCCAAGTGCGGCGGCAAGATCGGCCTCTTCATCAACATCCGCAAATGCATGGTGCTGCTGATGCACGGCCCGGGCAACGGCAGCTACGCGCACGCCCCCTTTCTCGACAAGCACGGCGAGCCCGACCCGACCCTGCGCCGGCATCATCAGCTGTTTCTGAACCAGCGGCGATATGATAAGTTGTATCGCGAGGTGTGGTTGAATCACATGGTGCCGACGGTGATTTCGAGGAAGCTCGAGGGGGATATCAATCCTGGGGGTTGGGATACCCTGTAGAAAAACTATATGTAGTCCTCTTTGGCTTCGGCCTCATATCGCACTGGGGATGCGCAAAGAATGATTGCTATTGGATGTATCAACGATTTGGGGGCCTGCACTGGCGACCAGGGGGTCAAGGTGTATGTGTAGTGAATAGCGTGGTAGAGCCCATTTTTCTGGCCATCATGATGAACCTTCTGTTCGACTTTGTTCGCTACAAACCTCTCTATGGAGTGATCAATGGATGTTAGCTCCTACATATACGTCCGTAGTTGACGATGGCACTTTGGTCATGACTGCGGATAAGGATCGAGTGAGCGCCGTGCCCGGCCGGTGGCGAGCAATTCGATCGATATATCATGAGCTGTTCGTCTATCGTCAGGCAGCGCGTGCGGCTACATATATGTACCTAGGTAGCACTGGAGTTTTCTATTGTATAAACTATTGTGCATCCGCCTCGCTGCCACGGAATGTTCGATGCGCACTGCTACCATAGCCGCAGTTATGCTTGTGATAAAGTAGATATCCATTCATCTCCTATTCGAAGAGTTTGGGACTCCTGAAACCGCCCCCGCTGTTCCCGTACTTGCTGGCCCCTGGTTCCAGTGAACGTTCACCCTTGTCGCTGAAGTGCATCGCGACATCGCCAGGCTCGTGCGTGCCACCCCTTTCTCCATCCCGCACATCATCATCCCTCTCCCGCTCCACCCATCCATTGTCCTTCTTATCGCGAGATCGCAGACAAACCCGCCGCTGCTGGTCCTTCGTCGCATCGCAACATATCAAATCCTCCCGAATACAGAACAGCGTCGACGATCGCCTGCCACTTCCCCCGTGTCACGTGTGCCTCATTCCCTGTCTTCACATTCCGCGGCCACTCGCGCGGACTGTGGGGCGGCTCATGTGTTTGGGATGCGTCGCGGATCTGTTTCGACCGACGGCACCATCCTGACACCCTGGCACCCTGACCATACACCTACCCTACACCCACTTCGTATACGGGCAAAGCTTCAACCTACCCTCCGTACGGTACCGTGACGACCCCGGCCGAACTATCGAATCTCCCTGTGACAGAGGTGCAGTCGAAAAGCAAGTCGCGAGGCTGTGGGTTGCGATCAGGCGGCTTGGGGGGACAGGAGGGACAAGAGCATCATACGATCACGGCATTTGTGGAAGTCATCAACGCAAGCGAGGGATGGAGTGAAAGACCTTCTGTTGCAGGGTGGGACCAATACCGAGCGCCTTCGAGATCCGCGCCGTGGCAAAACCAAACGTCTTCCCGGATACTCGCGTGTCAGTTGCATGACGGTAGAGACAAGGTGTGGTTTGCGGCAACTTGTAGCGCCGACCATTACCGGTTGGCGTGCGTGAGACGGAGCGGCGATGATACATGGTGTCTCAACGGGGACCAGCAATGGCAATATTGCTACCCCTGCCGCCGCCACCCTGCCCAAATACCGCCGATACTCCTCGCGATCGAACTCCCTGTCGTCTTCGTCGGTAGTGACCGTCACGCGGCCGGGGTCGCTCAGTTCGTCGAATGCGGGAGCCAAAAATATCATGGCGCCGCTAGGACCTCAGAGTCCTGGTGGAACTCCGTTGATCGTGCTGCGCGTCGGCCGTGACCCTACGCCAAGAGACCCCAAACGGAGACAGCAGGGCGCGAATGCAGAGCTTGGAGAGTATGGCACTACCGGCGAAAGACTAGAGGGTCTGAACAGCTCGTCGCACTCGTCCAACTCGAGCCAGGCGTCCATCGACGACGTGAGGAGGAGCCGGAAAAGCAGTACCGCTGCACTACAGGCCGGAAGCAACCAGCAATTCTCCCCTCCAAGACATATCAAACCTGCGCTCGATCAACAGTCGCCGCGATCAAGTCCACATCATCGAGGGACTTCTTCGCAGTCGGCATCGCAACGAGACCTCTATTCACCCGAACCCAGTCCGCTCCGCCCGCGCCGCAAAGTCTCCCGCCCCGAGTTTACGAATCCTATCGCTGTGCTGCCATCATTGCACACCACACCGGCCTTGACCGATCCCAATGACACCGAATCGCCGTCCACTACTCAGACCATCGCCACCCCTCCCACCCAGTCGTCCTCCCACCAGGATTACTTCGGAGATGAGTCTACGTCGTCGAGAGGCACGACGAAGAACAAGAGATCAGTCGTGATTCGTACTCATACCGCACCCATGTCCGTTTCCGATCAAACGCGTGCGGCCGCCGTGGGCCTCGCTGCGGAACCCGTTCGCAGGAGCACAGTAACCGAAAAGCGCAACCATCGTGGATCGGGGCCGTCGGCTGCACGTGAGAGCAGCGAGCAGAGGCGTTCGCGCACGCGAGAAGCCAAAGAGAAAGACAGGAAGGCGATGCTGTCAAAAGCGCTGCAGAAGGCAAACACGGCGGTCTTGCTGGACAACGCGCTGAACTACGAAGGCGCGCTGGCAGCGTACAGGGATGCCTGCGCATTACTGCGCCAGGTCACGGACCGCAGCACCGGAGTCGACGACAAACGAAGACTGGACGCTATCAGGGTGACGTACACGAATCGTGTCGCGGAGCTGAGGCAGCTGGTCGTGAAGCGGCCGGCTTTTGTGGATGTCAAGGACTTGCCGGCACTGCCTCTAAGTGATGCCAACATGCGTGTGGGCCCAGCAGAGAGCGCGATGAGCCCCGGCAACAGGGATTCGGCGGCGATTGAGACGGCGACTGCCACGAAGATCATGAATTTGCCTACGCTGTCATACTCGGCAACGTCGCGCGATAGCTTCTTCTCACGGACGATGGAGGCAGTCGAAGGCTCATCGCGGCAGGTGGAGCACAGCGTACATGGAGAGCCCACCCAGACCGTGGACGTGACACCAAAACCGTCTGTTGCCACAGAGGATGTAGACAGGGGGAAACGGAAGGAGCAGGGAGAAGGAAAAGAAGCAGAGGCGCAGGATGAAGGAAAGACACGCGCTGGTACACTATACGTACCTCCAGCAAACGACAGTAGCTATACGCCGGCACCGCTTTCGCCCCGCAGGCCACCGTCGCCACTCTTGAAGCCAGAAGCGGAGAAGGCATGGCACCAGGACTTGGAGCAGTCCCACGAGTCGCAGCAACAGACTGCCGAGCCCGGTGCTGAGGATGTTGAGAGTGCGAGTACTTGGCTCGATACAATCGACGAATCCGATTCTTCGTGCACCTCATCCGTGCATTCGGTGTCTTCGCCGAACGACATGCGCAGAAAGCCCGTCCGAAGCGTAAGCGACGAGACCGATCCGGACTTCGACGCAGCTTTCGATGCTGCGGTTGAAGCAGTGTACGACCAGGGATTAGAGCCGGATTTTGAAGCGCGGCGAAGGCGTGAGACGGCATACAAGCACACCGCTCAAGGGTCTCTGCCTGCGCCGAGTCCGGGCGTCAAAGAAATCCTTTCGCCCACGAACGGCACCCACCCCGCGGGCACCATGAACGTGGGAGTAGACGACGAGGAAGAAGAGCGTCTGTTGGATGAGATCACATCCGACTACGCGCAAAGCTTCGACTTCGACCTGTCGAGCAAGTCTGCATTGCCTCGAAAGTCGGACTCGAGTGGGTATTCGAGAAGCACGTGGCAAAGCTCGCAGGCGTCGACCGATAGGACGGCACCCTCGTCGTTGTCTGCGGTCGCGGAAGATGGCTCGGGATCGCCACTCTTGACTAAACCGCTCGACACGCCGTCCTCGGTCGCGACCGTGCGTCCTGACCAACCTCTACCCATCCTACCACCAACGGCGGCACTGCCACGACCTCCTGGCGGTGGTGGAAGTCGGTTGTCGGGTGTGCGAAACCGAAGATTGTCGGGGAATGCCAAACAGCTCAAGATCGAGACATCCACGAAGCCGAAGCCGGAAGCCAGGGCGCGGGCTTACACCTACCATCACTCACCCATCGCACCGATCGAGGACGATGGACGGAGAGTCGCATCCGACAAAGACTCCAGGCTTAACGCTGTCCGTGAGCAAACGGCTTCGGACAAGCACGTTCAATACCCACGCTCGCACGATATGCAGTCGGCGCCCTCGGAGGCGGAGCGACCCGTGACAGCGACGGCGATCGTGAACGAGTTCAGACGAAGCATTGGCGAGTCACCCAAAGAATCGCGCTTCCACCACCGACCGAGCCTCTTTCAAAGGAACAAGTCCTCCGTCAGCTTGCGTGAAAACGCAGCGCAGCAGCTATCTTCACCGGAAGATTCCCAGCTTCCTGATGTCACGCCGTTGAGTGCAACCTTGACTTCCTTCATGTCCAAGCGCGGTCAGGACTCTCTGACGTCGCGTGCGAAAGTACCATCGCTCGAGCCCACCAGCAGTTTCGGACTACATCAGGGCGGCCCCTACCTGTTCGACACATCCCTGTCGTCGTCCTCCACCACCGAAGCGCCCAGCTCGCCGACCTCAACCGCCCAACCCACCCGCCTCGAAGCCTGTCCCGAGTCCTCCCTGCTGCGACCCTTCTGGCTCATGCGCGTCATGGCCACGACGCTCACGCACCCCAAAGGCGGCTACCTGACCACGAGCCTGTTCGTGCCGCGCGAGGTCTGGCACACCCGGAACGTGAAACTCAAATCGATCGAGGACAAGATCGCCGGGTGCGACCTGCTCACCGCAGCGCTGGGTCGCCTGGCCGGCGTGGACACGTACGACGCCGACGCCGTCATGGACGCGCTGCAGGGGTTCGAGGAGACCATGGAGCGCGTGCAGACGTCGTTGGCGAAGAAACTCGGCTCCGACGTCGGCGTGCACGGTCTCGCGGGATTGTTCAAAGACGCCTCGCCCACGGGCTTGGCGAGTGCGCCCGGGGGTGCGGATGCCGTCGGTGGCGCGGTTTCAGCCGCGACGGACAAGCCGGCCAAGGGCCGAGACGGCAAGAGCGGCAGCTACCTGCACTCCTGGCGCAAATTGCGCAGCAAGAGTTCCGGCTTACCGCTGTCGTCGTCGTCGTCGCTGGCCCAAGCGCGAAGCGAGCACGGCAAGGATTCGCCTCTCCTCATGCCTTCCGTCCCCATGACCAGCTATTTCTCCGTCGGCGGACGGGGCCACAAGAGGATCGTGCGGGACCTCACGTTCGAGGGGCCGAATAAGGAGTACATGGGTTCGCTGGCGCGGTTGTTCGAGGGGGCGCAGGTGCTCGGTAAGATTCCTTCCCCCCCCCCTCCTGGCTACGTTTGACCTTGCGCTCACATGTTGAGATAGATCACATCGCCCGCCAAGTCGAAGACCCCGGCCTGAAGCACTCGTCCCCAACGCTCGTCGGCCTGGAGCTCAGCATCCGGCACGCGGCCGAGTTCTTCGCCTTTTACGTGTGTCGGTTCGCGCTGGCGGATCTGGGCACGTTGATGGATAAGTTTGTGAAGAGGGGGACGGAGTGGGTTTTGGCGTAGCTCTTTCCTCTTTGGGGGAAAGGGGGCGCTTTTTGGGGTTTTTGATTTTTGATTTCGGGCTCTTTTCCTCGCCCACCCGGGTTTTGATGGGTGGGTTTGAATTGAATGAGAGCGATATGGGCGTCCATCCAATGGGTGGCGATGTGCGACTCACTCATCTAAATGCCTGCGTACGTGCCGTTATGTGGCAAGCGGTCCTGACGTCGAATCGTGGCATTTGGCCTTTGGTGCATCTGAGTGTGAACGTGAATGCGTGAGGAAACTTTCCATGTTTCGCGATGATCATCCGCCCTTCAGCCGGGCGCGTAGGCAGACTCCAATGGGATTACAGAAACCAACTCGGGGGAAATGTGATGGCCTCGAAAGAGAAAAGAAGGACTACGTGCGTTCTCCAGTCCCATTCAACCGAGGTCCCACCTCATCTCCTCTATCCAGTACAAAAAGTTGAAAACATAGGTGACGCTCATAGCCTGAACCGCTTGGACTCGCCTGCTATCGTGCCCCAAGAACCTCCCCTCCACAGAGACCAACCTCCATCCATCCAGTCATCCGCAATTCCCGCCATCGGCCTTCAAACCCGCCTCCGAACCCGTCGAACCCCGGGGAAATTGGCGTTGTTCACCCACGCGCTCTCCGCCTGCACGATATCGCTGCCGGCCGTGATGGTGCGGATGGTGGAATTGGAATGGATCAGGCCGGTGGCGGAGAGGGTTTGGCCGTAGGCCTGTTTTCTCTCTCACATGCCAGTGTGAGTGAGTTATGGCTTCCCATCGGGAGAGAGAGAGAAGGGGCAATGGGGGGATGGGGGGATTATAGTGGTACTGACGTGAACGGCCGTCGCCATGCCTTGCAGGACGTTGTAGACGGGGAGGTTGGGTTCGGTGTGGAAGATGCGGCCGCGGCGGATGACGGCGTCGGAGAGGGTGGCGAGGCTGTCGGCGTACTACAGTCGAGGGAGTGAGGTTGGTTGGTTGATTTTGTTTGGGTTTGGTGGGTTTGGGGTGGGAGTGGTTTCTTACGTCGATATAGATGGTGTCCAGGGTCGAGGTGGTGTTGTTTGTGGTGTTAAGGGTTGAGGATGTCTGACGCTTTTTTTTTGGGTTAGAAGAGAGACCGGAGCTCGAGTCCTGAGCGGTTCTCTTACGTTGATGCCGGCGAGGTTTGCTGTCGATGCGCCGATTTGGTAGGTGATGTTCAGGAGGAGGCCGGCGGTGTCCTGTGGAGCTCTCAGATTTGTTTCTAATGTTGCGTAGGTCTATCAAGATCGTGTTGAAGCTCGGGTCCATACCATCCCATCAGTGCGGTTCAGGCTCGCGTTCAGGACGTCCGCCGCGTTCTCGCACGAGGCCTGCAGGAGCCTGATATCGTCCGACGGCGCGGCCAGTACGCTCGTGCAGAACGCGGAGAGGAGGGAGAGGAGGAGCGCCGCGGAGGGACGCATCGTGCCGGCAGATGTAGAGGCGGATTTGGTGGGAGATAGACTCGAGGAATGCGTTGTAGAATAGTTGCGCAGGCCTGGCGATGTTGGGCTGGATGGAGGGGTCGGTGATGCAGAGGCAGACGGCGAAGTCCATGTTTTCAACGGTGGTTGTCGGTGTTGATGGTGATTGTCTCCGGGGGGGTGTTCTTGCTTGATGGTGCGTTGGGGTGGTGGGAAGAAACGGCGACGGTGGGATGTTGAGAGGGAGAAGGATGGATGGAGAAGGGGTATAAGGATTGGAAGGAAGGAAATGAAGAGGAGGGAATGATCAGGAAGTGCGATGTTCAGTGGTGCGTCTCGCCAGAGATGGAACCCGTGTCGCGAGACTGCTTATCAACTCATGGCTACGTGTGTGCGGTAATGATTGCTGATGAAGGCCGCCGCTCGAGCATAACTGCAAGGCGAAGGCTCGGATCGTTCAAACGCTGGGTCGCTAGGGCACATGTACCTTGGTCTGTTCGCTTCGACGCGCCCGACACCATAGCGAGAGGAATGGACACGGGAAGAAAATGCGGTACAGTACCCTCTCATCGCCACCGCCGTGGTCGCGAAGCGTGATTTGGCCCATGAGTGAGGCAGTCAAGTGACCTGGAGATGATGATGGGGCTGAAGGAGAATTACGCAGGGAAGATGCTCGGCTGCCCGGTGTTGCGAGGCGGTGAGGTGCAGGACTGCAGGTTGGAACAGAAGGGGAGGACTGGGAAGTGTGTTGGCGGGCGGCCAGCTTTTCCCTCTTCGCGTATAGGATGTGAGGTGAGGTATGAACGATGATGCTAGACTAGCATGGTGGGTGTCGACATGCGAGTTGCAAGATGTAGAGCGGGCTGGTGGCGACTAGCGAGGTGGGGGAGGGCGCAGGCGACGTTTCATACTGTATCGCTTCATCCGTGCTGCTGTCGAGGTAATCTGACCGTTGATCGGGGCAGTGCGCAGGCCCTACAAGGTGTCCACTGTACAGGAGTAACAGGATATGGGCGACGGATGATCGGTGTGAGATGAATCAGGATGATCGACGCCGGGTGCGCACCCTTGCGGCTCGAGGTGCGTCTTGTGATGAGAGTCTGTCTGCCATGCTCGGGTCGCAAGCGATATGCGACAGATTCTCCAGTAATCATAACGTGCGGCATGCCGCATGCATGTAGGATGAGATGTCCCGTGGTTGTCTTCGCTTCAGATCCACCCCTCGGGGGACAGTGGCGAGGCTCACGGAGGCGGGAAGAAAGCAATGTCGCTTCACATCCAGTTGACCGACGACTGCGCGAAGATTCCGAGAGTGATCATTCTCGTTACCTTTTCTCCTTCGGCAGACCGTGATGCTTCTCGGCATGAAGTACATGTATGGAAGTTCTCGTCCACTTAAAGATACTGCAGACTTCTTCTATACTAATAAGGTACTATGTATGCAGCAAACGAAGCCAACCCAGCTAGCGCGTGTCGTTGACGTCGTTGTCGCGTATTTTCCACTGTGCAGTTGCCATCACTACATCAACCTCCTCCCTCCACGAGGCCAACGAGCTCGAGCACCACTGCATCCGCGCCTCATCCGTCTCGACCATCATCTGCCGGGTAGATAGTAGATCTACTACATAGTACATACCC
>Ga0058704_10000175_pt1 | contig 34822 bp, 26 predicted proteins | sample AgamicMgSfe_FD_71363 | JGI IMG/M metagenome (GOLD analysis project Ga0058704, IMG submission 71363) | Agave microbial communities from Guanajuato, Mexico - Mg.Sf.e | ecosystem: Host-associated > Plants > Phyllosphere > Phylloplane/Leaf | place: Guanajuato, Mexico | collected 2012-05-30
AGCGCCCGCCGCATCGCCATCCCATACTGCCTCTCCGCATCCTCCTTCGCCCTCTTCTCCACCGACATCCTTTCCTCCGCTTCCTGCCGTGCATCCTGCCAGTCTTCTCCGTCCTCGGGGCCGAAACCGAGCAGGCCCAGGCGGCCGTCGGCCGTGCTGAGGAGGAGGGAGGGGGAGGTGATGTCCTTGCGGTTTAGTGAAGGAGGAAAGCACGAGGAGGTGGAGGAGGGACGATGAGTGAGGGGAAGGATTTTCTGCACGATGTCGTTTTGGCCTGGGAGTTGGGTGGTGGTTGAGGACCAGATGCCATTGCTGCTGCTGGTCGCGTCCGCGGGTACATTGGGGAGGAGGTCGTTGATGTTGAAGGTGCGGACGTGGGAGAAGCCGTCGCGCTCGAGCCATTTCAGGTTGCCGTCGCCGTCGGAGAAGACGATGCGGCCGCCGTGGGGCGCGACGGAGAGGAGTTTGGAGGCGGAGGCGGTCTGGCGGTTTTGGTAGGGTGGGTTGTTGGGGGCGTGGGGCGGAAGGCCGTGCAGTTCCAGGGAGCCTTTGCCTCTGTACTCGGCGGCCGCAAGGATGGTGGTGCAGTGTTGTTGGCTGCGGGCTTCGTGCAGGGCGGTGAGGGTGGCGTCGGGGTTGCGGAGGAGGTCGAGGGAGCGCGGGATGAGGGGATAGGGGATGGAGCTGAGGGAGGCGATGCGGGCGCCTGAGTGGATGGTCCCGCGTAGACGGGGGAAGAAGCGGCGGTCGTAGTTGAGGAGGGAGGTGAAGCGGCCGGCGACCCAGATCGAGCTTTCGGTGTTGTTGGTGTCGTGGAGAATGGAGAGCGAACCGGGTTGTGAGAGCGTGGCGTGGGAGTAGATTGAGCCACCGATGAGTTCGCCTTCGGTCGTTGGCTCTGTGGTAGTCCCGAATGCCGGATCACGGGCATCGTGCAGATGGACCGTCCAATTCGTGCCAACCGTCACCGGCACCTTTCCATTCGCCTCGGACAGCGCGGTGATTGGGAAGGGGTACCGTTTTGTTGACGCGAGCTGCAGCGTGTTCAGATCGACTTCGTGAAGGGAGCTTTGAACCGCAAAGTAGCCTCTGCCGGCATGGCTGTCGATGGCCACGCATTCGACCGCCCCGGTTTCCGTCATGATGGTGCGGCTTTCGGTGGTGTTGTCGGGTGGCTGTCCGGTGAGTAGACCAGGCCTCCCTTGTGTGACCAGTCGACCTCGCCCACCATCGGACGTGGTAGAACGCGCGGAGATGTCCCAGATGCATACACTACCGTCGTCTAGCGGAGCTACGACATGTTTTGACGTGCCGTCGTTACTCTGTAATGTTCCGACACCGGTAGCCTCTCGAAGTTCTTCCTTGTCGGAAGACCGCGTTTTAGGAAGATTGAGCCATCCAACATTAATCGGCGCGTGCCTGTGGATATACTCTTCGTAATAATCCAGCTGCTCATCTGGATACCCAGGCTCCCAGTTGGCAAGGGCACGGGTACGTTGGACTCTCGCCTCGGCCAAAGGATCATTGGAAGCGCGTGCTTGCTGGCCTCCTCGCAGTTGGGAAACATCCCATGCGGTCAAGTCTCCACCCGGTAATGCGGTCACGGCATTACGCAGCTCCGCAAGCCGTGGATCCTGCAAGTTCAGCAGCTGCTGTCGCCGTCGTAACGACTCGGCTCGAGAGTTGACGAAGCACTCGATCTTCCATGTATTATTGTCCCGGCCTAAAGCCAAGTATCGACGGGAGGCCGATTGAAGACGAACGATGTCCCGGACGTTTAGGAAGGAGATGATGTGTAAGATGACTTCTTCTGGGAGACGGTCCATTTGGAGGTCCGACACACCACGAAGGGTGACGTTCGTAGGCTATGAGGAGGTTGACCGTGGTCGGTATGTTGACCAGTCTGAACGAATATCTCTCGATGGATGGCGGCGAAGGACATTTCACACCAGGGTGTACTCATAAGAAGACAGTGCAGCACCTCGTCCAGTCGCACTTTGTTCAGCCAGGAAGCGTGTTGAATCGTTCACCCGGAGCATAGTCGTCCTGATCAGTTTATCAGGTACGTTTGGATGTAGGAGGTACATGTAGTCTCTGTATTTTGTAGCCTCAGGCATCTAACGTGATGAGTAATCCGAGAACGTCACGCGACTCCGCGCCCCCATGTGCGCGAGCAGCTGGGGAACGAGGACGGAAATAGTTCAGTAGAGATATATGACTTATCAAAGACACCAGCTGGCTTCATCCATCTCACATTCTACTGTCACTTCACGACCCTTGCACGGCAATGTCTGCATGTTGTAAGGACAGGCTTGTCGAACGGCATCACTGAAAATCCTCCTCCTCCTCCACTGCAGGATGAAGCACACCTTCTGGCGCATCGCGCCTCTTCTACTCCGTAAGCTATCCCGGAATACATATCATTGACTCGGTACTCATGGACACCTGCAGTCGCTTTCTTTACCTTCCTTGCTGCAAGTACAGCACAAGGCGTCGCAGATCAACAACCCCTCGACGACGGGCGACCAACCACCGGGTCGACAGCAGCCCGCAACGATAACGATGGTAACGTACACGATCTGAACGAGGTGGCGGACACGGTGAAAGAAGCTACGGCGATTCTCCGAAAGGTCAGACCACCAACCGTCTCGAAGCTAGCCCGGTATATTCGCAGACCGAAGGGCGTCTTCGGCACGGGTGTCTACTATGCGAAGGAGGCTTTTGTCCTCTTGTTCATGAACGCACCGAAACAGACCAACCTCTTGACAGCTTCGACATCTCAGCAGGCACCGAAGCTGCCACAGCCGTTGTCTAAAGCCGTGAGATTGCTGCAAGAGGCAGCGAAGGAGGATAGTGCGGATGCCATTTTCCTCTTGGCGGAGATGAATTTCTTTGGCAACTTCACACACCCTGTTAACTACTCCGAGGCGTTCAACCGATATAAGCAGCTGGCAGATCTGGATGGCAACAGCACGGCGCAGTACATGGTGGGGTTCATGTATGCCACAGGCTTGAACCCAGAGGTACCTACCGATCAGGCTAAGAGCATGCTGTATCACAACTTCGCCGCGGAACAAGGCAACACCAGGTCGGAGATGACCTTGGCGTACCGTCATCATGCTGGTGTGGCCACATCGAAGAATTGCGATGAAGCTGTGCAGTGGTATAAGAGAGTTGCGGATAAGGCGATCGACTATTACCGTTCCGGCCCGCCTGGTGGGCACAACCTCTTGCGTGATTCCTACCGTCTAGCGGATGAAGACGGTGGCGTGTATGGCGAGGGCGCGAGTGTCAGCTCCGCCGGCATCCATGCCAAGCAAGGCGGCCCGACAAGTGATGCGTATGCCGACGTGGAAGATGTGTTGGAATATCTCCATCTGCAATCCGTCAAAGGCGACTTTAAAGCCACGTTCGGACTCGCGCGACTGTGTTACGACGGTGCACGAGGGCTCAAGCGCGATTTTCGAGTCGCGAAGAAGCACTTCATGGAAGTGGCACGCGAGTATTGGTCGGAAAGTGGCAAAGTGAGGAAGGATGTGCCACCTGGCGCCGAAAAGCTCGCGTCTAAAGCGGCCGGGTATCTCGGTCGGATGTTTCTGAGAGGTGAAGGCATGGAGCAGTCCTACAGCAAAGCAAGAATATGGTTCAGCCGCGGCCTGAGCAACGGCGATGCGTTGTCACAGTACAGCTTGGGCTTGATGTATCTGCACGGTCTTGGTGTTCAACAAGACACGGTGAAGGCGGCGGACTACCTTGGTGCCGCCGCTGATCAGGATCTTGCTGTCGCCCAGACGAACCTTGGTATTCTATTCCTGGATCAAGGCGACGTTCAAGTGGCGACTAAGTACTTCGAACTCGCCGCGCGCAACAGTCACATCGAAGCTTTCTACTATCTTGCAGAGATGAATGATCAGGCTATTGGGCGCGACAGATCATGCGGCATGGCCGCGGTGTACTACAAGATCGTGGCGGAGAAGGCCGAAGCCGTCTGGGGCACACTCGCTGAAGCGAATGAAGCTTACGAGGAAGGCGAAATGCAGAAAGCCATTGTCGGCTACCTCATGGCTGCCGAACAAGGGTCCGAGAATGCGCAGGCGAACGTCGCCTGGCTTCTCGATCAGACCAGACCGAAATGGTCGCCCATCTCATGGCTCACTTTGGTCCAGCAATCGGCCAAGACGGCCGTCAGCAACGCAGCTCTAGCGCTGACGTACTGGACCCGATCCGCCAAGCAACAGAACATCGACAGCCTCGTCAAGATGGGCGACTACTACCTGTCCGGCCTCGGCGCAATCGCTTCGGCGGAGAACGCGGCGGCGTGCTACCAGGCGGCGGCCGAGACACTACAGTCCGCGCAGGCCATGTGGAACCTCGGCTGGATGCACGAGAACGGGATCGGCATCGACCAGGACTTCCACCTCGCCAAGCGTTTCTACGACCAAGCCCTTGAGACGAACCGCGAAGCCTACCTGCCCGCCAAGCTGTCCCTATATAAATTACGCTGGCGCAGCTGGTGGAACGACCTCACGCACGGCGGCGTCAAGAGCATGGGCTCGGACGAGTCGGCGCCGAAGCGCAGGACGTTTGCCGAATGGCTCCACGACTTTTTGGAGGCGGACGCCGCGATGTATGCGCAGGAGTTCGAGGCCGACGACTGGGGCGATGGGCACGATCAGCACATGCCCGGTGGTGATGACGAATACTGGGGCGAGGGGGACGTCGACGACGAAGGGCTGCTGGAGACGCTTTTGATCGGTGGTCTCGTCGCTGCGCTCGGCGGGCTCATATATTTTCGACAACAGCAGCAGAGGTTGGCGGAGCAGAGACGGCGACAGCAGGAGCAACCGCAGGTCGGCGAAGGCGAACAACAGCAGGCGCCTGGGTTACAGGACCAACCCGTTGCCGCCGCGCCTGGACAGCAGCCGGATGGTGGCTTCTTCCCGCAACCGGGAGATCCGAATTGGAATGCTTGGGTCGCGGGAGGTGTAGGACCTTAGATCGCTTTTTGTGTTGAACTTCCACGCTATGGATGTCTGACTTTCCGCTCCGTCGTGGTGACTCTGTGAGCATAGCATAGTAGACTGCCTCCGCGTGAGGGGAACCGCCGCTCTGTCAAAACGGCCATTCGAACGGCACCAGTCGGACTGGCACTCCGATGCAGCGTACATACTGCAAACGGACGGACCAACCTGCCTTGCTGCCTCCTTTCGCATCTCGCCTGCATGCAGCCTTATCACTCATAACATCCTGCCGTTTGTAGAGGCCCGGTCGTGTCACACCACTACGCGCGGTGTGCAATCTACCGGTCTCTGACGAACGGGGGTGAACACTACCTAAGTGCATTATATAGCAGAATGATATTCGATTTCACCAACACAGGAGAACAGTAGCCACTAGTAAGTCCATCAATACTTTATTCTATTATTCATTAATCACGTCTATAGTAGCGTAGGTAGTGTCGAAAGCAGAACCCCAACAAGGGCCTCGATCGACACCCAGCCCAACCCCTCTCTAATCCCATTTTCCGAGGACTTCTACCGAGCAGATAGTGAAACCCCGTTCTTGTTTCGTGCCGACTCTATCCCAGACCACAACAGACCAAACCGGGCCCTCGATGCAGAATCTAACGCCAAGGAAGCGGGAGCGGGGGTGGACGAGATCCTCCTTCCTGTAGCCTTGGTCGCTTGCTGTGTGTATACTGCTACTGATGTATTTCGGAAGGTTCGCTAACCTTTGTATACTGCGGTTATATCTGCATCGGCTCATCTGAGCCGATAAAAAGCCCGCGAGTCGGCGCTGACGGTGCGTGAGGATACTCACTGGCGATGGAAGAGTCTGTGATGCTGAGTCGACAGCAAAGGAACACAGCGCGATCGGGTCGTGGTGGCGGTGGTGTTCCGGCTGGTATGTTGGTGATTCAGTGCCTATGGATACAAGACAAATCTGCCTCAGTCGACCTTGATGGCGCCGTAAATCCGCCGCACGAAAGCGTAGGCGGTCAAGAAGCCGATGGTGCCGGTCAGTAGTCCGTACACCAGACAGGCGAGGAAGCTGTAGGCGAAGAAGAGCATCGAGGAGACGAGGCCGGTGATGTGGAGGTGGTGGGTGTAGTAATAGATGCAGTAGACGAAGATCCAGATCGAGGAGGAGCCGCCGACGAAGAAGGACTGCCACCACCAGTGGTAGTTCTGCGAGGCATGTTAGCTGTCTGCGCAATGCGGTGAGAATTGGATGTTCGAGAGTGTTTACCTCGGAACAAAGTTGAACGTAGATAGCAATGATGGTCGTCTCCATCACCGCCAGAATGAGAATGGTCGAGACGACGGCCAAGTAGCCAAAGACGTAGTAGTAACCGCTTTTATCTTGCCACAGACTGCGGAAGACGAACATCAATTCGATTAAAACGACGGCGAACGGGATGAGCCCGGCGATGAGCCCGGCGACGAGCATAGATTGCACCGAGCGGCTGTACCAGGCCTCGCGCGGAACCTGTCGGGGGATCACGGTCGCCTTGATCGGGTGGGAGTAGGAGCCGGCGCGCACGAAGCCGTACCAGCTGCCGAGGTAGACGAGAGGCAGCTGGATGAAAAGCCAAAGCGTGACGAGGCCGAAAAGGGTGCCGAGCGGAATGGCGGTGGAAGAAGCCTGGGCCCAGACGAAGAGGTTCAAGATGAAGATTGTCGTAAACAGCAGACCGGGAAATAATGTCGCGGTGACCACGGCGTTGTGTTTCCACAGGGTGCCGCCGAACGTCCTGTACACGCGTGCGGAAAAGTAGCCGGAGAATGCGCCCGCGACGATGAATAGAAGCACACCGGCCGATATGAAGCCACCACGGAAGGATGGATTCAGCACGCCGAAGCAGGACAAGGTCAGTAAACCGACGGCCATGAAGACCAATTGCATTCCCGATCCAACCATCGGAGCCAGGAGGTATCCGTACGATGGAGGCCGGAAGACGTCGCCGTGCACCAGCTTCCAGCCCGTGATGTCTTCGGGCAGCTCGTCATCGGAGGTCCCGTCATCGGCTCCAGTCGTGGTATCGGCATCTACTTGCTCGAGCATGCCACCTTTCTCACTGCTGTTCTTCCGTGGTGATCGAGTGCCCTTGGTGCGCTTGCCGATCCTTAGCTTGCCCTCCTCGAGTCCGCCATCCTTGTGACCCTTGAGGTCGTTGCGGATCGTGCGGCCGAGGATAACAACCACAATGGTCGTGAGCAGGCCAGAGATGACTAGCGAATTGACGATCGCCAGCCAATGGACGGTGTTGCTATCTTCTTGATTGACGAAGTAGAGGTCCCATCGATTGGCCCACTCAATGTTCTCTTCTTCGCGAAAGTACACGCTGTATGTGTACGGAATGGTGAGCGTCGCGTCTTCGCTCAACTCGTCGACGGCCTCTGCATCTCCGAGCATGGTCGTGTTCGTCGTATTCCTTGCCATGGTGAGTTCCAATCCAGGGACCTCATACAAGCTCGTCGGCAACCCGTTCTGGTCACGGTTTTCCGCCTGGATCGACTTGGCGTAGACTTCGAAGCCCACCACGACCTTCTTGCCGTGTTGTCCGTCGCTGCCAGGCGCGCGATGGGTCCGGACAACCAGCGTCACATGGTTGTTCAAGAAGTATCTCGGTTGACTGGTGGCGACCGAAGTGTCCTCGTAACCCATCTTGAAGCCTGCAGCGTAGTACTTCCGGCTCTTGTCCACTGTGACGAAACTCGTTGCACCGGGCAGGTTGTCCACGATCCACTCGGCCACATACCCCTTCTTGACAACCTCGACCGCTCGAAGCAGCCCAGCACGGTCGACCTTTTGGCTGCCCAGATACCGCACCTCCTCATCCTTGCCCATCTCCAGCTCGTAGTCCGATACCATGATCCGGTCACCGCGCAAGACCTCGCCAAGGTTCAAAGCGACGTTGGAGCCTGATATGAGGCCAGTGCCTGGTCTTTGTCTGCCCGAGGGCGGACACACAAACGGTAACTCCGAGTAAGCATACTGGATCTGAGTGTTGTCACTGTACACCTTGTTCACGAACAAGGGGATCGCTTCGCCGTCGACGTATGACTTGATTGACCATCCTGTGAGATCATTAGCTTCTCCGGGCACAAACTTTTGCGACACCTGCCTGCACGCACCGGGGACGTAGAAAGCTTGAGCAAGCTGGGCGCACAGCAGGAGCAGCGCCCAGCAGCTCGCTCTGCCGATCCGGTAGTCTGCCGCCATGGCTCGTATGTGTATATGCAGCGACACAACCTCCCTCTCTTCAGAATGCCGTGCAGTTCCACTGTGTGGTGTGATCTTGTGGTCTAGAGAGAAATGGTGTCGACGAAGATCCGAAATCGGTGACACAAAGGCGCAGGTGGCTGACGCCTCGTTGGGATTTTGCGTACGACTCCCCTGGTCCTTAATTGGGAAGCCGGCCGTTCAAGCGAATGACTTTGGCCAGGTCGAAGGAACTTGCACACACACTTGCACACCAAGCACGCCTTTCGCAGACCCTCCAGCACCAGGCCAAGCAATAACAGCGGCACCGCGAAGAAATTGGTGGAGGAGGAAGAAGAAGAAAGAAGACGAAGGGGGAAGAGGAAGAGGAAGAGTAGAAGGAAGCTGAAGACTGGATGGATGGGGGATTGGAAGTGCGGAGGCGGTCTTGTCTCTGGACCCTTCAAGTTTGGCCGGCCAGTCGCGACTCACGACTGTGAGAGGAGGTACGGCAGGGCTAAACCGGAAAGGGGAAGGTGTGCCGCGTGGCGTTGGCCAAGGGAAAGCTTCTCCTCAACGTCAGCTGCAGGGTCCGCAAGCCTTCCAACGGCGCAACCAAATACTATACTATACCATTGGAAAATTACTGAAACATCGCAGAGAAACACACACACACACAAGTCACCACACCGGCCATTCTTGAGATTATCGCAGTGTGCAATTATCACCGACCTAACAGTGATATGCCTAACAGTGACGGACTACCCGACGGACGTGAAAGGGGACAGTCCGTTCCTGGCTTATTGCCGCCGAGAAAGTGCCATGTTTCGGATCCGACTAGTGCCAAAAACGAATGTGAAGTGAGGTCGAAAACGTTTGTTTACGACACTACCGACACCACCGCTTCCATCAACCTCCTATCGAAGTCATCATCTGACCCCAACCAAGCCAATCCCCAAACCAATCTACATCCTCTCCGCCTTCGAACCCGCCGTCCACCCCAGCACATCCAACCCATCCCTCTCCGCACTCAACCTCTCCCAAAGCCTCGACGCCTCATCCTTCCCTCTCCCTTCCACACCACCCTCTCCCTCGTTCCCGCCTACAACCGGCCGATTCTCGATCTGCGTATACCAAGACTCCGCCGTGTCGGCATCGGGACGATACGTCAGCACGAAACTCGCATGACCGTCCCGAGCGAAAGTATCGATCGTGGTCCGCGGGTTCGCCTCGTCGTCGTCGCCTTCGGCGTCCGGGGACGGTCGGCCCCAGATCGTGTCTTGCAGGCGGTGGATCTCCTCGTTCAGAGCCCGGGCTTTGGCCGGGGAGAGGTGTAAGTTGGCGACCGCGTCGTCGATGGGATCGAAGACGGTGCGGGCGTATGTGAGGGCGGAGAGGTTGGATCGCGTGGGGTCCGGGTCGTGCTCGAGCGAGGCTATCTCGGACTCGATTGTGGGGATGGGAGGGAGAGGCTTGTCGACGTTTGGCGCTGGCTTCCTCCCGGAAGTCGTCCGTAAAGGCCATGCTCCCGCTGAGGTGGTCGCCGGATTGTCGTTCTGAAGTGTCCTGGTTCTGACGCCGAGGATGTTTTCGACCATCGAGGCGGTTAGAGCTGTCGAAGGTCTACCGGATGGAGCTGTTGGCGATGCAAGATCTGCATGATCAGATGAAGGTAATGGCGATGCTGGTAACGCTGACGCTCCACCAACGGCAGTGCGCCCCGCTTCATTTCCCTCGTCAGACCCGGAATCAGACACATTGATGAAATCACCGAACATCGTCTCCCGGTTGTGCAGGATCTTGACCCGGCGTGGAGGCGCAGTCTGAAGCGGTCTCGTCGTCGTCGCGCTTCCTCCCATATGCATCGCAGCCTTCGCCGGACCCAGCGCCTTGAACGCGCCGTTCCGACGGAGAGCTTGCGCTTGAGCGATGGGAATGGCGGATGTTGTCGCATGAGTGCCGTCCGGATTCAGCCCCGTGAACGCTGCATTCTGTCGGAGAGCCTGCGCTGCGGCAATGGGTATAGCGAAATCGGTAGGGTGATCGTCATCCGGATAGTTGCGACGATCGTAGACCGAAGTCTTGCCAAGAGGCGCAGAAACCTTGACTGAGGAGCTTGTCGACACGTTCTGACGCTTAAGAGCACCCTTGAGCTTAGTCGAAAGCCCTCTGAACACGCCTGGCCGAGATACTGCTTGGGGATTTTGGTTCGAAGCGTACTGCACATGCCTGGGATTCGGTATCAGCACCGCAGCATCGGCGGAAGGGTTGAGCGGAGTGGCAGGCTGCTTACCAGCACGGGATGTATGATGGTATGTCTGTGACTCTGCAGAGCCTTGGTGGGAAGAGCCAGTGAGTGAAGCCGGGTTGGCTGCGTCCCATTCCGGATCGTAACCCAGCTCTTCGCATCTGGACACGTAATGCCTCTTGATCCGCTCGTAGATTTCCTCCCGCCGCTCTCTAACGTGCTCGGCGTCGTCCTCGGTCATGAAAGGTGGTGGCGAATGCTTCTGACTGCTTGCGCGCCTCTCGAGCATAGCAAGGGCGCGGTCGCGATGATCAGAGTCTTGCAGGTGTGAGCCGTCGATAGGCGTCGTGGTGGTCAGGGTGGCGGAGTTATTTTGGAAAGGCCACGGCTCGCTTCCGCTAGGCATCGCGGGAACTGGCGGTGGGATAGACGAGGTCGCATTTGGCCGGTGTCGGTCGATCGCGAGGTTTGTCGCGACGGAATACTTGCTACTCAGGCTCTCTTGCGAGTATCTTCCAATCGAGCGCAGCGCCTCTGACGGCTTACGGTTCGCATTGTAGGAAGTTGACGTGGTGCGCACGCGTCCTGACATGATCGCTGGGTGGGAGAGATGGGAGATTTTGGTACTGAAGGTTGAGAGTCAAGCACAACAAGACGAAACAAGCAGCCAGTACTTGTTCAGAGCTTGCCGTAACTCGCCTCGCAGCACGAAATGTAGTCGGATCGTGTCCGACTCGCGGCGTCCGAGTCGACCGCCATATGTAAGCCGGCGCCGTGTCTTTCATGACAAGAACCACCGTGTTGTGCCCTCTTTGTTGTACAGCCAACAAAGGTGTTATTCTTCACTAACGAAGTGATTTTCATTGATAGGGCTGAAAGGATCATTATGTCTCTTTGTTCCATTGTGTATCAGGCTTCTCGGAAGCGCCGCCACGACCTCGATGGACGGTACAACGACAGATTCCGAGCGAGTCGTTGATGGGTAAGCTGGGAAATCGAACATGCTTGATGGCTATGGCCACCTTGCCAGATGGCAAGGGAATAAGGGTACGATACAGTCCTCGGTCCGGCAGCCTGTCGTTCACCCACCTTGTCCGCTCTAGGTCGAGTGTTCTTCCTTTCCCGTCGTGTTCGTTCATCCGGGGCAACCGAGTCGGTCAGGTTGTATCCAAGTCGTAAGCCGAGATGACCGTAAATCTCGTAGATGGATCGACACCGCAGCTGCGCTCATCAGCATGTCACCATCTGCGTGTAGCCAACCAGGCGGGTATGTAGCTCGGTAAAGCGCGTTGGCGTAGTGGCATGCAAGGTTATGTGAAAAGTATCTCCTTTGGTGTAAACGAGCGGTCCAGGCTGGTACACTCGCTCCCGGCTTTGTCAACCGCGTCATATGTTGTTGGCTGTACAGGGTGTATTAGACTGTCATGTCAGTCAACCTGTCGCTCGATGCTGCGAGACGGTGTAAGGGCCGCACCGAAGGACAGGCTCAGCTTGAGGTCGGGCACATCGATCACGTTCGTGACAGAAATTAGATAGTGAATAGGAATGCGTGTCATCTGATCAAGTTGAATAAAGTATGGGACGTGTGCGCAAATGCTCGAGAGAAATGCGAGAGTATAGACTTGCCTGAAGGAAAAAAGTAGAAGATGAGATTCCGGGCCAGGGAAAGGGAGAGAACGTATATGTCAATAGGAAACCGAAGAGAAAAACCCGAATGCACCCTGTCTGAAACAGCCATTGGTTGAGAGACGATGGGTGGACATCGGAAGGAAACAGGCCCGATTTCGAGAACAAAGAGATGTGAGTTTGTTGTAGTATGCAGTCTCCTTCTTCGCCAGTTATTGACCGGACGAGGCGATGTTGTGTGTTAGTCCCAATGGTCCGACCAGACCTAAGAACGTCTGCACAACACTTCACCATTCGCAACAATCCAGTCCGGCCAAGACGTGAAGTCCGATGTATGCGCTGTGGCACTAATAATCCGAGAGTTGACTCACATTTAGAAACATCTTCCGTTGTCAGGATGGCGTTATATACACATTTGCTTGTTCGATCGTTGCGTCCAGCAGTGAATCAGCGTCAACCTTGAGTTTGCCCGATCTAAGCCGTACCCTCCCTCGCGCTACCCGCCTTCCAGATCCGTTTGATGCCTTCGGTCAGTCCGACGTCGTTGGTTTCGAACTCGTACCAACCCCAGCCAACGACGAAGATGGCGAGGAAGTTGGCCCATTCGAAGAGGTTGCGCCAGACGGGCACGCGCCACTTGGGGAGGTAGTCGGTGATGATTGATCTGGAGAGTCATGATGTTAGAGTGCTAGCCGCAGGGAGATGCGTCGATGGGCTTCGAATGCAGGTGGGTGGGTTTGACGTACTGAAAGCCAATGTACGAGTGAATGATGATCATGCCGATGAAGGTGCCGTCTATCAGCGGGCTCAGCGAGCCGGCTGCGAAGGGCGCTATAGTAATGGGGATGAGCGCTGCGGAGAGGAGCCTGCCAGGATGCAAAGCCTGTCAGCAAGCCATCCCGAAATGTCCACTGTCTCTCTTTTCCCATGCATGCCTACCTCTCGAACGTCCAGTGATAGCTGCCATGGCTCGGCTCTGGGTCAGGAACTGTCGCTGCGTCGTTCACGGTGCCTCTGATGGTTTGCGGAAGCGCGGGGAGGATGGCGCGCTTGGTGGTGGTCTGGAAGGCTGCTCTTTGCTGCAGAGCCAGGAACGGCCGCTGGGCGAGTTTGGTAGATGTGAACGCGGGGATGGCGGAGGTGGTGAGGGCGCGCTGGGAGGGCGCAGCCAACGCTTGGCGGAGGAAGAGGGCGGGGCGGAGAGCGGAAGCCATGGTGAGGGTGCAGTATCGGACCGGTGGCAGTCGTGTGGTGTGGTGTGGAGAGTGTTGTGAAGGTGGTAGATGGATGTATGTATGTGGTGTAGTTGTGATGCCGAGGACGGCTCACATCATCCGGCTTCCCATTGGCTGAAGCGATGTCGCTGGAGGGAACATCTCATCCCGGCTACGCAGCGGACCTCCGTCGGAGCTTTGCGCGATTCCATTGGGAGAAAACTGGACTTCGGCTGGCGAGTAGAGGGAGCTCCCGGCGAGAGAGAGAGAGAGAGACGACGGCCATCAACCACCACCACCACCGCCACTACCCTCCCTCCCCTCCCTTCCACCCACACGACTCGACACGCCGCCCCTCAGTCTCCGTCATGGCGTCACGAAGGCTCGCGTTCAGCCTCCAACAGGGTCTCCGTACCCAGCGCGCCATCAACGCCGTCAAGCCCAAGCCTGGCCTCACCCGCAGTCTGGCCACCCCCGTGAGCCACGGCAGCACCACCGAGAGCACCACCCTCAGCAATGGCTTCACAGTATATCACCCCCCATGGACCTCTGCCACGACTCTCCCCCTTGCGAGCGATGTCAGCTGATGTATACCCCCCAGATCGCAACGGAGCACTCGCCCTATGCGCAAACCAGCACCGTTGGCGTATATATCGACGCCGGCTCGCGCGCCGAGACCGACCGTACCAACGGCACTGCCCACTTCCTCGAGCATCTCGCCTTCAAGGGCACACAGAAGCGATCTCAGTCGCAGCTGGAGTTGGAGATTGAGAACATGGGCGGTCACCTGAACGCCTACACCAGCCGCGAAAACACCGTCTACTACGCCAAATCCTTCAACAGCGACGTCCCCAACACCGTGGACATCCTCGCCGATATCCTACAGAACAGCAAGCTGGAGAAGAGCGCCATTGAGCGGGAGCGAGATGTCATCTTGCGGGAGCAGGAGGAGGTCGACAAGCAGGTGGAGGAAGTCGTCTTTGACCACTTGCATGCCACCGCGTTCCAGAACCAGCCACTCGGCCGGACGATTCTGGGCCCGAAAGAGAACATCCAGTCGATTTCCCGCGACGACTTGATCAACTACATCACGACCAACTACACGGCCGATCGGATGGTCCTCGCCGGCGCCGGCGGCGTTCCGCACCAGCAGCTCGTCGACCTCGCCGAGAAGTACTTCTCCAAACTGCCCCAATCTAACCCGCAATCCCAGCCCTCGGCCTCCGTCCGTGGCCTTTCCGCCAAGCCCGACTTCGTCGGTTCCGAGGTCCGGATACGAGACGACACCATGGGCACGGCCAACATCGCCATCGCCGTCGAGGGCGTCAGCTGGAAGGACGACGACTACTTCACCGCGCTCGTCACGCAGGCCATCGTCGGCAACTGGGACCGCGCCATGGGCAACTCCCCCTACCTTGGCTCCAAGCTCTCCACCTTCATCCACGAGAACAAGCTCGCCAACAGCTTCATGTCCTTCAGCACCTCGTACTCCGACACCGGTCTCTGGGGCATCTACCTCGTCACCGACGCCTTCACCCGCATCGACGACCTGGTCCACTTCACGCTGCGCGAGTGGTCCCGCCTCTCCTTCCAGGTCTCCGAGGCCGAGGTCGAGCGCGCGAAGGCGCAGCTCAAGGCCTCGATCCTGCTCTCCCTCGACGGCACCACCGCCGTCGCCGAGGACATCGGCCGACAGCTCATCACGACCGGCCGACGGCTGGCGCCGGAGGAGGTCGAGCGCGTGGTCGAGGCCATCTCGGCCAAGGACGTCATGGACTTTGCCCAGCGCCGGCTGTGGGATCGCGACATCGCCATCTCCGCCGTCGGGCAGATCGAGGGTTTGTTGGACTACGCGCGTGTGAGGGGAGACATGACGAGGATTTTGTCGTAAGAAGATGCACAGTCGATGGTAGCGATTGAGGAACGGAAAGGAAAAGGAAAGCTTGTGGCTACGGCTGTTTGTAATCCCATAGAAGGTAAAAGTCCTCTCTGTCCCGCTCGCTGCGCTCCCTTCGGGGCTGAGGGGGGGCGGCAAAGACTGGGGAGGGGGGTTGTGATATCGATAGTGATAGTCAGGTGGAGTGTGGCGTGTGTATGTACATTTAGCCTTATGTCACATCCCTGAATTCCCGTTTTTCTCCTCTCGATAGAGAAAAGAATCCTCGTTTGCTTTTACGAAAGCGTACGCACAAGCCGGAGTTCGGCTTGAGAACCACGAGAGCGTTTGCCCTTTCATGGACACGACATCGACAACGGCCCCTAGAGATCATTCAAGTCGCCGCAAGCACCGCTTACGTATATCGCTAACGTCCCAATCCTACATCCCAAAAACCACCACCTCCCCAAACCTTCCACTCCTCACCCTCTCCACAACCTTCCTCTCCGCGATCCCCATCTCAACACAAACCTCATCCAAACAATGCCTTCCATCCAAAAACCCCCTCAATCGCTCATCCTCCTCGGTCCGGACCTCCTCCGCGCTCCTCGCACTTCCCACCTCGACTCCAAACGATGACAACAAAGACAGAGGCGGTTCGGCAGGCGGCGTCGCCCACCCGCTGCTCAGCGCCGCTTTCTTCCGCGCCTTGTCGATTTCTCGCACGGCGGCTTCGTTGGATTTGGGTTTGCTGCTTTTGGAGGGGGAAGGGTTGGCGAAAGCCGGGGTGATGCTGGTTGAGGGTGAGAGAGCGAGAGCGTATTTGTGCACGCGCCGGAGAAAGCCTTTGATGACGCCGAAGGTGATGAGGCGGCGGATGTCGATGTTGGTGAGCTGGGGCTGGTGGGCGAGGGTGAAGTCGTGGAGGGTAAGGCCTGGGGTGAGGGTGCTGTATAGGTCGATGATGATGTTTGGTGCCGGTAGTTGCTCGGCAATGCTGTTGGGTTTGCCGCTTGTTGAGAGAGGGTTTTCGGCGGGGTTCACGGCGATGTAGGTGCGGCATTCGGCTTGCATGTCGGCGTCTTGGACGAACCAGGCGAAGTCTCGCGTCAGGGTGTAGATGGCTTGGAAGTGGAAGATGTCGAGGAGGAGAATGCGGTCGTGGGACAGCAGGTTTCGCACCCCGCGCTGCACGAGCTTGAGTTCCACGTCGGCGAGCTCGGCGATGCGTTTGATGTGGTTGATCCCGTCGATGTGGGGGTGGATGCGTTGTAGGGTGAGATCCCATGTCCATTGGTCGGGAGAGGGGAGTTCGCGGATGATCAGAGGGACGTCCCATGGTCGAACGACCGGTGGCGGACGCTGGACTTGAGTGTCCAAACGGAGGTTGAGGACGTGGCGGTCCGAAACATGGACACACGTCTCATGGTAAGTGTTGAGGTCTTCAACGACGGCCTGCAAGACCGGATACACGATTCCGATGTTGGCGACGGGATAAGCGTCCTCCCCAGCCCACCTTAAGCCTTCGAGCTCCTCCTCGATGCTAAGGAAGCCATCTTCTTCCTCCAAAGAAGTAAAGAAGACGGCAGTCTTTCGGACAAGACGATCCCATCGATACGCATCGCGTTCGTCTTCTCCGAGCACGAAGCACACGCTGAACGTGAACCGATTGCGCGAGTACCTAGCGTCCTCGAGGCTGACGGGAACTCCTAGCACACGATGTCCGTTGAAGCAGATGGAAAAAGAACGATTGCACAGCTCGTACGGAGGGATGATGTACGCCGAGATGTCCGCGAAGGGTATGAGAGGGGAGCGTGCAGTCGCCGGGGTGGAGGGGATGATGGATCCATTGGGATATTGGTGGATGACGGAGATGCCTCGTTCGGGGTGGAAGCGGGCGTAGAAGACGGCCTTGAGCATTCTTCATCCATCCATCGAGCGATACGAGTAACGGAGACAGCTATGACTGTTGTGGCTTACATTATGGCGAGCTGTCGTTTGTTGTCGTGCGCTTGTCTGCAACCCGATGTCGAGTGTCGGCAGTGGAGAGAGATAGAAGCCTTGTGAGTGGATCGGTCAAAACGGACGCTAGTGGGTGTACCGAGAGCTCGGTGCTAATAAACCTCGGTATACCATGGAGTTACATGTATTTGGCACGCTCGAAGCTGAGCACTTCGAGAGGGTAAAAGCCTGCAAGGCGTGAAGCCCACCGACAACTTTTGAAGACGATGGAGAAGATATGAATCATGAACCAGCGTACCCTTCGCCGCCGCGAACGAGCCCAGTGGTCCCGACTCACGACAACAAAGCCGGATTTAGCGAAGACAAGCAGTGGCCGACGACCGATGCAGTCGCCCTGTTAAAAACACGCCGGGGATGGCGATCGAGCGCGAGGTTGCGGAGCAGACAATAGAGCACCATACTTCCTCCTACCTGTCGCGAGTCTCGCGACACGGGCGGACAAGTTCTGACATCTTGCTCTGCGTGAAACTCAGTGGCAGACTTGGGTCGTACTTCACCGTTGCAACGCTCTGACAGATCAATTCTCACCCTCGAATCCATCCGAGAGGAGCATCCAAGGCTGCTGTCCACCCGACCTAGTCATGATATGCTCGAACCACACGAGTTCGTACATAAATCCACCGTCGCACCCTCGAAGAGCACATGTACAGTGCCAAGCCGAGCAACAATGGCCACAGGAACAACGTGAAGTACACAGGTTGCCAGCGCCCAGGATTGTCCACATTCCTGACGTTGCCAGCCGTGGCGACACCGTGGTACAGCTGCACCCGTTCTAAATACAACGGCGCACTTGTATCCTTCTTGTGTGGATGCTTCGTCTTGAAACGACGATATCTGCTCAGCAGGAGTGTTTGCTGTTTGCACTCCCTGAGGTCTACTTTTCATTGCCTCGCCATCTGAACACCAGGACTTGTCATTGAACCACCAATGACAGCACAAGTACTACGGTGGAAGGATGTGTTGCCAATACGTGTCGCAGCGTGCAGACCGATTCGGCAGTGCATGGTCTTGTTATAACCCCTGCGAAGAACACTGACAGCATCGACGTTTGCATAGCAGCGACGGACTGACCTGTGAACTATGGCACAAGAGCAATCTCCACCGAAGGAGCATTCGAGCTCGGAGCACCTAACGGCCGAGACCCGGTCGGCCGGACCACATATCGAACGGCATACCAGCCATGGCGAGCTGGTCCGCGACAGCATCATCGGGTTCGCCGACGGACTCACGGTGCCCTTCGCCCTCACCGCAGGACTGTCCGCCGTCGGTTCGTCGAAGCTGGTCATACTGGGAGGTCTAGCGGAACTCTTTGCGGGTAAGGCGGATCCAGACCCACCGCATGAAAGCCCGCAAGCACAGTAGCTAACGTGGCTCGCCACGCTGTAGGCTCGATCTCGATGGGTCTGGGAGCGTACCTGGCCGCTGTGACGGAGAAGAAGCATTACGAAGTAGAAGAGAGGCGAGAGCGGACGGAGGTGAAAGAGTGTCCGAAGGCGGAGGAAGACGAGATCTACGCGATCTTCGAGCAGTACGGCATCGCGCGCCCCGAGTCGCGCGGCGTCGTCGAGGGCCTGAAGCAGAACGAGGAGATGTGGGTGCGGTTCATGATGGACTTCGAGCTGAAGCTGGCGAAGCCCACCGTCAACGGCGCGTGGATCGAAGGCTTGGTGATGGGTCTCGCGTACTTTCTCGGCGGCCTGCTCCCGATGATCCCTTACTTTGCCTTTCGGATTGTGGACCATGCGCTGTTTACGTCCATCGGCATCACGGTCGTGATCCTGGTGGGGTTCGGGTACGTCAAGGCGTTGGTGACGGGGACTTCGCACCGGGATGCCGGGTGGAGCGCGGTGCAGACGCTGGTCGTCGGGGCGGTGGCGGCGGGGATGTCGTATGGAATCGTCCGGGCGGTGAACAGCGGCGGGAGGGTGGAGTGCTGAGGATTTGAAGAGGAGAAGACGGAGGCGAGCTCTTGTCCCTATCTCCTACGTATTGCAGATCCCTGTACTGGATTACTATGAGTTTCTCATCAAACTTGACGCCTGAGCATCGGTGTTGTGGACACAAAGCTACATCGCATACAGTACGTGCGGGGTGTTGCTTGGAGTAGGGTCCGAGGAGGCTTCGGGCCCGTACGCCTGTTGGGGTTACTGTCGATGGAGAGGTGAGCGAACGTAGGGATGAGCAAGCTTTGTCGAGAAGTACATATGATCCATCCATGTGCATGTATATCACCGTATACCCATGGCGTACGTTTCGGATGGGTTTCCCACATGGCGGATACACGCACCTATGACTTGCATGATCCTTACCGACATCACCGTGATCCCATCATGGGGACGGCCCAGGATGGGATGTAGGTATCGTAGTCGATAGATGTATGGCTGAACTGCCATCGGCCCCTTCATCACACGAAAAGGTTTCACTCGCCATCGCCTGCCGGAGAAGTGTAGCCTCGACCTGATTGGGCCGAGGGGGAAAAGTGAAAAGCGAGCGGACGCAGCCGGTGCGCCCATCCCTCACTCGAACTCGTTCATTGGAGATTCTTTCACCCTTCATCGAAGCCCGTCCTCCTTCCATACAGTACCTTATAGAACACACCCCACCGTCCGTCGTATATATGTAGTCTGGTGGTAAGCGTAGGTGGCTCCATGATGCCTACCCAGCAGCACATGCTACCGGTAACCGGGCTCGCTGGTAGGAAAGTATATCCTCCCAGGCTCGCTCGTTCTCTCCTTCTGTTGCATGAGCACTTCCGGTTCGCTATGCTTTCCTCCCATACGATGAGAAGTGACCATGCGGTCGGTCATGACCTTTCGCCTTGACCTCGTGGAGCTGCTGGCCTCGTATTGTTTCCGGCGCACCTTTCTCAGTGGACGACAAGGCTTCCCCGTCCCTCACGGTTCAATCCCTCGCAATGACGGATTAGATTCTTGAGATCCATCACTCTCGCTTCTGAAGGATCCTGGAATACTGCCGCATGTTGTCGCCGGCTTTGTGAGAAGACAACGACAACCGAGGCCTTACTGCTCCTGCAGTGATTCATGACTGCACTGGTGACCTGCAGGCAGTCCGCATATCGATATACAGACCGGGAAACCGATATACAGGCCAGGGAGTCGGGAATGCCCTCGTCGTGGTGCTATATGTACGGTGCTTAGTACTCGGATCGAGTAACCCTCTTGCAGCCCACGAGTCCATAACGGCGCCCGGAAACCGAGCATCGCACTGACGTTTGCAACGGATTAATATTCGTTTGGTTCTGGCGAACGCTTTTGATAGCTCTGCTGTTTGGTTTACAACATCTCGACGTAAAGTGAGTGGTGGTCGGGTGCCGGAGTGGTTGTGGGCAGAAGAAAGCGGACGCCATTCGCCACCACCATGGCTTCTCCAGCAACTCCCCTCCTCTGGGGCGAACCTGAAATCAACCTCACTACACTCAACACCCCACCCAACTTCTCACGCCATATTGCTTCGCTTGCTCGGCCAGCCACACCACACACAACCCTTCACGAATTTCGCACCTTCCAATCATCACCCTTTCTATCACCTTCGCACGATCTCGAACACAAGCGTATCAGACGCAAACCCTCTCATCTCAACCTTTCTGGCAGGCTGTTTGCAAGCTCGACATCGTCGGCTGCGGCGCCGCGCACACCACCTCTACTTCACCGAGAAGCAGAGCACCACCGTGCCCCATCACCTCTACCACACGTCACGCGAAGAATTCCGTCAAGAGAACAGCCCGAGTCACCTTCGCTGTCCTCGACGGTCGACACGATCCAGTCTTCACCTACACACTCGCCATCTCCCGACGTCGACGTTTCCTTGGACGTGCAGTCTCTTGCAGACGAGCCGCACAGTGCCGGTGGGCTAATCCGGAGCAAACGTAAGTTCCCCACCTTCAAACCAGCGAAGCGTCTTCCCCTGCGCGGCGGTGACGGCGGTGGCGACTGGCTTGTATACGCGGCTGTCATCGACGGCGGCGACGCCTGTTTGCACTTTGACGACCGTGACGCGTTTGATCACGTGACTGGTGCCGAGAACGGAGTAGTCTGGCAGGCATCGGAACCGAAAGGGCGAGACTCTGGTGCAAAAAGAGGGAGGTCTGTAAGGTTTGCAGTGGTTGAGGCGGAAAGTGCAAGTGGAACTTCGACACAGGAGGCTTTGGAGACGACTGGTCAAGAAAGGAACGCGAACAGCGACTCGACGTTCACACTGTCGAAGTTTCAATTTCCACCGCCACCAGGTCAGCACTGGCATGGTACGTCTGATCAACCCCTGAACGTTGCGTCAAGTCCCACTTACATCTTTCAAGGCCATCCAGCCGTACCAACTCCGCCGACAAGCCCGACGACTCTGCACTACAGAGGCGCCTCTTTCGACGTGGTGAATCCGCATCACTCACTTCTACTGGTGAGCTGCGATCCACATCTCCAACGTTCAGCTTGCAGACCTGCTGATTGCTCCAGGGCACGAAAGACTTCGAGACACCCGCCGAGATTGACGGGCTGCTGGACGACTACTTTGACCGTTCATCCCCTCACACGCCTAGTAACAAGGAAAACGACATGGCGTCTTCGCAGGCAGCCCGCGCTCAAAGCGATAGTGGCGGCCGCCGTCTCCGGACACTGTACGGCGACGCTGACAGCGCGCGTCGCGAAATCATGCGTTTGCCCAGCGCCAGCTCGGGAGTCCCGAACGCGGTCAACAACTTTCACCAAGAGTCCCCGCTGGCGAGCAGGAGCCTGGTCATGGACCAAATGATGACATTTGAGTCCGAGAGCTCCGACGAAGATACAGGCATCGCAGCTATCGAGGTAGAAGGCGAGACAGTCGTGAGGGCTGCGCGCTCAAGTTCTGTGTACCCTCACAGCGACTTCAGCGACCCCTTCGATCTCCATGTCAGTGAGGACGAGGTTGAGCGGCCTCTCGATAACATTGACGCCGTAATGACCGCCCCAGCCAGCACGTCTGTCGGCGATGCAGAGCTCGAGGGGAATAGGGATGAGAGGATGGTTGCGGAGTATGACGAAGGTGCATCTGCACAAGCGTATGTTCCGTCTTCTTCCCCGTCCCCTTTCCGTTTCATGAGCGCACTTACGAGATGTTTTATCCCATAGGACTACCAGCCAGCAAGACACCGACAGTACTCTCGGTCAGATTGTCCGCCAGTATGACTACACCGACATGTTCACCGATGATGAGGACTCGGGCGACAGCGAGGATACCATGATCTTGTCCGACCCCGAGTCACCGGAACACGGACGAGGCGGCGCTTCCAGCCCTGCACCGCAGACCAGTTCCATGACCTACCATTTCGGTCTCACCCATGCCTACCAGTATACCGAGACCAACGGGGTGGGGCATGGCTCCTTCTACCGACTCGGCGATCCTGAAGGTCCACTCCTGTCCGGTCGCCTCAGCGGGCCCCCTGATGTCCCAGCACCACCGCAACCACTCTTCGCGGGTACTTCACGTCAATTGTTCGGCCCGATATTGCCGGCGGAGTACAGCGATGTCCCTACCACCGAGCAGACTTACGGCCAGACGGGTGACCTCCTGCAGATCACGCCAAGGCAGCTGGAAGCGCCGCGTCCGCAGAACCCAAACCCGGACGATCAGAACTCCATAGCTTCACTCGGACAGGCAAGTTGCTACGACCACGCCGACGACACGGAGAACATACCGCCGGTCGCACACTGCGGTATACTGCTCGAGTGGCCAGACGTCGACCTTGCTCCAGGACGCAGAACCAGCCGCGACGGCCACAGCTTTTCGGAGCACCTGCTGAATCGCAGCTCCAGCCACTACCTCGAGGACGATGCCGATTGGGAAGATACGCTGGAATCGGAGAGTCGTGTGAACTCTGGCTACGGCGCCAACCGTGTGAGCACTGTGAGCTACGCCGACACGAGCGAGGACGGGAGCGACCACCGCATGAGCGTGACGGGGTCGCAAGGCCAGCCGTCTATGCACGATGTCCCCAACCTTGATGGCTCAGGCACCACCAGGCAGTTCGCCAACAAGGCCCACCGGGTGCTCATGGACGGGCCGAACAGCCCACGTCAGAGTCCACCCACGCCTTCCACCGACAGTGCCGGCCAGCGCGCGAAGGAGCTCTTGCTGGAGAAGCTGAGAAGCGACCACAGGACGTCCGTACAGGGCGCCGATTTCGGGTCGACCTCGCCAGCCGACGATGTACGCAAGCGTCAGAATGCCGCCGAGCTCGAACGCCTTCGCCAGACCAACCCACACGCTGTACGTTGGGCAACAGTCCAGGCCCGGACTGAGTTCGAGACGTCCAGGATCTGGTCGCCATCCCGACCAAGCCGTGTTTACCGACCTAGGAACAGCTACGACAGGGTCGTCGACTTCGCCATGGGCATCCGGGGAGACGGTCAAAGCGTTTCCTCCGAAACCCAGGGCCTTCTCCGCGCAAGTGGATCGACCCACGGTCGCGACGGGCTCCAAGACGCCGACACGATCGGCACCTTGCCGAAAACTCCAAATCGTGCCCCGCCGGTACCCAGCATCCCCGACCACGCGGTGCAGAGCTGGACGCCGCTGCCCCCGCGGACGGTCGTGACACCCAGGTGTGGCGGCAACGTCACTCCGTCATCGTCCATCCGCACTGGCCACGCGAACGAGTACGAGATGAACGCCCTCACGAGAATGGGCCGCGCCCGGCCCGCCGTGCTCGGCCAGACGTCGCTGCGTCCGATCACCATCGGCGAAAGCGCCACGGGAGCGACGACCTCCTCGCCCCGCCGCCCGCTGACCGACCGCGAGCTCTTCCTCGCCGAGCCGGGCTGGAGCATGTACGTGACCGACAGCGCTCAGCGTCGGCAGAGGCTTCGCTGCCAGCTTCCCGTGCACGCGCCCAGGCTTCTTTCGGTGGAAGAGGGCAGGAGGAACCCGAGGGTGGTCGAGGAGCAGAAGAGGCTCAGCGCCGGGTATTTCGCGCGGTGCATCCTCTTCCCGCCTCTCGCTCTGGCGTTCGGGATGGGATGGCTGGATTACCTGATCGAGAAGAAAACCAACGGTCGCGTCAAGGAGATGAGGCCGCGCGACAAGTCCTTTGCCTTGTCCGTGGCGGCGCCGCTCGGCGTGATTTGGTACGCTTGCGGAGGCTGCGTGATTGCGATTTTCGTACTCATGGGCAATGGATCTATCTGAGGTGGCGAGAGGCGAGAGTTGGGTGAGAACGTACGATGGTATCATATCATGCAGAGCTTTCCGGGGGGGTTGGTGAGAGTAGGATAGGGCCATGATGAACGACGACAGGATGGTCTGCGGGAGGGTATGTTAGAGGCTGCATACCAGGGGATCATTGTCGATTGGATCCTGAACCGCAGTATGGTCCGTGAAGCAGTCGTGCTTCGTTACGAGTGGATTGAGCAGGACATAATGGATGGTGAGAACCATGAAAGCAATGAGGGTTTGCCGAAGACAGCTTTCGGACACGCTGCCCTGCCATGATAAAACTCTTTTACTTGAAGCGAGTTTGCTGGACAAGGGTCTGGGGTGGTAGGTCAAGGATGTCGGTTGAACAGAGACAAGTAGCATCAGACGACTCAGCACAATCATCACGTGGTTTTTCACGGCCAGAAGTCAGGAAAAGTAGTCTCGTATTGCACATGCTAGGCTGCCACTGCAACAAACCTCAACAGTCCCTGTCGTACACTCCTCTGGTCGAAATCCTAACGCCCCTTCTGCAATTGAGCAATCATCCGATCGATATCCAGCACAGAACTGCCGCTGGCTTGGGCTCTCAGTTCCTCCAGAGCCGCACGATCTTTTGCCTTGAGCGCCTCCTCTCCAGCCTTGCTCACCATACCACACTTCATCCACATCTCGATCCGCTCGGCGACCGTCAAAGACGTGCACTTCGGGATGTAAAGAGACGCCACCTTGGTATTGCCGGCGCCGAGGATCTCGTTGAAGAAGGGCTACGCAAGTCATCAGTAAATCGTCAGCCGTGCAATGGCAGCATACAGGCTCAACCATACCTCCCATCCGATCGGACTCTTCTTGAGCTTGCTCGTGTCCTCCAGCTCTCTCCAGTCTCTCCGGCTCACGAGAGCGCGAAGTCTGATCCACCAGTACATCTTGTCGCTGACCTTGAACTCCGTCTGCACCTTCTGGCTGCGCTTCATGTTTCCAGTCTTGATCAGCTTACTGATCGTCTCTCCGACAGAAAGACCCACCAAGCGATCGTTGAGCTCCTTCTCAAATGCTTCTTGCATGCGCAGCAGGCGCTGTGCCTCCTCCAAAGCAGTGACTTGCGGCGCGTACTCTTTACTATCGCGCAACAGCTTCACCGCCATCTTGATCTTGTCGCCCGCCGAGCTGATGTCCGGCGCCGTGAGGGCTTCTGTGAAGAGCAGGTTGGACCCATCGATGCGACGATCGTCTTGATAATAGAGATCCTTGAGCAGATCCCGATCTTGGTCGATGGCGGAGGACTCGACGATGGCTGTGGCGGTCGGCCGGCTGTTGATCGTACGGAAGAAACTCGACAGAGGGATCTTTTTCTTCAGGTTCAAGAGGACATAGAACAGGAGGTCAGTGTCACCACTCTCGATAGCTTTGTCCAAGGCGATGGACTCCTCGCCAAGGTTCAGCAGAAGCGGAACCTGTTTGCCGGCTCTGGGTTCGTGCTCGAGCAGTTCGGTGGCGAGTTTGCCTCTGCCTTCGTCGTAGGCGGCCCTCGCTACTTCCTCGAACGAGATGCCACGCTTTCCGCGAAGTTTACGCACAATCTCCTCACAGATTCGGTCCTCGTCGGTGCTAGACGACCGAACCTTCTGTCTCGCCCAGTGGACGTAGATCTTGTCCACGGGCAGGTGTAAGTACTCGGAGATTTTCAAGGCAAGCAGATATTCTTGCCTATTGAGAAGTCGCTGTACCAGTCGCTCCGGCGTTAGGCGGATGTATTGCTCATACGACAAAGGCAAGCCGACCTCGTAGAAACGCACGGCGTTGAGAACCCGTAATGCTTCAGTCATGTCCACAAAGTCATCGCTGTTATAAAGGTCAAGAACCGACTTGCCGAAAGACGCAGCTTTCAGGAGCTGTTTCTGCCAGTGGATGCTGTATTCTTGTGCTGCGGCTCTCACACAGATATCGACAGCCTCGTCGAGGTTTGGCCGAATTAGCTGAATGTTGTCGTCGGCTTTTGGTGACTTCTTCTCGAGCTGTCCCATCGCATCAAGAAGGACGGCAGCCGGCGAGGTTGAGCCCAGCCGGAAAACCTCTTCAGTCGGGTCGGGCACTTTGTGCACATACTCACAAACGTCGCCCGTCAAGACCCGAACGCCGTCAATATCGGCGAGAAGATGAACAAAGGAGTCGTAGAAGTATTTTGAGGCAGCTCCGTTGGGTCCAATAAGATGGATCTCGTCCTCCCATGCAAGCACCACGGCGTTATTGCCGCACCACTGCAGATCCCTTGGAGGTGTCTTAACTTTCGACTCGTATTCGCTGAATCTGTCCTGGAAGTCGCTGCTGATCACCCACACCTTTCCGTCATCTGTGTACAAGCCAATGAATTTGCCATTCGGCGACACACTGATGTGTCGGAATGGGCCAGCTTGGAGGCCGCGATCCTCGCATTCGGCCGCGTCAACAACGTAGACAGTCTTGTCAATCGCGAGGAGTACCTCGATAGAGCGGGAAGACGTGTACTCCGGTGGTATCACATTCCATGATATCACCTCGCCAGACGGAGCCGATGCGAGTACTTGCGGCCTGGGCTCTTCGTACCGGGTAACAGCCACCAGACTGTTGTCACCCAGTAGAGCCACAAAGCCACCAGCCCAGAACTTACACGATGACACGCCATGCTCTTCGGCGCCATGTCCGAGGGAAAAAGGGGTGAAGTCGCCTTGTAGGTCGGCATAGCTGCGTACTGATCCATCGTCGGTGACCACGAGGAGTCTCTCGTCTTCTGACCATCCCACCGCTTTGATCGTGCCTCTGTCCCATTGTATTTGCCTTATCAGCTTCCCCGCGCAGCTGTAGATGTCGATGGTAGGTTTGGCGGCCTGTGAGCCGCGGTAGGAGTAGATCTTGTCTTCATCGCGATACAGCGCTAGTCCCATCAGCAGAGCTCGGGTAGTTGTGATGGTGGTGCCTACCTACAGCACCACTGTATGGAGCACCAGCGATGATGTAGTTCTCGAGCTCGAGATCCGGGTCGAAGACGGAGGTGTAGATCTGGATTCTGCGGTAGAAGCGATCGCCAATACGCTCCCAGTCAGCGGTCGGCTTCGCCATGGCGCATGATATGCGGAAGTCTTAACGAAAGTTCATTCTGATGGCCTGCTGACACATTAATTTGGGGAAGAGTCACGATATGGTCCCAAATATGAGTTGTTGGTTACCTTACGGAAGAGATAGGCAGTTGAGGCTCGCAGAGGTAGGGCTGAAGTCCTGTTGGTCCGTGCACCGCTACATATAGGAGCAAGACATCGAATAGACGCAGTATCCCTCCAACACCAACACTCGCCCGAGATGGACATATGGATGGCACACACACGCAGTGGACAAGTACTCGTCAACACAGGGTGACCGTCCCAATGCACGAATCGCGCTTGCCTTCCAATTAAGGCTCAAGTTTGAATACAGCTATGGAAGACGTCCTGCACGACAGACTACAGCGACTCGGAGACGTGGAGCTTGCCATCCTGGTCTCACTCCTCTCAGCGCAACACTGCATCTTCTCAACCACGCAGCGCGCTCATGCTGATTTGCGGACCGAGCTCGGTTACATCTGCAATGAAGCCTTCGGCCTCCAAACTGCAGTCATCGATTGTTCGTCCAAGATGACCGTCGACGATTTCAGTGAGTCTCTGCTCGTCGACGTATTGGACGACTTCGAGGATGCCCAAGAATTACGGGATGGATCGGGCAACCCTACGCTTTCTGTCGACTTCCATACGACGCGTGGAAGTAGCGTGAACCGTCTCGGTAGCTTCAGTAACAGCCTGAACGATCGTAGGATTGCCGACGTGGTCATCGCTGCGAATCTGGACCAGGCGAGCAGTACTGTTCAGATGCAAGCCTTGGAGTTACTACGGACCAAGCGCATCTTTACGCGCACCTCGAGGCATACTGCTTCTAAGGACTTCTTATTTATCGTTGTGCTTTCGAGCCCGGGGGCAAGACTTTCGCACCACCTGCATGACTTATTTGCGATGTCACACTTCCACGCCGAAGAGGATGGTCTGCCTTATCTTGACGGTACGATGGGCAAGGACAGCAACGTGACCTTCTCATCGGCAGACATCAAGAGACTGCGGAACTCAAGTGCCGAAGCACGCATCACCGGCGAGATCGCCGCTTACCTGCACAACATCGTCGTGTTCATGCGCATGAGCCGCTATGTCAAGGGCGGCGTGACCGCGACGGCGACCAGGCACCTGAGAGCTGTGGCGATGGCGCTGGCACCGCTTCACGGCGTGTCCTATGTGACGCCGTCTCTCATCACATTGGCGGCGAAGAAGGTGTACCCTCACCGGCTGGTACTCGCCACTGCGGAAACGGAACGAAGCCTCCGGTGGGGCAGCGATCCGGAAGCCGTCAGACAGCTCTTACAAGGAGTTACCGTCGAAGATGTGCTCGAAGATGTGATAGCAAGCGTTGAGACCCCGCTGTGATGAGCTCATGTACTATTCATGCGCGAAGCTGGAGGCCATCAACTCCTCATACACGTGGGAGACATTTCGACTATCTCGTGATCCGTCGCTGTGAAGTCTTGGGGCCTCAGACCGGCACAGCTTCGGCGTGATCTCGACCGCCTACGCTGATTGGTGGCCACGAAACGCGGTAAACGCGGGCATTCCAAAATCGACGCCAAACACGAACGATATATGTTTACAACCCGCCGAAACAAACTACAAACGCCCGAGCCAGGGGATATAGGAGAACTACGCCGCAAACGGACCTTCCAACTGATCATCTCCTGAATGGAGTCTGCCTGGACAACGCAGTGGAAAGGCGAGTTCGTGCTTGACCCGACAAGGCTCAGCAGAGAATGCTACACTGCTGCCATCACGACGGAATTGTGGCATGACCGATGCCGCGCCGGATAGACTACATGAGCTCGCCGATCTTCCCGCTCTATCATTCGACACGCAAGAAGCCTCGACGATGGCCGCTCGTGCTCCGCTTCATCAAGGGAGCGATCCACATCGACGTGGCCGCACCCGTGCTGCTTCACGCCGCCTTCGCAGCGTTGATCGTCTATCTCGACCAGAAGAGGGACAGCCATCTTGGCATCCCCAGCAGCAGCATCCCGAGTCTCTCCATCGTAGTCGGGTTGATGCTCGTATTCCGCAACCAAACCTCCTACGATCGCTTCTGGCAGGGTAATCAGCATTTGACGACGATTGCGACCAGCATCCGCAATCTGACGAGGTCGTTCCTGACCTGCTCGTACGCGGACGACGGCCGAGTGACGACTAGGGACGAGGGAGCCGATGTCGAGCAAACGATCAGGACTTTGCTCGCGATGATCTACGCCGCGAAGCATCACGTGCGTGCCGAGTGGGGTTCCACCAGACTCCCTATTCTCATACCTGACACCGAGATTCGTCGAAGGCGACGCGAGAGCCACAGTATGGCGAAGCCGGAGTATAGCGAGCTCTTACCGGCAGGCACAAGAGGATACGAAGACCAGGGCTTGGGCCTACTGCTCCAATTGAGCGTGCAGGTGGAAGGCTTCATCAAGCGCGGAGTCAGCAGAGGCTGGTTCCACGCCCCTGAAGCCAGTCAACTGTCGGCGCAATTGAACGCACTGGTCTCGGCGTACGGCAGCATGGAAACGATTCACTTCACGCCGTTGCCGGTGGCCTACCTTATCCACACCCGGCAAGTTCTCGCGCTGTTCGGCTGCATTCTGCCATTTGCTCTAGTCGAAGAGATGGGCTGGTGGACCATCCTGTTGACGAGTGTCATCACGTTCACACTGTATGGAATCGAGACCATCGGCGTCCAGTTGGAGGACCCATTCGGTTATGATCGGGAGTCAGATGTTAACGACGAGTATCCTATACACACTATAGACTGACTTGCTCCCGTTTCAGTAACGACATCAAAGTGGACAACATTGTGGAGGACTTGAGGGTGGAGACTAGCGTCATGGTAGAGGAATGGCGTCGAGGAGGCCAAATGTTCGTCCACAGGTCGACTTTGATTTAGATTAAGAGACGTTTGCCATAGACGTCGACGGCTGGTTGATAACTCATTCCATGCTCATGTGGCCAACACGCGCGTCTATGGAAAGCTCTGCTCGAATCCTGCAATGCTTCAAACACCTCGTGTGTGTATAACAAGACCCAAGTCACTTCGAAGAGGCTGTGTCTATTGTCACTGTCCCGACATGCACATATTGTTGGCGAGGCGGGATGTTGTACGCTTTACATATTTCGATGACTCAGACTTCGAACTTCGGCTTCGAAAATGTAGACCCTTTGCGCCGCGAACAACAGTCACACCGTGACACAACCATACCTACAGTACTTACTACAAATATCCCAGACCACCCGCGATAGCGGCGACGCATACCGCACAAAACTTCACAGCTTTTCTTATGGACAACCTACGCAACGATATCAGCCTCACGACGATCACTCACTCGTCACCTTCTGCGAAGCTCCAATTCCACAACTCGAAGGTTTCCAAGATGGCGCATTTTGACTGAAAGATGGAGACCTCAATACGAAGTCGTATGCGAGAAGAGTTGCGAACGAGTAGTCGGATAGCGTACCCGTGATCATAAACCGCACAACCGACCATATCCCATACCGAGCAGTCACCAAGTCGGCATAAGGGGAGAGAGCGATACGCCGGGATAGCGAGGGCAGCCAACTTCATCATGTCGGAAACGCCTAAAGCCCCAGAGCCGCCGAAGGTAGCAGACGAGTCGAAACTATCTCCGGCAGAGCTGAAGAAGAGGGCCAAGGCGGAGAAGCAGGCTCGAAGAGCGGCGCAAAAGGAGCAACAGGGCGGTGCTGGTGGTGCTCCACCAGTGACCAACGGCGCGGAGGAGGGCCCCAAGCCAGCGACCAAACAAGCTGGCTCTGTAGGCGTGGATAATAAGGTTAAGGTCGACCAAACAAAACCACCGTCTCAGCAGCAGCAGAACCAAAGCAAGCAAGGCGGGCAGGACAGTAAGCAGGCAGGGACGACGTCGGAGCAGCGGCCGATGCCTGTCAGACAAAGACCATCCCAGACGGGTACCGTCAAGGACCCACCGAAAAAGGACAACAAGCAAGTCGAGCTCTTCGGCCACTTATATACCCAGCCCCGCCGCCTCAACATCGAGGGCGCGTCCAAGGACGTGCACCCCGCCGTGATGGCGCTCGGCTTCCAGATGAGCAGCTACGAGGTCTGCGGCAGCAGCGCGCGCTGCGTGGCGATGCTCCTCGCGTTCAAAGAAGCCATCCAAGCCTACACGACCCCAGGCGGCACCTCCCTGCCTCGCCACCTGACATCGCACTACCTCAGCCCTCAAATCGACTTCCTCAAATCCTGCCGACCCATCTCCGAGTCCATGGGCAACGCGATCCGCTACCTGAAGAAACTCATCGTGGAAATCGACCCAAGCATGCCGGAGCAGGCGGCGAAAGACTACCTCTGCGACGAAATCGATCGCTTCGTGCGCGAGCGCATCACCGTCACCGACCAAGCCATCGCCGCCTCGGCGAGCCAGCAGATCCGCGAGGGCTCCGTCGTGCTGACCTACGCCAAAAGCTCGATTGTCGAGAAGACGATCCTGCAGGCGCACGCGACCAACGGCACGCGCTTCCGCGTCGTCGTCGTCGACTCGCGGCCGCTGTTCGAGGGCAAGAACCTCGCCACTTCGCTCATGAACGCCGGATTGGAGGTCGAGTACGTGCCGTACTCGGGCATCGCGCACGCGGTGCGAGACGCGACGTTGGTCCTGCTGGGCGCGCACTCGATGCTGTCCAACGGCCGCTTGCAATCTCGCGTCGGGACGGCGAGCGTCGCCATGCAAGCGCACAAGTCCGACATCCCCGTCATCGTCTGCTGCGAGTCGGTCAAGTTCTCGGATAAAGTGGCGCTGGACAGTATCGTGCTGAACGAGGTGGCGCCTTCGGAGGAACTACTCTTGGCTTCCAGCGCGGTGCCGCCAATAGTGGAGAGAGATAGTGAGGACAAAGAGAGTTCTAGAGTGAAGACGCTGCAGGACTGGAAGGATATTCCCGGCCTGCAGATCCTGAATCTCATGTACGATGTCACGCCCGCCGAGTACATCCGCATGGTCATCTGCGAGTACGGCAGCGTGCCGCCGAGCTCGGTGCCAGTGGTGCATCGGCTTGCGAACGAAGGCATGTGAGAGGATTATAGTGAACTTGACGTGTATTGTAGACATCGAAAATTGAACGAAGCCAAAGACTTGAATGATCCCTCAAACTAAACTACATACTGAATCCTCACAACGTCGGCACAAACGTCCCGTTCTCGCACGCGAAGCCCAAATTCGGGTTCAGCGCCGCCATCGCGTTCAGGCAGACGGTGGTCGGCGCGTCGAGGTTTTGCGGGAAGACCTCAATGTTCGACAGCCGCAGGTTGTCGCACGACGCGCCGGTGTTGCATTCGATGATGACGGCCTCCGTGTGCGTGAGGTTTGGCAGGCCGACGTTGTACCAACATGGCTACATTGTATCGTTAGTGATATATATCGAGAAGAGCGGGTACTAAACTTACGTTCGTCACGCAACTGCCGTCGCCGGGCATGAAAGTGTTGATAGTCCCGGTGAAGTTGGCCCAGGTCAGATCCTGCATGTTCACGGTCGAGTTGTTCGGCCTGCCGCTGACGGCCCCGCTCGAGCCGACGGTCGATTGCGTCTGGGTACTGCCTTGGTTGATGTACGTTTGCGTGACGAAGATGGGGAAGGTGACGTTGTAGACGCGGATGTTCGACCAGGTGATGTTCTTCGCGAGGCCTTGCCCACCGACCCACGACTTGAAGCGAGCGCCGTAGACGCCGTTCACGACGGTGATGTCGTCGAAGACGACGTTGGAGACGTTGGCGAACTGGCCTTGGTTCTGTCCTAGACTACCTATACTCATTCCATGCGTCTGGTAGCCGATCGTGCCGCCTTGGAAGAGGACGTTATGCGCGCCGTTGCCGACGGCGATGGCATCGTCGCCGTTGTAAATGACGCTGTTGGTGATTCGGATGTTCTGTCCGGAGACGTCGAAACCGTCGGTGTTGAATGGGAAGCTGCCGGTTGTGCTATAGGCATCGATGACCGTGTTGGAGACATCGATATTGCTACCTGGAAGCTGCACGTTCCACGCGATTGGTTTGCGAGACTTGAAGTGCTTCATGCTGCCCGTCTTGGCGTTGAAGGACATCAGATGCGGTCGGCCATCGATCCCGGTGCCGGGGTATTTGTTTGCATCCCACCACGCCTGTCCGTAGCTGTTGATCCAACCTGTCGACACGTTCGACGTGCCCTCATACCGGATGTTGGAGCCCGTGAAAGTGAACCAGTACAAGTTTGTTCCGCCGGTCCTTTTTAGAGTGGTGTTGAACAGCTCCTGCACGTAGGTGATGTTCTTGGGTAGATTGAGGTTGCCGTACATCTGGATGGTGACATCGTTGAGGCCCGAGGCATTGACAGGCGTCAAGACGTTATAGTCCACGCCTTCAGCGAGAGTCACAGTGCCGCCATGCCCACATCGTGCGAATGCGGCCGAAATGGCGGGAGTGTCGTCTGCCGTGCCGTTCGAGGAAGCATACTTGGAGGGGACGTTGCAAGTTTGCTGGTAGGACGGTGGACTCCGCGCTGAACCGCCGAGAGCAAGCAACGAGGCGGCGAAGAAGAGAGTCCCGGTCAACATCTTGTGTGCGGTGCTCAGGTTACAGGAATGAGTAGATACGAAGGAGGGAGTCTCTGGGGATTATATGAACGGCCCAACTTTAATGACCTACCTGCACCTCGCCTCCATCTCCTCCGCTTCGGTTGACTGTCATAATTTCTCCGTCGCGGGCAAGTCGCATCAGACTTGATCTTGAGGCAGAATGTACCCATCCTCTCAGTATTGTGTGGGATGCAATTGGTACGCATCAATGTCTCGCGCAGTAGGTTGTGGGTTGAGCCACCTTCAGTCAGCCGTTACCATATGACGCTTCGTGCACAGTTGTCTGGACTCCGGAAGCTTGACTCCATTCTGATCAGGCTCTTTGCGCGTATCGACTTGATTGTTCCGAGCAGACCCTCCATGCAGGTACAGAGCGGGGAAGAGCTTGGCCTGCGTTCATCCATGTCGAGACGTGCCGAGGGTATGGTAGAGTCAGTGTGTTAACAAGTTGTGATGCGATGAGCACGCAGCAATACAAACTTCGTTTCATACTGTGTGTCAAACCGTAAGCTGATGATACTGTGGGCGAGGTTTGGCATTCGCGAATGCAGTATGAGACCAAGGTTCTCAGCCCAGATCCTCAATACCCGGCTGTCGTCGATCCTTCCGCTGACCCAACAGCTGCCTCATAACATTATTATCTCTTCCATTTCGATCACGCACCGCATTGCTGGGCGAAGCCGTCGCATCTCCCTCGTCCAGAGGTCGAGCGTCGTCGTCGTCGTCGTCGTC
>Ga0058704_10000178_pt1 | contig 34582 bp, 27 predicted proteins | sample AgamicMgSfe_FD_71363 | JGI IMG/M metagenome (GOLD analysis project Ga0058704, IMG submission 71363) | Agave microbial communities from Guanajuato, Mexico - Mg.Sf.e | ecosystem: Host-associated > Plants > Phyllosphere > Phylloplane/Leaf | place: Guanajuato, Mexico | collected 2012-05-30
TGCGCTTGACCAGTTCAGGGGCAAGATCATGCAACGGCCACCCATCTTCAGCGCGTTGCGAGTGCAGGGCAAGAGATTGTACGATTATGCGCGAGAAGGCAAGGAGGTACCCGTCGAAATCAAAGAGAGACCTGTTGAGGTTAAGGAGCTGGAGGTCGTCGAGTGGATGGAGGGCGGCACGCATCAGTGGCGCTGGCCTCAGACCGAGGCTGGAAAGGAGGAGAAGGAGGTCGTCGACAAAGTGCTACACCTCGAGACCGAGACCGAGACCGAGACCGCGCAAGAGCTCGACCCTAGTCCGAAGCCTGTGGCCAGCACGAAACGCACGCGGGACGAAGAGGATGAGACGAGCAATGGCGCCGTTGAGCCATCGGGTCCGCTGTCTCCTAAACGCCCCAGAAGCTTGCTTGCCCTGAATGCTTCAGGTGCTCTCCCTGGTCCCGTAACCTCCAACGACAAAGCCACAACTCAAGGGCACCCCACAGAACAGCCGATTCCGACCGCCGAGCCAGGAGACGACCGCCCACCGTGCCCAGCTCCAGCCGTTCGTCTCCGCATGACATGCACCTCCGGCTTCTACGTGCGCAGTCTTTGCCATGACCTTGGTGCGGCGCTTGGCTCGCTGGGCATCATGGCAAGCTTGGTGCGCACACGGCAGGGTGATTTCGAGTTGGGAACGAACGTGTTACAGTACGAGGACTTGGCGCGAGGGGAGGATGTCTGGGGCCCGCAGGTGAAGAAGATGCTGCTGAATTGGCATGCCGGAACGCGAGAAAGCGGTGGTAAGACCGTCAGTGGGACTCCTTTGGAGAGCAAAGAACTCAACGATGCAATGGTCAAGAGGGGAGAGTTAGGGCAAAAGACGAAGGTTGCGGATGGTACGAGGGCGAGGAGAAACACGAGCTCTGAGGAGGACTGATTGCCATGCGAGGTAATGACAGCTGTTCAGGTGGTACGATGTCGAAAGAAGATGCTTTGACTTCATTCAAAGCGCCGTCCGATGCTCGATCAATGATAGTATCACCAAGTCAAAAGCATGGCGAGACCTCAAACGCGACTGTTCGACAGCTTGTCGAGATACATTCAGCTCTGCGTATGCCATGATTTCGCGCAGTCCCACACCAGGCGTGGGCAATCTCAGCTTGTTCATTCTTCAGTCTCCTTCAGAGCAGACGACGTGTGCTGTTCCTCACCGTCAAGTACCGCCGTCCGTCATCAGCTGTCGCGCGCCGAAGAGGTTGACAACTTCCAGCTCGTGTGCCCGAGGTACATGTGCTACTTCCAGCTGAGGACGACCATTCACGGTGTTATAAGACCTCCTATTTTCTTTCTACTGCCATATCGGGTCAGTAGGCTTTGACTTGCACGCTGGAGGCAACGCGGATCGCAGAAGCGAAGCACATATTACAACTTATATATGTACACACATGAACAAGATCACACTGAGTACCAGTTCGGTCAGGTATCGTAAGGAGTCATTCTCCTGTCTACGATGGTAGGTGTGGCACATCTGCACCACTGACAATATGCCAGTGGAAAAGCACGACTCGCACCGCTACAAATCAGTGCAATGATATGGATGCACCTCACGAAAGTCCTACAGCAGCGTGTAAGGTAGGGACGAGAGAGAATTTATGTCGGGAGTCAGTACGCATCGGCAACGTCCAAAAGAAAACGCCACGGGGAAGCAGATTGGCGCCTGAATACAATCCACGCGCAGTGTCCACCAGCTTCACTCACTCTCGAAAGCAAGGCTGCCTGGGGGCTGCGTTACAGCTGCCGTCGTTGCCAGAGCAGCGACAGCGCGGTCATACTCTTCTCTCGACCGCTTCTGAGACCGTGTGGTGGGTATGCTGGCTTTGGCCCTCTCCGTTGCTAGTCACTCCTGCACTTCATCGACTGTAGTGATTCCCCCTCAGGCCGGGTCCACTCCCTTGCCGCCTAGCTGAACGCTCCCACTATCCGGGACTCGACTGTCTGTACGCTTTTGAAGACAGGAAGCGGACGTTCAGCGTTGACTTTGCTAAAGATCTCGAGGTTGCTAGGCTGTGTAGCAAGGCGCAACAAGTTACCGTATGCGATGAGCTTGGGATCGGCATGGAAGATGTGCTCGTCGGGTACATCCTTCGGGGTGTTCTTGTAGGTCACTCTCGAAGGAGAGGTTTGCGTATAGACAATGTTTGGGTTGAAGTCGTCCAGCGTCAGCGCGAACTGGACGATGCCTTCCGGAAGCGGCGGCAAAGGGACAGATTGTCGGAGTTCTGGGGGAGGGCAATCTTATTGTGGAACGGCTTGTTCATGGGAGAGAGTCGGAGCAGGCGCCTGTGGCACAATCTGGAGCTGCGCCGGTGATCTCCGTGGAGGCATCTGCAGCTCTCGAGGCGCGATGCGAGATGGTATGCCGTCTCGATACAGACGGTCCATACTCGGTAGGATGTTCGGCGGACCGCGTGTTGTTGAGAATATGCTCCAATCGCACCGAGATCCGCTCGCTATGGAGAACTTCAGGCCTGCAGTGGGATGCTAGCAGAAGATTGATATGGACAAGGTAAACGTACTCGCTGAAAGAACATGTAGCACCTCATACTGGAGCGCGGCATGAGTGCCAGTCCAGCACCCCACATAGTAACACTTCCTGGTGGGTGACTCGATCATTGTGTTGTCGACTTTCTTTGTCTATAGACTGTGTGAACGTAGCAGGGCTGGCGACACTACCCCGGCCGGTCAATGTTCATCATTCGCCACGGGTCTGTGAGCCCGACAGAACCGAAAAGCGTAGCGGAAGAGCGTAGAAGGTGCATGGAAAAAGTACGCACGATAAGATGGAACAGAGTAGAGTAGATACAGAAGCCGAGAGCATGGGAGGAACACCTTGAAGAGTCTCGCAGCTTGACATCGGCCCATGAGAGCATCTTGCAGACTTGAAAGTGAGCGACCTTTTTGAGTTCCAGCCTGTCTTGCCAGCCCAACGTTGACAGCGGCGCGATCAGAATCGTAAGATCTGATGAGACTTCTGTCTTTTACTATTATTACATGTACTCTGCGCATCAAGGGCAGCCTCAGCAGTAAAACCAATCGAAGCGCACAAGCGAAGCAAAGAGCAGACCAGTTGTCTGAGACACGGTCCTTTGGTTCAATATTGCAACTCTGTCCACACTCGTTCATCCTGGTTCGTTGGCGATGACGGGCTCTAGCATTTTCATTGCATGTGTCACGGTCGGTAGAGGAGTTAGGAAACAGATCACGAAGCCGAACTCTGGGAGATCTCTCGAGGGCTCTCGGAGCACCTCTACCGGCAGCAGAAGTCTGGACAAATCCTTGTCCCAGTATGAAGACTGTTCACCGTTGGCGATGTATGTATGTGATGAGAGGAGAGAATGGAAGGGAAAAGATGAAGTCGGTAGAAAATCAAGAAAGCACAGACGTTCCTTGGCGTTGACCACCATGTTTCCCTTCATGTAGCCAGGTTCTCTACACATTTCTTCTACAAAAAATTACCTCCTACCCGGACACAATCGTGTGTCTGTACACTCCGTCAACCCCTTTTCTCATCCTCACTTGGATTTATGGTGGAGCGATGCGGTACGGTACGATACGATACGATGCGATGACCTACAAAGCTGTACGGACAAAGTGATCCTGTAAGCGTGAACACCTGGTATCAATATGCCTACAGGCTATTTTCTCCTCCTCTTCTTCTCTGTTTCTTCACATACTGTCCTTCATATAATCAAATAAGAACGGATGAGCAGCATCATGTCCTGGCACCGTCAACTGAACATACGCACACGATGATCTTCCTCCATGGTCGTGACAGCACCGCCATCGAGCTCGCGTCAGAACTCTTCGAGAGCCAGGACTCCGGCGGACGCACCCTGCTGAAGAGCTTTCCCAGCCTCAGATGGGTATTCCCGACAGCTGGTGTGCGTCATGCGGTCCGCTTCGGCTGCGAGATATCTCAGTGGTTCGACATGTGGTCTGTTGAAAACCCGGGAGAACGTACAGAATTACAAGCGGCCGGCCTTCGAGAAAGCGTCGAATCTACCATCGACTTGATCCAACAGGAAACACGGAACGTGCCGGCAGAGCGAATACTCCTCGCCGGAATCAGCCAAGGATGTGCAGTAGCAATTCACTCTCTGCTAGGCACAGATCACCCTCTGGCCGGCTTCATTGGCCTTTGTGGCTGGCTTCCGTTCGGCGATGATATCGAGATGATCAACACGTCAGGTCTTGCGCCAACGGAACGACTGGGCCAAGTACGTGCCTTGGTCAAATCATCCCCGCCTAGCACTGCTGCTACACCGACTCAAGCCTCTCTCAACACGCCTATCTTTCTGTCGCACTCCAGGAATGATGAAATGGCACCGGTACAGAATAGAGAACGGCTGGGGATTCGGCTGTCAATGCTTGGCATGAGCGTCGAGTGGCATTGTTACGTGGAAGGCGGCCATTGGCTGAACGAGCCTCAAGGGGTGGAGGACATGGTCGCTTTCATTAACAGGTATCTCGGTGACTGACGATATGAGACAAGTCCTATGATCGTTGCCGCGGACGATCTCCCTTCGTCCGCCCGCTTTCTTACGCAATACGAAAGAATCGTCGCCGTAGAGCGTGTAGCGGCGAATAAGCAGGGTGTGAAGAACAAGAAGTACCAGATGCGGCAAGCGATTCGAAACCCGAAGACTTGGATCCTCTTCGGCATGGCCGTCGACGCGCATATACCTAACGCGGCAATGTCTAGCGCACGTGAAAACCTCCCCCTGGATCGCTATAGCAAGGGCCGCTGACGATGATGGTTCACCTCCCTGATCCTCCAAGGGTTGGGTTTCAGCGTTTTGGGAACGTAACATATGAAGGTCCCCGGTTACGCTGTCCAGGTTGCTTCCCGCCTCGCCAGCGGCATCCCGCGGGCCTCATGTGTGTTGTTTCGTCATGTTTGCCGGCAACCTCATCTGTGTCGGCGCCGGTGCCGCTCTGTCGCCATATCCACGGATCAAAAATGGAGTCGCCTCGTAGCGCTCTAGCTCTGTTCATGCCAGAGCGTTGGGCTCGCTGTGAGGTTGACCATGCTCAGTAGTAATGTGGCGAGTTTCACCGAGAAGCAGTTCATTGGCGCCACGCTTCTGATCGGTGACCGTGTTGGCAATAGCATCGCTCCTCAAAACTTCATCTGACGCCAGTTCATCATTTGGCACATGTCCCATAAGCGAGCGTGCCGAGTCAAGGGAGTTGACAATGAGTGATCATAGCATCTATTCGGCTACTGTATCAAGACCGCCATGGTCGTCGTCTTGTACCTGTACATGTGAAGTATCAACACGAAGCGCGACCAGGAGGCTACAACTTCTGATTCGCACTTGACTCTAGAGCAGGAAAGGGAAGCCATTGAGCAGGAGATGCAAGACGTGACGGCATTGGGCAGTGAGGGCTTTCGTCATGCCTTGTGAAACTTAATACAAGTCGTGTCCCATAACTCCATCGTCATCCCAGCCGATCTCTCCGTTCCTGGCCTGCTGTCGGACCCAGTAACCGTGATATGTCGAGTAATCACGCCTGCCCGAAAGGCCGAGTTGACGTGCTATATTCACGTAGCCTTCAGCATTCCTTGGCCCTTCCTTTGCCCACGGTCCTCTTGCAATCTCCTTGTTGGCGTCACTTTCCCACGGGGTTCGGCAGAAGGGACAAGTAATTGCGGTGCCCTGCGCCTTCTTTGTTGCCGCCCACTGCTGGAAGCACCGGGCGTGCACATTGTTACCGCACGCCGCTTTGCAGTAAAAGATCTTCTCGCCACTGTTGGGTTCGAAGTCGTCGCAGCAGATGGGGCATTCGCCTTCGATGGCTTTGCGGTTGCCGTCGTGCTCGTCGTCCTTGTCTGCTGTTTCGGACGGCAGCGGCGGCGCTTTGGCAAAGATCTCCCGGAGTTCCGCGGAGACGAACGCCAGTTGATACTGTAGGTGCGCCGGAGCGCGCGACACGCGGTTGAGAACGTAAACGATGTGTTTGCACTGGTTGCCTTTCCGCGCGTGTGGACAGTCGCATGAAGGAACTTTGTCGACGACAACTGTGTATACATTGCCCGTAGTACCCGCCAGCAAGATGATCTCGGTCGGGGAGTCTTCTCCGGAGTGAGCGTGCCGCTGGCGGTCGATGACGAACATACGTTGTGTGAGAGCGCGGTCACGGATCTCAAGGTAGCTGGACGGAGCGCGACCGCGCCATCGACGCAGCCGTTTTTCCTCGTCCTGAGGCTTGCTCGCCGCTCGCGTCCAATGCGTACCACAGTCAGGAACTTCCAAGGCCTTCGCGGTCCTGCTATTCCGCTTCCTTGGTGGCGAATCCTGGGTTGAGTCGATATAGTTCCCGTAAGCATTAGATGCCTCGGACGGGTGGCTGTTCAGGTCTGCAGCTTTGCGCTTTCTAGAAGCCTCTGGCCGGCTACAAGACCGCGAAGATGAAGGGACGTCGTGAGGATACGATGGTGGATGATGCTGATGGTGCTGTGACGGGCTTTGTGCGTAGCCCGTGCCTAATGGATACGCACATGCATCGTCATTGGCATCTGGCGTACAGTCGTAGACGCCCATTTCGATTGGATGTGAGAGGCTGCAGGCCACAAATGACGGAGATGTGGGCAAAGTGACGCGAGTGTGTTGTTGTTGACACAAAGTCGAGGGAGTGGAGTGAAGCCGTCCGCTGCGCACGGACCGCTATCACTTGAGATTTGAAGTTGACCGGAGGTTTGAGAGAGTGCAGCAAAACCTTGGGATCGAACACATGAGAGCATGAAAGGTGTATTTGGTATGAACGTCGCGAAATCATATATCTGCATACACGTACACAAGTCAACGCCACTCGCTATGCTCTGAATCGCTCAATCTATACACTTGGCCTCACGGCCGTCTCTTTACTGTTGTGCGCATTGCGCCCCAGCGGCACCCTCTTCATCTTCATCCTGCCAATCACCACCGCCTCTCGGATCGCCAGATCCAGCGCCGAATCCTTCCAGGCTTTCCACGATCTCGAAATCGACATCATCAACCATGTCCGGCGTCTCACCCGGCTTTCTTTGTATGGGCTCTGGCGGCGGTAGCACGGCTTGCACGCGATCTACAGCGGCTTGATCGTTGAGCCATCCGTCTTCCGGAAACTTGATGTTGATAGCAAGGTACAGGTCGCCTTTGGCGTCGGAGCGCTTCAGAGGCATGCCTTCGCCAGGTATCTTGAGGACTTGGTCTGGGCGAAGGACTTTGCCTTGCGGTTGGTTGACATGGAGTTGGATCCCTCGCCCATCGAGGTGCGTCAACACAACGCGGCTGAAGCCTGTCAGTGCTTCGGAGAGGGAAATGTTCAGCTCGGCCTGGAGGTCTGCGCCAGCACGGTGAAATGCCTCATGCGGTTCCTCCACGAGCTCGAAAACGATGTCTCCAGCCTCAGCATCGTCCGGATCCTGGTCGGCCTCGCCAGCCAGCACAATCTTCTCCCCTTCCCGGCTGCCGCGCGGAATGTAAAGCTCCAGTATCTTTTTCTGCTTCACCGTCCGCGCGCCTTTGCACTTTTTGCACTTGTCTTTGTCGGCGAAGAAGGTACCGCGTCCGCTACATGTCGAGCAGGGCACGGTCTCCTGCGTCACTAGGCCCGGACCAACCGGCCGAAGCCTCGTAGTCGACCCGCGGCCTTTGCAGCTATCGCAGGGTTTTGCTTTTGCCTTCTCCTTCCCGCCTGAGCCCTTGCAGTGCTCGCAGACTACGCTCTTGGTACTTGCGAAGCGCGTCGTCTTGCCCTTGTAAAGCTCCTCAAGCGTGACTTCATACTGCTGCACCTCATCCTTGCCTTTGCCTCTCCTCCTTGCCCCCGGCATACCACCCCCCATCCCAGGCATTCCACCCATGTTTCGCATACCGCCCCCAAACATCTGCGCGAGGATATCGTCAAGATCGGGTGCTCCCCCGCCAGGGAAGCCATCAGCCCCGCCTTTCTCGAACGCCGCCATGCCGTGCTGGTCGTATAGTGCTCGGGTGTCATCGTCGGAGAGGATCTCGTATGCCCGAGAGATGGTCTTGAACTGTATGTCGGCCTCTTCCCGTTGGTCTTCGGGGACTTTGTCAGGATGCGACGTAAGGGCGGCTTTGTGGTAGGCTTTCTTGATCTCGGCCTTCGATGCCGTGCTCGTGATGTTCAGGACCTCTAATGAGTTTAGCCACAACGGAACTTGCTGAGAAATTCTCAGGGGAACGTTACCATAAAGGTCCTGCTCTTCGGCACCACTCATGATGTAGGAAGTCTCGGATTGAGATTGATTTTAGGTCGCAGAGCCTGCTACTAACGTGGCTTAGGTCTGATCGCGCCGGAGTAGGTGGTAAATTCAAGGTGAGAGACTGTTCATAGGTAGAGAGGCGATCTGTTTGTCAACCCGATTTGTTGTTTGCGGGCGAAGAAAGGTATATCAGTTTGTACATGAGGTAACTTCCAAAGTTTGTCATGCGCAGGGTCGGCGTTTCGTTTCGCAAAGCGAAGGTCCGACGACATCTTCACGTCTTCCAGAACGCATCATCGTCGCGGCCTTTCGATCGTTTCCACCACCACCGCGATATGTGATCTTCCCAGCCATGCCGTTCACTCGCGCATCGAGGCCAACGATAAAAGCCACATCTGCTCATGGTTGGATTTGCGATGCGTGTCGACGGCGACTCGGACCAACCAGGCAATATACCCGTACTGTTCTTACTATACCAGCACTGCGAGACAAACGGACAACCCCCCTGCGGCTCCGCACTGCGGTCGGTGAAGTTCGACAACTCTCAACTACTGCGCGGAGATGTGCAACATCCCGTCGAAATTCCGTTCTACCAGACACACCAGCCAGAACGCGATTCGCTCCCTCTCCTACCGGCCACCTGCATATCGGAGGCCTGAGGACTGCATTATTCAGCTATCTGCTTGCAAAACGGACGGGCGGGCAGTTCCTGTTACGTATCGAAGATACTGATCAAGTAAGTATAGGGATTTCCTTCAAATCATGTCAGATGCTGATCGTCGAAGAAAAGGCTCGTCTCAGGCGCCGAACAGCGCCTGCTCGAAGATTTGGCTTGGTCCGGCTTGCAATGGGACGAGGGACCTCGGATTGGAGGCCCACATGGTCCTTACAAACAATCTGAGCGATCTGCCATCTACCAGGAGCATGCTCGTCGCCTGTTAGACGCAGAGGCAGCGTACCGCTGCTTCTGCACGCCGCAGACCGCCGGTCATGACATAGCAGCATACGTGACTTCAGGCTGCTACCAGAACTGTGCTTCTATCCCCGCCGCAGAGGCTCGAGCGCGTGGCGACTCGGCTAGAGAGTCTTTTACGGTACGGCTGAAGCAGACAGAAGACAGGAAGAAGCGTATCTACCCAGACTTGGTATACGGCAAGATCACGCCACTGAGACGTAGCCCGACCTCCGTCGCTTCATCCGACGACGACGCCGTCGTGGACGCTGCGGATACCATTCTGATCAAGTCTGACGGTACACCGACCTACCATTTCGCCAACGTGGTAGATGATCATTTGATGCAGATCACCCACGTGATCCGCGGCACGGAATGGATGGCCAGCACACCACTACACTATGACTTGTATCACGCCTTTGGCTGGGAGCCTCCTTTCTTCGCTCACGTGGGTTTGCTGGTTGATGAAAACAAAGCCAAGCTATCAAAGCGGAGCAACGCCGACGTTGCACTGGATGTGAGGAGCATGCGCGATGAGCTTGGGGTCATGCCCCGAACGCTTGTCAATTTCCTTGCGTTGCTCGGCTGGAGCAACCCCACCGAGAACGATGTCATGGACATGGAGGCGTTGGCGCGCAACTTTGACCTCAAGTTCACAAAAGGCAATACGATGGTCAGGATGGAGAAGCTGTGGTACCTCCAGAAGCGGCATGTGGCACAGCTGTGTGAGCACGCTCGCTCGACGGGTTCGTTGGGGCCACTGCGGACTGTTGCACACCAGATCCGCGACGAGGTCTGCAGACAGTACGGTACCGAGCTGGAGGAGCGGTTTCGAGGAGATGATGACAAGTTACTCCAACAATGTCTCGAGATCTTGCTGGCAGACGGCAAGTCATACCAAAATCCGTCGCAGTATGCACAGCGAATTCGATACTTCTTCGTCTTTGACGCCAAGAAAACCACTGAAGGGCAAGACTTCTATGGTAAAGGACAAGATGTGTCCGCAGAGGATGTACACAGTCTTGCGCAGCAAATCCTGCTGAACCTCCAAGCCGACACCTCGTCCGAGACTCAGCCGTCGAGGGTAAATGCATCAAGTGAAAGGATTGACGCTGTCATCCACAATCAAATCTGGCAGCGCGTTTCGATGTTGCGGATGAGCCAGAAGGGAGCACAACAGGATGAAACGGAAGCCCAAGTACCCCAAGAGCATTCCGAGCGGCACACTGATCGACCCGTGTCTGCGCTTCCCGCCGACCATCCGGTATCGAAGATGAAGAAGTCCTGGACCACCGCACTCATGCAATATTTGCGGGAAAAGGTGAGCTATGGTCAGCCGGGTCCGAGCATCAGTGTTGTCATGGCTCTACTGGGGCACGAGGAGTGCCGTAAACGACTCAATCCAAGACCGTGAAAGACGAAGGAGACGAGTGGAGTTGGCAGATCATCTCCACTGATCATCGGCTTACTCCTCGACCGACTAGGCGGGTGTCTACCCAGATCTCAGATTGGCGCAACGTTGCTCAAACGTCCGACCACTGGGGCCTCCCAACCGGATAGATAACTCCCGGCCTTGCATCGATGTCGACGGTATTCAAAGGCGTTCATACCACACATTCAGCGGCTCTGTATGCTTACTGTGTCAGCTGAAGCAACGCAACCCAATGACCCTACCGACTCATGGTGTTCCTAAGATCATAATGGCACAGCATTGCCGATCACAGTCTGAGCAACGTTGGAGCCCCGACGTTCGATGCCAGTTTATCAGTGCCTTCATCAGTTAACATCCGCCACCAAGCAGTATTTCTTCCCCGAGGAGCAAGCGACAAGGCGCTGTTTGATGCTGAGGTATTCTCCCGTTGTCTGTGCGTTTGCCTGCCGAAGCATTGCTACCCGGACTTCAACCACGTGATCGATGGTTGAGCTGGCATCATGAGTGCGGAGCCAGATGTGAGTGTAAGAGTAGTCCTACCTAGCACGTGCCTACCTGGGTAGGTAGCGTTGGATGAGATTGTTGTTCCTGCCACCAGCACTAGTACTACTGATCGATCTTTAGATGCACATTGTCAGCCGCCAATTGTCGAGTTGTTCGTGCGAAGGTCTTGCAGAAAGATACAACTCTCATTCTGAGGCGAAGATGTCTCTGATTGGTCAGTGAAATGGCTTGATGCTACCACCCGCAACGCCCACCCGCGTACCTGTGTTGTACTGTGTTCGCACACATTTTCCTGCACGAGGCCGCATCACGGACCGGCATCACGACATCACGGGAGAAGCAGCTGCAAGCTGCACGCATAGAGATAGGAGCTGTACGCACTGCGGACTTGTCAAAGGATGGCGATCCCTGTCGACAGGCGTCCAGCTTCATCCAGCCGCAGCGGCTCTGTGGCTGCAGCACAGCCCGGCCGAATCTCGAGATATATAGTCCTGCAGGTGGCCCCATCAGCCTGATCACCTTGTCGCGACGAGGCTGAAAGCCACTATAGCAATGCTACACGTCCCCTGATGTAAGCATACGTGAACGGGGAGCTGAGTGGCGATTTTCCTTCTTCTTCTTCTTCTTCTTCTTCACCTTCTTCACCTTCTCTCACTACACATCGAGTCCTCCAGCAGACATGGCGTACGCCATCGAAGTCCGGTCTTCGAACGATGATTGGTACGACTTCGACAGTGCTGTGTCTGACGCCAATGACTATCTGGTCTTGTACAACACTGGCTGCCAAATGCCTGATGGAGGCTGGAACTGCACCGCGGCGTGTCTCGATACCGATCTCGGTCCCTACATGGTGTGGAATTCCACGTTCTCGACATATACCTTGCACAATTGCATGGTCTTTCCATACATTGCCTACCTGCTCGCCACAGGCAACCTGACTGCGCAAGCTGAGAATGTTTCGAAGACGTACCAAATTCCCCCGGACGCCAACTTGGCCTACTCTGGCAAACTTGGATGGCCTGTAATCAACAACTGCATCGAGAATTTCTGTAGTACTAAGGGGACCCCCGGCTGCGACCAGAATCCATCGATGCGGATGAACTACACTTATTACCCGAACGAAAAGTATCACGATCAATACGACAATTACCATGTCAACGTGACTTTTCCCAGTGTACGTTGTCGTCGCTCCCGATTCAATACATACACCGTCGACTGACATCTGACACAAGGGATTCAACTCGGGCCTTTGCTATCACTTGGATGCCGCCGTCAATCCGGACATTGGCGGCATTGGAGTAGGCCGGCACGTCCCCAGGTTGGACTACATCCGCTGACGATGAGCCTGTGCAGATGTTCGTGTCGTATTTGATGCAAACCTTCATCATTTTCTCCGCCTGGCTGGGATTCCGCTTCTTCGAGACGTGGGCAGAACCTCCGAAGACGCAGACCCTCGTTCTTTCTCGCGGCGGCCGGCGAGCATCAATCCTGAAGCACCAGCGTGACACTCTCGTCGATGCGCTTGGTGACTTCCAAGCGGCGCAGGTCTTCTTCATGTTGGCGGTGCAGGTCGCTTCAATCATTGCGATCAACAATCCTGACTCTGTCCAGGCCAGGTAGGTCTCACGTACTCGACGACGCTCCACGACTAGCTGACCCTAAGACTGAATAGCTCGTGGCAGCAGTTGTGGAACAACATTGGCATTCTCTGGGACCTTGCCATGGGGGGCTGCCTCCCGGTGGTTTTCGCGACCTTACTATTGCGGGTTGGAGGCCAGCGGGACATCTTTCCTTTAATCACCAGCACCTGCTGTGTCTACCTCTCCGCAGCAGTCTGGTTCTACAATTCGTATGCCGCAGTATCTCCCAACAACATCGCTTACGATGGAGAACCGCTGTCGTCCTGCGGTGGCCCTGTCTCACCGACGAAATTCTGCTACTCCTTCGACTGGTGGGCAGTCAATGCCGATGCGTCTACCCAAAAAGGCACCCCGATGGTGGTGTTCTGCTTGGTCGTCCAAGCCTGCCTTGTCCTCGACCAGTGTCCGTTCTTCTCCGACATTGACGAGTGCACCCAAGCAAAGACAAAGGTGGACATCTTCACTAAGATCAAACATTCCATCTTGCGACATCCGGCCTGGAACGCGTATGAAAGGGCAGCCACGGCTAGATCTTTGAGGGCAAGGCTACGTCTAGACACTGCTGAACAGGTGCTGAACACAGTGCGTGGGTGCATCATCTTAACGACAGAGTGCCTCCTCGCCGCTCTCAACGTCATTCTCATCACCGTAAGCAAGAGCAGCCAGACTTCACGTGTATGCCGGCTGACAGTCCGAACTTGCTCAAAGGATTACGCGCATATGTTGCAACACATGAAGAACGATCCAGTCACGCTGAATCTGGAGGAATGGTCCTTGGGGCAGGTGATCTCGGTAAACATTTCAAACCTCACATGCGTTGCCTCAATGCCTATGCTGACGGTCTCGCTCTTCTTCTCTCAAAGGTCACTATTTGGATTCCCGTGCTCTTGAAGTACATCTGGCAAGCGACCAGTAAGCCCCTGGAATGCTTATCACGAGCCACAGGATGATGACGATGCTGATACCAGTCGTAGTGGGGAATGCCACCGACAACAAGGTACAGAGCTGCAAGCCCGCCCACGACGCTGGCGGTCTCGGTGTCACGTCCACGGGCGTGGAGCTCACTCCATTGGAACCGGCAGGACGTGGTGCGGCAGGGCGCATCCGTTACGAGCGCCTCAACTCAAACGCTTGATCACGACGCTGGTGGGTCTTGATCTCGGAGAATACCGCAGGTGTACACTTCCGCTTCGCTGCCTTGGGCATAAGACGGGATGATCGGGCGGCGTACGTCTTCTTTTCTTGTAATCATCTATCGAACGTCTATGTTTTTAATATTCCTAAACATTGACAACTGCCACGAGCGCCTTCGCTGATAAGATCATCCGGTTAACCCACGTCACGTATATACAATCACCTAGCATGCCCCGAAATGTTCAATCAACACCCCAAGCCCATTCAACGACCGGTATTCTTGCCCCATCGCAATGTGCTATGCCTCGATGGCCGCTGCTCGGTCGGCGTATCGTCAGCGAACCGGATATTCGACCTCTGCGGCATCTGGCGCGGCGCTTCGTCTTCTTCACTATCGCTCTCTTCTCCCTCGCGCAGGCCGAGAGCGCCCTCACGCCGCCGTCGCTCCGCAGCAGTCTCGCCCGCGTCGGCGACCGGCCGGTCCTCGGGCGACCGATCCGAGCTCTGGCGAAGGGCCCTCCCGGGCGGAACGCGTTCCGTGCCATCGTCTTCCGAGTCCTCTTCGGGGGATGGTTGTTGCTGCGCAGCTTGACGACGACGGCGCTCGGCTGCGGTTTCGCCCGTGCCGGTCCGGTGTTTCCGGACTTCGGCCGAAACGTCGTGGAAGGGGACCTCTTCGTTGTTCGAGTCCACCAGTTTCAAATCGCCTTCCTCGTGGCTCGCCACGGGATGTAGCCCAGCCGTGCTCTGACGATGTTCCTCTTCAGGATGCTCTTGGACGATGGGCACGGCGTCTTGACCTCCTCCGCGGTTGACGGCGGCCTGCTCGCGGGCATCTATTCGAGCCTCACGCTTGACGGCTTCCGGTACGTCACTGTTCTCGACGACCTGGGCTCTGGCTCTCGGACCTAGCTGACGGATCTGGTCGATGAACTCGGCCTTGCTCATCCTTCTTCCGCCAGCCGTGATGGTGAAACGCAACCCCTCGTCTTCTCGGTCATCGGCGGCCCGGTTACGCTTTTTGCTGTCCGCGGGACCAGCCGGTGGACTCCCCGTGCGCGTTGACGGACCGGAAGCGCCAGCCTCGACCTTGCTGTCCTTAGCACCAAGACCAAGCATCTTGCCCATATGCCCAATGCGCCGTTGAGATCGCTCAGTATTGCCATCTGCGCCCTTCCGTTCAGGTGCAGGGATATCGTATTTCTTGATGACCTCGCCATCCTCGTCTTCGACGATGATCGTGTTACCGTACTGATATGCACGAGCGGGACCGTTCTTAGGCTCTGGCTTGGGTTTCGATTCCGTGCCCGGCGTTCTTTTGATGGCGGTCATGGTGCTCACCTTGTTCACGGCATTTCGCCAATTCTTGCCCGGCCGCTCTAGCTTTTTCTCAACCTTCTCCTCCGTCTTCTTCACGCTGTCAACAGCAACGTCACCCGGATCGTGATCGGGGTCAACCTTGGTCGGAGCGACGCCGTGGTTGTTGTCAGCATGCTCCTTATGCATCAGACGTTTGCCCTCATGCTGCTCGAATTCTTCTCGAGCTTGTTGGCCTTGATCGGCGTGCTCGTCTTTGCTGTTTTCAACCGCAAGCACATTGCCTTCTTCGTCTTCATATACGGTTTGATCACCCTCTTCGTAGATTTCACCCGGGCTTGTGGCTTCTTCAGATCCCGGCGCATTCGGTGAAGAGGAAACCGGCTCCTCGGAATCCTGAGGGGATTCACTCTTTACTGCGAGAGTATCGGAATCGCTCCGGCTCCACGGCTCCTCAATGCCCAATCGCTTGGTGGGGCCGATTGCAGACTGGCTGATAGGACCTCCAGGACCCTCGCCAAGCTCACGTCTTCTACCACGCCTCGACCGATGCCGACTGGACGCACGGCTTTGCGTCTGGCTTGGATTGTCTTCTTCCTTCTGTCTGCGCAGAAAAGTACCGGGCGCACCGACAGGTGGGAGCGTATTGGGCGGGAAACCGGCTTTCTCCTTGTCTTCAGTATCGGAGTCTGAGCGTTGAATAGACATTGAGCTCTTCGACCGAGACTGAATTCGCGGGAGGCGTTCCATCCATGAAGGGCCCTGATCGTTTGCCTGTGTGTAGGACATGGTCAGGGTCAAAGTGTTGATATGTTTGCCGAGAGTGAACACGGCGATAGATGAGCCGTGTACGATGATTGAACACATGACCAGGAACGTCGTTATCGGCCAGATGGTCTCGATGATATTCAGATGTGGGAAGGGTGGTTCCGGCAGCACCGCGAGCGGCGTCGTCGTCTCGTATTCCGTCTCCAATTCGCCACGAGCGAGAATTGCAACGAAGATGGCGCCAACTCCGATAGGCCCGAAGTGTCCTGCAAACAGCGCTTCACGCCAAGTCTTGATGTCTGGTATCACCGGCTTTAACGCCATCATGATGGGTATCCTGCGGAAGAGCAGCACCAGTATCCCGACCACAACCAGTCGCCACACATCGAGATTGAGGATTCCGCTGTTGTATTGCTCCCACGGGATGATTGTCCCGAAGTACACGAAGAATGCCAAGTTGATGAGCAGATCAATGACATTGGAGACATGCGACTCCTCGGTTTTCTCCAGGAACCACCCGTCATTGCTGAACCCGACACCGCACGCGAACCCGACGAGCAAGTCGTCGATACCAAGAGTCGACCCGGAACCGGCACAGAAGAGGGCAAGGACAAAGTAGAAGACTAGGAAAGACTCGCGATCAATCAGGTCGTGATCGTGAGCGTACCGGACCAGCCTTCGAGCGATATAGCCGACACAGACGCCGTAAAAGGCACCAAAGACACACTCGTAAAGGATGGTATAGCATATCCAGTGGAGCGCGACCTCACCAGTACCCGCATGAGCGCCGATGCGGTATCTGATGATGTACAAGGCCAGGTAGATGAAAGGAAACGCCATGCCGTCGTTGCAGCCTGACTCTGCAGACAGCAGGTCACGCAGATGCTTCGGAACGCGCTTCGCGAATTTGCCCTTGCCGACGACCGAAGACGCCAGGACGGGATCTGTAGCGGTGACGCAGGCCGCAACACATAAGCTGTCGAGCCAATTGAGGGTGGGCGAGAAGAATGCCCATATGAACAGGCTCGTGATCAGCCAGCCGAAGGTCATGACGGGGACGAGCAGAAAGGTGACGGAGCGCCAATGGCGTTCCATGTAGGCCTTTGGCAATTCGACGCCGACGGCGAAACATTGCACCACCAAGACGATACGGGAGAATTCGAGGGTGATCTGATCGGTATTGCCCCAGGAATCGGGATTGATGAGATTCGCGGCGTGTGGTCCGAAGATGATGCCGCAGATGGTGGCGACCGTGGCCTCACCGATGTACAATCGCTCCTTGATGACGGTCGAGCACAGCATGAACAAGCTGGTGAAGCCGCCGAGGATAATGTAGACCAAGTGCGGCTTATTGACGTCCAACTGATCCCACGCCATGGTGTGTATTGCGCAGTCTTATCCTTCCTAACCACTTGCGATACGATGAGCGAGAGTGTGTGAAAGTGCGTCGAAGCGTGCGGTCTGCGTCAAAGCGGGAGTCGTAGGTTCCCGAAGCGGCGTTGCGGTAGGGAGCGGTGGCGATGGTGCTTCGTGAATGCATGCAGGTAGCGGTCGCGCCCAGTCGCCGCCCCAAGTCGCACTGGTCGGCGAGAGTGAAATGGCCGGATGTCGGTGAGATGTGGATATACTAGGAGGTTTGCTTCGCCCGGGTGGCATTCGGCGGGGATGTGCCAAGCGAAGTGCCAATGTTGTCGGTCGTGGACGTCCCGATCGATACTGCACTAGCCGCGGCGGGGCGGTTTCGATGATGGAGGCAAGAATCCAACAAGATGGAAACGACAGTCGTCGCCGCGGGCGCTGGCCGTGTCAGCGCGCGGATGTCAGGCTCCCAACTTTCGAACGTCTGGAGAAGGCGGATGCGGCGGCGGAGAGGAAGACGTGAGGAGGATGTAGGGAAGGTGGTGAAGGAAACGCCGGAAACCCGCCCTCGTTTCTCCCGTCTTCGTCGGCGAGACAAGTACATCATCGAAAACCTTCACGCAGTGGGTGCCCGCCGCTGCGTTGACGCGCCGGGTCCCGTGATTCGGCGAGGATGCCTCTTGGCATGGATCTTAGCGCTCAGATACAATACTGTATGTGGTCGAACGTGAGTCAGGTGACAACGGCGATGCGCTTCGATTGATGAGGAGATGATGGGCCTGTTCGACAACATGTCAACTTGGTAAAACTGATTGTACGTGCGTTTGCAAGTCATCGTGCGCTCCCACAACTTTCTGGACGGCCAAGCCTTCGCCCCACGGTGTGATTGCGACCTCCGACCTCCTCCGACACATCTCCATCCCCAACGTCAAACCTTTCACCACCAGCGAGCGGGACCTCAGGATAATCACAATAACGAGCGAGCGATATGCCGAGCAGACGTGCTCGTGGCTCACCCGTCGACCCCACCCTATGCAGGCGATGCCAAACCGCCTTGCCCACTATCACCGTACGCACCGAACCCTTGTGTGCCGCGTGCTTCGCCAAGTATGTGACCACCAAGGCCGTGAAGCGCATGGAGAGCTTCCGTGTGCGCCATGCGGATCCGGGGGCCACGGAGAGGTTGCTGCTCCTGCCTCTATCATTCGGCACTTGCTCGACGGCTCTGTTGTACATCCTGGATCACCATCTCAAAGGCCAGGCTGAAAGGACCGGCAGGAAGGGCTTCCGGCTGCATGTATTGCATGTGGAAGAGCCTCGCTCCGACGGACGTTGTGGCGCACGCAGTTCGGACCGGAGATTCAACGAGTTCAGAGAACGCTTTCCAGAGCACACATATTCCACCATCCATTTGTCAGACGTTTTCGCGAATGAAGAGATGTCCCAATTACTTACCCATGCTGTCTCGGGCGCCAGTCTCGAACAGCTGGACCATGAGGGTAGGCTCTCTGCGGTTTTAGCCTCAGTGACCTCTGCCACCTTTCGCGCAGACTTGGTCCGAATTCTCGTCCGCAGGCTGATTGTCAGCTTTGCGGAGCGACATACATGTGAAGCCATACTCTGGGGTGATACCACCACGAGATTGGCAGAACGAACGCTTGCCGAGACCGCGAAAGGTCGAGGATTTGCGTTGCCGTGGATGGTGACTGACGACGCAGCCCAGCACGCCGTGCCGTCCTACTACCCATTGCAGGATGTGCTGAGTAAAGAAGTCACGGCTTTTGGATGTCTCGTCGAGCCGTCGCTGGAGAACCTGGTGATACAAGATCTGCCCAGGCCAACAACCAACACGAAGAACACAACCGTCGACCATCTCATGAAACAGTACTTCGAGTCCGTCGAGCAAGATTACCCTTCCATTGTCGCCAACGTTGTCAAGACGACAGGGAAGTTACGCCCGTTGGCACTTGATGAATTCGCGCGAAAATGCGAACTTTGCGATATCCCACTGGATGGAGCAGCGCCTGAGCAGAGCAGACTTTGTTATGGATGCATCCGAACGCTGTCTGTTGAAGGATGAATCTACAGAACAAATAAATCACATCGACGACACTTGTGAGCTTCACGTGTCAATTGACCCGACTTGGCCCCTATATCCCTCGTGGAAAGAGCCGCAGCGAACGAAGGTGCTGAAGCACTGTGCCGTCCGACTGTGAACCTGCTGTTGTGAGGCCTGCGTTCAAACGACCTAAGACACATTGATGGAGAATGTGCAGCCTGACCGCTGATGCAAAGGTTGGAGATGCCACATGAGGTTACCTACGCCTCCCATCTTTCGAAGTCAAAAACTCACAACATCCCGCACAACTCTGTATCTTCGTTGGACGTATCGACCCGACAATCATCGATACCGCCAGCATACATGGGCGACCAAATGCTTGAGATGTCCGGATCTACGCGGTTGGCATAAGGCTATTACCTGCCTTCGCGAGTAGCCAAGATGCTTGCATGGGGTTGTGGTATTGACACCATTGCTTCCTGACCTACGTATAACAAGCCAGCGCTGGAAACGGCGCGTGTGCCTGGGCGGCGTCGTGTTTTGGATGTCGACATTTTGCCTACCAAAGATCGCGATCCCAGATCGTTTTCGCACATCGAAACTACCCCTTTGCTAGAGGGCAGGTGTCCACCGACCGGTCAAGGTGCACACGAGACCGAAGGAAGGCAAGATCGCGCCGCGTAATGAAATGCGTGGGACATCTAAGTAAGGAAGTCACATGCCGCATACGTATGAAATATACATGCACGTACCCGTGTGAGTCGTGAAATTCTATTCATATCTGCAACTATCTCTTCTTCCCCTTCATCTTCTTCTCCGCCCGCTTCATCCCCCTGACATCCTTCTTCAAGCGCGAATCGACCATCTTGTACTTGCCCTTGACTCCTCTCGGCCTCCCGGCACCCTTGTTTTGTCCACCCGCCTTGACGACCTTGATCGATGGCTTCTTCTTGTTGCCGCTCTTCTTCGCCTTGGCCATCAACTTCGCGATCCCATTCGCTTTGTCTTTCTCGCTCATGTCCTCGCCTTCGGCCAGACCTTCGGACTTCTTCTTCAACTTCTCCAACCGCCGAGCCGTTCGCATGGTTTTGCGGGCTTTCGCTTCGCGCACTTTCTTGATTGGGCGCGCATTCAGGGCCCGCAGCTTTTCTTTGATCGCCTGTGCCGCCTCCTTGCTCACAGGTCGCTGGCGTTTGGAATGCTTTCCCTCGTCGTCGAGGAACCACTCCGGCAGGCCGTCGACGTCGCGGTGAGAGAACTTGGTGAAGTTATCGTCTTCAAGCTGCTGTTTGGTCACTTTGCCCGTGGCAAGAGCATGCGCGAGGGTCATGGCTTCGGCGGTGATGATATCAATGTTTGGCCTCCCTTCGTCGTTCGAGACCGGAGGCCTCTCAGTCCCTTCCTCCCAATCCTCTTCTTCGCCTTCTGACTCCACCTCTTCAATCTCCTCCGCCTCATCTTCTCCGCCAAGTCCTTCTTTCGCCTCTTCATCTTCCCAACCGACGGTGCCTGAGGTAACATCACCTTTCGCATTCACCTCCGAGGAAGAGGATGATCCGACATCGACGCCGCTGTCTCTCTCCAATTCGCTTGCGGCGCCGTCGTCAAAGCCGCCGAGATCCTTGAAAATGTCTTGTTGGAAAAAGCTTGCAGCTCGACCACTCAAGCCATCTTTGCTTGGCTGGGGCACCAGGTCGGTCAGGAGGCCATCCTCACCTTGGTCATCATCCGAGTCCAACTCTTCATCTTCATCCTCGACAAGATCCGCATCCGAACTGGCGTCGGTGTCCGCTTCCCTTTCTTGTGCATCGAACCCTTCGAAGTCCTCGTCATCTTGGCCTCTCGCTTCTTTGCGGGTACGCTTTGCACGAGCCTTCGTATCTCGATCTTCGCGGCGTTCCTGGTACTGCTCGTACATACTGTCCAGCTGAGCCTCGAGCGCATCGCCCTCTTCATCCCCGTCAATGTCTGCCTCGTCCTCGCTGACTTCCTTCGTCTCCGGTGCAACGGCAGTGTGCATGTGTCCCCGTGACATCTGCTTTGTGACGCCAGCCCGGTCCACGTCTCGTAGCCGGAAGGTGGAATCGTCACCATGCGGGCCGCCAGCTTCAATACCGATTTCCGACGGCGTGGTCATGTTCATCTGCATACGCACGATTTCCTTTTGTTTCCGCTCATTCTCCTTCCGCCGCTCTTTCCGCTTGGTCTTGCTCTGCATGTCCTTCATGTGCTGCACTTCCTCCTGCAGCTTCATCTCGTCGTCCATTGACTCTACCATGGCAACCTCTTCACCCACACCGCCCTCGAGCACCGCATCAGCTTCTGGTCCCGTAGCCGTTCTCTCGTTGGACGTGGCATTCGGCTGTGCCGACTTTTTCTGCCGAAACCCGAATATGTCCCTCGCTTTAAGCCGCCATCTCAAGAGCAGCTTGAACTCCTTCCTGCCCAGCACTTTCAGGTCGGCACAGCATTCGCGCACCTCGTTCGTCGTCTCGGAGAGCTTCTCCAGCGCTGCCAGGGCGATGTCGCCGTTGCCTTCTTGTCGAAAGTGCAGCTTGTTGAGGCTTCCCAACATCTTGATGGGGTCTTGCGTTTGGATGAACTCGCTCGCAGGGGCCTCGTGAAACTGCGTATAATCACCTTCCTCGTAGCCTTCACGCTTGCGCTTTCGCTTTTCGGGGTTGAAGACACGCGCTTCGTTGTTGACGGCCGTCTCTTCCACTTCGGCAAAAGCGTGCCTTGGGTCGAGAAAACGGGGGTCAAGGTGCTTCGGAGCCTTGAAGCCCCTGCACACGTAGAAAGTCTCTGCGCTTACATTGCGGGAGGAAGGCGGCTTCGTCTGTTCGACTCGACTGAAGAGCTGCTTGAAAATCCACTCAAGCTTGGCCGAGTCTTTCGAGCGAAAGACTTTGGTGACGAACGTACCATTCGGCGCGAGGAACTCGGTCCCCAGCTTCAGACTGGCAAGCACCAACTCGTTTTGGCTGAATGCATCCTGCACCCAGGCAGTGCCCACATTGGGCGCACCGTCGTGGATCACGCAGTCCGCCTTCCAACCTTTCAAATGTCCTCTGATCGTGGCTCTGCACCTATCGGTCGTGATATCGTCCTGGAACGTGATGGCTCTGGGAATGGGCTTGATTGGGCTGAGGTCGACGCCGACGATCAGACTCTTGACGGGCATGGTCTCGGCAGCAACTTGTAGCCATGATCCCGGCGCCGCGCACAAATCGATGAGGCATTTGGCGGATTGCAAGAAGGAGAATTTCTTGTTGAGCTGGATCAATTTGAAGGCGGCACGCGCGCGATACCCTTTCTCCTTGGCCAGGTAGTAGTATTTGTCCAGGCGCGCCTTGGCGTGCTTTTTCTGAATTGCCATCTCGATCGCTGGTGTTGCAGTATGGGAGTTGAGTTGGGGTGTACGGACAGGCGATATTTGCACGAAGTAGAAGATTGCGAAATCTTGGCGCTAGCCGGAGATCCCCAGCGCGGGCGGGAAGGTCGGACGCTTCCGCTGCAACGCGTAAAGTCGCGTCACGGTACAGATACAATTTGAGGCAGAGAAGCATCACCTTCACGTTACCATTACTTTCCGCCCTCCAGATTATAGGAATGTGGCGTGTATGTGAATGGCAGCGGTCACGGCTTCGGCGGCAATGAGCGGAGATGCAGGAAACGTCCACCCATTCTTCGGATCGAACGGTGAGGTTGGCACAAGGGTACTTGTTGACTATATACTGACTTCATCCAGGACAGTATGAGAACAGCGCATCGCACACACATCGGGGCGAGCCAACCACCTCGGAAGACAGACTCGGTAGTCCAAAACTTGACCAGGATAGATCCGCGCAGGACAAGAAGGGCTGGAAAGCAAATGGCGTCGCCCGGGTGGTGCCTAAGGGCAAGACACAGAAGACGTTAGACAATATTGTGAGACCGAAAGTGAATGCGCTGCCGTTATCGGACACAGACAACCCGCGCGATGCGGTGGATCTCGCGCTGTCTGACCCTGGGCTTGATGCATCACGTTCCAAACGACGGCGGACCAGCCAGCATGAGTTTGTCGAAGTCGGTCAGTCGAACGATCGAGCGAGCTTCCCGGAGCGGCGGTCTTCCCCACAGGTCGTCGTACCTGCACCGACGCGGTTGCCGGAGCCTGCGGCCCCTGTCACAACCCAGACACCGCCCAAGAAAATGCTTCGGCTAAGCGGTAACGGAAGGTTCAGCTCCCCTGTTTCCAAGCACGACAACAAGGACGACCAACAGCCATCGCCAGAAGATGCCAAACGGACCGGAAGATCGCGAAAGTCGAGGCGCAGTGAAGCACCGCAGCCCTTGGTTGTGCGACTGCGCTTCAGCGTGGAAACTGGACATCGCATTGATCAGATTTTAGCAGGAGCAGAGCGAATCATTCTGCAGAAGCGGCCACTGGCCTCCAAGCCTCGCACACCCAAGAAGCCAGCCAAGGCAACACATCCCTTCTTCCTGAGCAAACCCAAGGATCTGCCACCGGATTCTGATCCTCCCCGGAAAGCAACGGCAACCACGCCAGGGAAGCTCCGAGCCCAGGTTCTCAGCGAGCGCCCGGCTGAAGCCAAAGAGGTCCCGTATGCTGTCGGATCTGCACTGCTGAGGGACCGCTTGATGGTCAGACATTCTGGCGCGCGAGAGGCTCCTTGGCCGAACGGTCAGCAGGCACACGTCCGTGGACTTGGTGATCAGCAATCGGCGCAGCTTACATTTCACACAACGGAGCTGCACGGCAGGAGCAAGCTTAAGCGGAAGCGTGCTCGGCTTGCAATCCCTCTGGAGGAGTCGATCCTGTATCGCTTCGCTGCTCATCTTCGACCCGAACAAGAACCAGACGTTCGCCCCGATGGTTTTCAGCAACCGCATACTTCGCTGAGATTGCCCGAAAGGCTACTCCTTTCTGGCCTTGATGTCCGCCGAAGAATAGCGAACCAGCTCTCGGTACCGCTGAGCCCGGATGCAACTCAATCAGCCGTCCCACACCCAGCATTGCAGGTATTGTGGATTAGATTAGATGGTGTCACTACCCATGAGAGACAAGGCGAGACCCTATCCTGGACTCACAAGTATGCCCCGACTACCTCGACGACGACATTACAATCAGCGGGAGTGATGATCATGCTGAAGGACTGGTTGATGTCGCTTACTGTGACGGCGGTAGAAACCGTGGGCAAGGCGGAAGCGAAGACCACCCAGCTCAAACCTCGAAAGAAACGAAGACGAAAGCCCAACGACCTGGATGACTTTCTCGTGGACAGCGATGAAGAGATCCATCACATGGACGAGCTGGTCGACCCCGAGGATGTACACCCAGACAAAACGCACCGCTCCGTCGTGCACGTTGCGAGCGTCGGCGCCAGACTCAGCAATGCTGTTCTCATCAGTGGCCCGCATGGAAGCGGGAAAACCGCAGCTGCACATGCGGTGGCGAAGGAATTAGGCTTCAAGGTGTTCGAGATCAGCCCGTGTGAGCGACGGAGTGGCAAAGACGTGCTCGACAAGGTCGGCAATATGACAGCGAACCATATCGTCAAACATCACGGTGTTGATGGCGGAGAACTGTCGTCTAGCGAGGACCACAACAAGGCGACATCAAACGAAGAGTTGCAACGCGATCTATTGAGTGGCAGGCAGGAAAAGATGAATACTTTCTTCAAGCCCCACCAGCAGAAGAAGAAAGCCGCGAGATCCACGACACTTGCAGCAATTGAGAACGCCATCAAGAAGCCGGCAAGAGAACAGCAACAGTCCCTCGTCCTGCTGGAAGAGGTTGATATCCTATTCAGGGATGACAAAGACTTCTGGAGCACAGTCCTTAAACTTATCGCGACCTCGAAGCGCCCGTTCATCATGACTTGCAGTGACGAAGACATGGTCCCTCTTTGTGCCATGAGTCTGCACGCCATTCTACGGTTCACGCCTCCCTCGCTTGACCTGGCCGTGGACTGCATGCTCCTCATCTCCGCGAACGAGGGTCACATATTGCAACGCGATGCCGTTTCCACGCTCTACCGGGTCAAGAACCGAGATATACGCGCAAGCATTGCGGAACTCGAGTTCTGGTGTCAGACTGGCGTGGGCGATGTTAGAGCCGGGCTGACCTGGATTCATCAGCGTTGGCCGCCGGGTTCAGACGTGGATGAGTTCGGGAGGAAAGTAAGGGTTGTCAGTGACGGTACGTACCAGGCTGGCATGGGCTTGCTGCCAGACGCTGGAGTGAGCGAGGAGGACAAGATGACTTGGGCTTGGTGGGAGTCTGGTGTCGATCCCACAGAGTCGCTTGGCTGGGATGGCGGAGCTACGCAGCCCGACGTACAGGGTAAATGCGTGAGAAGCTTGAAACGCTTTGTTGAATTCGCGGACACTTTGAGTGCCGTAGACGTCTTCACAAGTCACGGCCTAGCAGAGACGGCGCCTCTCGATACCACCCAACCGCCACTCTCGCAGATCAGTCGCAGCCAATATATCGACGGCTTGCCTCTGCTGCAAGCTGACGAACGGATCGACTATCTGCGCATGAGCATGAAGCTGGCCGTAGGTTGTACGCTTACAGCGTGGCAGAACGCTGTCCGTCATACCAATCTGCACCGTGAGACATTGCAAGCTGGCCGTCAGGCTGATCGGGCTCAACACCTCGAACGTCGCGACTTCGCAATCTTCAATCACATCTCAACGTCGTCCGAGTCTGCGCTCTCTTCGACCACCTCCGGCGGCTCGCCGCATTCTGCCTTCGACGGTCCTCTGTCGATCATCACAACCGACCTCGCTCCATACGTTCGCTCCATCGCCCATTACGATCTGGCGCTTGAGGCGCAGCGCGAACGTCTGAACAGCCTTATGGCGGACGGGGGGGCGACGAAGAAAGCTCGCACAACCAGAGCGGCACGGAGCGCTTTGGAAGGGAACCAGAGAAGCAATACGAGACGCGAGAGGTGGTTTACGAAGGCGCTCGACTTGCCGGCTGTACTCGCTACGGGTGGTGAGAGTTGGCCTCGGAGCACTGCGGAGAGTTTGGAGGATGAGTATCCGTCGTCGAGCGCCGAGCCGACATGACTGTTGAAGAGACGGCGGCGGTGTCGCCGAAGACAAGGCAAGACCATGACCCTCAAACGTATTCTACTCGGGCATACAATCGTCTATTGCCGTAGTGAAGATTTTATTCCTTCGCCCTCGGCTTTTATTTTGCCGACTCTGATTGCCTGTGTGTCCTGTGCGAAGCTTCGGCTTATCAACTGCAGGTGAATGCGGCTGCCATCGTCTACCGCTTCCCCTCACCCCAAAGGTGGGGAGATTACCATCCCCAACGTTAACACCTGCAGGACGCTTGCGGTGCAACGTTACTTCGTGAAGTTCGTTGCCAACTTGCCATTAAAACAATTGTCAATGCTACTGCGGAGAAAGTATGGCACGGGTATAAATACGATGGAATTTTCCCTCCAGAAGTAGGCGACTTCCTTTTGTTCTGTCATTCAGTCGGCCACGATGGCGCCAAGCAAGGCAATTTGTTGCGTCTTCCTCGCAGCCAGTCTCGCAGCCGCTCAGGTCGACTATTCGCAATATGTCAACCCTCTCATCGGTTCAGAAGGCCCTTATCCAGGCCTGGCTTCCGGCGGCGGTGACATTTTCGTTGGCGGTGCCTTGCCATTTGGCGTGGTCAAAGTCGGCATCGACACATACGAAGACAACATCACCTTCAGCAGCATCAATGGCGGTTATACCCCCGAAGGCCGCGTCACCGCCATCTCGATGATGCACGAGAGTGGGACAGGCGGCGCGCCAAAGTATGGTATCGTGCCACAGATGCCACTGACGACGCTCGAGGGCGTGAATCTGCTCGATAACACGACGTACTGGCAGAAGCGAGTCGGCCAGGACACGGCCAAGGTTGGATATTACGGGACGAAGCTGGAAAGTGGCGTGGGCGTGGAGTTGAGCGCGGCGAGACACAGTGGCATCATTGGATACGACTTCCCGACTTCGGGTGAGAAGCATGTCCTGGTTGATGTTTCGCACTACTTGCCGTCGGAGATTGGTGATAGTCGATCGCAGTACTACGTTGGTGGTGCTGTTGACCTGCAGCCCGGAGGACAGATTTATACCGGATACACTTCTGTCGGGGGTGGATTCAGTGAAAGTGCACCGTCGACCGTGTACTTTTGCGGCGAGTTCGACCAGGCACCGGATCAGGCGTACACATTCAGCGGACGGCTCACCGACCCCATCCAACGATATCATACCTTTTCCAACGGTCCAGTGCCACAGCCTGTACTCGGCAATCTCAGCGAAGTGTCTGGTCCGCTGAACAATCGCGTGGGGGCTTTGTTCACCTGGTCCAACGCTTCTACTTCGACGGTCAAGTCGCGAGTGGGCATCTCATTCATCTCGGCTGACAAGGCTTGCACCTTCAAGAACCAAGAGATCCCGTCCTGGGACCTCACCGACACGGTGACCGCTGCGGTTCAAGAGTGGAATGAGGATGTATTCAGCAAGATCAGGGTGCCCACCCACCCTTCACAGAATCGGACCAACCTGGTATTACTCTACTCGAACTTGTATCTCATGCATCTCATGCCCTCGGACCGTACGGGCGAGAACCCGCTATGGTCCAACGACGAGCCGTCCTGGGACGACTTCTACACACTTTGGGATATCTTTCGTTGCACGGTGTCGTTGTACCACCTCATACAGCCTTCGTACTACCAGAGCATGATACGCTCCATCATCGACATATGGAGGTGGGAGGGATTCATGCCAGCCGGCCGGAGCGGCAATTTCAACGGCTTAGTCCAAGGCGGCAGCAATGCCGACAACGTTCTGGCAGACGCGTATGTGAAAGGCTTGCCCGGAATCAACTGGACGGAAGCGTATCAGGCCATGCTCAAAAACGCCGAGGTTCTGCCCTACAACACCTTTAGTTTCGTCGACCCATCTGCCAGCGTGAAGGACGGCAGGGGAGCGCTGAACGACTGGATCCCACTGGGATACGTCTCGTCGGACCGCAGTACTCGCGCCGTGTCACGAACGGTGGAGTACGCGCTGAACGACTTTTCTCTTTCCCAGGTCGCTCGCGAAGTGGCCCCAGGCGACGTTGAGAAGTATCTCAATCGTTCGGCCCAATGGCAGAATATCTGGGCCCACAATGTCACGCACAGGAATTTTACCGGCTTTCTGGCGCCACGTCTAGCGAACGGCTCGTTCAACCTGACGGACTATAACCCTGCCGTGTGTGGCGGGTGCGAATACAAATCGATCTCGTACGAGGGCACACCCTTCGAGTACTCGTTCAGCATCCCGCATGATATGCAAACACTCATTCAGTTCATGGGCGGTCCGGCAGAGTTTGAACGAAGGCTGGATTACATCTTTCTGCCGAATACTTCGGAGCAAGATCTGGGTAACAATGGTGCGGGCATCACGACAATAATCAATATCGGGTGAGTGCTTGAGAAATTCGGGCCATGCTGGCGCTGCTAACCGCACCAGAAACGAGCCTGACTTCGCCACTCCGTACGAGTACAACTACCTCAACAAGCAATACAAAAGCGTGCAACATGCTCGTGCTCTCACCAATGAGTTCTTCCACGATGCCAACTACGGCCTCCCTGGCAACAGTGACGCCGGAGCACTGAACTCGTGGTTGATCTGGCAAATGCTCGGACTGTACCCGGTCGTCACACAACCAATCTACCTCATCCAGTCTCCATGGTTCGCGGATGTCAACGTGACGGTCAACGGCAACCAGACGCTGCGGATCACGGCGAATGGACTGGACAATGCGGATAGCTATTTCGTGCAATCTGTGAAGGTGAACGGGCAAGAGTGGACCCGGAATTGGTTGGAGCACGGTGATGTGATGGTCAATGGCGGGACGATTGAGTTCGAATTGGGTGGGCGGATGAAGATCTGGGAGAGTGGTGATGTGCCGCCTAGTCCAGGCCATGTAGTCCTGTGATGAGGCGAAAGGAAAGGTCCACCGCTATCGAAACGAATGTTCTCATCTACCAAGCTGCCCACGATCTCCCTCTGTGACCTTTGGAATAAACCGTGAGAAGTGATCAGCTGCGGTCTGCGGTGACGAGACTGGACCCAGAACGCAGCGTGCAGACTGATCCCGAACAGTATGTGAGTACGAAAGTACAACCGTCGAGGTAATGCAAGTAGTGAGTAGATTATGGCCTATGTGGAGGGCACTGTCCAGCTTGCGTACACCCGCCTTGGATCATTTCACAATACGGTGGTAGAATTGGACAGGAGCGAGTGCTGTATCCATTCAACCACTGTGGTGCATCTCCTAATCACTCGCGAAGGCTGTTTACATACATCGAAGGAGGGACGTCTGGCCCATGCTTTGGATGTGAGAGACCTCTGAGGGTGCATACCAACCATGACGCCAGGCCCAATCTCGACATGCAGGCATCACATGACTTGTTGAGTGGAATGGACCGTCGAGCATTGCACGCAAGCCACAGCCCCAAGCTGGCGATACGAGTGCTTAACTTGGTTGACCGGCAACAAGTCTTCACCGTATGCGCAACGACGCACGAAAAGACTTCCCTCCATCCACCAACATGTAGGTAACGACTGTCCAAGGCCTCAGTATTCATGGGCCATGCTCTCGAAATCCTCGGGCGGTTTCCTGTCAAGCTGCCCGGTAGATTGGCAGGCGGCGGATGTGGTGGTCTGCGCCGTCGCTCATTAAGATGCATAGGCCGGTGGAGTGTACTTGAAGGTTGTCGATTTGGTATTGTTTGTCCCCGTGGAACCATCCCCGAGCTCGACACCACCTTCCCCGTTCTGAGCCGCCAACTCTCGCGCCCGTCTCGCCTCATCAACCTCCCTCATGTCGGCCGTCACCCCCTGTTTCCAGTGTCGGGGGAACCACCACCAGAAGAAGACGAACATCAACCCGCAGATGCCACCAAGAATGCCGACCGGCAGGGCCCAGGTCGTGACCGCCATGGTTTCTCCGACAAGCGCGAAAGGGGGTCGCAAGTGGGTCTTGCGTCGGTAGTGTTTGCTTGGCGTCGGTATGCGCCTACGAGGTATAGATCTTGAAACTGCGTCGGGCGCGGCGTATTCAGTGTGAGCAGCAGGTGTTGATGGTGAGGCAGGTCCTTCGGTCCGTAATGGTTGGGAGCAGGGCGTGTAGTGTATCATGGTATACCATAGTAAAGCTCGACGGAAGGATGCCGACACCGCACCCACCATTTCCGCATCTCCGCATTTCCGCAAGCTTCTATTTTTCGTTCGCTGGTATTTCCATCCAGAATGCCTCATTATTATTATGATGGACTGCCATAGAGATGCGGCAGTAAAAAGCGAGGATTGAGGGCTAACGGACTCTATTTCAATGATCTCGAAAGTCTCCGGAGGCAAAGGAGACATACGAGGTCGCCCGAGGACACCCGCTCTCCTAGCATGCTCGGATGGTAACCCATGCTAGATTCCTTCGAAACGCCAGCATGCTCTAGAGGGATGGGAAGTCACGAGGAGCGTGACCGTTGATGTAGGCACATTGATCGAGCGCCCGTCGGCGTAGGAACTCGAGCAACGTTCGGATCACACACGCCCTCTTCAAGAGCGCGATGGTGATCTACACCCGATATTGGGAATCAGACTACAGCACGACTTGCGCCATTCCTGTTCGTTAGGGTGAATGCAGAAGATGGTTTGGGATCACGGATGCAAAGAGGACGAGGAGGATGGCTACGCGATGTAGGAATACATGTTCCCCTCCTCCCTCTCCATGTAATCCTTCTCAATGAGCCTGTCGATGTTCTTCTTGATATCGCCCACGGCCAGCACGCCTCGACTCATGGTGGCCTTGATGGTCTCGCTGACCAACTCTTGATGACTGATAGTCTTCCTCGACTTCATGATGCGCACAACCGCGGCTTGACATTCAAAGTTGCGGTCCTCGGCGACACGGATGTGGGTTTCTTTGTTCTCCTCTTTGGTCTCCTTTAGCTGAACTTGATTAATCTTGACGCGGTATTTGGGATGTTGAAAGGTCTCGTTGAGGGTAAAGGTGTCGGTAGTGTTGATGTCTTTGCCTTTGGGGTGCTTCGTGAGTGGGCGGAGCTTGGCGCAGGCGAGGGATTGTAGAGTGCGCTTGACTTCGGCCTCAGCTGGGAGATGTTAGAAGTGCCAAAGATGCGGATGGCATGACTTACGCAGGCCCGTTTCGGACAGGATGTGTGAGTACGGAATGTGCTCATCGATGCCAACGCTGGAGAATAAAAGTAACACAATCGCCTGGAAGCTGGAGACCACCAACTCCTTACTGCCTTTGGGAAAGGAAGCGCGCATTTGACAGTGCGCCAGCGCATGCTTCCAGTCCAGCTTCCGGCCGGAGTGCTTGCTCTTGTAATGCAGCTCGAAATCATCGATGGCGCGCTTGATGTTCGGTGGGATGACGACGGAGATTTCCGGATACGTGGGCCATGCAGCAGCAGACAGGATATTGACGGAGAGATCAACGTTTCTGCCCTTCTCGTAGCCTACGCGGTCTTCGAGACGTTGCTTGTAGCTTTGCATCTCCTCTCGAGCCAGCTCCACGTCCTTGAACATCTGCTCGAGGTTTTGCGTGAAACCGCTGCCGCACTCTGTCTTCAGACGAGCGAGCATGCTTCTCTCCGCGTCTGCCGATGCCGAACGTGCCATGAGCAGTCGGCGCGCGAGGTCTTTTTTGTAGAAAGCTTCAAACACAGCCTTGCCGTGCACGAATCGGAATAAGTCGAGTACATGATCGAGCTGAATATTGATCTCCTCATCTTCGTCGACATTGTCCTCCTCGTTGTCGTCGTCCATGGCGAGAGAGCCGTCCGGCGGTCCGGTAATGCTCGAAGAGCGCCGCAACGTGAGCATCTCCGGTACCGCTTTGGCGCCACCCCGAAGGAGCTGGTCAACGTACTTGGCAATCATCTCGCCGACTTTTGTATTATCCGTGCCCCATGTCGCGTCGCCTTTTTTCGTCTTGTTCATGAAAGTCTCGAAGCTTTCTCTCAACCCATGCCCAAGGCTCTCGTCACGTTGGAAGGAGTCGCGCCACATCATGTCTAGTCTACGCTTCAGTGAGAGTAGATGCACAACCATAATGTCTTCATCTTTGGCAAAGACGATGTTCGTGCCGGTCTGATCAACCCACTTCTCGAACGAGGGTCGGAGCTTCTCGCCCAGCCTCCTCCGTTTGAGTAGTGTGTAGAGCGCGGCGAGATCCGCAGTTGCATTGTCGTCGAGCATCGACGCCAAAGATTCGTACTGGGCCAGGTCGGCTTCTTTGCGAGCGACGAGATGGTCTTCGAGCAAAGCCAGCAAGTCTCGCCGAGTGCTCGCATCTAGCCCGAATTCCTCACACCGGCCCATCTCCTTGGCGATGCAGTCGTTTGCCAGCGCAACGTATTGCGGCACGCTCTTCTCTCCAATCATTCGATCTGACCAATCCGCGATGTACTGCTGTGTGGAGCCCAGGAAGCGCGGCTCGAAGGATGAAGTGTAGACGGAAAGCGCATGGAGCATGTCGACAGCCTGTTGGAACGTGGCGCCATCAGACTCCCCCAGCTGTGTGCGCTCCGCTGCCACGATGTCGCACGCTCCATCCACGATCTGTGGTTTGAGGGCGCCGAAGACAGAGTCGCGGAAGAGCTGTGGCGTGAGCTCGGACAAGGTGGGTTTGCTAGAGGGGAGTAGGTATGAACGGTCCAGGAAGAAGAAGATGGCGCGGATCGTCGTCATCTGCTCCTTCCACCGCGCCCATGCCATAAGTACGGCTCTCAACGCGGTGACGTTATCCGTGCTGGCCATTGCAAGTAGCGGCTCTTTCATGTCTCGGTCGACGTGCTGTCTACACCTGCTGTCAAGTCTAGAGAACAACAAAGACGCACCACCCTGCCGGCAGACGTTCTCCACCCCTCGATAGAGATCCTCTTTGCCGAAGCCTTCCAAACCATCTTCAAAAATGACCGTCAATGCCGCATCGAGCTGTCCCCAGATTCTCTCGAGATAAGCCTTGCTGTCCCAGCCGGTATTCGTCTTGAGGTTCTTCACCACCAGCTTCTTGGCGCCGGTATGTGGGTTGATGCCTGACTTGCTTGGTGACGTCCCTGCAAGCTTGCGCGCCTGAGACGAGGTCGGAGACGAGCCATTGCCATTCAACGCAGGGGTACGCGAGCCGAAGTTGTACATGTCACCCCGCGAGAGGCTGTGTGGCAGGGTGTAGGGTGGCGGCGCGGGAGCGTCCTGTCTGGGTCGTTTGGTGTCGGGAGGGACTTGAGCGTATTCGGTGTGCAGCTTCTGCTGGTCGGCAAATAGCGACTTCAGCGATTGCTGCTTCGCCGTGACGTCCTCGCTCGACCGCTGCCGAGATGGACGTTTACGCTTGCGGGGCGGTGGTGGTGATGATGACGGCGCGCCTGGAGTGTGGGATGGTGGTGGCTTCATGGGCTGTCTTCATCCAGCGGTCAGGCATACATCGCTTTGGAAGTGATGAAGGTACAATAAGCTCTACAACAGCTCGGCGATAAGATGTCGAATAGTGACGTTAACATTCGCCTGACTCGTGCGTAGTGAGTACGAATTTAATACATACCAAAGTACTCTAATATGACTTGATTCCTAATAGATTACTAAGTTATAGGGATTGTAGAGACTAGTAGGGCAAAGATAGTAAGAGTAGGCTTAGAATATAAATATTGATCTCATAGTTACGCTTAAGCGCAATAACCGCAAAACATTGTCCTGTGATAGCTATTAACTTCTATACAAACTAGGCTATATAGGCTAGAACTAGAGGTTGGGAAGCACAGACCTATTGAAGAAAAAGTTTAGAAAAGTCTAAATTGACTAACTTAGTATTTTCTTATTTTTAGTAATTATATGTAATAATATCTCCGTAAGTAGTAAGGTAAAAATTAAAAAAATGAGGGGAAAAGATGCATCTTAACTTCTAGGCTGAGTCCTTAGTATATAGGTCGAAAAGGACTTAGACTTAGGAATTTTCAGGGGAAATTAAAAAAAAACATTACGTTCAAGAGTAAGTTAAGAGGTTTTGAATAAGCTATACACAAAGTCTATATCTTATCTACTTGTTAAGATATAGATATAATTGTTAGGGTTAGGGTTAGGGTTAGGG
>Ga0058704_10000179_pt1 | contig 34545 bp, 44 predicted proteins | sample AgamicMgSfe_FD_71363 | JGI IMG/M metagenome (GOLD analysis project Ga0058704, IMG submission 71363) | Agave microbial communities from Guanajuato, Mexico - Mg.Sf.e | ecosystem: Host-associated > Plants > Phyllosphere > Phylloplane/Leaf | place: Guanajuato, Mexico | collected 2012-05-30
CCGTTGAAGGGGACTGAGGTGAAGAAGGAGGATTTGAAGACGGAGACGGGGGCGGAGAGGAGGAGGGGGAGTCCGTCTTGATTGATGATGCGGTGTAGGGATTGTGAATGTTTTGATTTCTGAGGTATTGTCTGTTGTGGACTGCATATCGCCAGACGAGGCAGTCTTTCCTGCTCCAGGGTCGCTGCACACGATGAAGACGAGTGCCACCGTACACTACTCTACATCCCACATGGGAATATGCATGCCTACGCCCATCCCGTCCCCTCAAGCCCTGAATCGCCTGTCACGCTTCGCTTTACTCGACCCATTGACCGTAGCCACCTAAGCCGCAGCCTCAGCAGTCTTCTGCCGTTTCTCACTCGGCCCAGCAGCACCAGACGCAGGCGCACCAGCATCCTCGGCCTTCCTCTTCTCAGCCTGCTCTCGATCCCTCCGCCTCACCTCCCGCTCGTGTTTCTCCTTTTCCTTCCGCAGCGCTTTGCTCTCGAATTCATGCCAGTCGCCGTCCAGTTCCGCCAGCTCCCAGACTTGCTGCGCCTTGGGGTCTTCGGTGGTGAAGTACGGATGCTCGAGGACATCAGCTGCGGTCGGTCGGTTGGCGGGGTCGTACTGGAACATGGCCTCCAAAAGCTCAAACGCCCCGCTTGAGACGCGGTCGCGGTACTTCTCCGCGAACGTCGATGGGATACGGTGTGCAGGCCGGAGGAGTTCGTACCATTGCAAGTCGGTGATGCCTGGCCACTCGGCGCGAGTCGGCGTGCCGAGGACGTTGTAGATCTTGTCCAGCTGGTTGATCTCGCCCCCATCGCCAGGGAAGATGGCATGCCTCGTGAAGATCTCGACAAGCACGCAGGCCGCGCTCCAGATGTCGACGGCGGGCCCGTACTGCGTCTCGCCGAGCAGGAGCTCGGGTGAGCGATACCAAATGGTGATCACACGGTTGGTGTAGTCTTGCTTCTGGCGCTTCTGATAGAACCGCGCAAGACCGAAGTCGGCGAATTTGAGCTCGCCGGTTTTCGAAATGAGGATGTTGGCCGCTTTGATGTCTCGATGTAGCACGCCTCGACGGTGGAGATAGTCTAGACCCTCGAACATTTGCTTCGCAAGGTGCTTCTTGTGTGCAGGGGTGAGTGCGAAGGTCGGGTGGTTCAACAGACCCGTCAAGTCATGAGAGAGGTACTCGAAAACCATGAAACAGTCGTTGCGCTCGACCATAACCTCCTGAAGTGGGACGACATTAATGTGATTGAGTGATTGCAAGAGCTTGATCTCACGAGTGGCGGTCACGGGAAACTGTAGGCTGTCAGCTGAGCGTCACCTCAAGAACGGACACCAAAGCCACTTACGCCGTCTCGCTCACCCTCCATCCGGATTTTCTTCAACGCCACCATCCTACCGGTATACACATGTATGGCCTTGTACACCTTTCCGTAAGTCCCGCTGCCAACCACCGACTCGTTGCCAGTTTTCCGGTAGTAAACACTCTCGGACAGCGCAAAATCTTCGCTCAGCTGCGGCCGCGCTTTCAGGCGCTTCTTACGCACAGTTTCCTTCTTCACCAGTGGAGGCGAAGCCTTGCGTGCTGGCGCTTCGACTCGGGTGTTGCCTTCGTAGTTCTTGCTTTTCGGTAACGCGTTCTGCACGAGTGGGGAGATGGGCGCAGGAGCCTTCTTGGCAATCAAGGGCGATGTGTCATGTTTCGTTGGTGGTAATGCCTTCTCGCTTACAACCACACTCGATAGACTCGCCCTGCCCTTGATGGAGAACGAGATCTTATTCCTCTCCTTTTCTGCCTCCGCTTCCTTCTGCGCTGCGGTCTTCGGTGCAGCGGTCTCGGTCGGTGGGGCACCAGTGACTGCTGATGCGGCCGGTGTCTTCCGCTTCTTTTGTGTGCTTTCATCTTCCGCGCGCAGGTCCGCAGGTGGTCGGAACGGATTGTCGTCGTCGTCCTCTGGATCAGGTTCTTTCGGTGGTATGGCTGCCGATGTAGAGCCTTCCCGAGATTTGTCACCTGGCTGCACCAAGTGTCCTCCTTTCACGCCATCACCAGGTGTCCATGACAGGTTTGCAAAGTGCCCTCTACCGCCTCTCGCTGCCGGTGCGCCACGCTGTGGGGTTTGGGCGCCCGAGTGAGGAGGGGGATTACCGAAATGTTTTGACGGCCGGGGTTGGTAGTACGGCACGCCCGGCTGAGACGGCGGAGGCTGTTGATATCCGTACGGCGAATGCTGTTGTGGCGGGTATCCGTGCATAGGCGACGGTGCATGTGAAGGATATCCTGAAGGCGGATAGCCATGATGGTCATAGGGCGAATGGGCAGGCGGATATCCGTATCCCGAGCCGTACGGTGGGCCACGGTTATACATCTCGTCGTCGGAGCCACGGCCGTGCTTTTGGGTGGTAGGACTTTCTCTGCTTAGTGAACGCCTCGAAGTGCGAAGCTGTTCACGGTCGTCGATTTGGTCATGCTCCCGGCGTAAGCTTCCAGGACTTTCAAGTCTTGGCGGGTGAACACGTGGTGAGCGAGAGTGCCGACGACGAGAATTTGATTGTTGGTTCGGAGGCGGCAAGGTTCCAAGCCGAGAGTCACGAACACGCTCGTCCGTCCTTGCGGTGCGTGATTTCGTATTTTCGTATTCCACACCTCGCTTTGAGTGACGACTGCTCCCTGGTGGCGGAGATCGCGAGTGGTGGTACCCGGCGTCACGTCGGGGCGAATGTCTTTGTCGACGGCGGATCCGATTATCTCTTCCGCTCTGTTTGTGCTGTTCCGACGACCTTGACCTCTCTGCTCTTTCAACCGAGGCACTGTGGTGCGAGTCTATTGATTGGGATCGAGGCCGGCGTGAGCGGTCGGTTGCTGCGGCGGAGCGCTTGGCAGCCACGCTGTCGTCCGTTTGTGCAACCCTTGGCGACCTGCCACGGGCAGCCGGGTCCGTGTCGGTAGCGGGTTGGGGGCGGCGAGATGATGGTTGTTCAATGGGGACAGGGCTTCTCCGGCGTTTGTGATTTCGGGGGTGATGGCTCGATGTCGAGCGAGAGCGATGGTGACGGCGCTTGTGCGACGGTGGAGGATCTCGGTGATGGTGTGAATGATAGGCTTTACGATTAGCACTGCCTCTGGGACTGACACCACGGCCCTTAGCAATATCGTCTCCGGCTATTTCCCGTGCCGGATCATGCGAGCCCCGCGAATCGCGATGTCTAGCGTGTCGTTGCCGACGAGGATGGCGCGGTGATGCGGAGCGAGGGTGGTGTCGTGGGGAAGAAAAGGGTGGAGGTTCAGCGTTGCCTGGCTTGCGCTCCTGACCTGCTTCCCGCGTAGAAGTCTGTTCGTCCACCACGCGAGACCTGATTACACCCTCGGCGCTGCGCTCACGACGCCCGGGACGACCTCGGACCTGATTGCCACTGTCGCAACTGCTCCTCTGTTCATCCGGATGCGCTGACGGCGAGCGAGCCATATATCGATACGGCGCACAATCAAGGCGCACGCATGCGACGAGGGAATTCGCCGAAGGAGAACCAGCGGACCGACAGCGATAAGCTCAGCAGCAGGAACGCCGATCACTCGGACAAGAAAACCCTTGCCACCGCCAACGTAGAGGAATCTTTCTCGGCCGAAGGGTCTCAAGAACGCTGACAACTATCTGATGTGATTTACTTACCGGCGTGAGAGATATTGTGGTGGCGATGGCACGGTGGAAGAGGCGTGGTCGGCCGTGGCGCCCTGGACTTGGTCACGAGTTCGGGCTTTCTTTCGTGCTGGCAAATGGAGATGCGCGCTGCGTCCGAGCGTTCTCAGCCCCTCGCCCTCGCCCTCGCCCTCTCTCCCGGTCGGTCGGTCTTGGCATGCGATTCGGTGAGATTTGCTGTCGTGCCCGACCGACAACAGTCATCGCAGCACGCTGCACACAGGACGGCGACTGGAGCAATGGGCAGCACTTCCAGCGTCGCTACCTGGTACATCACGCAGCATCGAACCCTCCCTCCAGCCTTAGGGTGTAGGTTGAAGGCACAAGCATCTAGGCGGCAAACCGCTCGCCCCGTCATGGTATCCTTCAACCTTGCGAGCGTAGTACTACAAAGCTGTGTCTGTAGCTCTCGAATCGGACGATTAGTATTCCCATGTGCAGGTTGTCTTGTTGAAGATGTCGGCTATGCCGGTGGGCAAGTCGGATCGGAGTCGCTTTGAAGAGACAGGTCCCTTTCATGGTGCCGCTGTCCATGAAGTGCAGCACGACGGGGGACACCGCACAACCGCAGCTTCAAGGGAGCCCGACGAACCTGTAATTTAAGTGGCGAAAGAGGGAATGCTCGGATGGGAATTCCCACAGCTCATTAGAGACGAGACGAAGTCGTCGAGGCCGCGATATGTGCATCGTCCTCTCGTAGTGTCATTTGTTTGTCGAGTGTGAGCTCGGTGCTGTATGTCCATCCGAGCGCGTTCATCGGCCGCGCGAAATTGCAGGCGCTTGTAACAAGAGGTAGTGTCGAGTGTCGAGCGTCGAGCGGTGCCCAGCGAGGGCCCTGTATTAGTTTGTAGGTGCTCAGAGTCACGACAAGTCACGGAACACTACTATATACGAAGGCAATGCATGGCTGATGGACCTGTCAGAGCACCGGCGTGGCGGTTGTCCGACCAGTCGACGCAGTCAGTATCGGATCGGAGCGCATCCCGCGACGGTCGGTCGCGGTACATCAACATAGCATCTCATGCAACGTGGGTATTTCGGCGCCGTCTGTCGGTGTCGTCCTTGGTATCGTTTGTTCCATGATTCCAGTGAATCGCGCCGTTTTCGCCGCTATCGCTCGCGATGCTGCTGCTGAGCGCGGAATGAACAGAGCGCCACCTGGCAGTATTCATGCGGACGTCGACAAGTACAGGTGACTCTTCTGCAGCCCTCAAGAGGTAGTAATACAAGTAATAACGAGGTAGGGAGTGATGGGGATGTAAAGTGGTCGATGGGATGGAAGGGTGAAGAAGGGTGCGTCTTGTCTTTGGGAGGTGAAGTCGCAGCCGCTCGCTTGGTGCACGAGCCACAACAAAGAGCCAGTCAGTCCCATGACGGAATATTGGAGGTGTCGAATTGCGCGACTTCACGGAAAAAACAAAGGAAGAGAGAACAATTGATACCAGGACCAGAATGAAGCCTCGACAGACACCATCGATCTCAGGACGGTCTCGAGGCACATGTCAAGGTAGCTACCAACATGACTTGGCCCTACTACCGCATTGAGCCTGTCTACTCCACATACCATCCGTAATCTCAGCGACCAAGAGGAACTTCCTTCTACCAAACCTCTCCCTATCTCATTATTCTACACCTCACCATCTTCGTGTCTTCGCCCATCCGTCCAGACGACCATGGACCAGAATGACCGGCCGATCGCGCCTCGGCCGAAACCCATCCCGTCGCACCTCGTCAACGGCCACTCTCCACTACATCCATCCTTCTCCGCCCAACGCGACAAAGAAGATCGAGACAACACCTACAACTCAATCAAATCCTCCATGGGTCCACGAAAAGAGCCGATAGATCTAGAGCATCCCCACACCGACGGCGACGCACCCTCCAGCCACACGGACGCCGCGCAAAAGCGGTCGGCGCGACAGTACGAAGAAGTCGGCGACGAGGACCTCGAAGACCTGACCCTGAAAGTCGCCGCACGAGACACGCGCGACGAAGCACCCATCACCCCGCCCGCCACGAGCCGCTCCATCTCCCCCTTCACCGCCAACCCCACCGTCGACTTCGAGGGCCTGTCCTGGCCTTCATTAGGCACACTCGACCGTCTGCGTGAGCGCGAACACCCACAAGATGCGCAAGCGCGGCTGCAGAAGCTTTCCGGCGCCGTGCGCACCATCTTGGAGTGCATCGGCGAGGATCCGGAGCGCGAAGGCTTGCACGGTACGCCGGAGCGGTACGCGAAGGCGATGATGTTCTTTACGAAAGGGTACGAGGAGAATCTGAGGGACATCGTGAATAATGCCGTCTTTCATGAGGATCATGATGAGTTGGTGATTGTGAAGGATATTGAGATTTACAGTTTGTGTGAGCATCACTTGGTGCCGTTTACTGGGAAGGTGAGATCCATCAGTGAATGATTTTACCCCTTCCAGATCGCTGACGGCCCGACCAGATGCACATTGGTTACATTCCTTCCCGGCGAGTCATTGGTCTTTCGAAGCTCGCTAGGATAGCAGACATGTTCGCCCGACGCTTGCAAGTCCAGGAGCGATTGACGAAGCAAGTCGCTCTCGCTTTGTCCGAAGTGCTGAAACCGCAGGGTGTGGCCGTCGTCATGGAGAGCTCTCACATGTGCATGGTGATGCGAGGAGTGGAGAAGGCTGGCGCGGTGACGACGACGAGCTGTATGCTTGGCGCGATGCGGAAGCGAGCGAAGACGAGAGAAGAGTTCTTGAGCTTGTTGCGACGGTGAGAGGGAGTTTGGAGGCGTAACACAACGCAATGAATGGCATGGTACGGCACGGCGTTAAGGCCGCGATTGACGACTGTTTCGACAGCATCACCGATGTGACGGTGACACCGGGCCGATTTCAACAGGCCCAGGCTCGAGCTCGGGGTACATGCGATGATACCCTCAACGGCGGCGTGGGATTACCTGAAGAGATCAACAATCGTCATTGTGTGCGGATGTACCATCGCGACTTATGGTGAAAGGTGAATATTACGCTCTTTCCAGATTTGGCGTGTCACAAGCGCCACAGCCGCTTGACGTAATTGTTGACTGTTCACGAGACTTTTCCACTGTGCAACTTTGCGCAACTCCTTACGAACAATAGCAACCTTCAAACCCCCTAATGTTGTCTCTACCCTAACAACATCACTCCTTCAACATTCGCTACTAACCCTAACCATTCCGTACCATGGGCATCGACCGGCTGTACTACTACGCCGCCGCCTTCTTCCTCTGTTCCCTCTTGTGCAATTCGCACATCAAGATCAATTGGCCCGAGCAAGGCTTCCACCCACACAGTGGCATGGGCAATGTCTTCGCCAAAAAGGATAAACCCGAGCCCGAAGCACCCCGAAAGCCCAGCCGGCATGGAGAGCGCAAACGAGAGCGATCGCGGGCCAGAGACCCAAGGCGAGACCGCTACGGAGATGGGCCATGGAGATCAGCGATGCGCGACAGCGAGCGCAGCAGCAGACGACCCCACCCCTCGCACGCCCACTTTGCCGCCGACGCAAGAGACGACGACTACCGCGGCTACATCGCAGCGACCTATGGGCTGGACGAACCAAGCAGGCCGATTCAACGATGGCGATAGCCCGGCAAATCCCTTTCAGGGAGTGTCCGCGGCCGCGCAGCTCTGGCCACAACTCCAGCAAGCATCGCAAGCGCCTGTGAAGCCATCGCTGGGCGGCTTGCACAAGCGTCGGGCCTTTGCTTCGCCGGAGAAGTTCAACGCTGGCGCGTTCGAGCCTTCGCCACTGCACATCGACACATCAAGCGAGCAAGAACCGGCGAGGAAGCGCGCTAGGCTTGAGAATAAAGTCGAGATCACGTACGATAGCACCGGGACTCCTCGGATCGCCTCCGTCACCCCGACTCTCACGCTTCCATCAGGACGGATCGTTTCCGCGACATACTTGCTAAATCGACGGCGTCCTACGCCAACATTAACGCCGCAACAGAAGAAGAAGGCATTCAGCGTTATTGATGGACTCTTACGACACAACGACCTTTTGCTCCTCCTCACCAGCTATCTCATCATTCCCTCTCTCATTAGCTTATACAGCATCAGCAAGCCCTTTCATATGCTTTTCAACCGTCATCCAACGGCCTTCATCCTCTCCTGCATGCGGACATGGGCGCCGAATGCCGACATGATCTACCCCTGGCGCTGTTACCAAAGCCTCTGCGTCAAAGACCCCGTCCTCCGCCAAAAAGCGCAATACGAGGGCATCGAAGTGCAATTCGACTTCATGCCCAAAGGCGCCGACCTCCGCGACACGCCCAGTCTCAAATGGCTGCAAATGGTGGTGTGGCGCGAGGGCATCAGCAAAGACATCCTCATCCAGCTCGCGACCAAAGGCCTCCGCTGCCCGCCCGGGACCCACGACGCCGTCAAACGCCTCTGGTTCATCCTCGACCTCCCGCTCAACGCGCACCGCATCGCCCTCATCCGCAGCGAAGCCTACATCCCCAAACCAGTCCTCACCCGCGCCACCGCCTTCCTCCTCAAACTCGACATGCACTTCACCAACCCCTCCGGCCCAATCTACAACGCGATCCCCCCCGGCTTCAACCCTCGAACCGTTGGCTACCCGGCCAACTGGCAAAGCAGCGGTTTCGTCGGCTGCGACCTCCGCGGCTTGCTCCTGGCCGAACGCACCCTGACACCATTGTGGCGCGTTCTCCGCGGCATGAGCTGGGATCCCTCCGAGCCGAACGTGCCCATGAACAATCTCGACATCCTGCGCCTCTGGGTCCGGCACAAATACCGTCTCCGGCCCGACGCTCCAGCCAAGGCCAAGACGATGCCGATCATGGGCGTGCCGTGGTGGGAAGTCGGCACCGCTTCACTCGAGCGAACCAGCGTTTCCATCTTCAGTCTAGGGGAAAAGCAATGTGTCGTCCAACATCCCGCTCTCACCGGCCCAAATCCCACCGACTACACCGCCCAGCAACTCCTATACCCGCACCGCAAACGCCTCATCGCCCCAACACCGCCTCGCGCCCGAGAGCCCCTGCTCCGTCCAGACCAGCTCGTACAGCGCGAGGCGATCCGACGAAGGATGGAGATGCATCGGCATTGGACCCGGATGATGTTGTGGGGGTTTAGTGATGATTTGGGGAGGGCGTTGCCGCTGAGGACGGAGGAGGAACTTTTGAGGTGGTCGAGGGGGGAGAAGCCGTTGCATTTGTATAAGACTGATAGGCAGGTTTTGGAGGAGAGGGAGATTTTGAGGAGGGGGAGGGAGATGGAGGGGGAGCAGGCAGGAAAGGCGGAGAGTGGGGAGAATGGGGAGACGGCTGGGGTTGAGGCTGGGACGCTGGATATGCCTGCGCCACCGTCGGCGCCTCCTGCGTAGGATAGCTTTTGTGAAATCGGCAAAACGGTTGTGGACTATGCTGAATGAGCATGGCAGAGATTGATTCGAAATGTGTTTTCCGCCCTTGCTTCACACCATCTCAACCTCTTACTATACTGCCACGGTCACGCCTCTGCCTTCGAGTGGTCTGCACTGATCCTCGCCGCTCCAGGCTCGCGGGTATTTCAGCGTCGTTCATGCATGTCCCTCTCATCACTGATGCCTCCTCAGGGCCGTATCTGAAATTTGGAGTCAAGGACTCGTCTATTTCCACAAGGTTTCCCGGTATGCTACTATGTCACAGTACTCCGAGCGCTCGAAACTTCTCAATGACAACGGGTTGGTCTTGAGCTCATTGTGATCTGGTATGCCCGGAGGGTATGCACCCCAGTGCTCAAGCTCTTCCAGCTCCGTCGACTGCTTTTGCGGTCATGCATGGTACATCTTCGATAATCACGTGATCCGCCATGATCACTCGTCGCCACATGCTGGTAATTCGTCATCGTGCTCGTGATAGACGCATCTTGTGGGCTTTTTGCAGTCGGTCGGCTTGGTCTTCATCCAGTCTCTCTCGGCGCACGCGATCGCGATGTCCGCGTAGAAACGTTTCGGCAAGTCATCGTAGAGAGCCTGCAGCCACCAGGGGTTCATGTTCTGCACATGGAGATCTATCAGCAGCTTGCGGATCGTCGACGTCTCGGAAGTGCATTCGTAGACCAGGTGCAACGTCTCCGGATTTGGTATGTTCCAGCTGCTTTACAGCTGTGTGTGCAGGCGATCAATGATCTTGTTTCGCAGAAGCTTGTCACCAAGGAACTGAGCGCTGGTGTAAAGCTTCGTGAGAAGCAGCGTGATTGTCCGAGCAGGAAAGATGTCGCATTCGTCCGCCGACACGAGCTCGCCGGTGTAGGCCCAATGCAGGTAGGTTGGGAAGGTCTCTACGTCAACCTCAGGCAGACGAATGAGCTTTTCTTGCCCTTCCTTGAAAAAATCAGAGCGGAAGCTGATGACGTTGTGTGGAGTAGGAAACGCTTTTCTTCTGGGCCAACGAGTACGGTGATGTCTTCGCTGAAGTCAAGCCTATAGCGAAGTCTCAGTGAATGAGAGGACGTCAGGGGTGTATCGCGGACTTACAAGACGCGCTTTCCTGCTGCCTCGGTGCTGGAGCCCTGGCGCGGACTTGTACGCTGTGGATGCGAAGATGCCGTTGGTGGCCGGTACATGTTTGTGATGTTAGCAATGATGGGAAGAAAGTTTCTGTTGGATGAACAGGAAAGGAAAGGAAAGGAAAGGAAAGGATAGTACGAGTCGATTCAAAGCGCGTGACAAACGTGAAGAGGAGAGGAGCTGTGAATCTGTGAAGCAAGTGACAACACGAAGAATAAAGGGAGCTGCGAACCAACGTGAAACACGTGACCGAAGTGTAACAGGATAGAACTGCAATGTTTCGGTGCTAGGGGTATCTCCATCTCATGCAGACATGCTCTCCAAAACACTCTCACCATAGCCGCTGTGAACGCGTATCTGAACGACGCGTGATATTCAACGCGTCCATACCATACCATCTCTTCAGACCCATCTCCTCGGACTCATCTCCTACAGACTTCCTTCAGATGCATATCTTCAGGCCATCTCCTTCGACGACGACGATGTCGATCACACGATGCTTCCATCACAAGCTCATCTCAGTTCCTCGCGCCCATGGTCCCGTATCCCTGCCCACCCGTCTGCACATTCGAGCTGTACACACCGGGTGCGGGCTGGTTGTCATATACGCCTTGCTGCGCCTGCTCCTTCTTGTTGTAATAGACGTACTCCAGATAAAATGCATGAATATGGCCTGGTATGTAGCCCAGGACGGTGAGGCAGATGTTGATGAAGAGGTCGGCGCCGCAGCCGGCGACCATGTAGACGCCGACGGGAGGGACTATTGGATGGCCGTGTCAGCTCTGATGAACGATCTGATATGGGGAAAGATGGTAAGATGTACGGAAGATGGTGATGATCACCAAGAGGATGGCGGAGATCATGTTGGTTTGTTGGTTTGTTCTGTCTGTTTGCCTTCTTGACTGCTCTCTTGGCTGATGTGGGAGAGATGCGTAGAGCGATGCGATAGTCGATTGCTGCAGTATGAGTGGGATGGTCTTGTAGTTGGAAAGGTGGTCAACCTCTGGCGTTGGCGATGTGGTCCGTATATATATGTCTCTATATGAATGTGCGATTGATTGATGTTTGATCAGATGACGTGCAAGGCGTCGCGCATTGATCACGACGGGACCTTGCATTCGCTTCGCACTTTCCTGCAGGCGAACACGCTAACTGCGCCACTACTAACGTCATTCCCGCAGCCATGCTGTGGCTGTGCGGGTGCATGTGCTCGACACAGCCACGAAGGCAAACAGGCAAACCGTGGCAAATGAAAGCTTCTTCTAATTAACTACATTGTCGGTACCGTACCGTACCCTCCACACCATCACACCCATCCCCCTTGTACTGAAACCCACCCCCAGTCTGCTTACAGTCATACTCTCGCCACTCGGTCTTGTTGCCAGTCGGAGGAAGCGAGGATGATCTCCCATAACTACCAGAAGAACCTGCCAGCTTCGGGAGATAGATGAAGCTGCGACTGCCCAGACGACCGGTCGGATGTCTTAGCCCAGATATCTTGCGTGTGGTGCGGTCCGATGGCTGCGACAATGACCACGCTGAAGGATCACTTCCCTCCTCGCTATCGTCAAGAATGTGAGCTCTCAACGGCAATTGCCCGTCCACCATGGCAAGAACCCTCTCTGGGTACCCCGGCCCAGCGAACTCAAGCGAAGAGAGGCAACGACTCGGACGTCGTCTGACGGTCAGGGGCAACGCAATCCGTATCACCCTCTCGAACCGAATCCCAGCGGGAAAATGTTTGGTGATCGTGGCCGTCAGTTCCATTGGGATGGTGTAAGCATCCTGCCGCTCGCTCCCGGCGTTGGCAGCGAGGTGAGTCGGCACGTTCCCTTCGAAACGCTCTCGCTCTTTATTCCACTGCAACCAGTCCTCCGCCGGGCCAATGAAATAAGTAGCCTCCATGGGAAGCACCCCCTGCCACTGCCTGACCCGCGATATGCTCGGTTCGATGCGAAGCCGATTGCCTTCGGAAACGACATTGCAGAGGTCGACGAAGCAAAGGCGTGGCAGCGCTAGCCCAAAGAAGATCTCCACGTCCAATGTACGGCGGTCGGAAGATCCGACAACGGCGAACGTGGCTTCGACATACGGCGCGTGGCCTGGGAGATAGATGAAGCAGTCCCTCGTCAGCACGAACTCCTCGACGATCATGGAGACGTCGCGGCCCCAAGCGAAAGGCGGATGCTCGCTCTCCTCCACGCGGGTGGCGTAGCACGTCAACATATCCTGCACCAGGCTCGAAACCGTCGTCGTCACCGGTTGGGTTCCAAGTCGAGCGACAAACTTCCGAAACTCGTTCAACAACCTCGCAGGATCGTCGAGGTGATCTGCCAACACATCAGTACCGCGGAAAAACTCACACACACCTCCCAGTCAATCTCACCAAGACAACCCGCCCCCTCCAAAAACGCCTCCACAGCAATCAACATCACCCCCCTCCCCAGCGCAAACTCAAACGCCTTCTCCTAGAAGAAAATCTCATACGCCGCCATCGGGCTCGGCAACCTCCACGTCGTGACCACATCACGATCAAACACCACCGCCGATCCATTCCTCGCACGAGCGCTTTCCATCCGGCGCATACATCCTCCTCTTCTGTCGCCGTCTCGTCCAGCCGTGCGTGTCGCAACGTCATGTCGGTACGAGTGGTGTTGCGGGTAGTAGCATTCGATGGGCTGGGTGCGATGCGGGCCGCAGGCGCCGGAGACGTGGATGGTGGTTTGGCTGAGGAGGTGGTCGGTGAGGGTATCCATGCTTGTTAGAATCAAGATGCAGGTAAATGGATCGATGGACTCTCCGGGCTTTGAATATTCAAGCAGCAGAATAGGCTAGGTGAAGCGAGTAGGTACAGTAGTCTTGTTTTTCTAGATTTTGAGTGTTTTTCCCCTGCGTTTCCGGAAAGCCACCACGGTGAGCTCTTGCCCTTTTCCTCACGGGGAAGTACTTCCCCGGAAGAGGACTCCCGGCCTATACTCTGAGAAGGCACTGCCTGCCACATGACACCGCCAAAGCAAAAAGCTAAGACAAAGGTCGCTATCATCAGAATCAATCACCCAAGATGATGAATGATGATATGTATGCACGCTATGCTGTCTACGACAAACCCCTCACACGAAACCGCCGACCGCCTTGTCGCAGGCATGTCGTGCGGCCACTATAACCGTTGACAAACTTCGCCAGAAAAACACCCTACACCGTGCAGAAACAAGGGACCAAAAACAAAAAGACAAAAGACCACCGCGCCCTCGCTCTCCATCTCTCTTCTCCATCACCACAGCTATCTGTCATACCCTCTCTCCGCGTCCGCAATAATCCGTGTTGTCAATATCTGTACAGCCGTAATCCAAGCTTCGCTCTCGACGCTCATTCTGACCCATCTTATCATCGAATGTTCAAGCTCTCGTACCTGACCCAGTTACTCCGGTTTCGATTCGGGTGCTCGAGGCCGAGGTGATCGTCCGGGCCGAGTTTCTCGCTCAGGACATCATCTACACAAAATAACCCACCGGTCAGTTTCAAATGGCTTTCCGATGCTCGAAGAGAGGAACAACTCACCGTCTTCGATCCAGACGGGCCGGCTGTAATTCTGCCCGCCCTTGATCACCGCGAACCGGACTTTCTCCAGATTCTTGCCCTTGATGCCCGTCCGCTTCGACAACCGCTCTTTGGTCTCCTTGAACACCTCCCCCTCCTTGAGCATAAAGACGAAAGGCACGCCGTGCGACTTGGAAGGCTCTTTCTCGAAGTGAAAGCAGTACACCAACCGGTCGCCCTTCTCCGCGTCCAGCGTCTTCTCCTCCTCCGCTTTCCGCTCCGCGTACACGGTCATGAACTCGTTCAGCGCGATGACGTTGTGCGTCGTCGGCAGGGTCTTATACACTTTGTTGCCGTGGGCTTCGTAGAAGCGGATCTCGTCGAGGAGCTCGTCGGGTAAAGAGGCGCGCTTCTGGAGGGCGGAGAGCACGTCGGTGAATTGCGATTGCTTGTGCACGAGCAGGTCGTACGGCTCTTCCTTGGTGATGCCCTCGGACAGCCAGACGACGCGGACGTTCTTGCGCTGCTCGAGGTCGGTCAGGCTCATCTCCAGCACCTCGTAGTACAGGTGATCCGGCGCCTGACTCGGCGCGTAGGTGTAGCCGCTGTAGCCGGAATTGCTCAGAAGGATGTTAGCCATCGTCACGCCCTGCTGTCGCTTGACCACCGTTCGGGGCTTGCCGGACTGGATGTTGACCGTGGTGAACCGCAGATGGGACGGGTCGACGGGTGCCGCGTTGACGGAAGACAGGTGCTCCGCGACCTTGTGCGCGAGCGCGTCGTACCCGTCCTTCTTCGACAGCGCGACGGTGAATTTCTCGTCGCCCTCGTTCTGCATTTGCAAATTCGGCGCCGGTACGGTCTTGGGGGTGAAGTTGACAAACATTCGGTTGACAAGGAAGTCGTAGAACTGTATGGCATCGAGGCATGCTGTGGGTTGCATCTGCTCGATGGCGGCCGTTTCTGCTTCGCTGAGGTGTCGTTGAAAGCATACGATGTCCCCGTCCTGGATCTCGGCGGCGATCAGCGTGTTCTTGGGCTTCATGCGTTCGATGTACGTCTGCTTGATCTCTTCGTACAACTCAAGCAGAACACCTTCCTCCCAATTCATCATTCGCAGGATGTGCGGCGCCAAGTCTTGAGCTTTGTCCAGTGGGCTCATGTAGATGTGCCCAACGCCGTGTAGCTGTTGCTTGTCCACGTCGAAATACTTGAGGAAGATCATGATAGGCTGCTGCTGTTGCTGCTGCTGCTGTTGCTGCTGCTGCTGTTGTTGTTGTACGTTTCCGTTGATCGTGAGCGAGGGCGGATTTGCGGCGTCGTTACTTGGCCACTCCGGCCGACCGTCAGAGTTCCGAGTCGTCTCCTCGATGAACACCCGGAAGCCACCAGCGCGCGTGCTGAACTTGTCGGCTGCCTCTTGCAGCGTCATGTCGTGCCAGATCAACGGATGGTCCGGCCTGACTGTCCCGTTTTGGCGGTTAACCATAATCCAAGGCCGAATCAGCTCAGGGTCCTTTCCTTGCTGTTGCGCGAGGTATGCCGTGAAGTGTGCGACGGTCATGTTCCGCAACAGTCGGTGGACCGTCGGAGCGGCGGGTTCCGAGTCGGCTTCCGCGCTCCACGGAATGAGATCGACCCCTTGATACGCCTTGAAGTCGACCTCGGATGCGACCTGCACGTTCATGTACAAGTGCGCCTCCTCCCGTTCTTTCCGACGCTTCTCGATCGTCGCGCGCTCTTCTTGCAGCTTTGCGGGAAGATGCTGAGGTGGTTGGACCTCCGTCTCCGCCGGCAGGATCCGATCAAGCTTGCTTTCCCGAATGTAGACCAGCATGTACGCGTTGTTGGAGCGTTTGGTAGACCATTGCCGCGTGTACGGATTCTGGCCTTTGGTCGCGCCATTCACGCCACTCGTCGCATAGTCGCCACCGAAGTTCTCGTCGATAGCTTCACGCTTGGTCGCACGGGTGACTCGATCGTCGTCGAATCGGTAGAAGTCGCCGTTCTGCTCCGGCCTGAGGAAGGCGTAGTAATGTCCAGCGTTCAAGTCTCCGGAATGCACAAGCACGCCGTGTAGATGGTAGATGTACGGCTCCGATTTGTCCGCCGTTTCGTCTAGGTAGGGTGTCGCGTCCCAGACCTCCGGGAATTCGTAGCGATCGTTGACCTTCATCATCGCGTCGCGCTGGAAGTCGTACTCGAATCGCTTCAGCTGCAAATGCAACACACTAGGGAAACTTTCGAAGATGACTCCTTTCTTGGCATCCTGTAGCCCATACCCTTCCGCAGCGTACTTGTTGTCGCCTTCCAGCGTCTCAACCTGAATGTAGTCCTCAAAGCTCTCGTCCACGCTCTTACACCCGGTCACATTCAACTGCAGATCCCAGAAGTCTTCTATCCGACTGCTCTCGTAATCGACGTTGATGCAGCGGAGGTATGTCTTCATCTTACCAACGAACATGTTCGGCAGCGCATTCTCCGCTTCTGTGCCTTTCATGCGAGCCTCGAGCTTCTCCATCAAGATCCTCGATAACTCTTGTACATCCTGCTGCTCGAAGATCTGCCTGCTCTCCCATCCGAATGAATGCGTGAGCTCTTGAGTTGACACGGCGATTGGGTCTGCCTGCAGGCGATAGAACAGTCGTTGAAGAGCGTAGGCGGAGGTGGAATTCGCACGCTCTTGCTCGGTCGCGGTGGGTATCTGGTATACGGCTTTGCGGAAAGCGCCGGTCAGGTAGAGTGACTGTAGTAGTGAGTTGAGGTAGCAGGTGGCTCCCTGATTCCGCAAGCCGACCATGCCAGTCTCTTTCTTACTGTCGTAGTTGACAAAGTTATGCCATAGTACGCCGGTCGGGTCTTTCAGTACCCGCACATAGGCAGTCACCTTGGCGCAGTCGTTCTCCACGAGCGGTCGGTCAACGCCGTCGAACTTTGTAGCGAAGATGCGGTTCTTATCCGCAAATCTCGTGAATCCCCAATCTCCTTCCTCCGTAGTAAATCGGTGGTTTGCCTCGTGATGGATGTACATGGATGGATCGGCGGGGTTGTGCAACACAAGCATGAACTGTGCGCAGGCGTACCAGTCCTCGGGCGGCTTCTCATCCCCGTAGCCTTGTTCGAGGTAGAACGACACGCTTTCTGATGCGGCATTGCCGGCCGGGAAGAACAGTATCCGCCACGGATGGCCTGCACAGTGAAAGACGGGCCCATGTGATCGCTTTGGCAATGATCTCCATCCTTGGATATCCCATGTATGCACTGCCTCTGCCTCCGTCTCGAATTCGGGCGCTGCCGGCAGGAAGCGATCGCGCATTGCCTCGTGATCAGTGGCGAGGGGCAACAAGGGCTCGGCGGTGGGTTCAGCATCCTCGACCATGCTGTCGGCGTCTTCGGGTGAGATGATGGCCACGTTATCGTTGTCTTCGTTGGGCGTCAGGCGCTTGTCGTCGTTGTCGGAATCCATGAGCACGTCGCTCCCGAACTTGACGTCAGATCAGCATTGAAGCAGGCGGCAGAGTAGGCTCAATCGTTGATGACGAAGCCAGGCGTTGTCGATAGGATTGTTTGCGACAGCACTGAACTCACCGGATCCATCTTCCGTATTCGGCAGAGAAAGCTCGCAAGTGTTTAGGCAGGTGGAAGTTTGGGTGGGAGGTTGGCCCTTGGCCTCGATTGCGCCGGCGCAAAGGTGGTGATGGGATGGTCGTCGAAGGGTGGATGGAGAGATGTGTCCGGGTACCTTGTGTACTTATTATGTAGGCAAGCAGTGCCCGTGGTGCATGTGTCAAAGGTTGCAATCCGAGTCGTGCGGAGGGAGGGTACGTCACAGGGCGACGTTGGATGTTGCTGCTGTCCCTTGAACGCAAGCAACATACGCATACACCCACAACACGTGATGCGTCGGATGCTTTGGACGGGAGAGGAAGGAAGTTGAGGGAGAAGATGGAGGTGGTTGTGAGGGTGATGAACAGAAAGACATCGCCATCCATTCCAACATCGGCCACAACGCAACTTCTGTAGAACCTCAAGGCGACAGCTCGCCCCCACTCGATGAACGACGTGGCCCGTGCGTCCTCTATGCACATGGCATGCAAATATCAAAGTCACCGAAGAAGAAACATGTTTTGGTTTCCACCAACCGTCCACCATGCTCAAAACCGTTCGTTCGTCTTCGGAACTCGTATCTTTGCTAAACCTACCGGCATCATTACGGATCCGTGCCTTTGCTGCAGCAGCAACCCCTCCAGCAACGTCCGAACAGGATGCGATTCCTCCTCCATGGCGACCAGTATGTGTTTTCGATCGAGGTTTTCTGACCAACTGCTAACAAGGTCGTATCAGTCAAACACCCTCGACGAATGGGTCTCAAGAGAAGCCAGGCCCATCAGCCTTCGCCAACTGACCTTCTTCGGTCGAACGTTGACTGAAAGCCGACTGCTGAGCTCCGCGAACTATGTCCGTCAGGAATTACCGACGAGACTGGCACATCGCCTGAGGAACATGCAAACGCTCCCGTTTTCCGCATTAAGAAATTCGCACCTCCATCACGTGTACGAGCTGTACTACACCGCGTTCGAGCTGCTCCGCAAGTTCCCACCGGTCCGCAACCTCGACGACAACGACAAGCTGTGCGACGTGATCAAGCTCTGCCTTCGGGAACATTTGGCCGTCATCCCTCGACTGGCGATGGGCATCCTGGAAATCCAAAACTCCGTTTCCCCCGAAGAGTGCGATCACCTGATGACGACGCTCCTGCGCTCCCGCATCAGCCGCCGAGTCATCGCCGAGCAGCACCTGGCCTTGACCGACACCTTCCACTCCCCCTGGCACTTCGACGGCAAAAAGTCCTCCGTCGCGCCCGAAGACGAGTTCGTCGGTGAGATCTTCCTCCGCTGCAATGCTAAGGAGATCATCGAGAAATGCGCCCAAACCGCCAGCGAATTGACCGCCAAAGCCTACGGTCCTCACGTCCGAATCCCCCAAATCGTGCTGCAGGGACATTTAGACACCACCTTCCCGTACATCCCGTCGCACCTCGAGTACATCATCGGCGAGCTACTGCGAAACAGCATCCAAGCCGCCGTCGAACGACAGGACACAACCGCGACCGACGACCCACCACCACCCATCCAAGTCCTCATCTGCGAAGCCGCCCAACACGTCATCATCCGCGTCTCCGACCAAGGCGGCGGCATCGACCGCTCCCTGCTCCCCTACCTCTGGTCCTTCGCCAAAGGGCCCCGGCGGAAAAGACGCCTCCAAAATCTCGGCCGCGTGCCGCGCCTCGCCGCCACAATGCAAGAACTGCAGCTCCCACCTTCCTCAGACCCGGACCGCGCGAACACGTCTCCGTCGGGCGAGAAGTTCGGGAGCTCGTTGGCGTCGCTGTCGAGTCGACCGCCGGATCTGCGACTGGGCATCGGTCTGCCCATGAGTCGGATCTACGCCGAGTACTGGGCGGGGAGTCTGGAGTTGCATAGTCTGGAGGGGTATGGGTGCGATGCGTTTTTGCAGATTAGTCGGTTGGGGAATAAGAATGAGGTTTTGAGTACGAGGGCGACGATGGATGCGGTGTGATCAAGAGCTATGTAGTAGGTATTCAGACACAGTCACCTTTTCTACATGCAACATCAAATCAATTCCGGGTTCCTCACTTTCTTTTCCTGCTTCGAAGAATTCAAAGGGTTTGTGTAGAACACGAAAAATGACGGCGAGCAAACCACCGCAGGACGACGGGTTTCAGCCAATGGTAGCAGGCGCGGACACAAGTCAACCACGTGACATCGTAAATCTTTCGAGCAACCTTTTTTTCGCATTGTGACACATGGTCGAACAACAGCGGGTAAGAAATGAACATGATGGAGGATTGTGACAATCCTGATAAGATTATACGTATGTACAAGTTCAGATCTAATATGTACGTATGTACGTGTACATTAAGCGGCAGCAGCACACATGGCTGAGCAAACTATTTGTTCGTCTGCCTCCATCCTCCCCATTATATTCCACCTATCACCATCTATTTCGGCCCAAGCCCGTTGTGAAGGAAGTAGTTGTTGATCGTGCTGTAGGTGAACGGATGCGAGTACTCCAAGTTCAAGCCGTGGCCGGCGTTCGGCACCACGACGGCCTGCGGGTTCGTCACGTTCGGCAGGGTCTTGAAGGCCGCGGCGGGGATGGACGGGTATCCCGTCGGCGGGGCGAGACAGTTGCCGCCGCAGTAAGGGATATCGTGACCACCCGTGATGATCAGGGCCGGGCCGGCGAAGTGGTTGACGCTGCCGGTCTCGCCGCCGATGGTGAGGAGTTCGCCGACGGTGACGGGTTGCTGGGTCTTGAAGCCGAGGGTCAGGATGTTGGGGTCGAACATGCCCGGGGAGAAGAAGTTGGTCTGCACGCCGCGGGCGTTGGCCGAGGCGAAGTAGCCGTTGGGGTAGGCGGTGAGGTTGGGGAGGTCGTGGGCGGTTTCGAAGTTGCCGCCGAGGGCGAAGTAGGGGATGAAGGTGCCGTTTTGGGAGAAGCCGGTCAGGGCGATGCCGTCGGAGGCGTTGGGGTACATGGCCGTCAGGGCGTAGGTGTGCTCGGAGCCGAAGGAGTGGCCGACGTGCACGACCTTGTGGAAGGGCTTGGGGACGCCCTTGATGGAGCCGGCGCGGAGGCCGTCGGTCAGGGCTTTGAGCGCGGCGACTTCGAGGAGGGCTTGGATCTCGTTGACGGGCTCGCCGTGCGAGGACATGCCGACGCCGAGGCGGTCCCAGCTGAAGGTCGAGTAGCCGTATTGGTCGACGGCCTCGCAGACATAGCTGTAGTTGTAGTTGTTGTAGGAGAGGTCCCAGTAGCTACGGTCGAAGCCGATGCCGTGGGTCAGGAGCTGGACCGTGTTGGCCGGGCCCTTGTCGGGCTGGCAGTAGGTGGCGGCGAGGTTGTAGTTGCCGGAGACGGTCTTGTACTGGAGGGTGCGTTAGTGGATGCAGCGCGAGTGTTGATACCAGGGTGGCTTACGCCTTGCAGAACATTGGCGGAGAAGTTCTTGCCCTGCTGCGTCAAATCGAGGAAGAAGTTGGTGACGTCGATGTCGTTGGCTGGCGCGGTCACGTTGAAGACACCGTTGCGCGCCGAGATGGAGACGGGGACGGTGATGTTGGTGCAGTGTCTGGCAGAAGCTGCGACGGCGAGAGCAGCCACCACTGCGGCGATGGTGTACTTCATCCTGAATGTAGTAACGTTATGACAAGTAACGGGAAGCGATGGCAGGGAGAAGAGAGCTTCGACGGGAAGGATGGAAAAGGAACCGTGTTTACTTATGTTGCGAACGACTCTGCGGATCAACACACACACCAGGCACACGCCCTCCCGTCCGGAGATGCTAGTAGGATGATTGATCGAAGGGACGGGACGTCAGTTATTATGGAGACCCGTCACCAGGAACCAGAGCTCATTATTTTAGCCGACCATGATTTGGAAAGATGGGCGCGGGGTTTGCGACTCGCGGGTCGATGATTGACACAGTAAACCGGAAGGCTTTTTCGCGCACGATGTTGGGAGCAGCCAGTCAGGATGTGCCGGAAGGAAGAACAAGCTCGTCGATCCAAAGCTTTACTGCCAAAGTCGGCCGCACGATCTCCGCGCGCGGTGACGGCATGGACGGGTGGAGGGTATGTCTGGCACACCCACACGGAGGTACGGAGGCATGGTAGCGTACATGTGTAGTAGATGAGATGATGATGGACCGGAGGGCCCAGACTTCAAGACTTCCAATCGTCCGATATCAAAAGGTGGTCCATCCAAGCGGGCCAGGAGGAGGCCAGGAGCCGGTCGCGGCGGGCTCTCTCATCTCCACAAATCCATGACCACCTAGACAGCGTGAATCCTTGATCTCTCGGTTGATTGAAGATGATGCCGATCGCGCAGCGTCCGCATGGCCGAATCCAGGGCGAACGAATGTATGTATCGTGTCTGCATGGGGGTTTTCGTTCATGCATGCAGCATGCGGTGAAGTACAGTATCGGAGCGGAGGTCACGATTCATCACGACTGCAGTCGGGGTGGGTGTGCGGACGAAAGAAGAGCGGAGGTTACCTTGTGCACCTTATAGGCACGAACGGAGGGGTCCATCCAGTGAACCGCGGTAGGAGATACATGTACAGTAGCTTGGTTCCAGATCATCATCTCACACAGTCCCGTAGACTGCGGTCACGTGTGTATGGGAGGTGCCATGAGCGTGACGTCGACTGATGAATTGTGTGCTGAAATATCCTTCTTTCGGCACATGTCCACCACGAAAAATCCACCTCCGCCCAAAAGTGCAGCAACTACATAGTCCAACACCCTCAAACATGGTCCTCGAAGCCGGCTACCCTAACACCACCGGCTTCCGCAAAGTAGTCAAGGCGACGATCCTCGTCAAGAAGAAGCCGGGCATGAGCGATGAGGACTTCATCCAACACTACAACCACCACCACGCGCAAATGGCCGCGCCCGTTCTGGAGAAGCACCACGTCCTCACCTACAGCCTTGTATGAACCAAACCGTTTTCCTCGACCCGATCCCCCCATATGCACCAACGCAGCAGCAGCAGGCCAAAAGCCCGGAGCGGGATCAATGAGCTGAGCGCATCTCCTGTAGACCTACTGCCTCCAACGTGACCGGACCATCGTCGCCGACATGCTGCACGGCAAGGCGAACATGTTGGACTACGACGCGATCTGCACATTCGTCTTCAAGGATTACCGCGACTTTGCGAGGTTCATGTATGATCCGGCCAGTAAGGCGTTGACGCCGGATCATGAGAATTTCATGGTCGAGGAGGAGATGAAGATGATGGTCGGGGATGAGTATATGGTGATTGAAGAGGGGGAGAGGGTGGGGTGAGCGGCTTGGTCTCTGTGGCATGAGACGCGTGGGAGATTGTGGACACGGCTTCGCAGGAAGTTTTTGATGTGCAGAAGTCGCTCTTCCAGCTTTATAGAATACAAACGCCGTCGAAAGTGGAGACGCCGCTCATACATAGCCTGTATCCCGTTAGCATCGCATCTCCGCCCACCAACAACACCATCCTTCAACCAACCTTTCCTCCCCCCCGTAAAGAACATCTTCACCACAAACACCTGCAAGCCCGCCATAGCCACCATGAGCCCGCTCTCCAGCAAACTGAAGTTGAAGATCCGCTTCTCCGTGCTCCGCACCGTGCTGAAGTTCCGGTTCTCGCGCGTGCGGAAATACTTCTGCTGCCGCGTCAACGTCGACACCTGGCCCGACAGCCGGATCACCGTCTCCTCGACGCCGCTGAGCTGCTCCGTGGACGCGCCGGCTTTCTGCGGGACTTGCGAGCGGACTTCGTTCTCGACCTGTTGTTAAACCGGGTATTAGCGATAGATCGAGGGGCTATTGAGGCCATGGAACGAGGTATTCGGCGTACGGCGATCTCAAAGTCCACCAATTTGTCGGTGAAGGTCGAAACGGTATTGTCGAAACAGAACCTGTACTCCCCGACCTCGTTCGCCGTGAAGACGAAATCCCCCTGTCGCTCCTTCTCGCCCTCCATGATGATGCTCTCTTTGCCGGGCTCTTTCGCGGGACCGTAAACGACATAATCAACTGCGATACCCTTTTGTCAGCATTCATCCTCCTCCCCATACACCCTTCGGTGGAAGAGAGCGGGCGCGCGTACTGTCGAAAGAACCTCCGCTCTGCACGGCAAAGTAAAAAGCGATCTTGGCGCCCTGCGTGTTCACGTGCGTGTAGAAGCATTCTTTCTCGTTCGGCGCGAGTTTGTACGTGAGGGCCGTCGCAGAGACGTAGGAGGTGAGGAGGGTCAGGAGACTGAGGGCTGGGAGGAAGGCCAGCATGATTGCGAATGGTGGTCCTTGACCTGCTGGTGTGATGATTCGGGGCAAGGTGAGGCTATGTACCTTGTCTGCCAAATATGGCAGTCGTCGAGCGAGGCGGGATCGCCCGGCGATCACCTTAGAATACGCGGATTTCTCCTTCCTCCGTTTCCGAGTCGCCAACGACAACACCCCTTCGCTCGCAATGAACACGGGGTACATTCTACCTGCAGATACGATGTTGATATGTACCTATGACTCGTGGTAAAGCTGCTTTTTGCCAGCCATGCAGGCGTCTATGGTGCTTATGCGATGATGTCGGTAACATTGGACAAGATGGTCCAAGACAAGTACTAAAAGCACGCTTCGCACGGCAATGCACAATGCTCTAGGCTGAAGTCCATGAAGGCGCCGCCTTCGACATGCGTTGGCGGGGCTCACACCACGTAGAAGGTTTCGGCCAGGAAGCAAGGAGTGTCAATACGCGCATGCGGAATGTCACTTCTCATCCCACGTCAAATTCTTCCAGCAGTACGGGCTCGTCGCCAATTCTTGCACGCAAGAATATGTCGACAATGAGCTCTACGCCAAGCGAGAAAGTCGAAGACGACGTGGCACTAGACCCGGTCCTGGACAGCGAAGCGTTACTGGGAACGTCTGATTGGCGTGTGGACGTCGAACTGAGATGGCAGCGACCCCATCATTACCTGCGACGGTTCGGCAAGCACATCGTCAAAGCCGCCGCATATACCTTCCTGCCGTCATGCTTGCAAAGGTCAGAACACCGCAGTGTGCCGCAAAATAAGTCCAACCAAAGCTTTGCCGCTTTGGACGGTCTCAGAGGCATTGCCTGCCTGATCGTGGTCAACCAGCACTTCACGTATAACTTCACCGAGATGATCTTCGCGGGCTGGGGAACGTCGCCAGAGGCACACTACATAATCCACTTGCCGTTCTTTTCCTTGCTGTTCAACGGCCAAGCCATGGTGTCGGTGTTTTTCGTCATATCCGGCTTCGTTCTCTCCAACCGACCCTTGAAGCTCGCCCGGGCAAAGCAATGGGACAAGCTACTTGACAACATGGCCTCGGCGGCATTCCGCAGAGTTGTCCGTCTTTACCTTCCCGTGGCTGCTTCGCTCTTCCTGATCACTGTCATGACCTGGGCCGGATTATTCGAACCAGCACGCGCCGTTAAGGAATCAGATATACTCACCGGAAACGAAGACGTACCTCACCGTTACGAGACGTTTGGCCGGCAACTCTGGGAGTGGTGGCTGAATGTTTGGCTTCAAATCCATCCTGTCATGGGATCCAGCACGCTGGACTTCCACATGTGGACTCTTCCAGTAGAATTGCGGACCTCCTTTACACTCTTCCTCACTTTGGTGGCACTGTCAAAATTGACCTACTTCTGGCGTACCGTTGTCGCTCTCACTCTGATTCTTTGGTGCATCTGGCTACGGCGAGATACACAGACGATGTTCTACTCGGGCATGCTCCTTGCAGACCTGGATCAACATCTGGCGGGCGCGCAAGAGGGGCCTACCATGAGCGGCGGATCTTCGATTCCTACTGATAAGCTCAAGCGAGCCAATGTCGGTCATATTGTCATGTTCGTGGTTGGCTTGTACTGTCTGTCGACGTCCTACGGGGATCTATCGGGACCATTCTACGAGCCGCTGCGGGCTTTGAACCCACCCTCGTTCGGAACGGATGGGGCCTGGCTGAAGATCGTCGGGGCGACCATCACCACCTTCACAATGAAACGTTATGGACTCTTGCAACCTCTGTGTACGAACGCTTTTGCCCAGTACTTGGGAAAGGTAAGCAAACCACACCTTGATCCTGATGCGAAGCTGACTTACACCGGCCAGATATCCTACGCACTGTACCTCTGTCACGGTATGGTGATCCGATCGTGGGGTTACAGCGTCATACCGTACATGTACCGCATCTCTGGGGGCAGGGAGACGGATGTCGGGTTTGGGTTGGCCTGGATCTTGACCGCTGTTGCGGTGTTCCCTGTGATATTCTGGGTGTCAGACGTCTTTTGCAGGTTGGTCGACATGCCGAGTGTGACTTTTGGTCGATGGCTCGAGGCGAAAATGAGGGCAGTGTAAAGCACGGAGGAGAGGCATCCCCGTCAGAATAGATTTGTTTTGCGACAAGGTGAAGTTCTGTATCTACTTCAAGAACTAAAAGGTGTGTGGTTTGCCGTCATTGCGTCACAGGTTCCGCTTACCTTGACTTGAAGCCAAGGTTATGCGGTGTTTGCCACTGGCCGTTTGTAGGACTCGTGGTTTACTGTGTTTCTCGTTGTAAAGCGGCGCTAGCCGAAGTTGAAGATCATGGAGCATTCACATACATGTAGTCCGGACACTTGATCGGGCTCTGACTGACAACGCGATGGACGGTGATGTACGCAAGGACTCGAGAGTTGACATGCAGCCTAGACGTGGGTGAAGAGACATGGCGGGAGGTTCTCCGAAGGAAAGGATAGTAGAAGGTTCGGCCCGCAGGCCCCTGGCTTCGGCCCGTGTAAACCCACTTGTGAAGTGAAGTCGAGCTTCGCGCTCGACAACCTTGGCCAATCTTTTGACTTACGATTATCAAGACGGCACCAACAGCAACAGGCCCGGATAGACTGATAACTCACCGAAATGGACTAAACACGCGACTGCGTCATCAACCGCCCGGCCAGCGATCCTCCAACGAAGCGCTTCAAGCGTGTCTACTCGAGCACGACCTGTCACAACCTCAAAAAGTGTAGCGCGTACGAGGTGGCCTGGGTACCATATCACACGTTCACCGTCGGAACGGTGAGGAGGCGGCGCAATGTCGGTGTGGAACCCGGAGAACGTGGTGGATGTGGCAGAGTCCGTGGGCATCGCGTCGCTGCACCGAGATGTCGCAGAGCACCTGGCACGAGATGTCGAGTTCCGGCTGAGCCAGGTCTTGGAAGAAGCGCTGAAGTTTATGCGACACAGCAAGCGCACGGCTCTCACAACGCAAGACGTGTCGCAGGCTCTCCGGTTGCTGGACGTGGAGCCGCTCTATGGTTACGAGTCAACGAGACCGCTACGATTTGGTGAAGCTTCTATAGGGCCCGGACAGCCGTTGTTCTATGTGGAAGATGAGGAGGTGGACTTTGAGAAGTTGATCAATGCGCCTTTACCCAAGGTACCGCGAGAGATCAGTTTCACAGCGCACTGGCTAGCCGTCGAAGGTGTGCAACCAAGCATACCGCAGAACCCCACCCAGGCAGATCAGCGCAACCAGGAGCTGGCAGCGAAGGGATCGGGCGCGAACTCGACCCTTGCGGCAGTAAGCGGCAACGACAACGTTTCCGTCAAACCCTTGGTCAAGCACGTCCTGTCCAAAGAACTCCAGCTCTACTTCGAACGGATATGCTCAGCCATCCTGGACGAGTCGAACGAGGAATATCGATCGGCAGCCTTTACATCATTACGGACAGACCCAGGCCTGCATCAACTGATCCCTTACTTTGTCCAATTCGTCGCAGATAAGGTGACGCACAATCTGAAGTCCTTCTTCATTCTTCACCAAAGCTTGCAGCTTACTGCAGCACTACTCGATAACCCCGGTCTATACATCGCGCCATATGTCCCCTCAATCGTGCCTTCCGTGCTCACCTGCCTCATTGGTAAACACCTGGGCTCTTCCTCTGCCGACGGACCATCCAGGCATTTCGAGTTGCGCGATTACGCAAGCACTCTTCTCGCAAGCATCGCGCGGAAACACGGCGCGAGCTCATCAACGCTCAGACCGCGCATCGCACGCTCGTGTCTCAAGCACTTCCTGGACTCGCACAAGCCCTTCGGCACTCATTACGGCGCCGTGCTGGGTCTGACCAGCATCGCGGGCGCAGGCGGTGTGCGGAGCTTGATTCTGCCGAACCTGAAGACTTACGATCTGCATCTCCGGGACGGGATCAAGGACGAAGCGCGACGGGAGCAGGCGGAATACATTGTCCTGGCCATTATGCGCGCGTTGGAGGCTTTAGAGCAGGATGCGGTCGGGAGTATGCAGAACGGGCATCCCGAAGGAGATGCGCTTCGGGAGAGGTTGGTAGAGGCTGCGGGCGAGGTTGTGGGGACCAGGGTCTTTGAGAGTGGGAGGTCAGGCTTGGTGAATGCGGTGCTGGAGAAGGATCTGGCGGTATAGCGACGGCTTGCTGATTCACGGTCTTGGTTTTTGGTGATGGAATAGGAGGACTTTGGTTTCGATGAAAGCGAGTTTGTGGAACCTGGTCTGATCTTAGCGTGGAGTTGCCGGAGGTTGATATTCGATTGTGATACTATACCCCAAGGGAGTCACAGCCATTCTCGATAATGTAAGGGGCATGAAGTCTTCAGACAACCGGAAGTCGTCGTCGCGGTCATGCGCAATAGTAGGATGAAGTTCATTTGTACTGCGCATTATCCCATATCGGTCTCCATATCTCCTCATAGGGTGGAGGCGGTTTGCCCATCATCTGCGTTTCGTCAGAACGCTTCTGCGTTGTCGACTGGAACATGGTGACTAGAACGATGTGAGAGGGCGGGTATTCGGCATCGCAGCCTTGAGTACATATATCCACGGCGTATATGCTCGTTATCACGATGGAATCCTGCAGCTCTAGGACTCGTGGCATCTACATGGCATGGAGATGCTTGCGGAAGAGATGAAGTGGTCAGGGGTAAGGCTGGTGGAAAGAGGAAAAGCGGCACCACTCTTTAGCAAATGCAGATCTGTTGCTATGGACTGTTAACGCTACCATTGGCAGGTAGAGCAAGTCTCACGATCCTCTTGAAGCCAAGTGAAATCCACACACGCCGCTCGCCGACTTCCTTAGTCGAGAAAGGTGAAGACCCTCGCATAGCCCCCCTTAAGTAGTAAAATCGCCCATATCAAGGTTGCTCATGTCGAAATAGAACAAACTCAAGCAGAACTGAAACACCATTGCACAATGCGCGATCATAGCAGCCACACGCACCCAGTTCGTGAGCACCAACCTCCTCAACGCCGCCCGATCCCCACGCTGCTGGACCTGCAACTGCAGCGGAATCTGCACCGTGAACGAGCTCACCCACGACACGGTCAGGAAGGCACAACACCACTTCAGCCACCACTCGCCGGTCGTGTAGGTCAGGTAGGCGGTGACGACGGAGGTGAAGGTCTGTGGTAGGACGTACAAAAGGAGGGTACGAGTGCCGGTGGCGTGCTGGATGGCTTGGAGATCGGTGTTGGTTGTGGTGTTGAGGCGGCCGATGAGTTGCCAGGCGTAGAAGACGACGAAGTGCTGCATCAGGCAGCCGGCGAGGGAGTAGGCGCTGCAGAGGCCGAGGAGGATGAAAGCCGCGTCGCGGTTCGTGTCCAGGAAGGCGAGAGGGTTGTAGACGTAGAGGGTCGCCATGCTGATAATGATGCAGTAGGCGATGACGATGGTCTTTCTTCGGTCCTTGAGATCAGCTGAAATGAAGTGAAGCGCGAATTGAAAATGCTTGATCACAACCGAGTGCTGGCCGGCTGCTTGAGGTTGCTACTGTGTAATAAGAAAGGCAGATTGAGGAGATGTGTGTTATACTTGAGAGTCGGGAACAGGATAGAAGGGAGAAAAGGAGCTGGAATGCTATTGTTCTCCGGGTGCATTATGGGAGCAAGGGAATGCAGATTCCAGAGTCGTCCATGAGACATACATACTACAAATCCCGGCAAGGTAGCATGTAGGCGAGAACATGGCAACGAAGTAGAAATTGAGGTTCGAGAGAGGCTGCCAGGATACATGTGTTGCCTCGATGTAGGTGTCCCTGTAGGGAACGAAGAGGTCTCGAGGGTATACCACTCCGGTAAAACCTCGGCTCGACTCCATACCACCCAACGTCTTGCATCGGTAAGTCCTCCGTGCACATCTACAAACGACCACACTTTTCTCTCGACCCCATTGCATCCACCATCATGGCCTCCGCCCGCTACTGCCCCTCTTGCCTCTCCCTTGCCTCCTCGTCCGCCACGAGCAGTCTCCTGCGGCGAACCACCGGCCTCTCATCTCCTTTCATCCCAGCACCGATAAACCAACAAATCCGCACCGCCGCAACCTCTCAGAATGCCGCCAAGTATAAGCGCAAAGACCAGTCCTCCTCGGCGCGGAAGAAGAAATCACGTACAAGCTACCTACAACCTAAACTGAAAGATGCGATCCAGTTTAGTCTGGTGGATGCCATGCGGTACGACTCCCTCCACATCACAACCTCACGACAAGCATACTGATCTCATTATCTCAGATACCTTCGCGCAGCCGAAGTTGGCCGCCGCCCGACCTCGAGCAAATACGAGCTACACGTCCGCCTGCGCACGCCCAAAAACGGCGCCGTGGTCCGCAACCGCCTGCGCCTCCCCCATCCCGTCAAGACCGACCTGCGCATCTGCGTCATCGCACCACCGGACTCGGCCATGGGCAAAGCCGCCTCAGCTGCGGGCGCGAGCATCGTCGGCGAAGAGAGCGTCTTCGACGCCGTCAAGGAAGGCCGCATCGAGTTCGACCGCTGCATTTGTCACCAGGACAGTCTGCAGAAGCTCGCCAGCAGTGGCATCGCGCGGATCCTTGGGCCGAGGGGTCTGATGCCGAGCGCCAAATTGGGCACGGTGGTGAAGGATGCACGGCAGAGTGTGCGAGACATGGTGGGCGCGAGCGAGTACCGTGAGCGAGCGGGCGTGGTGCGCATGGCGGTTGGGCAGTTGGGGTTCACGCCGGAGGAGCTGCAGAAGAATATCCGGGCGTTCGTGGATGGGGTGAGGAGGGATATTGCGGGGTTAAGTGATCGGATCGCGAAGGATATCCATGAAGTCGTGTTGTCGAGTACGAATGGGCCCGGGTTGAGCTTGACGGGGGAGTACAGGGGGGTAGCGAGTATACCGACGAAGGATTTGAGTACGTTGTAGAAAATACGGATCAAGATGTCGGGGGTGGGTGTACTAAACAGCAATTTGTGAGTTACGTGCATGTGTATGGTCGCGGCACCATGAAAAAGAATCTATCTCAACGGTGTCCTTGAGTTTTGTGACTCCGGCGTACGCCATAATCCTCTGTGCATAAGGATCTTCTTTGAGGCACAACTCGCAGGACCTCAACCAAACGGCCTCAGCTCGACATCCCATACTCAGCGACCGGAACCCGACGCACCGCGAGTCTGCTCAAAGAAACAGGACACGAGACTTGCGATCTGGGCAATAGGCGTCTCAGGACGTGTAAAAGGGCTTAAAACTCGAGTCCGGTTGACACCATCTCGCTTGCAACGCAACTTCTGAAGCTGCTTTATGGGGCTTTCGGGTCCCACGATATAGAGAGCAGGCAAGCAATCTTTTCGAGCAATCGAGTGACTCGTTCCCCAGTACATTGTGGTTACGAAACACCCCGTCACGCATCGAACTTCATCCCACGAATGCTCCAAGCGCGGATCGGGAAGGGAAAGTGGCGATGAACGCCCCTCCCACAAAGCCTTACCAGTCGAATATCCCGCCATCATCATCTCTGAGCGCAACGGTAGACTGGCGACGCCCAGAAGCGGTCGACTCGATATTGCCGTCAACGTTACAACAGACTCCCTGCGGCAGTCTCAGCAGTGCCAGCAGCCTCAGCGACCCCCAGCATCCTCCTGCGCAGCCTTCGCAGCCTTCGCCGCGTCACGCCGACTCTTCTTTACTTGGACCCTCCTTCGCTTCTCCATCTCCTTTTCCGCGTACGCCGGATCAGAGACCTTAGCGTAACATTTCTCATCCCACTGGTAGTTACAACCGATGCACCTCCATACAGAAGGCCGTTGCCAATGAGCATATTAGTCAACAACATCGTCTAATGCAAGTAGGGTGATAAATACTTCGAACAACGATCACAGTACGCTTCCCCATCCTCGGTCGAGTACATCTTGACTTTTTGGCAACGATGAGACCGTGGGCAATTAAGCCCGGGGTCTCCGGGGAGTGATGCTTGGTCGTCGCCTCCTGTCGTCTCTACTGCAGGAGCGGCAGTAATAGCGTCCCTGTTCACTAGAAGCTGTGAAGCGGCAGATCCTTTGCCGTTCTCAGCGCCGGAAACCTCACCCAAGGTCGGCAGAAGAGGGCTGAGAACGGCCCTCCCTAGAGCTGCCGACGTTTCAGGATCAGCGGCGTGGAATCCAGCGGCGTGCGATTCAGCGGCGAGTGATTGCTTGTGATCCGACATGTCTGTGGCGGGGATTGACAGATGAAGGTTGTTGACTGAAGGCCACTTCGATTATGAACTTCGGTGCAGGACAATGTGGTGTCGATGGAGATGCGTGAAGTTGGGGATGGTGAAGAGTCTGGGGAAAGAAGAGGAGAGGGAAGAGTGAAGTGCAGGTGAAGACATCGACATCTGGAGTTTGCAGTTCATCTCATCATCACGTCACCGGTCACGAGCCTGTGAGGTGACGATAGGAAGGCGCGAGGGGAGGAAGGTGCGATGGGGATGGTAATTCTGTACCACAATTTGTAAGCCACATGTCATATGTATAATCTGTCAGTCTAATACAGCCATGTTATGACTACTATGTACAGTATTCGAAACATTGCCGTCTCCAAAAGGCCGTTGTAGAGGTATCTAGGGTGCTGTCAAAGAGGCGCTTTGGCCGGAGATGAGCCGCGCGTACGGCAGGAGGTTGTTCTTCTACACAACCTTCATCCCGCTGGGTTCCCCAAAGTCATCCCATATCGAAGGCTTTTGCAGTTCGCCGATAGAGCGTGGATAAGAAGGGCGTGCGGAAGTTAATACTAAAGGACGGCTTCCAGTTTTCCGGACTGACCGCTGAAGAGGAATATGGGATGCTTGAGACAGGCAATTCGGCTGCAGATAGGCCAGTATGAGTTACCAATCCAACCGATCCACCATCAACCAAAGTCAGCCCCCTCACATTTTGCTGGCGCCTGCGCTCACGAACCCATCGCAGACCGCAGAAAGGAGTTGATGCGCAATCGCTGTAGCCGGTGGAAGTCGGAGGCCGCCCTCTTTGTACTCAGGAGGAGCGTCTTCGTCCAACCCACTAGTGCCGACTTTGAACGCATGTCTCACCTCATCGAAATCAACCCACCTCGCATCCTCAAGCTCAGGGTCGTTTCCCAGATCAATGGTTTCGCCTCCCGGGATCGCTTGTCCGATACAACCGATCATAAGGCTTGCAGGCATCCAAGGCTGTGTCGAATGCACGACGACACGACCGACGTGGACCCCGGCCTCCTCAAAAACCTCACGTCTCACTGCCTCTTCCACACTCTCCGCGGGCTCGACGAAGCCGGCCAACGTCGACATGAAATGCGCAGGGAATCGTTTGTTTCTCCCGAGTAATACCTTATCGCCTGCGCTATTGACAACAGCCATGATGACGGTGGGGTCGGTCCTAGGGAAAGAAATATTGGAGATGCCCTTACGGGTTGCGCAGGGCGGTCGTTCGGTCTGAGAGACCGGAGTGGCGGTCGAGGACGGCAAGGCGTTGCTTGCGTTTTTGGGAAGAGAAGAACTGTCGTCGGCACGATCGGACGGAGGGCATGTGCGCTTGAAGCCACCATTGATGGAGAGGGTGGGCTGGCCGCATTGAGCGCAGTACGGGCTGCGCAGATTCCAGTCAATCATGTGGCGAGCTTCGGCGTAGACGGCCGCTAAGACGGGTGTCAGTGTCTGATAAAGTGCATTGAAGAGGAGACCTACCGTCCGCCGCCTCTACATCCATCACCCTCCCGCGGGCAAACTTGAAGGACTTCTCCTCGAGCTCTGCGATCAGCTTCTCGCACGCTTCCTTCACGCTTCTTCGAGGGCTGACGTCAAGGGCGAAGTATGGCGCTCCGGTATACTGATTTTTTCCCTGATACGTCAATCCGTCCTTCGCCTTCTCATCGATGCCTAGGAAAATCATCTGTGGAATGTACTTCGTGGAGTCGTACTGCTTGAGAATCTCCTCCTCCGTGCCAGCGTACGGGTCCTCTCCGATGATGGGTTTGACGTCGTCGTATTTCACGTACGCCAGCTTGCGCTTGTTCGAGTCGCTGACGAGCGGTTGGAGCTCGTTGCAGAGGAGAAAGCTCGCGCTTGGATGGCGCAACGCTTGAGACAGGAACTCATGGTCGCCACGCAGGAAACCAACGCGGTTCAGAGGGTTGCCTGCAAAATAATTCACAATGCCTCTCCCGTATTTTCGCGAGAGCATCGAGTCGAGGTCGCCGTGTGCTGGTTCTGGCAGAGCAGGTTGTTCGGCGGGCATTATGTGTGCGATCTGGTGGTATCGAGGGCTGAGAAGCGCTTCCGAGGTGGCCGTTATCGTGTGTGTCTGTATCTGTACAATCTAGATATGGGTATGTGTGGTCGAGACGAAGGGGTGGAGTTGTTAATCCGGAGGGGTGAAGTCGATGTATCGCCTAACGATGTCATACCTAGGTACCGAGGATCGTACGCCCTCGAGTCATGTAAAGACCCCGATCGATCTTCCACGACTCAAGCATACACCTTCCACGGAGGCAGATCAAGCACGGCCTTGCGTGTTGGAGTCCACGACGTGACAAGTCGACAAAGCTCGCGAGGCCCGAGGGCGTCACGATGACTACCTTCCACCTCCCGTCCACCACCTCCTCGACTCCGGCCTACAGCTATCCTCCATCGTCCTCCTCCCTCTCCCCAACCGCCCTGGACGAAGACGACGAGGACACCCTCCCCTACCCCACCGAGCTCCCTCGCACCGACTTCCTGACTCCCGACTTCGACCCCCAGAACTACTTATCCTCCCTCCGCAATCGGCATCAAACGCTCGAAGACTTACGTTCGGACCTCCGCCAGAGAAGTCAACTGCTGAGTCAGGAGCTGCTCGACTTGGTGAATGGGAACTACGAGGAATTCCTCACTCTCGGGGGTGATTTAAAGGGTGGGGAGGAGAGGGTGGAGAG
>Ga0058704_10000180_pt1 | contig 34536 bp, 46 predicted proteins | sample AgamicMgSfe_FD_71363 | JGI IMG/M metagenome (GOLD analysis project Ga0058704, IMG submission 71363) | Agave microbial communities from Guanajuato, Mexico - Mg.Sf.e | ecosystem: Host-associated > Plants > Phyllosphere > Phylloplane/Leaf | place: Guanajuato, Mexico | collected 2012-05-30
GTGGTGGGGGAGGGGCGGGGGAGAGGAGGAGTCTGATTTCAAATGCGACGCAGTTGATTCGGGCGTCTCGGGGTGGGAGAGGATTGGTGGTAAGTTCGGAGGCTAAGGGTGCGATGGGCTGTCGTGGACCCTGGGATGTGATTAATCTCGCGACGGTGTGGGGGTTGGCGCAGGAGAGGGGACATGAGGCTCTGTCGAAGGAGGCGCGTGGGGTCGTGGTGACGGCGAAGTTGAAGCGGACGGGGTATCGAGGGGTGGTGGATCTGGTGGATGGGGGTGAGAAGACTGCGCCGGTGCAGGCGGAGCAAGGGAGGGGGAAGCAGCAGAATGCAGCTGGGCAGAAGCGAAAAGCGGACGCGCTGGAGAGTGCGGGTGCTGGTGAGGTGGTGGAGAAGCCGATTAGCAAGCGGGAGGCCAAGCGGAGGGCGAAACAGGCGCGGGAGAGTGCTCCTGGGACACAAGACTCGAATGCGGGTGCGGGTGCGAGCGCAGACGGTCATGGGGTTGTATGAACGAATCCATTTCGACAGCCCTGATACGACCAATCCGTGCATCCTGCGAACCAATATGGGTATCTATCATCAATCAGGCTACGACTCGCGCCATCCTCTTTCCCTCTGTGTATACTAATCCACTTTTCCCCGCCTCCCTCTGCTACGCCGGCATCTTCCACACCCGCCCATCACCGACCGAACACGCCTTCTCCAGCAAACCCTTCAACAACTCCGCATTCCCCTCCAACGTCTCCAACGCACTCAAGATCCAGCCCGCCTTCTTCGCGCTCAAGCCCAATGTCTACATGTATTCAGTCCGACGCGCCGCATAAAATGCCGCTTCTTCCTTGGCCGCGCTCGTCGCCTGCAGCAGGGCGCCAAAGGTCCCGATCAGGGCGAAGTTGGCTGCCGAGGCGAAGTACCAGAAGGCGCGCAGGTGCTCGGGTTTGAGCCGGTTGACGAAGTCCATGGCGCTGATCAGGCGGGTTTTGGCCTCCGAGCGGCAGATGTAGAGCGTATACGGGTCGGACGTGGCCGGGTCGAGGGACTGCACGATGCGGCGGTGGATGCTGATCTCGGTGGCGAAGTAGGCGAGGTGGAAGTGGCCGATCGGCGACGGCTGGCCCGGCGTGGTGGTGCCTTGGTGGTGATCCATCTTGCATGATGGGGGTAGTCTTGCGAACCAGTCCCGAAGCTTGATCTGGACTGACTTGGCGCGGCGGAGGACTAGCTGTGACGCGAACTTTCCGGCACGAGCGTACTCTGCTCTCGCCGTCTGCGAATAAAAGGTCTCGCACACTTGCGCCATGATGGAGGTCAGCGTGATCATCTGCATGAAGATGGACCGGCCTTGCTCCATCTGCGAGTTATCTCCTCCCTCACCCGGAGTGGACAAGGGCGGGATGCTGTCCTCGACCGTCGGTGGCTGCACGGCCCAGTCGGCGGCGTTGATGTGTGACAGCCATCTATGCACCAACGCGCTCCACTTGTCTTGCATGAACAGCGCCCAAGCGAGCCGTTTTCGTAATCGGCGTTTCCTTATTGGGATGGACCAGTCGGTACAATCCAGATGCATTCCGATGTCCTGGCCCAACGCCACGAGCTGGACGGCCAGGGTCTACGTACTGGACCGGGCGCGCTGGAGGAGGAGGCCGGCCTGTACGGTGGAGATCTTGGGTCGCTGCATGGAGACCATGAGGGAGGTGGTGGCGACGTACTACAACCGCGCTACGTCGGGTTTAGGATGCTGCGAGAGATGCGGGTCGTGTTCCCACCATGGCAGTGCGAGAAGGTAGACGGCGGCGAATAACGGAGGATTGAATTGCGTGTCACCGTGTTTGTGCCGATCGAAGAAGGCTTGCTCCTGAATGACAGGATAGCTGGGATGCCCGTTGCGACAGTAGATGTCGATTAGGACGAATTCATGTTGTCCGACAATCACTTCGATCTCCGACAACGCCCGCGCTTCGTCGTCGGGGAAAGGGATGCCAGCGTGGGCATGCGTACTGAAGTACTCGCTACCGTTGACCTGGCGGAGGGTGCCGAGTCGCGACTCAGTCTCGTTCCGGATATCAAAAGACCATAGGCTGATCAACGACGCATTGAGGGCAGTGGTCTGGCCGAGAAGCCTGAGTGTCGATGTCGTTGGAAGCTCAAGCTCTCATCGACGGCGGAGGATGATCGGATGGGAGCCGAAGGCGGGATGAAGGGTTGATTGTCGATTGATGACGGTGGGAGAATGCGGTCCTCTGTCGTCGTGCTGATCGTCTGGATAAAGGGTGGGCTCTTCTTCGCCAGGTTCTCCCCAGCCGAGCCGTTTGCGAGCTTGCGCTTCCGTGGCCGGGCCTTCTCCAGGAACGTACATGTCTGCTTGTTGGAAACGCACAACAGGCAGCGCCGTGGCTCCTGGAGGACGCGTTTGCTTTTTCGTTTCCTACATTCGTCGCACGGTCGATCCCTTCGCGACCGAGTCGATGGCGCTGTCTGGTGGAGTTGCCTGAGCGCCGGCCGATTGGGCCTTGCCCTCCATGGGAAGATGTGGTGGGCTCCAGGCACCACGGGACGTGATACAAGGGGAGGGATTGTCACGACAGCTACCATGATGACAGCCAGGCGGACAGTGATATGACTGAGGTTGAAAGCCAACCACGCGTCTCAGGTTAGATGGGCAGACTGTCCGGGCAGCTGTCGTTCCGGGTGAAGCGAGATGACGGAGGATAGAACAGATTGCACTTGGGCTAGAATCTGGAATGATAAGAGAAAGTGTACAGAGAAACAGCGCCAGGCGAGATCGGCGAGCGCTGCAAGGAGGATCAAGCAGTGGATTGTAGTGGATGTCATGGAGACTGACGAAAGCGACGAGGGCCGGTCGTGGCTGTCATGTGACTTTTCTTTATTGGCAGTGCAGTTGAATGAAAGAGAAGATTGAAAAGTGAGGACTCACGCGAGGGAGAGAGTGGGCTACGGGATATATCTGTTCATTCTGTGCATCGCGCAGGAAGACAAGATATATTCACTGTACGTCAGCTAGGCAAATTGTGTGACATGTGAGTCCAGAGATAAGACTCACCCGAAAGAGTTCAAGTTAGCTTCATGCGCATAGACACGTGATCTCGACATCTGCACTCCCCATCGTCCCGTCTTCTGGCTACACTTCCTCTACAATAGCAGAAGGAGTCGGTAGTGATGGGGAGAATAGGTGGCATGGTCGTCGAGCATGCAACCGCTGATTCAGCTAGATACTAGGTATTCGTAATCGTAGGCGAAAAGAAGGCCACCCGGAAATGCAAACTCGTCAGCAGAAACCAGCCGTGACTCAACCGGGCCCACCCGGCAACCCTACGCCTTGAAAACACCGCCTGGTCTTGACATGAACTCTGGATCACGAAAACTTCCACCGATTCCCGCAGTTGGTGCACTCGCAGAACGTCGTCATCGGTTCGTCGGCCGAGCGGGTTTGCGCTTGCGTGTAGGCGACGCGCGACTGTCGGCATTTGCCGCATGTCATTCTATGAAAGAAAGTGTCCTCGTTAGCAGATGGACGAGCGTTGAGGTGGCAAATTCGACGGAACGCAAAGAAGACCCCATACTCCACCTCTCTCCGTCGAAGGGAGCGAGGTCGAGTATGGGGTCTTTTCTGACATGAACAGCGCTCTTCTGGGTTAGCGGGGAGATAATGGAAGATAAAGACATACGTCGTACTGATGGCCTTCTCCTCCTGCGCCGTCATTGCCTTGCTCATGTTCTCCTTCTCCAGCAACGCGTCGCTCTCCCGCTTCGCCTGGCTCTTGAGCTCGTCGCTCGTCATGTTCACGAACCGCTTCGCCTCGATCTTCCCGCTGAACACGTCCCGCCTCAACTCCCCGTTCTCCTTCATCTTGAGGTTCATGAACAAGCTGCGCAACTTCTGCTTGTACGCCGCCGACGTCTCCCCTTCGTGGGCGTCAAAGGCCGCGAGCTCGACGGTGCGCGCCACTTGCATGACATCGTCGGGAACTTCGGTGGAGAGGAAGGCGAGGCCGTTGTAGATGAGCTCGATACAGCCGTCGCGGGTAGGGTTGCCAGTGACTTTGGTGTCGACTTCGTCCATCTTGGCCGTGCGCTTCTCCAACGCCACTTTGCTCTTCCACTCGCCGCCACTGCCTTTCTTCGCACTCTCCCCTTTTACGCCCGGCGCTGGACTCGACGTCCCCACTCGCGACGACCCGTTCACCCCTGCCGCCTTCGCCCCTGGCGCGGGCGAGCTGCCCTTCTTCTCCTTCGCCCGCACATCCTGCTTCCACTTGTTGATAAGCTGACCCGCGAGGCTGGAGAGTTTCGGGTCCTTGCTCTGCCGGAGCTTGTTGACGGCCACGCCGATTTTGGATTGTCGCAGGAGGTCTTCGGTGGCGGAGAACTTGGAGAGGGGTTGGAGCAGCTTGATGAGGGTCTCCGAGGGATCACCGCGTTCGGCGGCCTTCATGATCTGTTTGCTGGCATCTTGTAGCTGCTTTGAGTCCATCGTGGTCGCCATTTCGGGGTTGGCCTTCCGAGGCCGGTATGAACGGTTGCGCAGCTATCGCAAACGTTTTTCGTCGTCGGATGGGAGAGCGACGGCTTGATATAGCGTCTCGGGTTGGCTTCTGTATTCGTTCGTTGCCGTGTTGATGATAGTGTGAGGTCGAGTGGACCGTTTGCTCGCAAGTGCGGCTGCGTGGAGAGGCAGCTTCGATCGCGTGACGGTCGGCGCGTCGGTGGAATCGCATCCGTTCCCACGCCCGTCGCTTGGAGAACTCTATATTCCAATCTGAATATTGGAAGATGCGAGGCTTCAACATCCCGCTCAATGCGATCGAGAGCGCTCCAGGCCAGCTTGTCAGAGCTTCTCGAACACGAACCAGTCATCTGACGTGAGGTCCATCGCAGACATGAGAAGAAGTATACACTGACGCGACTGTGAAGTCAACCCTCGCGCCTACAGCCGTCGTGCCAGCACGCTCAGCACCGATATGCCCTCGGCGACAATGCCTCCAGGACGAATACCTACGCCTTACGCACGGCCTCGGATCGCCCTTTCAGTACCTCGTCGTACTATCTGAAGAAAGGCGGCAAAGCAGCGCGCGACGAGAAACAAGCGTCTTCATCCTCCAAAGACTCCACAAACGAGGATCCATCCGACTTCACCGAACTCGACACGGACATCGCCACCACGATCGAGCGATTGAAGAATGACCTCTCGAAGCTGCGCGCAGGCGGCCGCTTCAATCCGGAAGTGTTGGAGAACCTACGCGTGCAACCGGACAAGAGCAGCAAAGAGACCGTAAAGGTCAGCGATGTCGCGCAGGTGATACCGAAAGGACGGACGGTGCAGCTCATGATTGGCGAGAAGGACGTACGTCCGAACATGACTACTTGGTTGTACATTTCACAAAGCTAACAAAGGTACAGCACGTGAAGCCCGTCTCCGCCGCCATCCAATCCTCCAACCTCTCGCTCACCCCACAACCTGACCCAACGGGCGCGAACCCTCTCTTACTGGTCATCAACATCCCACCACCCACCGCCGACTCACGCCGAGCCGTCGTTACGGAGGCAAACCAAGCGGGCGAGCGAGCGAGCGTCAACCTCCGCAACGCGAGAGGGAAACAGCAGAAGAAATTCCGCGCCATGCAGCTAGCCAAGTCGGCGCGAATGGATGTGTTGAAGAAGGCGGGCACGCAGATGGAAAAGGTGGTGGAGAAGGGCACGGCGGAGCTGAAGCGGTTGGTGGACGGTGCCAAGAAAGTGCTCGAGAGCGGCTGATGGCTGGATCACACGTACTTTCAATCGATTCTCGGCTTCGTCGCTATTATCAGTACTCATAATTCCTTTCCCAGACAGACCGAGCGAGGCCCCTTGCGGCGTTCGTGCCGTGCTCGTGCCGTGCTTCTTTCGCGCTAGCAAACGCAGGCCGTACCCCGCGTAGGGGTCACAAGGTCAGCCTCTTCTCTCTCTCTTCACCTACTGTACTATAACATCCATATCATCGCCTTCATTCCGAGAATCCTGTAGTCTCACATTCTCACTCCTGTCTCTCTCGTCCGTCGCAAGAAGTATGATACTGCCAACCAGACGCGAGTGAAACTGGTGGTGAAACGCTCCCAGAAATATACTGGCTGTGGTCATATAATAAAAAGCTACCGTCGCCCTGTTCCCAGTGACTCCCGTCACACTTCTGCATTGATACCAGCCCATTGCACGTAAAAACTCATACCCACTCAAGCAACTCCAGATCTTCTCCCATTTTCAAGCCACCCAAACATGGCCGTCCCCGCCAACACCACGACCCAAGACCTCAGCGGCACCTACACGATGAACAAGACGCTCTCGGACTCCTCCCAGGCTATCCTGAAGATGCAGAACGTGCCCTTCATCATCCGTCAGGCCGTGCAGTACAGCAGCATCGCCGTCACGCTGCAGCAGTACGCCGACGGCCGCGGCACGGTGCACGTCGACCAGGAGCAGGTCAGCACGGGCGGGGTCAGGAACAATGAGGAGCGGGTGTTGGATAACCAGGTGGCGCTGAGGGAGAACAAGGTGTGGGGGAAGGTTCGGAGTCGGTCGAGGTATGCTTGAATTTACCCGTCGAGGTTTATTATTACTGTTGTGATCCTTAGCTTCATCGGCTTGCTGAGTGGAACGCTGTTCGCGGGACTGATTTGTATCTTCGCTAGATTCGTCCATCAGAACGAGATCGACGACGACTACCTGCGCGAAGGCTGGTGCCGGGAGGGCGAGCTAATCGAGAGCACCAACGAGAGCGTCACGGATACCTGGACGGTGCAGCAGGTCTGGGGTTTCGCCGAGGTCGACGGGCAGAGGAGACATGTGAGGAAGATCGTTGGGAAGAAGGGGAAGCAGGTGGAGAGGGTGAGGCTGGTGTATGAGTGGAAAGCGTGATTGATGTTGCAATCCTAATAGCGATGCCGGCGCCGAGACCAGGCAGCGCTTTTTGTGTTGATGCAGTCCCCATAGGTTATAGTTGTACCGAATACGTGTCCGCCAGAAATTGGCACCGTCCTTCTGAAACGCTGGATCAGCACGCTCAAGTACAGCTTGACTCGGTGAGTGACTTTCCGCTTTGTCGACGACAATAGCTGCGTTTGTCCAGAATCGGATCTTGCATTGATGGACCACACGCTCTCTATGCGTATGTCACCAACCACGTCTTGTGGCCATCCGAACGCTGCCGAGTACGACATTCAAGCATGACTGCCTGTATGTGCTTGTTAGCTCTTACGTCCAAGGAATCGTCGTCTTTTTCCGAAGATGTGATGCAGGCGCAGGCGGTCAGAGAGAAGATTTCGGTCGACAGCAACCAAGTCAAGTGACAGTGTGGGTAAGTGCCGCGAGGCCAGACCCAACATGAAACCACCAGCCGAGCTTTACGTCTAAGGATGACTTGAACATTTCTCATCATTGGGGAAAAGCACGTATATGTGCTGGATTGGACTGGTCCACTTACACGGTCCTTCACCAGATGGCATGTACTTCGGTCGTGGGATTGCAGTGCATGGAGCGCAAGCATTCAGGCTGCTGTTGCCTGTGTTCGGATGGGCCGCGGTTGCGGGCGGCACGGCGTCACTCGTCCGTGATGGTAAATTGGGCGTGCGGTAGGTCAGAAATCATCATACGAGACCACGCGTCTGCCATGTGCCAAGCCTAATTGGTCCGGTCTCTTCTTCGCCGGCGGCGGCGCGGTGTCCTCACCGTAGTCGACATCCACCCTCTCTATCTCCTGGTCGTCCATCTCACGCGCGATACGCCGGTGTGTCCTAGCGCCCTCCACGGGGTCGGTAGCCTCGATGTGGTGTTCCCATCTTCGCTTGTGTCTTTGACTGTAGGGTACTTCTTGCCGACGACGCTTGCTCGCTCCGCCGTTCGATCGAGAGGAATCGCTCCGGCTGCTGCGGGATGGCTGCCGCTTCGGGGGAGAATGCTTTGGGGGTGGCCGGACTGGCTTGGCGAGAGCGACGAGGTCACCTTCCAGACTGGAAGCATCCGAAGCCGGTGATGGAGGTGCGTCCTGCCTCTCCGTTTCGGCATCTCGCTCCTGGTACTCCTCTTCCTCTCGTCGCAGTCTCCGCTCTCTCAACAGCTCCTCTATCTCGCTATGCCTAAACATCGCGATCTGCTCGTCCGTGAGGGTTCGGAGGGCACCGTCTCCATAGTACCCAAGGCTGTCTTCCTGCGTGTCTGATGCATTCTGAAACTGAACGTTGAGTGCAGTCTCCGCATCCACGAACCAATTTTCCGGTTTCGAGTCGTCGCCGAAGTGAGTGTATTGAAACGCTAAGAGATCGCCCTTCCGTGAATGCGAAGTCAGTACTTACCTTGCGGACCGTAAACGATGGAAGGCTGCCAATGTACCTCTGTAATTGATGGTATATTGGGCCCTGTCGCTGCCATGTTGTCTTCAACTGAAGGTGTTGCCTTGGAGCTTTTGCCAGGTCACGAGCTCAGAGCTGCATCAGGTAAACGGTCTGACACGCGCGCACTCGAAGTATGTGGCAAGAGGAGGTTTGTTGCATGTTCCTCATTCACTCGGATACACTCCTCAATCAACGCCCGCGTAGTATTGGTAGAGCTCACGGTGTCGGTCATCAAGGGGATTCGGGCAACAGCGAAGTGCCGCTGCGTCCGGTCCGGTCCGGTCGGCCGGACCCTAGATCTCTCCGATCGGCGCTAATATCGCGTGAGCGCGGGCCCCCGATGTCCTTTTCCTGCGTGGTATTCCATGACGTCGCTGGACATTCTTCACGGATCGGAAACGGACGCAAGATGAAGGTTTGCAGCCGGCCATTCGCATTCGCGTTGGGAAGCGCACTGTACATAAGGATGTAACAAGCCCTCCTTGCTCAGCGACCCGTCCCTCTCACCAATACCAACTCACCACACTCACAGACATCGAAGAGAACCCAGAGCCTTGCGAGGCCATTGCTCACTGCGATCATGGCGAACTACGCACCCATACATGTCTTGGACAATTACTACCTCGCCATCACCCTTCTCATCACCATCGCCTATCAACTGATCGGCTTCAGCATAGCCTTCTCCTTCAAGTTCGACAAGCTCACCGACTTCATGGGCGGCACCAACTTTGTCTGGCTGGCCATCATCACCATCGCTTTCTCCGGCACGACGAATGCGCGACAGATCATCGTCAGCATCTTCATCATGCTCTGGGGCTTGCGTCTTTCGGGCTTCTTGCTCTTCCGCATCTTGAAAACCGGCAAAGACGACAGATTCGACGACAAACGCGACAAGTTCTTCCCATTCCTCGGTTTCTGGATCGCCCAGATGCTCTGGGTGTGGATAGTCTCGCTACCCGTCACGATCCTGAACTCTTCGAGTGTGTTGCAGTACAGACAACCGAGCTTCGGCAAGGCAACCGACATCATCGGCATCATCATCTTCGTGCTTGCCTTGGCCATCGAGTCAATCTGTGATGTACAGAAGTACCGCTTCAAGCAGAGCGAGGCCAGCAAGCAGCCGGGCGCGGTGTGCGATGTAGGTCTGTGGAAGTGGTCAAGACATCCGAACTACTTTGGCGAAATCATGGTACATGTTGGTAAGTTGTTCGATTTGTCGTTCTTGCGATCCCTACTAATTGCGCCGACAGCCATTTTCATGATTGCTGTAACGCCCGCTAGCTACCACGCCATCCCGTCTTCTGCTGGCGCTTACGCTGCACTCTACAGCAGCATGTTGGGCTGGATCTTCTTGACCGCTCTACTAATGCTCGTCTCTGGACTACCGCTCCAAGAGCGCCCTGGCGCCAGAAAGCGTTACGAGAAAGGTACTGGCTGGCCAGAGTACGAAAAATACCTGCACGACACGAGTATCCTCATCCCGATGGCCCCGGTCCTCTGGCGGAATCTGCCGGTATGGGTGAAGAGGACGGTCGGTCTGGAATGGCCGATGTATGTGTTTGACCCGGCGAAGCACGCAGACGACGGCAAGGTTCGTGAGCGCCAGGCCGAGGAGGGGAGACAAGGAACGGATGGTGATGACCGGGCGAGCTCAGAGCCTTTGCGGTAGTTCAGAGCTAGTGTACAGGCGTTGCTATATGATGATCAAATACATCGGCCCCACGAGAGTGAGTGCGCGTACAGAGAAAGACATGGTTGATCAGTGGGAATGAAACGCTTCAGTAAAGAACAACACCAATCCATGCCGTGACGTCCTTCAACCGGGTGAGAGTTCGATCACCGGACAGCACCATAACACGGCCTCGCGATCGATAAGTAGGTACCTAGGTACTTTGTGTACGTCGGGTACCGTTTGTTGTCCCCGGAGCATGGAGCCCCTAACGGTCGGCAGTCGGCAGTCGGGAGTCGCGAACGCACTCGGCACTTCACACCCTGCAGCAGGCGAACCGGCCCGAATCTGCCGTATACGGCTTTGTCCAAGCCGAAAGTGGGGCTTAGACCCTGCGCCACATGCCGTACGCACTTGTCACATGCCCTCCAGCTCACCCTCTCCTGATCGCGGTTTGTTCTTTGGGATCAAGCACGACTTGTAACATTCACGGGCACAATACCATCTAAAAACCCAACATGCCGTCATGGCTCAAGAAGGGCGAAAAGGGCGAGAAGGGCGAGAAGGGCGAGAAGGGCGATGATCTCGACAGCAAGAAGTCCTCCCTATTTGGAGGCAGAAGCGCAAAAGGTTCCAAATCGTCTACCCCGACACCAACCAACCCATACGCCGCCCCACCGCCCACGAACGATCCGTATGCCCAAAGGTCCAGCAACCCTTACGCTAACCAGAACGGCGTGAACGAGCCATACGCACCCAAATCGCAAGCGTCACAAACCCAACCCCCTACGAGCTCACTGGGCAGCCTGACACTCAACGGCGAGTCGGGAGGGCCACCAGCCTACGGCTCCGGGTCATCAGCGTCCAACCGGCACGAGAAGTCGCCTGTCCCGCCAGGAGGGTACGGGGGAGGCGCGCCCCGGTACCAAAGCCAGGGCAGCTACGGTCAAGCTGGCGGATACGGTAGCGATCGATATGGCAATGGATCCTCGACGGATCGCCCTGCAGGAGGATACGGAGCGATGGGAAGGACACACAGTCAGGATACTATGAACACCGACGCAGGCCGCGATGCCCTCTTCGGAGACGCAGCGCAGAGGGTTCAGCAGCAGCGTGAGCAATCTGCCGTTACGGGGGAAACCTCCGACAACAGTTACGCCAACTCTAGCGGATACGGCTCGGGTGGTATGGCGGGTGGCTATGGGGACCCTGGCAGGGAACTTACGGCAGAAGAGCTGGCCGATCAGGAGGTTGACGCAACAAAGGACGAGATCAAGTTCACCAAACAACAGACCGTCCAATCCGCACGGAACGCCAGGCGAGCGATGGAGGAGATCCAGAAGACTGGTAACGACACTCTGAGAATGCTCAACGAGCAAGGGAACCGAATCCACAATACCGAGGGCCACTTGGACCAGGCCGCCGTGCACAATCGATTTGCGGAGGAGAAAGCCAGGGAACTGAAGACCCTCAACCGCAGCATGTGGTCCCCGAACGTCGGCAACCCTTTCACGAAATCCAAGCGCGAGCAAGAAGCCATCGACTCACAGGTAGCGAAGCATCAGCGGGAACGGCTGCAGAAGGAAGAGAGTCAACGGCAGGCATACGGCAGTTTGGCTCGACAACAGGGCGCTGACCGCGCGCTTGGTCGGAATGGCGAGGCCTCTGGGGCTCCAGCCAAGCAAAGGAATTTGGCCAATCGCGCAAAGTACCAGTTCGAAGCCGACAGCGACGACGATCGAATGGAGGACGAGCTGGATGATCACCTGTACGCTCCTCGCCTCCCGCTTTTTACTTACTTTCGCCCACGTACTGATTTTGAGTGACAGAGACGATATGGTCAAGAGCTCGAGCGTCATCAACCAGATCAGCAAGGCCATTGGCAAGGAGCTCGAGGCTCAGAACGAGCATATCGGCCGTATTTCGAAGAAGACTGAAAAGGTGGATGATCAGATCGTTTCCAACACGGCCCGACTCAATAGGATTAGGTAGCTCGTTTGGTTGACAGTACTCTGTTGGTCATGGCGTTGCGGTTCGAAAGTCGCACAGGATGGTGTTCATGTTATCAGGGGGTTGCAGGCTCTAGGGGGTCCGGGTACAATAGAACCATCCTCAGTGGGTTGGTCTGACATTTTACAGCTTGCTCGTGGTGTTTCATCCCGACCTTCCAGCCCACAATGTCAGTGCCAAGCAAGGTCAACGTACTTCTATCCAGATGCCATTGCGCTGAATGTAGAGCACCTGTTCGACCGTGAAGGCTTGCTTTTTCGTGGTGGCGGTAAATGGAATCGCTAAAGACGGCGAACCGCCACACATCCCATATACATATTCTCTGCCACATGTGTGCATACCTATACTGTCGGTGCAGTCGGCCAACCTTTCATGAACACATGCCCATTCTTTCTCGTGACTTTCATGCTACGAGGCGTGCAATTGTCTGTATCTATATCTTCCCATGAGGTGTCCTCCACTCTCGCTGGGGCGGAGGGCGACGGACTATTGACATGGTGCCGAAGTGAGCGACAGTGAAGTGAAGGATCTTCTCGTGCCAGCTCTGGAGTGAAGACGAGGCTGAAGTCTATAAGGTAGAACAGTTCCATCACATGATGAAGTTCGTGTGGTGAAGTGAGTCGAGTGACCACAAAGACCAGACGACTCGAGATCCTTGGCACATGTCGGGCGTCAAGCTCCGCTGATGAGACCGCTCACCTCATCGAGCACATGCACTTCTCGAGTCTTTACAGGGCTGTCCTTGTAAATGCTATAAGGCTGCCGAATGTTGCTTTCTCTTGACCATACCCCGACATCTCACTCCTAGGCCTCTCCAATGACCTAAGCAGCGGATCCGAGTGGACACGATGCCGCCAAGGTACTTCAAGAACGATGCGCCGCTGGCGAACAGAGGTAGGGCGGTCTGCGATCCTCCAATGATCTGCGTTTCGTGCGGCTCACACTTGACCCGCAGATCCTCGCAGACAGCTCGAAGCCTCCCTCACTCGCCTCGTCACTGAGCATCCACCAGCGGACTTACGACCAAGCGGCGGCCTGTTCAAAGGCCCCATCAGCGTGGCATACACTTTCCTCGTCCTCCAACAGATGTACTCCGACCTTGTGATCGAAGGTCACGCGCTGGGAACATGGTCCGCCGCATATCTGAAACAAGCGCAGGATAACATAGCGAGTTATCCTGGTCCGCAAGTCGGGAAATGTGGCATCATGGACGACATTCTGGCCTTGCTCGCCATCGGTGCCGCGAGCAGCAAGGATGCGGACATGGTCAGAGAGCTTTGCGATTACTCCGCCGAAGTGCTGGATCCGGAGAGCGAGAATGAATTCTTGTTCGGCAGAGCAGGGTACCTCTACCTCCTCCGTATGGTCAAGGCTTCGTTCGTCGACGACCCCAAGACTCTGCAGCTCATCACGGACAACCAAGAGGACGTCATCGACGCCATCCTGGACTCACCGCGGCCGTGGAAGTGGCACGGTAAAGTCTACATCGGCGCCGTGCATGGCGCGGTCGGCATCATCACCCAGATCGTCTTGACGAATCCGAAGAAGTACGCCGAAAAACTGGAGGCGGAGCTCGCCGTGCTGCTGACATACCAGTACGACAGCGGCAACTTTCCGAGTAGCGTGCCGCCGGAGCGTGACCGCCTGGTACAGGTCTGTCACGGCGCGCCGGGTGTGATTGTCAGCCTGCTCAGTATCAAGGAATATTTTCCGTCATTAAAGGAGAAAATTGAAAAGGCGATTGCAAAGGGCAGAGAGTGCATCCTCGAGCGCGGCTTGCTGACGAAGGAGCCGTGTCTTTGTCACGGTATCCTTTGTTCCTCCGACTGCTGTCAAGTGCGGCGCTGACTCGTTATGCAGGCATCAATGGGAACGCCCTTGCTCTCGACGACAAAGAATTCGAACATTTCCTCACCTACACCACAGGCCATGAGATGAAGTCGATGGAGAAGGACGGCATGCTGGAGAAGTCGTCGGCGCCGGAGTCTCTCTTCGGTGGCGAAGCTGGCCGGGCGTGGACGTGGGCGGTGGCCGACAAGGGCATCGAAAAGCGGATCTTGGGTTACAACGATCTGTGAGCGAAATCTGCGTGTCTTAGTGAGAACTCGGTATACCCCTTGATGCTGGTACGAAGGTATGGATGATGATACTGAACGAAAACTTCATGAATTGCCCGAAGCGGCGGTGGTGCAGTGAGGTATATGCTGAGCGTGCATAGCCCTGGGTCATTGCTCTCAGATTCGCCTCATGAAGCTGATGACGGTGAACCTTTCGATTTGGTGCACGCACTGAAGGCGTATTGTATAGTGATGGACGGTCCCAGTGGCTGCACTCGTTCGAGTCTGCTCGTGGCTGGTGGTGAGGCTGCTGAGACTTTCAAACACATCCCCCTTCCGCGTTCTTTCCTTTCCTGGGTTCACGCGTTGCACGTGTAACACAGTTAACAGCACGTGCCCGACGCGGCCGCCACAACGCATTTACCACCTCCACAACCTTCACCTTCACCATCGTCTCAATCCCCGCACCCTCGTCAGGTTTGACGGCAACAACCAAAACCACAACCAAGTCAACCACGATGAGCGATCAACGCCGGCCAAGCCTGAGAGCCGCACGCAGTGCCCGCAGTGCCAGTTTCTTCCACAGCCGCAAAGGCTCGTCGTCCGCGGGAGTCAGTGGCACGACGACCCCCAGCTCGATCTTCACATCGAGTCGCATGCCCGCCTTTCTGCGGCGTGCCCGCCCGGTGACGATGCCAAGTTCGCCCTTCTTGCACGCTCTGCTGAAGAGGACATCCGAACCAAATCTACAGGCTGTCAACACTGCGCTCGAGGAGCTAAGGCTCGTCCCGGACGAGGACGAGGGCAAAGCGCCCTGGCTCGAGAAGCTGGCGGGGGTGGCAAATCTGCTTGATAGGGAAAGCAGGCAATCCAAGCTCCTGTACCGACAGGCCATGAGCGCCCTGGAGTCCAAACGGACGGAAGTCTTGCGCGCGCTATGCTGGGAGATTACAAACATGAAGCACGCAGACCCGGAGACGAAAGCTTACGCCTACAATCTCTTGTCAACGATGAATGGTCCTGAGCTTGCCGTGAAGTACCTGGAGCAGAGCGCGAAGCTCATTGGCCCGCGTGTGGAGGAGATTCTCGAGGGCGAGCGACTGCTAGGGATCGTGAACGAGATGAAGGAACGTGCGTTGCGCGATGCGGCGTGGGAGAGGGAGCGACCCACGTATTCGAACGGCGGGGAGGAAGACACCGATGAAGACGAATACGAGGACGAAGATCAAGGTGACGGTGGAGGTGAAGAGAACGTAGCCCAGGGCCGGGAAGGCGGAATCGACGACACCGCCCTCGAATCGCAGCGGCAGCGCCGTCGCGAGGATCGGGAAACGCGGAAGCGGCGCCAGCGCAAGCATCTACGCTCACTGCCGAGGCTGGGCTCGTTGAGACCGTGGAACATCGTGGACGAGATCAAAGCGCATCTCCACGAGAAGGCCGTGGAGAGGGCTAGGCTGGAGGAGGAGATGACTCCGCGGTGCGTCGCCTGTGGCAGACCCAGCAGCCCGAAGCACAAGTGATCGTTCGACGAAGCATGTCGCTGTTCGGGGGACGGATCTCGAAAAGGGGTTATATGGCCCAGCAGCACGGTCGCGATACTTTTGACAGGAGGTACATGACTTTACCAGCGAGGCGTTGGGTAACGGCACAGGCGTTTTATACCCATGGGATATCGCATGCGCCATCATGGGAAAAGCGATTGTTGATCGAGGGGGATAGCTCAAGCTTTCCGTCTTCGCTTGGTCTTTACGACCTTCTCTTCTAGCTCGACGACTCGCCTCTCGTCATCTTCAGCTTCAGGCTTGACCCTTTTTTGCACAACCTTCTCTACTTTGGTGACATCTTGCAATACTTCACCACCATCCTCCACCTTCACCTCAACCTCCTCTTCCTTCTTCCCCACCTTCGCCACCAGTCTCTCACCGAACGCCCTCAAATCCGCCGTGAACAAAACCGAGTGCGCCCAGCCAGCTTCTTGCCCCCACAGCGAGCGAAACTTGCTCCCCACCGCATCGTACGTCTGCTTCGTCAGACTCGCATGCTTGCCTTTGCCAAACTTGTAATCTCGCTGCGCAATCTGCCAGACGTGCGTATCGACCGGTACCGCCTCACCCCAGCCGAGACCCATCAGGCAGACGCAGTCGGCAACCTTGGGCCCGACGCCTTGCAATGCCAGTAACTCTTCGTGGGCTCTACGGTAACCCTCCCGACCTTCTGCCGCCCACGCATCCCCTGACGTCGCTTTCGCACCTAAAACAGGCGACTCGGGATTCCGCAGCGAGTCCAGCCAGCCTTCGGGTTTGGAAACTACTGTGCAAGCCGTCCGATACAAGTATTTGGCTCTGTACCCGAACCCGAGTGACCGGAGCTTGGCCTCGACGCCATCCTCGGCAAGTGCTTGCGGACCCGGGAAGTCATGATACGCCTCTCCGTCCAAATCACCCAGGAGAGTCCCGTAGTTGACGCACAGCTTGTGGATCATCTGTGAGATGCGCGCAATGTTGTTGTTGCTGCTGCAGATGAAACCGACCAGCGCCTCCCACGCGTCCTGCTTCAAGATGCGCACGCCCGTGAATATGGGCGCCTTTTTGGCGAAGTTGGCATCCGAGGCGGACCACTGTTGGTACAGCGCTGTCAAGTTGGGCGTGAGGTTGAAGTAGTGCTTGATCAAGTCCAGTGTGTCGTCTTCCTGACTGTCTGATTCGGATGGTGATGAATGCAACAAAGGTGGCGTGAGCGGGGTCTGCAGCTTTGCCGGAGGAATAGAGCGGTAGTAGAGGTATTCGGGGTCCTGGTGTAGAGAGAGGAGACGGCCGTGTAGAGCCATGGACCAGACGCCGGCATCGTTCTTTCGCCAACGGAAGGACTGGCCGCAGCGGAGGGTGGTGTTGATGCACAGTTCCGAGAGAGACACGGGCAACTTCTGCCATTCGGCCACATTAATTGCGCCCATCACATTCGAGGTCGTCAATATTGAGGGTGTTTGGACGTATCGTGTATCGTGTACCTTCGAGGACTCGAGGAAGCGCGACCTTGACGCGAGTCGCGAGGCAATTGGTGATCTCAGGGTCCACGGCAAGGCGTCATGTCTCAGCTTCACGGCTACGACTACCGCCTTCTTCTCGTCACAGACATACATTGCCACACCACCGACGACCGCAGAGGCCCTTCACGTCGATCACTGAACGGAAGACCTCTCCGTCGAAGTACTCCAGACATACAATCACCGGCTGAAAGCTGCGGACATGTACGGAGAAGATCCTGTGCGACCAAGAGCAATCTGACGAGGGAGATACACCGAACCTCCGTACCGATAGTTAAAGACGATGTCTGAGCCATGCGGCTATGGCCTTCGTGGTCACGTTCGATAGCGACCGAGTGCCATAGGTGGACATGACCGAGCAGGTCAGGATACATGTACATGTACATGTGGTCGCACAGGGCTGTGGCTTTGCTACATTCGGCACCGGCACGGTCATGAGACTATATCTGCCAGGCTGTGCTGGGATCTGTTGTCAGCTAAAGTATAAGAATCAAAGACCTGCTTTCAATTTCGTCGATGTTCTTCGTAGGTTCCGAGTTACATGTTCACGAAATTCTGTTTCACGAATTTCTTTCCATGGCGTCTGCAGGCACCGAACCCTCTAGCTTACTGACCATCCACGACGTGAGCAGCAATTCCATGTTAGTACAAACCCCTGTTACCCTCAAGTCTAAAGCTGACGGCAATTCAGCTGGGAAAACGATGTAGACTTGCGGCTCCTTGACTCGAACGATGTTTGAGTACTTCGGCATGGCAACCAAGCCGCCTGCCTCTCATCCGGAACCTGCTCCCAACGCCACTGGACTGCTGTTGTCTCGTTCTCATCCGAGTCACGCGTCTGATCCTTCACAGGATACAGTGCAAGCGGCCCATGATGAAAGAGCACCGTCGCAGGCCAGGTTTGCCTCCACGGCAACGCTCTACCCTTGGTTTCCACAAGCCGACCCTGCCCATAAACGTGCGCAAACCCTCCAAGCGCGGCTGACACGCCGCAAAACCGTCCTTTTGTCCGCGGTGTTGATCTCTTGGGTCGTGCTGCTGGTGAACACAGTGGGTTCGCTCGTGCTGTGGCACTTGCATCCCGATGTGGACGCAAGTGCAAGCTTGTTCACGGCAGATTGCAACACCGCAGGCAGACTCGACTCTGGGATCCATCTTTTGATCAACGCTTTCAGTAGTCTGCTTCTCGGGGCATCTAACTTGAGCATGCAATTGCTTTCTGCTCCAACGAGGAGAGAAGTCGACAGAGCACACCGTCGCAAGATATGGCTGGACATCGGTATACCTAGCCTGAGAAATCTTCGGTACATTGCAAGGAGGCGTCAAATCGCCTGGGCCATTTTGGCGTTCGCTTCGCTTCCATTACCTTTTCTGTGAGTCGTTTCTACCATGTCACGCTTGGCGGAAAAGGCCGACTTACTATTGCTAGATACAACTCCGCTGTGATCAGTGTCCAGCCACAAAGCAGTGTCATGTGGACAGTGGTAGCGCCTACCTTCATGACGGGCAACTCTTTCGAGCTGTAGGACTCACCAGCTTGTCCACGAGCCCAAATGACAGCCACTGCAGGCAAAAGGCCTGAGTGCAACTACTACAGCCAAATCTTCAACAATGTTGATGCCACATCGGAGTTAAGAAGCGGGGTGATACCACCGTTCATCAAATCCCTCACTGCCTGGCAAGACAACATTCTGAATGGCACATCGAAGTCGGAACGCTTAGATCGCCTTGACTGTCTGACGCGCTACGCTACGTTCAACCGAGACGCTTCCGACGTCTTACTGATAGCCTCAGGAGACGCTCTTGATCCGAACATCAGCCTGAACAACACCAACAACTCACTCCTTGTATTCGGCTATCAGAGCAACCAATGGGGACTTCGCCCGGGTTGGTCATACTGGGAGTGCGGCGCATCCAACAACTTCAGCTGTGGGCACACGAAGACCTGGATGGGAAAGCCAGAGATAGTAGAGAACTGGAACGTCCTGGGGTACAAGATCGACCACTGTCTCGCCAAATCCTTGTCCCTCGAAGACAAGTGCAGCCTTCGCCTCGACATGAAAGTTATGCTAGGTAAACAAACCCCCCGAAACTTGTAGCACTGGGTTGACTAACGCTTGAAAGCTGTCTGCGTTGCCAATCTGCTCAAATGTATTTGTATTGGATACACCGCTTGGGTCTTTGCTAGCACCCGCAACACACCTCTTCCTACCTTGGGCGATGCTGCCGTCTCCTTCTTGCGACATCACGACAGAGAGACTTGCGGAATGTCACTTGCAGGACGACATAACATTGACGAGCTCTGGCGCGACAAGAAGGCCAGACCATGGAAACCGTCAAAGAAGCGATGGGTCAGGGTGTTGTCGTGGGTGCAATTGGCCGCCACTCTCTTGATGACCTGCAACATGTCATAACCGTACCACAGCACCATCGGGTTCAAAGTGACTACTATAGACGTGGTGCTTGGGTGCATCAAGCAAGTCCGTCCACTCGTGGGAACATCATACGGGGCCATCATGTCTCTCGGATTCGGCCGACCAAATCCGATTGAAGTCATTTCCAAGTATCGTACCCCTAACAAGAGCAAGGTATGCCTAGCTAAGTCATTGGATCGTTGTGGTTCAGCTGCTGATGATCATCGATAGTACCTATGCATCGTGTATGCCAACTGCTGGCAGTTCATGGTCTCGTCGTGCTACCTTTTGATCAATGGCGCCATGACGGCCTTCCTGGTTGGCGAAGAATGGTCACGATTCGCCTGCGTTTATCGAAGCGATTTGACCCGTACGAAGGTACACGAGGCACGGGCGTCCCGTAGGCTTTCGACATGGCTCTTCAAACCGTTTGTGAGGGTCGCAAACTGGTTCTCGGAAGACTTGGAAGGACGAGTGCGCAAAACGTTGCGCGTCACAACGCCGGAAGGAATTCAAAGATCCAGCTATTTCGTCCACATGCCTTTGAGGTATGGGATACCGATGCTTGCGAGCATAACGCTACAGCACTATCTGGTAACTCAGGGCATCTTCGTCTATGCGACCGAACCTTATCCTTCGGAAGGATCGTCGGACGCTTCTCTCGACTTGCCGGGACTGCAGATTGGGGTCGCATTCAGCGCCCCGGCCCTCATCTACGGTGAGTGCTGTTGCATGATATACATGTTCCTGCTGACATGTCCACGACCAGCCACTACTCTTGGCTTCGGGTATATCTTCATGCTTGTCTCGTTTATGGTGAGACGTTACTCTGAAACGATGCCATTGGCTTCCACCTGCAGCGCCGCCATCAGCGCAGCCTGCCATCCGCCAAACGACGATAGTGAAGCGTATTTATTTCCACTTCAATGTGGCGTGGTGTCTGTTGACGAGAACGGCGTGGGGCACTGCTCTTTGACAACAGCAAGAGATGTCTTCCCGCCTGAAGTCGGGAAGTTGTATGCCTGATCTTGTTCAAGTAGATTGCATGTTCGACTCATCCGCGCTCGACGGATGCGCACTCGTGTGTAGAGGATCCTCATTGCTTACAATAACACCAGCGACACTTTGATGCGGACCGTCGTGGAAACTTGTTGAGCTCGGCCTCGGTTGTGCGATGCGATTCACATAATGACCTACGATGTATGCCGTCAAAAGCGCCCGGAAAATATCTTTCACGGAGTCGGAACTGCATCGTTACCTGTTGGACAGCATCTACTCTCAGCACAAGCTTTGGCTTGCGTACAGCCTTGCGATCGCCGTATCCGCTGTAATCATCACGTTTGCCTTGTAGCCATGGCTCTGAGCAACACCTGGTACAGGAACAGTTTCTCCAGCCTGTTACGCTTGACGCGAGGCGCTGATCTAACTAGATGATTGTCGAGAGCGACTAGGATGGACGTGGAGCGTCGGGATAGATTAGAATAACAGACTCGAGTGACGGACCGAGAGGAGGCTTCACAAGGAGGTAATGTTTTCTGGAATTCCGACTCACGATAATGGAGACGCCGATCATGGTCGAGCGATCACTGGGAGGTACGCCATCTTCTGGCGCATGAGATCAGAGCGAGTGATCCAAATAACTGCCGTCTGCCATAAATCGGCTTGGGCGGTCCCATAAGGCTAGAGGTCAAAATCCGAGCTCCAGCTGATGCCGCTGACCCCAATCCCGCAACGCCGTCGCTATGCCGCGGAAGATAATGTTTACTCTTCCCCCTTGCACCGCCCACTGCTCAATTCATCACGACTCGCCATGCTTGCGGTCGATCACATCACCGACCCTCCTCCAGCTCCGTCAGATGCCGCTTGAATCTCTCCGCCTTGGCCTTCAACAGCTTCACGCTATCCAAGAACAACTCATCACTCTCGAACTGTCCCGTGCTCTCGATACTGAAGATGAAATGGTCCCTGATCCGGCCCAACTCCACCTTGTCCTTGAACTCATCGTGTCGAAGGCATTCCCGGCTGACGGTGTCCTTCATGGGATCCGCCACCACGGCTTTGGACTCTCCACTCGCTTCGTCATGCTCCAATGAGATGACGCCACGCGGAAAGCACTTCTGGAACTTCTTCGCGTGTGCGCCAAGGATAGGTTTAGTGATCTTGATGTCGGGCAACAATCGGTATGACGCCGTCGCCACGGGGGAAAATTTGGCATGGTCCATGCCGATGCCTTTGATGCAATGCATACGGATCGCCAATTTTTGGCCGGGCCTCAGCTTGGCGATCAAGACGTTTGGATTCATAGGTCTAACTGCGTTCTCACCCGTAAAGAACTCTTTCTGATGACCTTGCACCTCGAAATCCAGCTGGTGGGCATACACATTGCTGTCCACGTAACGTACCGCGGGGTCGGTTTCGCCTTCCTTGGCCAGCTTCTTACCGTTCCTGCCGTCTGGTTCATCGGTCGCCCAGCGACATTCGACGTTCAGATGCATCACGACGGTGTTGTAATCGCTCGGCGTGCCAGCCCCGGCTTCGAACTCGTCTGGGTCGTAGTTGGCTTGTGCGGCAAAGTCGTCCTTGGGTGGGGGTTTGTGAAACCACTTCAGCCACCGTAGTCCGTCGTGTCCGCCTGTGAGTGGGATGAGGCCGAGGCGATGAGCGAGCACCTCGTCCTGAATGATGGACGTGTTGGTGAAGATGAAGACGTCTTCTATCGCTAGGGTGGGAATTTCGGCGAGTAGGATCCTTCGGAAGGCGTTGGCGATCGAAGCATCGACGCCGATGAGGGAGAAGGCGGCATCGTAAGGCTTGTTTTGGTGGAAGTTGACTTTGAGGTCTTGTTTGAAGCGATCTAAATTCCAACTATCGTCCTGGCCTGGACCCCAGTGCCCGGGTATATCGGTGGCGGAGACATCGGTCACTGTTTCGGCGTTGACGTGGACGATTTTGCGGTCTTGGAGTTGTTGCTCGCTCAGACCTCGTCGCTGTTCGGCCAGCTGTTCGGCGGTTAACGGCGCCCACGAAGGCATTTCGCTGGCGAACACATTCGTGTACCCGGTACTGATATCTTCGAGTCGAGACTTTCATCACAGAAGTTGATGCGGCTCTGCGGGAAGCTGGGTTGACGGAAGTGAAGCGATTGGCTCGGCCGGCGAGCTCAGACGCCCGCCAAGCCAGCATCATTGACCTCAGTGGTACTCGAGTCGGGGTGCGGCGAAACATCACGACAGCGGCCTTCCTTCTTCACTCGACCTCATCCACTCACCCTCCCGTCCGCTGCCATCCATCGATACCTCTTTCACGATGGCAGCCTCCTTCACCCGCCTCGCCAGCAACGGCGCCAAGCGTCTATGTCTGCGCCCGCAGCGCCCAATCGCCACATCCCCTCTCCGCGCCCAGCAGCTACGATGCCTCTCTTCGACGCCGGCAAGGCGACTGGCTTCGCCTGTCGAGAACCCCAACGCCACTCGCCTCGTCCCTGTGGATCCCAGTTTCGGACACCCAGTAGAGGCGGACAATACTTCATTGGGTCAAGGAGACGAAGCCGCCACGAACCCCGATCAGCGCAAGATCCGGCATTACACCGTCAACTTTGGCCCGCAGCATCCAGCCGCTCACGGCGTCTTGCGACTCATTCTCGAACTCAACGGCGAGCAGATTGTGCGCGCCGATCCGCACGTGGGACTGCTGCACAGAGGCACGGAGAAGTTAATTGAGTACAAGACATATCTGCAGGCGCTACCATACTTCGACCGGTTGGACTATGTGAGCATGATGACGAACGAGCAGTGCTTTTCGTTGGCGGTGGAGAAGCTGTTGAACATCGAGGTGCCGGAGCGAGCAAAGTGGATCCGGACCTTGTTTGGAGAGATCACGCGGGTCTTGAACCATCTGATGTCAGTTCTTTCACACGCAATGGACGTCGGCGCGCTCACGCCTTTCTTGTGGGGATTCGAGGAGCGTGAGAAGCTTATGGTAAGCAACTCCATCGTATCGATTGTAAGTTCTCACGCTAACGTCGCGAACAGGAATTCTACGAACGTGTTTCCGGCGCCCGTCTGCACGCCGCCTACGTTCGCCCTGGCGGTGTCTCCCAGGATCTGCCCATGGGATTGCTCGACGACATTTACCAGTGGGCTACGCAATTCGGCGACCGCATTGATGAAACCGAAGAATTACTCACCGACAACCGCATCTGGATCGGTCGTACCAAGGGCGTGGGTGTCGTCTCCGCTGCGGACGCCCTCAACTACTCCTTCAGTGGTGTCATGCTACGCGGTTCTGGTGTACCCTGGGACGTGCGTAAGAGCCAGCCTTACGACGCCTACGACAAGGTCGACTTTGACGTTCCCGTCGGCTCGAACGGAGACTGCTACGACCGTTACCTCTGCCGAATGGAGGAGTTCCGGCAGAGTCTGCGCATCATCCACCAGTGTTTGAACAAGATGCCCCCTGGCCCAGTCAAGGTCGAGGACTACAAGATCGCCGCGCCGCCACGTGCCGCCATGAAGGAGAACATGGAGGCACTGATCCACCATTTCCTGCTTTTCAGCAAGGGCTACACGGTGCCGCCCGGTGAGACGTACAGCGCGATCGAGGCGCCCAAAGGCGAGATGGGTGTCTACGTCGTCAGTGACGGCAGCGAGAGGCCATACCGGTGCAAGATCCGCGCGCCGGGGTTCGCGCATCTGTCGTGCTTTGATCAGATCTCGAGAGGGCACTTGTTGGCGGATGCTGTTGCCATCATTGGCACCATGGATCTTGTGTTCGGCGAGGTCGACAGATAGCGAGGCAGAGAAGACAGTGTTGACTTGGTATGGAGTGTAGATCAGGAGACCGGGGTGATACATGCATGCATTTGTGTATATATCCAGTGTGTGGCGTTTGAGGCGCGAGAAAGTCGGGAATGGACCCTGAAAACTTGATGTTTTACCTCCTCCCAATCACGCTTTCACATGACTGTCGATTCTAGTCCTCGGTGTGGTTGATCAATATATACCGCTTCAACGGAGGAGAGAATCGATAACGGATCTCGTATCAAGAGGAGGCAAACGAAACTGCATCCGTTTGCGTACTCTCGGCGTTGCCCTCGTCGACCTGCGGACTTGATGCATGGCCAGTTCACTGGTACAGCAAGGAGTCGATCGAGGCTGGAATGCGATAAGAGAACAGCTCATCGAGCTGGATAATATTTGTATGAAGAGAAAGAGACATCACTATACCGAAACTGCAGGTGACAGTCGTGGGGACAAAAAAGATTATCTCCCGCCCGCCGCAGCACCCATCAACGCTCCTTTGACCGCACCCAACCTTTCCAGCACTTCCACCCCGAAACTCCTCCCCCACACCACCGGCCCACTTGTTGCGCTGTACACCTTCTGCAACTTATCGACCACGCCCAACATGGCGTTATTCTTCGCCCACCGATCACCGTTGTACCCGTCCAAGCACCAGCAGCTCCCGATATCCATGCCGTGCTCGACGCCATACGCTATACGATCAGCGAGAGACTCGGCATCCCCGAGTCCCAGATTTAAGCCTTGGCCGGCGAGGGGGTGGATGGTGTGTGCAGCATCGCCGAGCAGAGCGACCCGGTGTCCGGTGTAGGTGGACGCGTGCCGCATGCGGAGCGGGAAGGAGGCCACAGTGTCTGCTTGGAGGCCCGTGATTCGAGGGAAGCTACGTGGTAAGCCGGTGGAGGAGGGTGGGGTGGCGGGTTCGCGCCAGGAGAGCTTGGAAGAAGGTGAGGTAGTGGAAGAGGGATTAAGCATGTAATCTATGTCAACGGGTACAAGTCGAAAGGCGGCGTTGACCATGGCGATGAAGTCTTGGGGCGGAAGTTGCTTGAGTTGAAGGGCGTGCTGAGGTGTCGTGGACCAGACCAGGCTGGCTTTGTTATCTGGGAGAGGGAGGAGAGCGATTGGACCGGTGGGAAGGAAACGTTGGTACGCCGTGCGTAGAACGCTCTGAGAGGAATGTTGGTCGAGATGCAGGGTGGCCACAACACCGTGCTGGTTGTAATCCCACCCATGGCTGGGAATTTCGGCGAAGCGACGGACTGGGCTGTTGGCTCCGTCCGCGCCGACCAGCAGGCGAGCAGCTAGCATGTTGTTGCCGGTAGGTGTCTGCGCGTTGATGATCGGCCATTGTGACAGATCGAGAGCTGCTTCAGTCTCTGGTTCTGGGCCTAGATGGATGGACTCGACCCTGGTCTTGTCCAGTATGTTGAACGGTGCCGGAGAGAGGGCGGACTGGTGATCAGTTGTATGTGTTCTCGCCATCAACGCCCGCGTCAAGTTGGTATTCTCGCACATAGTAGCGACCGCGCCATCCAAGCCTCCACTCTCGTATCTTCGTCGGCTCTGACGAAACCTACTGCCGGGTACCATTTCCGCCACAGCATCCAGCAAACCGCCTCCTTGCCCATCTATTGAGTCAAAGTGTATCTTGCTCCCACTCACACCATCCCAAACGTCCATGGCATGGTAGCTCTGAGTCCGATTGCTCGCGATACTTTCCCAAACACCTATGCGCCGAAGGAACTTGACCGAGGAAGGTGTCAAGGAAGAGCAGCGGTTTGAATATTCATCATCCACGAACGTAGTGTCGCGGGTCTTTCCTAAGTCTTGGGCGTCCAGAAGAGCGATCTTGAGGGTTTGTGTTGAGGGATTGGCCTTTAACGCCGAAAGAAGAGCAAGACCGGCTGGACCTCCGCCAATGCAGACAACGTCGTAGATATCGGGCTGGTTAGTGGTGGCGGTCGTGGAGTAGAGGGTCCGCCGGAGTGCTGGTGGGAGAGCGAAGAGGCGGCGGAGCAAGGCAGGCGAGGCCATCCTGTGGCTCGACATGCGCGTGAAGCTGGTCGACGTTGAAGTTGAGCGACATGGATGAAGTACGCGTTGTCCCGAGGTCTTCCCGTGCCCCACGATCGGTGACGGCGGGCCGGGCAGACAAGGTTCGGTCCGCTGGCTGCGTGGCCATGCCGTCATACCTGACTTTGCACATGCACGCACTACATGTATGTACAGCTACCGCATCCATCAGCACGCACTGTTACGTAACTCAATACTTGTACCACGGGGAAACCGCATGAGCATACATCGTGCAGCGACTTCATCTTGCGCTGACCGAAAGCCGATCAGCCATACAGTACATACCTTTCGTTCGACGCCGACGTCAGCTACGAAATAAGGACCCAGACCAACAGCGACGAGAGCAGGACAGAGACGACTATGGCGTCCAGCACGAGCAGTCTGATACCTTCCGACCCCGACAAGGTCATGGTCCTGCGCAGGGTCAATCCTTCCATCCTCACCTGCTCCACCCCATTCCTTCGCTTCGGTCTTATCAAGTTCGGCGGTCGCGGCACCATCGTCAAGCTCCATTCCGGCAACCTCGCCGTCTTCTCCCCCGTCGCCCTGACCGAAAGGGTCAAGAGTGAGCTCTCCTCCTTCGGCAATGGAGACATCAAGTACATCGTTGCGCTGGACCAGGAACACCACATCTTTATCGAGCCATGGCTCAAGGCCTTCCCTTCAGCGCAAGTCGTCGCGCCCGAGACGCTGCCGGAGTACCGGGACAAGCAGAAATACTGGAAGGTGCCACAGGACAGCTGGACGCTGTTCAAGGAGACGGACAAGAACCGTCTCAACAACGTCTCTGACGAATTCGATAGGGAATTCGACAGGGAATATGTGCATGCGCACGCGAACCGCGAGCTCGTCTTCAACCATAAGCCCACCAAAACGCTCATCGAAGCGGACCTCATCTTCAATCTCCCGGCGAGGGAGCAAATGTCGAAAACCGACATCTCACCCACTTCGGGGATTCTCACCCACATCTTCGGCGCCATGCAGAACACTCACGGCGACGCCGTCTGGCAGAAGCGATTCCTGTGGTATCTCTTGTCCGCCGGCGACCGCAAGAGCTTCAATACCAGCATGACAAAGATCAACGAGTGGGATTTCGATACTATCGTCCCTTGCCACGGCGACGTAATCGAAGAAGGCGGAAAGGGTATTTTTCAGAAGGTGATGCAATGGCATCTAGAAGCGGGCAAAAAGGGACAGTAGTATAGGTGTCGGTTCGGCCGCTGTCAGGACGTGGGCTCGAGGGCGTACCTCTTAAGTGGTTGTGTTCGATTGGCCGATGGGTGCAGACATTTGGCGCGAGGTACTGTACATTCCGGCCTTTCTGTATGTTGCAGTACATATTTCCGCAGAAATGAGCCATCGATTGAGTACACCTGTCGCCTGCTTACGCACTTCTCCCAAGTCTCGGTACATCGCCAGCGTCCTCATTCGCTGCAAAGGCGCCCTGTGTGGATCATGATAAAACAGACAGAGTGCGGAAGCTTGAGCAAATGATATGTGCCTTGGTGTTTGGCTCCATCGTAGATCTTCTCGTATCTCCGAAGAGCTCCAAAAGACTGCTCTCGCGGATCACATCCGCGATCTGCAGGCAAGTGGTTGGGTCGTTTTATCAGAGCTTGAACTGTCCGAGTTGCGAATCTCTCCGAGTGATGACGACTCAGTAATGATATGCGTTGCAGGCCGACATCAACCCGGTTGAAATGTCGGGCACGCTCGGCAACGAACCAACCTATCTATTGGTGGACGGAGCAATGAGGACATGGCTGCTGCCGCTTAGGGCAGGCCTGTCGGACTTTTGCCACTGTCTGTATGGGTACAAATCATAAAGGTCATCCAACTCTGGCTGAATCTCGTTTCTCAGGTCTTACCGGACTTCTGGTTGCTCTGCGCATGTGCAGTAAGTGACTCGCCAAAGCGCCGACTTCGCACGCAGTATGCTTTCAAAGCAAAGGACAGTGTGCAAGTCCTGCTGGCGCTCCCACGTGAGTCGCGGATATTCTGAACGATGTCGGATTGACGGAAAGCATTTGTTGCTGTTGAGAGGATGGCAGAAAAGCCAAGCCTAAGCAGCGGCTTGAAGACTTTCCCCTTTCCGCACATACTGTATCGCCTTGTGCCCTCTCTCCTGACCAGGTCCATTGCCATGCCCTTCTCGCCAACAGCTTTGGCAATAGATGTCACCATCGCAGCCGAGACATCTGACCTCGCCGTCTTCATTGCAGATACAGCACCAGGATGCAATGTCTTCGTCGGTAATAGTGGACAGCTTCGACGTCGGCTTGATCTTTGCTGCAACTTTGGGCTTTGATGAGGGTGCGGAAGTGGGTGTCGAGGGTAAGTCCAGGCCGAGCTTCGAAAAGCGAGCTTCGAGCTCACTGTCTTCATACGAGGGAGGTTCGTTTGGCCGTACCGGCGGCATACTCGAAGGAGTGGATGGTAGATTCAATCCCGAGGTGTTTGTCTCTTTCTCTCGGTGGCGGTCATCGGGTTCATCGTCGTCCTCGGTGCCGTATGTTTTCTCGTACTCGAGCTGGGCGAGAACCTTACTGACGTGATCGTTGGCTTCTTCCTCGTCACGCTGGTCTTCGGTGTCTCCTGCTTGTGAGCCATCATGTGCCTCTGGTGCTACTTCGTCCTTGCTAAGGTGTTGCCACTCGTTATCTGTCGAGTCCTGGTGGGGGTCTTGAGACAGTGGCAAAGCTTCTCGGGCTTCCTTCATCAATTGAGCAATGTGCTTTGGATCTTCCGGGTCGATCTTCCATTGGTCATCTGGTCCTAATTCGGCGAGAAGCTCATCCAACGTTTGCTCATCCGTCTCGGTTTGCCGCCAGTCTCGGATGGGGTCCTCTTCTGCGGCGACTTCATCACTCACTCGCTGTCGCAGCGCATCGGCAGGCTCGGGGGATGTGCGAAGATTCACCGCAGCAGCAGAAGTTTCACCAGAACGCAACGCTTTCAAGCGGTCGGCGAGTTTGTCTTCTCGTGACTGCGAACTCTTGACTTCGACATCTACAGCAAGCGCTCTCGGCGCAGCACCTAGAGACACTGTGGACGGCTTGAGCGCGTTCAACCTAGCAAGGAGATCATCATCACCTCTAGGCATCGTAAATATCACATGGATCGGTTAAATCATTGGAGTAGGTGATGGATGATGGAACAAGGTGGTCTGGCCGAAAAGGGTTAGCTTGGCAAGGAACGTTCACTTCGCAACCGTGCCAACCCTACTGCTTGATGTTCGAAAACACCTATAAGTATCATATAGATACAAGATACGAACATGCGATCCATTTAGGCATCACGCACTCAAAAGGGTCGTCCAATCTCACGTTACGGCGACTTCGAGCCGGAATTTGAACTAGTTCAAAGTTGCTCGGTGGGCGCCCGAGGAACGCAACCTCACCGAGCCATCGCGCTGGGCATTCAGGAGGGTGCGCAGGTCGTGCGGAGGTCGTGCTGTGGGCGAAGATGAACACTGCCGGCGATGCAAACGACAGTGATCGGAGCACGCTCAAAGCGATACTCGACGATGCGACGCGAAAGGCCCTGTGCACAATCACGCTCGACGAAGGCAAGACGTTTGCGCAGATCGGAAACAATCATTTCGACACCACGCACTACATCGTCCTCGAGTCCTGGGCCGGCGCCTTCAAGCGCAAGTTTCGAAGCTGTGCAGTTCGTCGCCCATCACTGGCAAGATCCCAACGGCACCGGCATCCCCAACGTCCTGCTCGGTTGGCCCTTCCTGGAGGCACCGTCGATGATGATGATGGGCTGTCGCCCAGAAGGCGGAGAATGAGAAGGCAAACCAATGGAAACTGTGATTTGGGAGGCTCTTTGTACTAGGCAGCATCAGCAACCCAGCCAACGCATCGTCATGTAGCTTACCCGGATCAACAAACGGGATCGATCTCTTGTTGTTTGGCTGCATTACGAAGCTGGAAAGCCGTTGCTTTTGCGTCGAACACAGCCGGAGAGCGCCGTGTTAATGGCAATGCTATATTACATGCCGTATCATCTTGTCCTTCAACCACCACAGCCATTCGGGGAGGCAACAGCGCCCTCGTCTGTGCAGTTGGGCGTGGCGGATGCAGTGCACACTGCTCAACCTCCCGAACACCATGCGCACCTCCTCCCAGCGGTCCATTCTGTTTACCAAGCATTGACATCGAAGTACTCTTCTCCGTAGAACGTCACAACCACCGTACGGTCGGCGAACTTTCTGCCCGCTAACGCCGCCAAGGCCTTCTGTGCGCTCGTCGGGTCTTCGTACTTGATGTAGATCTTGCCGATGCCGTTGCTCTGCCTGCTGCCGCTGGTCGGGCGAGGCATCTTAACTTCCACTAGGGTCCCGTATTTGCTGCACTCCTCTTTGATATCCTCCAGGATTTCTGCCGAACGGTCAGTCATGTGGGTGGCAACACCTTGGCAAGAAACGCTTACCGTCAGCTTCATCGGAATCCATCAGCTCTTCCGGGGTGATCATGTTCATCAAGCACAACACCCTGCCTACTTCGTTATCGTTCCCCGATGTCCCCGCCATCAAGCTCATGGCGTTCACGCTCATCTCGCCACCGACTTGCTGGATGCCGATACTGGCGCGCTGCACCTTGAGGCGACTGTCACCGAGCTCCATACCGTTCAGGCTGTCCACGGCGACTTCGGTGACGGACGAGTCCACGTACTCGCAGTATGCGATGCCTCGGCTGGTCTCGTTGGAGGTGTCTTTGACGAGGATGAAGCTCTTCAGCTCGCCGAAAGAGACGAGGAGTTCTTGGACCTGCTCTTCGCCGAGGTACACGGGGATATGAACAATGGAGATTTTGTTCTGCGTGTCAGGCACGACGCTCGACAACACACCAGCCTCGGTGTCGGTCTCGTCGGTCACGGCTGGGACAATGTAGTCTTTGGGCCTCTTGATCTGGAGGCCTTGAGTAGTACCGTTGGCCGCGCCGTTGGTGTCCATGGCATCCGGCTCCATACTGCTGCCATCCAGCGCCATGGCGTTCGTGGCATCCTCGGACGTCTTGAACTCGAGCAGCGCGTAGCTGTGGTCGTGGCTAATTTGAGCCGAGATGCAAGGGTCTTGACCGCGCGTGACGTTCAGCCCGTTGAGCTGTAGGTTGAAATAGTCGCATACGCTGTCGTCGGTGGCAGCAGCGGGAATGTTGTAGACGAAGAGCCGCTTCGACTGGCGTGCTGTCGACGGCTTGAGCGCGCTGTTGTTGGCCTGCCCGCCGGGCTGGTTCATAAAGGCTTGCAGCCGTGTCGGGTCCATGGGCTGCTGCCTCGGTGCGCCGGGGAGCGGGAACATGCCGGAAAGCTTGGCCTGCTCCGCGGTGACGTTCTCATACCCGGGCGGCTTGATGTCCCACTGCGTCAAACGACGCTTGCGCTCCAAGATTGGTGTCGTGTCCGTGAGGTCTGGCGTCGGCTCCTTGGGTTTGCGAGGCGCCGGCGAGGCGCTCTTCTGCCGCGTCTGACGCTCCAGCTGGCGCATGTCGTCGCGGTCGCGTCCGCGGTCTCGTTCGGGCTCGCGCCTCTCACGGGGTTCGCGGTTATCATCTCGACGCCTCCTGTCGTCGAAAAGGTCGCGATCCCGACGCGTGTCCCGTCGGTCGTCGTCCCTCCGTGCATCTCGACGCGCGGAGCCTCGGTCTCGATCCCAATCTCTCTCGCGCCTGTCACGTCCGCCCGTATACCGCTCCTCCCGTTCGCGTTCTCGGTAGTCTCGGCTGGATGAGTACGTGTCTACCTCGTAATCTCTCCGCGGGCCACGGTGACCAGGCGAGCGGGAGCGCCTACGCTCACGACGGTCTCGGTCGCCATCGCGCTCTCTCCGGCGATCGTCGCGCGAAGACTGCAGTCTCCCGTCAGACATCCTGACTCTCTCGCGCGTGTTCGGGTGATGCTCAAGCTCTTACGTGCTGATCCCGTGATGAAGTAGGGTGACCGCTTTCTGCGGGCTAGAAGTCAGTAGGGGCTGCGATGGGTTAGACGCTGTGTTAGCTACCTCTACCAGGTTGGGTAACGCCGTTCATAGCACAGCGAAGATTTGCTATGCTTGAGCTGTGCAAAGACTCGGGGAACGAAGGAGTTGACAGTGCACAGCTTGAACGATCTGCCGCATGAAAATTGAAGTCCAAGCTTCCAATGCCAAGACGTTGCACTCCTATCGACTACATACTGCTGTCACCTACACTGTCACCTCCATGTAGGTATGGATCAGTGAGTTCACGGACAAGTCTTCCAATTCTTTCGCGGTCAGAACAGACGAACGATGCGGAGATGTTCAGCAGCTGTGCCTCATGGCCGTGTGCTCCAGCTCTGTCACTGCGTCAAGACATCCTCTACAGAAATAACACCGCAGGTTCTCCTTTGTCGCGTTTCACGGACCAAATGCTTCGTGACGAAGAGCTTGGGGCTATGGTCTTCTGTACAGCACGGCTGCATTGGATAAACGCACAGCAGACCGGACCTCCATAGACAGCAGTAGCGCAAGCCACGAGACCGGAGGCGACCACTGCATACATGATGTCTTGGACATACGATTGTATTGATACAGAGTCGTCGACATCTCTGCCATTGAGAGTAGACGGTGGCGGTTACTACGTGGGTGTATGTCTTGAGAAACTACCGGCAGTATCCCTCATCGGCACGAGAAGAGCTGATGCATACGCGCTCTAACGGAGCTTCATCACGCCGTCGAGGGTGATTATTGACTAAAGAGTCGAGGCAGCGGGTTTCAGTACGCAGCGAGTGTGTCTGTGGCGCCTCGTGGACGGATTGGATCACTACGGCATCTTGAGACTCTGTAATTAACCACCATCTGCTCGAGGTTGACTGTAGAAAAGTACTGCAGACAACGCACATATCCAACACGACCGACGTATGTTGGCAATGTCAGCCTGGCACGAGTGTCAATGTAAAATATGAACTCATCGAACATATCTACCTCTCAGGTACGTCTTATTACCCTTGAAGCACTGCGAGCCCTTCGGCCGCTCATGCGAACATCAATCGGTCTATTCGCAAAAGGACAATTCGATGATTAGAGGCTTCTGTTCGTCTTTTGGATGACACCGGCTGGGCGTTGTACGTCGCGGGAGATAGGGAGAGGAAATCGCCCGCTCCTTTGGTTCGCTATCGTATCGTACGCTGATTGTAACAAAGTTTTGGGAGGATATGGGGCGACCGGTGTCGGGCGTTCAACGTTGGTCCGATGACATAGGCATATTCTTTTCTTTTGTTTTTTCTTTTGGTTTGAGGCGGTGGCGGTGGCGGAGTCGAAGAGTATACGTTCGGCGAACGGTCGAACTTGGTCAGAAAGCAGTCGCCGTCGTTCATGTGGTGTGATGAATGAAGTGGTATTCCAGGAGAGGTGAGAATGTAGCAGACTGTTGTGCAATGCATGGATGTGCCCGGAGCAGCAATCGGAACACCTGAGCCGTGCGCGCAGATACATGTACCCGCACAGCTGCATGTGCTTGTACGGTGTTTCCCGGTCCTTTCTTGATACTACGCGAGCATGCGCAGTTCACATCCGTGAATCCGTGTATCGCGCCCATACGGTAAAGGTGAAGACGGTACTTGAACATCGTGTTAGTACATGTACACCGCGCGTCTCTGGGGCATGATCGACAGTATCTCCGGCGCCAACTCCCTGCAAGCACTTTCCCGAGCTCGAATCTGGTTGATGATGACTTGTCGGCCGCATCCGTTGAGAGCTCGACGCATCCTTTTGCCCACACCCTCACCGCATTCCAACCGTCAGGAACCCGACAATGGTGTTCGCGTGTGATGATAAGTGTGTGCGTGTGAACAGCTAGTTGTGTGCAATAGGTACTATGTAGGTATGTGTGCGTATCGGTACGTGTTATAAGGTATTATAGTAAGCGTGAAGTGTGTCCGCGGGCCAAGCTCAACTGATCCCACCTTTCTTGGGCGGTCGGACGGCGCACGGCTGCCTCCGGTAGGTTGGTGTGTGAATGTGATGATGAGTGCGTGGACCTGTCTCGGAAACTCTCCCAACTGCACCGCCCTCTTCTTCAATTCTTCCACCTCCTCCACATCTTCCTCCTCCTCCCC